>OMJG01000260.1_pt1 | contig 40722 bp, 48 predicted proteins | sample 1646431 | NCBI WGS metagenome assembly OMJG01 (sample SAMN03771674, study PRJEB25209) | food metagenome | isolation source: Cotija cheese | place: Mexico:Jalisco,Michoacan | collected 2011-12-12
GAAGTATTCAAAATAACGCTAATATAGATTGAAAACCGAGCATTCGAGTAAGTGGTGTGCTTGGTTTTGAGTGTATATAGAAAGAAGGTGGTAGATAAATGGCGTTAACGGAAACGCAAAGGCGATTTGTAGATGAATACATTATAGATGGCAATGCAATGCAAGCGGCGATTCGAGCAGGGTATTCTGAAAAGTATGCTAAATCTAATAGTTATAAACTATTGGATAATGTGGGAATTCAAGAAAAGATACAAGAGAAGCAAAAAGAGAAAGAAGCCTACTTACGGCAACGATTTTCTTTTGATGCAGAAGTTGCAAGGAATGTGATGTTCCAATTGATGAATGACCCAGAAGCTCCGGAAAATGTCCGTTTATCTGCTGCTAAAGACTTTCTTGATAGAGCTGGTTATAAACCAGTGGATAAACAAGACGTCAATCAAAGCGGTGGCATAGGGATTGAAGTTAAATGGGTGGAATAGGATTAAACAAAGTTTATCGTCCAGCGCATGAGACAGATGCCCGTTATCGTATCTTGTATGGTGGCGCCGGATCAGGAAAAAGTCACTTCGTCGGACAAGAAACTATTCTTAATTTGTTAGACGAGGATACAAAATACAGTTATCTAGTTGTACGTAAAACAGGAAAGTCCATCCGCAATTCAGTCTTCCGTTTGTTAGTGGAGATGATAAGTGAGATGGGCTTTTCAGCGTTGTTCAGTATTAATAAAACGGAAATGACTATTACTTCTCCCACTGGTTCCTCTCTTATCACAAGCGGGTTGGATGATGTCGAGAAATTGAAGTCCGTTGCAAACATTAATCGGATATGGATAGAAGAAGCCTCTGAAATCAGTGAGAAAGACTTTAACCAATTAGACTTGCGGCTACGTGGACAATCTGAAATCGGCTATCAGATGACATTGACGTTTAACCCAATCAGTGAATTGCATTGGCTGAAGAAAACGTTCTTTGACTTAGGTAAGAAGAGCAGCTTTATTCTTAAAACTACGTACCTGAATAACAGTTTTCTTGATGATGAGTATATTCAGACACTGCAAGAGTTAAAACGCCAAGACGAGCAGTATTACCGCATATACGCATTAGGTGAATGGGGCAGCATTGGCAATATGATTTATACGAATTGGCGGAAAGAAGATTTAACTGACATTAAGCAATCATTTGACAATATATATAACGGTCTGGATTTCGGTTTTGCTGATGATCCAACTGCGTATGTACGTGTTCATTTAGATAATAAATATAAAAAAGTTTATATATTAGACGAGTTTGCAAAAAACGGTTTACACATTGATCACATTGCAGCTGAATTATCAAAACGTATGAATAACGAATCAGTAACCTGTGATAGTTCAGAACCTAGAAGTGTGGCTGATTTGAGACGTCATGGAATTAAAGCGACTGGAGCTAAAAAAGGACCCGGCAGTATTGAACATGGCATCCGTTGGTTGCAAAGTTATGAAATTATTGTAGATGAACGGTGCAGCGAAACAATCAAAGAATTATCAGGGTACAAATGGAAAGAAGATAAGAACGGGAACGCGATTCCTAAACCAGAAGATAAGAACAATCACTTGCTAGATGCGTTGCGCTATGCACTGGAAAGTGAAATGACGAAACAAAAGATTCAACTACGCACTTTCAAAGGAGGCTTATAATGCCAGAAATATTTACACACCCAGCAGACGAAGAAATAACTGGGGATGTCGTTGATAAATTCGTTAAGTTACACATGGCGAAGCTGCCAAGATACAGAAGGTTGAAAAAGCTATACGAAAGCAAAGGACCTATACTAGAACAAGAAGAAAAAGCAGAATACAAACCAGATAATCGTTTAGTCGTTAACAATGCAAAAGAAATTGTTGATAACTATAACGGTTTTTTTATTGGGATTCCTGTAAAAGTAACACATCAAGAACAAACGGTCACTAAATTTGTGGATGAGTTCAGAAAACGGAATAGCTTAGATGATGTTGAGAGTGAAGCAAGCAAGCTATCAGCAATATATGGACATAGTTATATATATGTATTCCAAAATGAGGAATCAGAGACGTGTGTGACGTTTAATTCTCCTTTGGATATGTTCATAGTATATGATGATACGATTCAAGAGGAGCCTTTGTTTGCGGTTAGATATAAACAGACAGATACAGGATATGAAGGTCAGTTGTTTATCAAAGGTAAAGAAATGTATATATTGAACGACGCAACTGGAACGATCCTTACAGAATTAGATGAGGATCAAGATAGATTTTATTACAACGATATACAAATTATCGAATGGAAAGAAAACGAAGAGCGTACAAGTGTTTTTGAGCCTGTAGAAACATTGATAAATGCTATGAATAAAGCTTTGTCTGAGAAAGCAAACGACGTTGATTACTTTGCTGATGCGTATCTGTCTATGATAGGTGCTGAAATAAAAGACGAAGGGTTAAAAAACATTAGAGACAACCGTATTATTAATCTGTTCGGAGAAGAAGCGGGCAAGATTATAGTTGAGTTCTTGGATAAGCCGGACGGAGATCAAACGCAAGAAAATTTGTTAAATAGACTTGAACGATTAATCTATGAGAAGTCTATGATTGCAAATATAAATGATGAATCATTTGGGAATGCTTCAGGTGTGGCTTTAGAATTCAAATTACAGCCTATGAAGAACTTAGCAATCAATAAAGAGCGTAAGGTTAAAGCAGCAATGAAACGGATGTACAAGCTTATATTTAGTGTTCCTTTGCAGCTTCCTAATAATATGGTGGATGAATGGAAAAACTTGAATTTTACATTCACACGTAATATTCCAAGAAACGTATCTGATGAAGCAGAAACAGCTGGTAAGTTGCAAGGTGTTGTGTCTAAAGAAACGCAACTTTCCGTATTGTCAATTGTGGATAACGTCCAAGAAGAAATTGACAGGATGGATGAAGAAAAAGAGAAACAAGCAACAAATGAAATTCCTGCTGATGAAAATGGCGATTTTGTAGTCACTCAATCAAACGATGTGAATGACGATGAATAGAAAAGAATATTGGGAGAAGCGGCAAACTCAACTATTCAATGCTCAAGATAAAGTAAATGACAAGTTAGTCAGCCGTATGAGCAAGGAATATGAACGGACTGGTAAAGCGATTGATAAAGAGATTGCTTCTTACTATGCCAAGTATGGACAAGAAGATGTCATTGAATATCGCAAGTTAGTTATCGGATTGAGCAAAGAAGATAAAGACTTGTTATATAAGAATGTAGAAGCATTCGTGCAGAAACATCCAGAACATGCTGATTTGATGCCTGTACGCAAAAGTGTTTATAAATTGAATCGACTGGAAGGGTTGCAGCTATCTGTTAGACAGCACCTACTGGAATTAGGCTCACTTGAACAAGCTGAGTTCGACAAGATGATGAAAGAAGCATATGAGCTTGGGTATTTGTCCAGTATGAACGGACTTGAGAACAGAGAAGCTTTCTTTAAAGTTGATGATAAGGTCATGCAAGCAACGCTTAATCAAGGTTGGATAGATGGTAAGAACTTCTCTGATCGTATTTGGGATAACAAGGAGAAATTGATCAATACTTTGAATAACGAGATTCGTGATGGTCTGATTCGTGGAGACAGCTACAAGAAGATGATTGATATTGTGGAGAATAGGACAGGCGTTGGAGTTAGAAGTGCTAAACGATTAGTGTTTACGGAATCTGCTTATATCCTGAACGAATCGAACGCACAGGCTTTTGTAGATGCTGGTGTAAAAGAATATGAAATATCAGCCGTGATGGATAGTAAGACTAGTCCTACTTGCAGGCGGATGGATGGACAACAATTCAAGTTTTCTGAAAGAGTAGTCGGTATTAATGCTCCAATTTTTCATAGTTGGTGCAGAAGCACAATTTTGCCTATATCTGATTAATTCAACGTTTATAGGCTAATTTATGGTATAATAAATCTATAAACGGAGATACAAAAAAGCCGAACGATGTGCTAACATCCTCGGCTGTGGCAAACAACTAACAAGGAGTTGCTTACGTGAGTGATTATAACAGAAAAGACGATAATTGTACATGCGAACAATGTGGTGTGAGTTTCTACAAAAACCCGAGCGCTATAAGAACAACAGAAGAAAGAATATTAAAAAGGAAAGTTCCACAAAATTATAAATGGATAAGAGATGTTTACAAGCGTGATAATTATACTTGTCAATGTTGTGGATATGATAACGGTGGTACTTTAACAGCTCATCATCAGAATAGTTGGCATTGGGATAAAGATAATAGATTCAACATAGAAAATGGGGTTACTTTGTGTGAGAGCTGCCACCACAGATTTCATAAGGAATATGGTTATAAAGATAATACTAAAGAGCAGTTTTTAGAATACTTAAACAAGGCATTAGTCAAATAGACTAGTGCTTTTTTATTGAGAGGGGTGATGACTATCTATTCAGAAACATACCAAACTGAAGAATAGGAGCGTGATCCTTATGCTGAAAGAAGCTGTATCTAAATTGTATTAAAAAGGAGGATTTACCTATGCACCATTACATTACTAAATTTAGAGAAAACGGTAAGCGCTATGCTACATCATGGTTCCAAATTAACTTATTCGGTCGTGCATACTGCTTTAATATCAAACAAATAGAAATTTAAGGAGTTTTGACTATGAGAGCTAGAAAGAAACCTGTTGAAGTTGATGTTTTTAAATTTGACGGAGATTTTAAATATTCAAATGGAGAGTATTACGTTCCATCATGGGCTGTTCATGCTTTAAATGTATCAAAAGAAGAAATGACCGAAGAAGAATGGATGTTTTTCGAAAGCGGCGAACTGTATATCTATACTTTAGAAGGAATAATGCGTGTTTCTGTTGGAGATTACATCATTAAAGGTGTTAATGGTGAATTTTACCCTTGCAAGCCAGATATATTTGAAAAGACATATGAAATAATTCATTAAGTCGCTACTCACCGAGTAAGCGGCTATTTTTATGCCCAAAAATATGACCAAGCATTTATGTCTTTAAAAGATATGGGAAGGTGCAAGCATTTATCCACCCTAAAAGATATGGGAAGGAGTTTTAAGTAATGAAAGACTTTTTAGAGAAAAAACTAAGAATGAATCTACAGTATTTTGCTGAACAAGAAGAACAGCAAGATCAGGATGACCAAAAAGAAAAAGATAACGAAGAAGATCAGCAACAAGATAACAAGCCGAATCTTAAATATTCGGATGAAGATGTAGATGAAATTGTTAAGAAGAAGCTTGCTCGTGCTGAAAAAGAAAAAGAAAAAGCTGTAGAAGAAGCAGCTAAACTTGCCAAGATGAACGCTGATCAAAAGAAAGAGTACCAATACGAACAAATGAAAGCGAAGCTTGAAGCTTTGGAGAATAAAGAAGCATTTTACGAGTTATCAAAAGAAGCTCAAAAAATGCTCTCTGAGCACGATATACAAGCGGATGATGAAGTATTCAGCTTTGTAGTAAAGGAGACAGCAGAGAACACACAAAAAGCTGTACAAGCATTTGCTGAACTAATCAATGCAAAAGTAGAAGCGGGAGTGAAATCAGCATTAGCTGGCAAATCTCCTAAAGTCAATACAAACAAAGAGCAAGCGAAAAATCCGTTTGCGAAAGAAACGTTTAATTTAACGGAGCAAGGCAAACTACTAAAAGAAAATCCTGAACTTTACAAACAACTTAAAGCGCAGGCAAACAAATAGAAAAGGATGATAAAACATGGCAATAACTAGATTAACTGATGTAATTCAACCAGAAGTATTCACGGAGTACGTACAACAAAGAAGTACAGAACGTTCAGCTTTGGTTCAAAGTGGGATTATTGAACGTAACGCAGAGTTTGACGCATTAGCAAGTGGACCGAATACACTGATCAACATGCCTTTTTGGAATGATTTAAACGGAGACGCAGAGATCATTACGGATACAGGAGAATTCACACCAACAGGAATCACATCAAGCAAAGATGTGGCACGTAAACACATGCGTGGTAAAGCTTGGGGGGCAAATGGATTATCTGCATTACTTTCTGGAGCTGATCCAATGGGAGCTATTGCAAACTTAGTAGCGGACTATTGGAATAGACAAGATCAAAAATTATTGGTCAATACACTGGATGGTGCTTTTTCTGGTGAAAATATGAGCGAAAAGACATTAGATATCTCTGGTGAAGATGGAAATGCTGGTATTTTAACAGGGGAAACCTTCTTAGATGCAGTGCAAGTTATGGGAGATGCTAAAGACACCGTTACAGGCGTTATGATGCACTCTTATGTCGAGAACCACTTAGCGAAACGTGGATTGATTGAATATATTCCAGAAGCAGAAGGAAATCCTCGTGTGCCTTTCTTCATGAATAAACGTGTAATCGTAGATGATGCTTTAGGGTTTAACACAGAAGACTTAATTGGTTCTGTTTATATCTTTGGCCAAGGGGCAGTTGCAAAAGGGTTAGGGTCACATCCTAATATTATCTCTACCGAAACAGACCGCAATAGAATGTCTAAATCAGGCGAAGAGTTCTTGATCAATCGTCAAATCCAATTACTCCACCCACGTGGCGTTAAATGGACAGAATCATCTGTCGCAAGTGACTTCCCAACAAACGCAGAAGTTGCAACTGGGGCTAATTGGGAACGAGTGTACGAACCTAAACAATTACGTATTGTTAAATTCACATTCCGCACTGGAACTCCAGAAGTTTAATAAAATTATATAGAAAAGGATGATAAACATGGCTGATGTAGTAGTAAGAGATTTTAAAGACAGACTGGATAACAACCGATTAAATGAAAAAGGGCAAGCATATCCGCACGAGGGTTTAGAAGTTACTGAAGAACGCAAGCAAGAGTTACGAGACAAAGGATATATCGCTCAAGTAGCTGAGCAAGTAGTTGACAAAGAAGATGACAACGAACCAAAAGAATTCCCATTCCACAAAGGTGGCGGACATTACCTGTTATCTAATGGCGAAACTGTTAAAGGGAAAGATGAAGCTATCGAAGCTGAGGAGAAATTGAAAGCTGGTGAATAACCATGGCTGTAAAAGATCGAGTTAAGATTCGAGTTCCTGAAATTACTGATCCTTTATTGGATGAATTCGCACAGACAGCTATAGATAGAATCAATCTACGGGTAGGCGTAACATTGCTACCTGTAGAGCTTGAATCTGTGGCTGTAGAAGTTGTTTGTGCCATGTACAACCGTAAGTATCATGAAGGGATAAAAACGGAAGGTGCAGACACATTCAGCGTTTCATTCGTGGATAATATTCTTAAAGAATTCGAAGATGATTTCAAACTTTACAAAGAAGCAGCTGATAAACAAGCAAATGATCAAAGAGGGGTGTTTCGTTTTATATGAGACTATTTCCTCTTTTTTTATATGCCAATAACGAAACCGGAGAAGACACCTTAGGCAATCCGATTACTGAGTTAGTGGTAGTCGGAGAGTCTGAAGGTATATTCTCGACATGGACGGATAAAGAAGTTGCTTTAGATAAAAGAAACGTGACGGTCAATAACCGGAAGATTCTAACGAGAGCTAAAAAGTCTGATATAGCCCAATCTAGCAAAGTATTGTTTGAAGGACTTTATCATACGATTACTGAAGTTAAAGGAAACGACTATGATCGTTGGCGTTTGATAATTGTCAATCGATATGGAAGTGAAACGTTGTGACTTTTGAATTAAATGGTGTTGGACCTTTGAGTAGAAAGTTGATTGCTAAAAGTCAGACTGATTTTTTAGAAGTTGGTAGAAAGAATATTCGAGATATTTATTCTAGATCGCAAAAGAATTCTTACAAACTTGGGAATGTGCCTACTGAAGGCGGTACGCCGGTTGATTCGAACGAATTAAGAATGTCTGCAAAGTATCGAGACGACGAGTTTGGTTATTCAGCCCCTCATAGTGTTCATGTAGAGTATGGCCACAGATTAAGGAATGGTCAATTTCTTCCGGGTCAACACTTCTTAAAACGAAACGTAGATACGCAACGACAAATATACAAACAAGACTTAAAAGACAAGCTAAAGGAATGATCACATGATTCAGCGATTAAATCCAACGATCATTAGAGCTGCATTGATCAATCGAATTAAAGAACGGACAGCAAAGAATTGCTATGACAAAGTACCAACGAATGCAATTGTGCCGTTTTATGCACTTCCTACAGTTTTACAAAAGCCGGATGACAGCAAAACGATGGCAAGAGATACGTTTGAGATTCTTATTCATGCATTCGCTGATGGTAGTTCGTCTATCAATATAGATACTTTAACCACAGGGCTATATGAAGCATTCTCAGATGAGTTGATACTATCTGATGGCTATGAGGTCACGTTGCAGCAATTCGAAGGTGTTAATCAAATATATGAGCAAGAAGATGGCAGCGATATGGCTGTTGTCAGTTTAAGACTAACCGTATTTTACGGATATAAGATGAAAGTCTAAATTAGGAGGAATATAGATGAGTGAAAAATTAAAAACTGAACTAACAAGTAAATTAAACACAGCTTTGGCTGGTAAAGACATATTATTGTCTATCTGGGATCCAACAGGGGCTACTTTGCTAGCCGTTGCAGGACAACAAGGGTTAACGATCAATCGTGATAAAGATACCTATGAGGTTACTTCTAAAGACTCAAACGGGTGGAAAGAAAATGTAGTTGGTAATAAAGAATGGTCTATTGATAACGACGGTGTATATGTACGTTCTCACGATTCCCATAAATTGCTAGCAACGATTTACGAAGAAGATGAACCGGTATTAGTCAAAGTAACGAACCAAAAGACATTAACAGATATGTTTGGCGGACTTGCTTTATTGACTAGTTATCCAGTAGAAGCACCTTATGACGACGCTGTTACCTATACAGCTTCATTGACAGGTACAGGCGCATTAGTGGACCTAGAAGATGCAGAACAAGATCCAGAAGTTTAAAAATAATAATTGGAGAGTGCATATAGATGTTTACAGTAGATGACGTAGCTTACACATTAAAATTTAACACAAAGAAATTAAAAACAATCGAAATGGTAGCGAAGACAAGTATTATTGCTCAAATCGCTAAAAATGATGGTATTTTACAATATCAAACATTAGAAACTTTATTCTCGCTTGCTTTGGTTGAAGAAAACACAAACAAAGTAGTTAAACAAAATGAAGCGGTAAAAATGTTTGAAAAATTAGTAGAAACTAACGGACAATTGACTGTTAACGGTCAGATTGTAGAAAAACTTCAAGAAGATATGGGGTTTATGTTCCGCTAGAACTCGTTGAAAGCAGTTTGAAAAGTGATTATGTACCGACTCCGCAAGATATAAAGTTTGAACAAATAGCAAAGCCGTATTCCGACGTAATGGATATGGCTTTTTTTGTTGTACAAATCGGTATGACAAAGAAGGAATACGATCAACTGACCGAACTGGAAAAGATGTTTCTGCGCAAGGAATACGAAAATAAATTTGTTAAAGATACTACTTGGATGCGGAATGCTGTGCTGAATGCAGAAGCAAACGCTAATAGAGGGAAAAACAAACGATTCCAAGAGTTGTTCCCTAAAACTAATAAAGCAGATATCGAATACAACGAAGATGCAATTAAGAACATAACAGAAATTGAACAAACCAAAGGTAAGAGTTGGGTAGATAAAATCTACAAGGCAAACGGAAAGAATAAGCCTATCCCTAGAGGAAAGGAGTAAATGAATGGCAGATTATACCTTATCAGCGAAGATAACGGGCGATGCTTCAAGCTTTAAAAAGGCAATGGATCAAACCGTTAGCAAACTGAAAGAAACCTCGGGCAAAGTTAAAAATTTAGGTAAAAACGTTACGAATATTTCAAAGAACATCATGGGATCAGGTACAAAATTAAGCCTAGGACTAACGCTACCACTTGTTGCAGGTGCTAAACAGGCAGTTAGTTATGCTAGTGATTTGCAAGAAGTGCAGAACGTTGTAGATGTGACCTTTGGTAAATCCAGCGGGATCATTGATAAATTCGCAAAAAAATCAGGAGATAGTTTTGGGCTATCCGAATTGCAAGCGAAACAATACAACGGAACACTAGGCGCAATGCTAAAATCAAGCGGTCTAACAGGCGATGCAGTTGTGGATATGTCTACAGACCTAACTGGTTTGTCGGCTGACATGGCTTCATTTTACAACTTAGATCACGATACAGCTTTTGACAAAATTCGTGCTGGTATATCGGGGGAGACAGAACCGCTAAAAGCTTTAGGTATCAACATGAGTGTGGCAAATTTAGAAGCTTACGCATTAGCTGAAGGGATTAAGAAGCCTTATGATGAAATGTCACAAGGCGAACAAACACAGTTAAGATATGGCTATTTAATGCAAGCTACAGCGGACGCACAAGGTGACTTTGCTCGTACTGGTGACAGCCACGCAAACATGGTCAAGAAAATGCAACTAGCTATGTCGAATATGTCAAATACAATCGGTACCTTATTACTACCGTACGCAACTAAGCTTGTGACAATCGTTACGGATGTTATTAATAAATTTAACGGCTTGAGTCCAACTATGATGAAAACAGTCCTAATTATCGCAGCTGTTGCGGCTGCTATTGGTCCTGTGCTGATTATTGTCGGAGCGCTAGGCGTTGGCTTAGGAACGTTAATTACAGCATTTGGCGTTTTAATTAGTCCGATCGGGTTAGTCATTACCGCAATAGTTGGATTAGCTGCAGCGTTTGGTTATCAAATGGCAACGAACGAAAAATTCAGAACTAGCTTTTTTGAAATATTTGATTCAATTAGAGAGAAAGTGTCAAGTGTAATAGCTTATATAACACCGATCATTCAAGGTTTATGGAGTAAAGTTCAACCCACATTATCAAATATGGCGGATGCTTTACCCGGCTTATTTGAAAAAATAGGACCAACGGTTATGAGCACGTTAGGAAATGTAGGAACTCAGATATCTAAAGTATTTACGACGATATGGGGAATTGTGCAAGCTGTCATACCAATATTCACTACGTTTTTCAGTAGTTTGCTATCTGGTTTCCAGTCAGCGGGTGTTTCAGGAGATGGGTTTGTTGTTAACTTAACAACTATATTATTCGGATTAAGCCCAGTTATTAAAGGAATTATCCTATTGTTCCAAAACTTTGGACCGCAAATAGTTGGAGCGTTTCAAACGGTAGTATCAATGCTACTTCCAGTAATCGCGACAATTGGAACAACAATAGGACAATTATCCGCCACAGTGATTCCGATACTCATGAGTGCCTTTGCGACTTTGATACCAATCATAGTACAAGTAGGCATGACGTTTATGAACATTGTCACGACGGTGTTACCTGTTTTGATTTCTTTATTTAATCAATTCGTGCCAATTATTACTCAAGTAGTATTGATTTTTGCGGGAATTATTGCACAAGTCATTCCTTTGGTCGGCGTTTTGATTAGTTCGCTGTTGCCAGTAATTCAAAATGTGATTACAACTTTCATGAATATTGTAACCTCGGTTGCACCGGCTTTTATTGCGATTATCCAAGCGATCATTACAATTGTTCAAGCTTTAGTACCGGTATTTATGGCAATTTTGACTGTAGCGATTCAAGTATTCGCTAATATCATGTCAACGATTAGTCCAATAGTTGCATTTATCGGCAATATTATTGTAGCCATTATGGCTATCGTTACGCCGATAATCGTTTTCATTGCCGGAATTATTACTTCTATTGTGGCAGTCATTACACCGTTGATTGCGGTTGTATCAGGAGTATTTTCAACAATTTTCTCTGTGATCAGTGGAATCTTTAGAAATATCATGAGTTTTGTCGGTGGAGCAATTAACAAGGTAGGTTCAGTAATTAGCGGTTTAACAGGTACTGTTTCAGGAGTTTTTAATAATATTTTTGGAACAATTTCTAGAGTCATGGGAAATGTATCAAGCAAAATAAGCAATGTTTTTAGTGCTATACAAAATGCATGGTCTGGATTGACCGGATTTGTCGGTGGAATATTTGATGGCATTTCTGGAAATGTTTCTGACTTGGTCGGACAAGTAAAAGGATTTGTAAATGGGGTTATCGGAGGTATCAACTCTGCGGTTGGATTAATCAATAAAATACCGGGAGTAAGCATTGGTAAAATTCCATATCTTGCTCGTGGTACTGATGATTTTGCCGGTGGATTCGCTCGAATTAACGAGGGTGGACGTGGCGAGTTAGTCAATATGCCGGGCGGTACTCAAGTGATTCCTCATGATGTTTCTATGCGTTATGCGAGAGAAGCAGCAAGGTCTAATGTTGGATCAAATGAAAAAACAACAGTAGTCAGAACAGAATCACAAAACCAGAAACAACCTGCATATTTAAACTTCAATTTCGGCGGAAGAATGTATAAAGCTTTTGTGGATGATATATCCGACCAGCAAGGTAGAGAAATAGATTTGCAAGACTCATTTTAGGAGGGTGGACATTTGCAAGAATTACTAGAACAAGGTCTGCCCTCTGTGGCAATGACCTACGACGGAACAACATTAGAAAATTTGATTGAAGGATACAGAACAATTACAGTATCTGGAAGAGAAACGAGTGATGTTGTATACGAAGGCGATAACGTTAAATTCGGAACTATTATTACAAAACAAAGAATTGCCTATAGACCTTTGGCAGTTAAATTTATGTTGAAAGCAAGTACAAACGAAGCGTTTCAGGAAAAATTTAAGCAATTAATGGCTGTGCTGTATAGAAAAAAAGATGTAGCCATTACATTTGCTGATGATCCTGACACCCACTTTTATGGTCGATATTCGAAATTTGAGACGGTTCCGGTTGATAGAAACCAAATCATTACGAGTTTTGAAATTTATTGTCAAGATCCTTTAAAATACGGTCCTACGATAGAAACGAACGGAGAAGTTACGATTAATACGATTTATGAAACAGCACCTGAAGAAATCCTTGTAACGCCTTCTAGCACTATCGATCATTTAGAAATAACAAATGGTACGTATACAATTCGACTAGATGGCAACATAGCCTTAGGGAATGAAGTGAAAATATTATTCAAAGAACAAGAAATTTATGTAAATGGAATCATTAGCACATATATGTTTGCTTTGAACAGTGATTTTGAGAATTTCCAAATACAACAAGGCGAAACGATTACCTCAAGTAACGGTTCGTTAATTTTAAAAGCTAGAGAGAGGTGGTTGTGATGGCAGTTTATCTATTTGATACGAATCAACAATTGTTTAAAATATTGCCGGACAACAGGTTGATTTCTAGCATTCAAGAACAAGAAATTACAGAAGATGATAGTCTTTTAAATGATGTGTTAAGGGTTAAACTGTTAGCTGATGAAGAGCTTGATAAAACACATTATATGGCAGTTGAATCACACGAAGGAAATAGTCAATCTTTTGATTTTTATAGTATTGCGGATATTAAAACACCAGATAACACTACGGAATTGATTGGTGCTTCTGCTGGGCCTATTGAACTGTCCGGTTATGTGGTTGAAGATATTCGTCCGAACAATCGAGATGTAACCTACGTCGCTACTCAGATATTGAAAGATACAGAGTGGCGCGTTGGGTATGTTGAAGATGGCTTACCACTGATCACAGATGAATTTTATTTTCTATCTGCTAAAGATTCTTTGAAGAAGCTGCAGGCTTATGGTTGCGAAATCGTCTTTAAAGTAGAAATCAGTGGTCAAGGTATCACAGATAAATGGATCGAAATATACAAACAGATGGGAGAACGTACACAGAAGCGATTTACGTACGGTTCTAACGCGTTGACAGTCGAAAGAGAAGTATCATACTCAGGTATCTATACTGCGCTTATCGGTCGCGGGAAAGGCGAAGAAACAGAGAATGGCGGCTTCGGACGAAAGATCACGTTTGAAGATGTTGAGTGGAACGTGTCTAATGGCGATCCAGTAGATAAGCCGCTCGGTCAAAACTATGTCGAGTTACCGGAATCCACTGCTGTTTATGGTATTCAAACTAGAAACGGAAAAGTGGCGAAAAAAGGAATTGTTGAATTTTCTGACACAGAAGACAAAACAACCTTGTTGAAACAGACATACGACCACCTAGTCAATGTAGCAAGACCGAAAGTACAATTTAAAGCGAGTGTTGTCAATATCGGGGATGTGAATATCGGAGATACAGTTTCTATCCATAGATATGATCTTGGTTATCACTACTCAACCCGAGTGTTTAAAGTGACACGTGACAAGTTGGATAATGACCGAACTCAAATCTCTTTGGGAGATGTTTTAGTACAACCTAGTACAAGGAAACAATCGCAAATTAATAGTACATTATCGAATATTACTGATAGCCAAACGGATATCGTTGAGCAAATCAACGTCATTTCTCGTACAGCAGACGGTAAGAACAATATTAATTTTGGGAATAACACTCCTGAAACTGCTCGTACAGGTGATTTATGGTATAGAGATCATCCTTCTAAACCGGGATATAAACAAATGCTTATCTGGAATGGTACAGATTGGGAAATTGAATCAGATACTTCGAGAATTGACGAAGCAGAACAAGCCATAGCTGAACAACAAGAAGACCTAGAAACCGTCAAGCAGTCAGCGAATGAGAGTGCACAGTCTATCTCCGATGCTATTTCAGGCAGCGGCTTCCTAGACTTGGACGACATGCTGACAAACATGCGCTCGATCTCAGAACAAACTCGTATCGACGCAGAAACAGCACAGAGTAATGCGATTAAAGCTATTGGAGACGCAGAAACAGCTATTCAAAATGCTCAAAATGCTCGAAACGCAGCAGATAATGCAATCAATCGTGCAGACGATTTAGAAGAAACAATTGGCTCGGAGATTAATAGAGTAACCGGATTGATTGATGGAGTATCCGACCGTTCGGATGAAATAGCCAATGATTTGATAGGAATTGGCAACGAGGTTACAGCGGTAAATCAACGAGCAGATAATGCTTTTGATTTGATTGAGGGACTAGACGAAGATTTTCAATCTATGGAATTTATAATCGACAGAATCAACAATGACTTATCCTTGAAACTTGAACAAGGGGATATGACGAGTTATGTGGCTGGAGAGATATCTCTAAGTGAGAGTCGTTTTCAAATGCAATTAGAAAATGCCTTGTCAGGAATTGATGTCAACGATAGAAACTTTATTATCTACTCGGCTTTAGAAGATTCTTATAAATCGGATTTTTGGAGCATGACAGGTAGTGCCAGAGAAATTAGTTTTGTTTCTGATGGAACGACTCATAGGGCACGATTAACTCGAACTGGCGAGGGAGCCAATAGAAGTTTCTTCACATCTACCCCTAGAGCATTATCTGACATAGGTGTGTCTGTTGGTGACGAATTGACATTTAGTTTCAATCAATTCCAGCATGAAGGGTTAGATAGCGGGTCAACCACTGCGTTTGTTCGGTGTTATGGGGCTAGTGGAATAATTGCAGATGTTGCTGTTCATACGTTTTCCAATCGTACATGGGGAATCAATCGAGTGGTTAATACAGCTACGATTCCTAGCGGTACGCAAAGATTGGCAGTTGTTTTTGCTATTGGAACAGTTGGCGGAATTATACGTTTTAACCGTGTGAAATTGCAGGCAGGGAATGTGGCTACTGTATGGAGTCCAGCGCCAGAAGATTTTACAAGTTCGATCGATAGTTTGCGGACATATACAGAGCAACAAATTCAATCAACTGCGCAGCAGTTTACTCAACAATTAACAACCTTGCGAACCTACGTAGATGATACGGAAGATAGTCTTGTACGCTATACAGATAATCAGATTAGACAAACGTCACAGGAGTTCAGTCAGCAATTAACGTCCATTAACGGAAGTTTATCTGACATGGGAAGCGACTTAGAAGATGTTGAAAATGACTTAACTGTATTAAGAAATACGACAGAACAAACAGCTGAAGAAACTAGAGATGAAATTTCAAGGTTAGAAGTTGATATAAGTAACCGAGCAACTAGTACGCAGTTCAATGAATTAGTTAGTACGGTTGATGGAACAGTACAGACTATATCGGACATCGAAACTGATTTAGACAGTAAAGCTAGTAATTCAAGAGTGAACACCATTGAAGATACTGTAGATGGAACTTTGCAGACAATTGCTACTTTACGTACAGACGTAGATGGTAAGGCTAGTAACAGTCGTGTGAACACCATTGAAGATACTGTTGAAGGTACGCGACAAACGATACTAGATGTTCAGAACGACTTAACGAGCTTGGAAAACCAAGCATCTAAAAACCTAATCAGAGAAGACGCTGACGGATATGTTTCTAATTCTGGTCTCTCCTATGTTTGGGCAACACGACTAAAACACACAGATGGCAACGGGGTAGTTGTAACTGCTACAAATAGTGGTGGATGGATGTGGTTATCTTCGTTAGCAACATTGCAACAAGGAAGAACATACACTTTACACTTAACCATGAACAAAGGTCGTGGAAGTGGACAAATTTCTATCGGTCAAGGAGATGGGAATTGGATACATTCCTTCGAGGTAACAAACAATACAACGCGGCTGAATTATACTTTTGAAGCAGTAACCAGTGGAAGTTTTGGAATCAGATTCCATAGTGCAGATGATTACAGATTAGCTGTTGCAAGTTTGACTATCAGCGGCGGTGCGACTACTCAGCGATTCAATCAAATAGAATCGACGGTTGAGGGTACTAAACAAACAATTGCTACTTTACGTACAGATGTAGACGGAAAGGCTAGTAATAGTAGAGTGAACACCATTGAAAATACTGTAGATGGTTTAAATAGTACGGTGATGGCTTATCAGGTAGAAGTTGATGAGTTTGGGAATGAGGTCGCTAGTTATGCCACACAAGTCAGTAATTTTAGCAACACAGTAGATGGTCTATCTAGTACTGTAACTTCTTTCCAAGAAGACGTCGATAGTTATTCCATACAAGTATCAAACTTCGAGAATACTGTAGATGGTTTTAGAAATGACGTTTCCAGATATTCTAGCGATGTAGAAGGTTTTGAATCTCAAGTTAGTTCTTTCGAGAATACTGTAGCTGGTTTTAACAGTTCGGTTACAAAGATTCAAGGGGACTATGACGGTTTAAGTGGTGAAGTATCAGTATTGGACGCTGAGATTTCTTCTATGGCTGGTGAATTGAGTTCTAAGATTAGTCAAACTCAGCTGCAAGGTGCGATTGATGGGATTGAGATTGGTGGACGGAATTTACTGCGTAATACAAAAGAAGAATACACTAGAGTAATTGTTTCCACTTATGGCTGGTTGTCTCCTATTTATTCGTTGTCAGAATTAGGGTTAGAAGCTGGAGACGAAATCACTTTAAGTGTTAACATCCTTACTAATGCCGAGAATGATAGAGTTAAACTTAGATTTGATTATGTTAAAGATGATGGCAGCTATATAAAAGACACTTCCAGTGAAGAGATTTGGAAAAATGGTCGTTATTCTTTCACAGGTAAAATACCAGAATCAGAAAATGTAACCCGCATAAGATGGCGTATTTATCCAGCGGAAGCATACACTGGATATAGAGTGGACTACGCAAAAGTAGCCTTAGTAAAAGGTAACAAAGGCTTAGTAGACTGGACACCTGCGCCAGAAGACAACATTGAACTAATTAACTCTATTCAAACCGAATGGACACAGACGTTTGAATCCTTTGAATCAACGGTATCTGATTTAGATGGTAACGTCTCAAGGCATGAGCAGACGATAAATGGTATACAGTCTACCGTTTATGATGATGAAACGGGGATAGGATCATTAAACACACAGTTAGCTAATCTAGTTCAAGTTGCTGTAACAGGAGACGAATTAGCAAACTCTTTATCTGTCACTGAATCGAACATCCTCGCTCGAACCGTTCTGGATGGCGAAGTTGTCGCAAGAATCAATCAAGAAGCAGGAAGAACATTGATTGAGAATGACAAGCTCTATATTAGTGCAAACACGACCTATATCAGTGGCACCGCCTTTATGGATGGTGCAGTAATCAAAGATTCCTCAATCGACTCTGCAAAAATCAGCATGCTGGACGCTGCTCAAGTACGGGTAATCAATTTAGATGCGGATGATATTACTACGGGTTCTGTATGCGGATCCAATATGGAACTAAACCTTAATACGGGCCGGTTTATCTCTGAAGGAACATATACGGAAGGCGCTGTTTCTTACGATCCAGATGGACAAGATACGGTCCTTACTTTCCCAACTCATGTTGAAATTGTCGATGGAATGATACGATCTGCAAACCCTGAACAAGGGCTAGGTGGTGTATATACCGAAATCGCAGCCGGTGGAATTTATTTAAAACGGAATCCCGGATCTATTATCGAATCGGATATTTATATTACCGGTGGATCAATTGAGATGAGTAAATCAAATTCTACAGGATCAGTAAGCCCCAATGGAGTTTATATGCAGAATTTCGATACTGGAAAAAATACATCGCTGACTGGTGATGGATTGGATTTTCAGGTCGGTGGAGAGTCTGGAATTGTAAGATCAATTGAAGGTATCACAGAAGGCTTGCGAATATTCCCTAGTGCAAACGCAACAGGTACGAACTTAAATACCTCACTTCATTTGGTTGGTGGGGGTATCGGGTCATATAAATACATTCAATTTTCTGACCCAAGTGGCAAAGACCAAAGGATTCAAGCGGTAGATGTTCATATGGATCTAATGCCGGCTTCAGGTGGTCTTGTCAGATTAATGACCTATGGGACTTCAGTTCCGGGAGCAAACTTGCAAGGTGGTTCATTTAAAACGTGGCATCCTACTGGAAATGTTCTAACTATAACCGGGGATAGAATCGAAACGCCTCGTGATGGTTCAAGAGATATATATTTAGCACCTAACGGAACCGGAATTGTAAAAATCGGTAATACCGCAGGCGACTACTATAATATTCGAGCAAGTACTTTCTTGAATGCTTCTAGTCGCAAACTGAAAACAAACATTACAACGATGCACGAAAGTGGATTGGAAGTAATCAATAGCTTGGCTTTTGTTGAATATGACTTGAAAAAGAATATCAATGAAGGAATCGAAGACAGACAGGTCGGACTGATTGCGGAGGACAGTTGGGTTGTTTCTTCAACAGATGGAGATAGCATAGACACTTATAAATTGATGTCTTACACCGGACGAGCAGTACAAGAGTTGTCCGCCAAGTATGATGATTTAACTTTTAAATTATTCGATTATGATTATGAGATAGAGAATTTGAAATCTGAAGTACAAGTATTAAAGGATGAAATAAAACAACTCAAAGGAGCAGCGTAGATGAAAACACTCGTATTAGAAAACAAACAGGTGGTACCAGTATTCAACACACTAGATGCTATCAAAGTAGCAGAAGGGAAGGTAATGCGTGGCAAAGGGAAGTTGCAGAAGAAACTCTTGGAACTCGATAAAGAGTATCAAGAAGATAGAAAGGACATCCTTGAATCATACTTCGAAGTAGACGAAAAAGGCGAATTGAAAAGAGATAAGCAAGGGAAACTGATTACGCTTGAAGGCAAAGATGAGCAAGATGGATTGGACAAAATTCAGGAGCTATTAGACGAAGAAGTGAAGATAGATGTCGTTACGTTCGACACTAAACTAAAGGTCTTATACGAAGCATTAGACAAAGACGACTTCACTACCGCTAAAGATAAAGAAATCAATGAGATGGGTTTCGACACCTTAATGGACGCACTAGAAGACGTATTCGAAAACCACAAAAAAGAAGAGGGGAACGCATAATGAATATCGAATTAACAGGAATCCAATATAAAATTGACAGCGGGGTAACAACATCTATTGATGTGCAGTTTTCAGGTAGGGGAGAAAATAATCAAGACTACTTGAGCGCTCGTGTCAGTGTGGTGGATGGGGATTTAGACAACATGACGAGATCAGAGATCACACAAGCAGCTAGAGATAAAATGGCTGGATGGTTTACGGAGACGAGCGAATAAGCTTGTCTCTTTTTAATTACAAAGTTTTTAAATGAAAGAAGGTTAAGAATGGATGGCAAAGAATGGTACTCCAATAAGGAGCTATTCGAATTAATTAGTACATTGAAAGATGATTTATCAGAAACACGAAATATCATAAAGAAATACAATGGTTTACGAGAGAAAATTGAAATCGTTGAGGACAAAGTCAATCACATTGAAAATATGCAAGTAGCAAAATCCGGTTTTGGCCAGGCAGTAAGATCCTGGGGAGGCTGGATTTTTAGTTTGATTACGTTGTTAATTTTATTAATGGAAATGTTTATACTATAGGAGGAAAAGAAATGAAAATTAACTGGAAAGTCTAAAAAACAACAGCATTTGTGTTATAATATAAAGGTAGGATAGGTTGATCACCGAAAGGGGGAGTACCCACTCCCTTGCCTATAAAATTAAATGGGGATTACACTAGGGAGGTAATCAATATCAAAACTAAAACATGCACAAAATGCGGACTAGAAAAGCCGTTAAACGACCAGCACTTTCACAAAAGGAAAGATAATAAGAGCGGTTTTAGAAACGATTGTAAAGTATGCCGAAAAAAGTATCTATCGGAGTGGACTTCCGAAAATCACAAAAAGAAAAAAGACGGCATGAAACGATGGTACAAAGAGAAACAAAAGGAATGTCCAGAGTATTTTTCTTGGACAGGCATGAAAGCTAGATGTTATAACAAAAACCACACAAGTTATCCGAATTATGGTTTAAGAGGTATTAAAATTTGTGAAGAATGGTTAAATGATTTCGGAAAATTTCTAGAAGACATGGGCAAGAAACCTACAGAAAATCATTCTATTGAGAGAATAGACAATGACAAAAACTACTCCCCGGATAATTGCAGATGGGCAACGCACTTAGAACAATCTTGGAACAGAGGCGTGTACAGCAATAACAAAACAGGAGTTATTGGCGTTAGTTGGTCTAAAAAAGACAACAAATGGTGGGCAGAAATAAAAGCTGATGGAGAAAAGCATTTCTTAGGAACGTATGACGATTTTGAAGAGGCAACAAAAGCTAGGAAAGAAGCGGAAGAAAAATATCATAACGTAGAAAGCGCCTTTTAAAGGGCACTTTTTTATTACAGAAAAAGGAGTGTTACTTTTGACAAAAATTAATTGGCGCGTAAGACTTCGCAACCCACAATTTATCGCACAAATTGTTATCAGCATTTTCGTACCAATATTAGGATATGCTGGACTCACAGCTCAGGACTTAACGTCTTGGGCTATTTTATTGGATTTGATTATAGACGCAATCAGCAATCCGTACGTTTTAATGATTGTTGCGGTTTCTGTCTATAATGCAATTCAAGACCCGACAACTGCGGGTATCGGAGATAGCAGACAAGCATTGACTTATCAAAAACCGAAAGGGGAATAAATATGGTTGAAATCAAAAAGAATTTTGTTCAAACTTATACTACTGGATCTAAATTATACGCAAAAGGCAAACTTAGAAATGCTTGGGTAGGCATGGCAGGAACCAATTCTGCTACAGAAATAGCAATTCATCAAACAGGTAATGTTGGAAAAGGTGCTAATGCAGAAATGCACGGGAAGTTACAAGTTAATGGTAATACAAGAACAGCTGGATGGCATTATACTGTCGATGATAAAGAAGCCGTTCAATCATTCCCACATTCCGCTAGAGTTTACCATACAGGGACAACTCATGGGCATAAAAACGCCATTGCTGTAGAGATATGTATCAACTCCGATGGGGACTATAAAAAAGCTATTGCCAACGCTGTCGAGTTAGTTAAAAAAATAATGAAACAAGAAGGCATATCTATCAATAATGTCAAACGCCATTATGATTACAGTGGGAAAATATGTCCTGCTCAAATAATGGACAATAAAGAGGGTATTAGTTGGACTGACTTTAAAAATATGTTGCAAGATAATTCCGATAAAAAACCAGCAGCTAAACCTACAGATAATAAAGTGAAGCCGGCTTCAAAACCTAAACAAAAGAAACTGGTTGAAGATGGTGCGTGGGGCAAAGATACCACCAAAGCATTGCAAAAACACTATGGTACTCCCGTAGATGGAATTATTAGCGGACAACCCAAAAACAACAACACTAGATATCTATTTAGTGCTTCTTATGGTAAAGGCGGATCAACGCTGATTCGTGCAATTCAACGTGATCTAGGCACACCTGTAGATGGAATAGCATCTTACAAATCCACTATGATTAAAGCTTTACAACGTAAATATGGCACTCCTGTGGATGGGTATATTTCTTATCCTTCTACTTTAGTTAAAGAAATGCAGAAACGGTTGAACAACGGAACATTCTAAATTCTTAAGCCCTCTTAATCGGGGGCTTTTTTTATTTGTGTAAAAATAAATTGAATTATTTATCTTTTTTAAGATAAAACTATTGACTTATTATCTAATATTAGATATACTATATATAGAGATAAGGAACAACACAAAAAAGGAGACGATCACAATGAAAAAAATGTCAATGAAAGTTCTTATGAAAAACGCTTGGGCAACTGCTAAAAACGGAGCTAAAAAATTCGGAGGATCAGCAAAAGAGTATTTCGCAGAAGCGTTAAAACAAGCTTGGAAATTAAAACGCCAATTTGAAGGACTAGAAAAAGGAATGGAAAGAGTACTAGAAGTTAAACAATGGTTCATGAACAAAAACTTTTCTTCTAATGAACAATTCATCGCTGAAAACAGCTACCAAAATGATGTAGTAAAAGAAACTGAAAAAGCTGTTCAAATCAAGTTTTCAAGTGACTACGGTAAAATGGTCAAATGGGTACCTAAAAGCTGCCTAGAAGCATAAAAAGACACCTCGCCAAAGGTGCCCAGAAAATATAAACTACCTAAATCATACCATAAAAGGAGAAATTAACAATGACTTTAAATTTAAAAATGATGATCCACGGAATGGATTCAGTCGGCTTCAATAAGAATGAAATGGCAAACTATACAGACGTCTCTTACAGCGTGATTCACAGCCTGCTGGGTGGCAAATCGAAGCTTGAAAATGTTTCTTTAAAAGTCTATTCAAAATTCGAAAGTTTATTCACGAGAACGGAACTAATAAAAGCAGGTGAATCATTTACAACAATTGAGAAGTATCGTGAGTGGTGGTTTGATTTATTATTAGAATCATTAAAAGAAAGTGATTGTAGAGTTATCAGAAGTTGCGCACCTACTGTTGTGCCAAATGAAAAAGGTGACGGAAATTTTGATGCTTATCTACCAGCGAATACAAGAGTTGAATGGCGTTACCGAGATCATTATGCGACAATGAGTTTAAATATCTGGGATCAGCAACTATATAGAGATCTCAATAATAAAGGGCAGCGAGATAAAAAAGAGTTAGTTAGAATTTGGGCAGAATCAGCTAAAAGAGAGGGATTAAATTAATGGCTATATTTGACAACGACGGCAATAGGATCAGCTACGATAGCGACGATCTGATCCGAGAGTTGAAAGCAGACATAGATGAGTTTGGCAAATTTAAAGTAAAAGCATATTATAAGCGAGAGAACGGAGCTAAGCTATATACGGATTATCAGTTTGAAGAGGACGAGCCAGAAGGAAGTTATGATTTAGTGGATGCTGCGTTTTTGCTTAAGTATCTGAACAAACAGAATGATCCGATGTAAATCAAGAGCAGATTAAGTTCTGCTCTTTTTAAATAGTTTTAGTTACCCTCATTGAAATGTCTCTTGTCTTATTTATCATATCTGTCTTACTATTGCTGATTATTCCCAATATCGGTTCACAAAAAGGGACGGCTCAAGAGACAGGAAACGAGGCATTAGAAACAGTGGTACAGACTCAGATAGACTTATATGAAATGAAAGAAGAAACAAAGCCGGCTACGCTTAGTGAATTACAGACAGCTGGATTCTTAAGTAAGAGTCAATTGGAAAAAGTACAAGAACAGTTTGAACTTGACAGCAGTGGTAATTTAGTAAAAATAGGCGGAGAATAACGAAGATGAGACTGCCAGTAGACCATTCAGAAGGCTTTACGCTTATCGAAACATTGCTGGTACTAGCCTTGATCAGCATAATGATGTTATTACCGATTATTCCTTATGATCACCTTAAGACAACAATGGAAGAGGATCTTTTCTTTGAAGATGTCGCTGCCTCTATTACAAGGATACAACATCATGCTGTTTTGAATGGAGAAACAACCGTATTGACTGTTCGACCGCAAGCAAGAGACCTTTCGTTCAGAGTAATTGGTCAATTAGAAAGCGAACTTAACCAAACAATAGAGTTGCCGGAGCATATGGACATTTTAGGCGGGGCAAAGGTTTATCGTTTCAGGGGTTTTTCAGGAAATCAAGGAAATCTGAATATTGTCCGATTCAAAACAAAGAATGGATTCATTGTTTTGAAATTCAAGTTGGGAAGTGGAAGATTTGAGCTCGCTGAAGAAGATTAGGCAAGCTGCAGGGTTTATACTTTTAGAAAGCTTGGTAAGTTTGAGTTTACTAGTATTTGTTCTCGGGGTTACGCTGCCTTTAACTGTGCAGTTAGTCTCGCATCTACAAGCTGAACAAATAGAAGTAGAGATAAAGAGAGTACTGTACGATCTCTCAAAAAATCGAGGGTCAAATATTTCGGTCAAAGAAACGATTCACTCACATGAGTTGAATTTGATCACAAACTATACTGAAGATCAGCTAACTGTTAAGGAGCTAAACAGTGGGAGACAAAATAAACTGGAAATTGAATCCATTGAATGGGAAAAATGAAGAGGGATTTACTCTCCTGGAAGTGCTGGCAGCCTTAAGTATTATGAGTTTAAGTTTTTTGCTGCTGTCTATATTTACAGAACAGGCTTCCAGAATACAAGATGAAATAAAAGCAGATCGTCAGATCGAATGGCACTTATTTTTAAATCAGCTGGAATATGATTTGTCTGATGGGAGACTCAAGTCTATTCATAGAGATGAGTTTTCTGCGGAAAAACCAGCAGAGGATGGCCAGTCAGAAACGATTACTTACGAAAGATATTACACCCTTCTAAGAAGAAAAGTGGAAGGGAAAGGACATCAGCCGGTTTTGACTAAATTGCAGAGCATTCGTTTTGAGGAAAAGGAAGCAGGTTTGCTGATTACAGCAATATTCCAGAATGACGATCAATATCAGGCTGAGTTGAAAATCCAAAGCAGGTAAAAGAATAAGGTGAACCATGAAAAATGAAAACGGAAGTATCTTGATTTCAGCGCTCCTGTTTATCTCTGTTTCAGCAATTTTTGTGACGGGACTAGCAGTCATTATCCAAAAGCAAGTATCTCAGTTAGATCAGATCCAAGAAAGTTATCAGGTGAGAAGTATGCTCCATATTGCTGAGAGCAAATTAAATCAACAGTTGGATCAGGATCCGGTATCTCTGAATAGCGGAACGATTGTGTTTAATAAAGGCAGAGTCACGATCGAGCAGCAAACGGATACTCAGTTTGAACTGAAAGCTGTATTGGATAGCGGATTTTCACTAGATAGAATCATCAAAGTAAGTGCAGCAGAGAATCCGGCAGCAGCCAAAAAGTAAACAAGACAAATATCTACTGAATGACGAGCATGAGGAAAGAAAATTTCTTGTGACGGCTTCCGGCTGACTGACTTAACGCTGATCTATAATCATTGATTCAAACGAATCTCAAGCGTACCAACATAAGAAACGTCAGCGGCTCTGTTCGCGCGTTTCTTTTTTTTCAATCGTTTGTTATAATAAAAGAGTTCAAACGACTCTTTTCATGCTGAATACCGAATAATCGACAGGTCAGCGAATGAATTAAGAGATCTTTTATAGATAGGGTGTTAAGATGTCACGGATAAACAATATACAAACGAAACTTGCAGAACAGAAACTTGATGCGATTTTAATTACCAGCAGCTATAATTTGAGATATGCGTCTGGGTTTACTGGGACTACAGGATTAAGTGTCATTACGAGAGAGAAAGCTTTCTTTGTGACGGATTTCAGATATACAGAACAAGCGGCTAAACAGGCAGAAGGGTTTGAAGTTATTCAAAATAAAGGGCCTATCTACGATGAAGTGGCTAAAATAGTTGAAGCTGAAGGGATCAGCAGAATCGGTTTTGAAGAAAACTATGTAAGCTATGCTGCATATCAATCCATTAATGCTTCTCTAGGATGTGAACTCGTACCTGTCAGCTCATTGGTTGAACAGTTGAGAGAAATCAAAGATGAAACTGAAGTTGAATTGATCCAGCAAGCGATTGAAATCACAGAAGCAGCTTTTGAACATATACTAACTTATATCAAACCTGGCATGACAGAAATCAAAGTAGCGAATGAACTGGATTTCTTTATGCGCGAGCGTGGAGCTTCAGGCGTTTCTTTCGATACGATCGTTGCCAGCGGGATTCGTTCAGCTATGCCGCATGGAGTAGCCAGCGATAAAGTGATCGAGCAGGGAGACATGGTCACGATCGACTTCGGTTGTTACTACAAAGGATATGTTTCAGACATGACGCGTACGTTTGCAGTTGGAGATCCAGGAGAAGAACTGAAAAAAATCCATCAGATCGTTCTTGATGCTAATTTAAAGGTCAGGGCCGCTGCAAAAGCAGGGATGACTGGTGCGGAATTGGATGCCATTGCCAGAGACTATATTACTGAACAGGGATACGGCGAAGCTTTCGGACATTCTACAGGTCATGGTATTGGGCTGGAAGTTCACGAAGGACCTGGCATCAGTTTTAAAAACGATCAGCCGCTTGTCGTGGGAAATATGATCACAAATGAACCCGGTATTTATATTCCAGGTTTAGGCGGAGTACGTATTGAAGATGACTTGCTGATCACTGAATCGGGAAATCGCAACTTGATGAAATCAACAAAAGAATTGATTATCCTGTAAAAAGGGAAACCGAAAGTGAAATTCTAATGAAAAAAGACAGCAGAACACTCGGAATATAAGCATTTCTCTTCAAAGCATGGTACAATAAACGTATCTATATCAGCCAAATAACAAATCGATATCTGGGACTGATCAAAGAGGAAAACTGAATAATAGGAAACGATTTTAGGAGGAAACTGACAGAATGATTTCAACAAATGAATTTAAAACAGGTCTTACGATTGAATACGATGGAAATATCTGGAGAGTACTGGAATTTCAACATGTTAAACCAGGAAAAGGAGCGGCATTTGTTCGTTCAAAATTGAAAAATCTTAGAACAGGTGCGGTACAAGATAAAACATTCCGCGCTGGAGAAAAACTGGAAACGGCTCATATCGAAAATAAAAACATGCAATATCTTTATGATAATGCTGGAACTCATGTCTTCATGGATACAGAGACTTACGAGCAGCTTGAAATTCCTCAAGATCAAATCGAAGATGAAATGAAGTTTATGAAAGAAAATATGCTGGTCGACATTATGATGTTCGGAAGCGAAGTTTTAGGGGTAGAGTTGCCTACAAAAGTTGAACTGAAAGTTGTTGAAACAGAACCGGGAATCCGCGGTGATACAACATCAGGAGGCTCTAAGCCAGCTACACTTGAAACAGGTGCAGTCGTTACCGTACCATTGTTTGTCAACAAAGATGATGTACTGATCGTCAACACTGCTGAAGGTTCATACGTATCACGTGCCTGAGCATTTTAACTCAGTAAAGATCTAAAAGGAGGAATAGTAATGGAGGAACAAACCAATATTACACATCGCGACGTTAATCCTTATGGAGAAATCGAAGTAGCACCAGAAGTACTGGAAGTCATTGCCGGTATTGCAGCGAATGAAGTGGACGGCGTCTATGCAATGCAGGGAAGATTTGCAACTGAAGTAAAATCCATGTTTGGAAAAACCAGTCATAACAAAGGGGTACACCTTGTATCTGATGAAGAAGGCTTGAAAGTAGAAGTCCACTGTTACTTTAAATACGGTGTAAATGTGCCTAAAGTGGCTACTGAAATCCAACAGCGTATTCGTGAACAAGTGTATCATATGACAGAAATCGCACTATCTGAAATCAATATTCATATTGTAGGAATAGTGCCTGAAAAATCAAATCTCCAAGAATTATTTGAATTGGAATCGGAAGAAGATGAGGAAAAGTGAGAACCGTTAGGCGTGTGATTCGGGAAAAAGCCTTTCAGTCTCTTTTCCAGTTGGCCACAGATATTGATTGTACAGTAGATGAAGTGATCCAGTTTTCACTTGGCAGTGAACTGGAATTCAAAGAAGAACTGACAGCTGAAGAAGCTATGCAGAAAGTTCTGCCAGAAGATAAAAACGGGACTCAGATTATTAACGATGCTCTTGTGTATCTTAATACGCTGGTCACTGGTGTTCAAGAAAATGAAAATGAAATCGACCATACGATTTCAAAACATTTAAAAAATTGGACATTATCGCGTTTGGAAAGAACAAATTTATTGATCTTAAGACTTGCTGCATATGAACTGCTGTATCAAAAAGAAATAGATAAGCGTGTAGTAATGAATGAAGCAATCGAGTTAACAAAAGACTTTAATGATGAAAAAGCCAGCAAATTTGTTAATGGTGTTCTTCAAAGCATTGTAAACACACAGTCTTAATATGATTTCATAATGAAAAAAGTTGCTCCAGTAATAGACACATGAACTTAACTTCTAATAATCAAAGAAGGTTGCGTTTATTGCCGCAGTAAGCGTGATCAGATGAAGAGGGAAGAAACAGGAGTGCATTGGATTATCGGCATTCCTCTTTTTTCGCTCTCTTTCTTTTTGTATAAAAATGAACACAGAAAGGAGGCAGAAAAGAACATGCAAGAACAATACTTAACCGTTTCTCAGCTGACGAAATACATCAAGATGAAGTTTGATAAGGATCCTTATATGGAAAGGATTTTTCTGACAGGAGAAATTTCCAACTTTAACCGTAATCGCCGAAACAGTCATCAGTATTTCAGTTTGAAAGATGATCAGGCAAAATTATCTGCAGTTATGTTTTATGGAGAGTACAAAAAATTGAAGTTCCAGCCGGAAGAGGGTATGAGCGTTTTAGTCATCGGACGTGTTTCTGTTTACGAACGAACCGGGGCGTATCAGATCTATATTGAGCACATGGAGCCTGACGGCGTAGGAGCTTTATACAAAGCCTATGAAGAATCAAAAAAACGGCTGGCAGCTGAAGGGATTTTTGATGAGTCTCTGAAAAAACAGCTTCCTAAATTTCCTAAAAGAATCGGAATCATTACTAGCCAAAGCGGAGCAGTAATCAGAGACATTATAACAACTGTAAAAAGAAGATTTCCCTCTGTTGAACTGGTTCTTTTCCCTACATTGGTTCAAGGTGAAAAAGCTGCAGCCTCTATAGCTGAGAATATTACCAGAGCGGAGGCAAAAGGCCATTTTGATACGCTGATTGTTGCTCGCGGCGGGGGATCTTTTGAAGATCTATGGCCATTCAACGAAGAAATTGTGGTACGGGCGATCGTGGCTGCTGAAACTCCGATTATTTCTTCTGTTGGTCACGAAACAGATACAACTTTATCAGATCTGGCAGCGGATGTCAGAGCAGCAACGCCTACAGCTGCTGCTGAATTGGCTGTTTCGGTACTATCAGAAGAATTAATGAAGATCGAACAGCAGGAACATCGCTTGTTACGAGCCTATCAAACCAGACTTCAAGCTTTGAAAGAACGATTGAACCGGATTGAACGATCTTATATTTTCAGACAACCGCAGCGTCTTTATGAAGGATACAGCCAAAACGCGGATCAGCTTCACCAGCAGCTTTTGCAAGTCATGAAAGAAAAACTGATGCAGGCAAATCAAGAAAGCCGGTTGTTGAGTCAGCGATTAAAAGCAGTAGATCAAACCCAGCAGATCGAACAATATCGGCGGGATGTGGATCAGCTGGAAAAACAGTTGATTCGTGCCCAGAACCAACTGATCCGTCAAGCAGATAAGCAATTGACTTATAATATTCAGTCGCTGGAACATCTCTCGCCGTTAAAGATACTAGGCAGAGGATATGCGTATGTTCGAAAAGAAACGCAAGTGATCAAGTCGACGGACGATCTATCAGCTTCTGACAAAATTTCTGTACAGTTATCAGATGGATCATTTACAGCTGAAGTTGTAGACATTAAACAGGATAAGCATTAAAAAGAGATGGATAAAAAAGATTTGAAAGAAGGGGAAATCATGTCAGAAGAAGTAACATTTGATACTGCTTTAAAACAGTTGGAAGAAATTGTCTCTAAATTAGAGCAGGGGGATGTACCGCTGGAAGAAGCGCTGGATCAGTTCCAAGAAGGCATTAAATTGAGCAGACAGTGTAAAAAAACACTTCAAGAAGCAGAGGAAACAATGACGAAGATCGTTAATGAGAATGGCGAAGAAAAACCATTTAATGAAGATTTGAATATTCAGGAAAACTAGGAGTGGCGATATGAAGTTTCAGGAGTTTTATCAAAAAGAATTAACCCCGTTTGAAACCTACAGTCTTAATTTAATTGATTCTGTCAGCAATACTGTGATTGAAGAAGCTATGCAGTATTCATTGGAAGCTGGCGGTAAAAGACTGCGTCCGCTTCTGTTATTGGCCGTACTGAAGGCATTTGACCAAACTGTCGAGGCTGGTTATCCAGCTGCAGCAGCGTTGGAATATATCCATACGTATTCGCTGATTCATGATGATCTGCCTTCAATGGATGATGATGACCTGCGCCGTGGAAAGCCAACCAGTCACATTCGCTTCTCTGAATCGACTGCAATTCTTGCAGGTGATGCCCTTTTAACAAAGGCGTTTGAATTAATCACACAAGGAGAAATCGCTCCAGATAAAAAAGTATATCTGATTAAGGAACTGGCTTTTTGCGCTGGGTATGAAGGAATGATCGGCGGTCAGCAAGCGGATATCGACGGTGAAAACGCACAGCTCGATCTAGAAGATCTGGAAGCCATCCATGCTAGAAAAACCGGCGAATTACTGCGTTTTGCTATGCTGGCTGGAGGCGTTATCGCTGATGCGGATGAAGTATCAATTGATCATTTAGAAGAAACAGCTCGTAAAATCGGCATTGCTTATCAGATTCGAGATGATATCTTAGATGTAATTGGAGATGCAGAAGAACTGGGGAAAGCAACCGGTGCGGACAGCAAGTTAGGGAAAAGCACTTATCCCTCTCTGTTGGGACTTGAAAACGCTCAGAACCGATTGCAGCAAGAACTGGATTCAGCCAAAGAAAACGTTCAAAAAGTCCATCAATCGAATCAGACGTTTGATGCTGAAATATTACTAACATTTATAGATTCGCTGGCACTGGAATAAAGGAACTTTAAAAATATAAATGAAAGGAGGAACTTCTATTGAAAAAACAGCGTGCGGATCAGCTGCTGGTTCGACAAGGATGGGCTGAGGACAGTGAGAAAGCAAAAAGACTGATTATGACTGGTTCCGTCTATAATCGAGATGAAGTACAGGTCTTGACTGCTGGAGAGAAGTGGCCGTTGGATACAGAATTGTATGTAAAAGGCAAACCATTAAAATACGTCAGCCGAGGTGGTTTGAAACTTGAAAAGGCGATTGACCACTACCAGCTAAATTTGAAAGATAAAGTCGTCTTAGATATTGGATCTTCTACAGGCGGCTTTACTGATGCAGCACTGCAGAATGGTGCATCACGCGTATATGCATTGGACGTTGGTACCAATCAGCTGGCTTGGAAACTGAGGAATGATGACCGGGTTACCGTAATGGAACAGACGAATTTCAGACACAGCCAGCTGTCAGACTTCAAAGCTGGTCAACCTCAGGCAGCAACAATCGATGTTTCGTTTATTTCCTTAAAAAAAATACTGCCAGCCTTGAAAACAATATTAGAGCCGAATGGCGAAGTGGTTGCGCTCATTAAACCTCAGTTTGAAGCTTATAGAGAAGATGTTGGTGACAATGGAATCATCACGGATACAAGAGTCCATAGAACAGTTCTTCAAGATATTCTATCATTTGTCCAGCAGAATGAATATACAATTGCTGGATTGACGGTTTCCCCGATCACAGGCGGAAAAGGGAATATAGAATTTTTAGCATATTTGAAAAATATAAATTCTGACCACATCGATGTAGAGAAAATCATCGAACAAGTTCTTTCCAGTGAGGATTATCTATCTAAAGAATGATGTATTCCTGTATATAACTTTTTTAAATAGTTTAAAAATTCATAATTAGAATATACATTTTGCTTTAATCTCAGTGTGTTCTAGAGTATACTATAGGGTGAACAAATGCATAAATATACTGTATATGACCATCGGTTTTTATATATAGTTTAGAGCAGCATTTATGTTCTTTAACTTAAATTGACGAGTATATTAAACCTTAACGTGATCACTGAGCTTAGAGTAGGAGTGTCGTATAGATGAAAAAGAAAGAACGCCATCAGTTATTAAAACAGCTTGTCCAGCAAGAAACGATTCAAAAGCAAGAACATTTTGTCAGTATATTAAAAGAGCGGGGAATCGAAGTGACTCAAGCTACGATATCCCGGGATATAAAAGAAATGCAGCTGATCAAAGTGCCTTCTCAATCTGGAGGGTATCAGTACAGTGTGCCGCCTGAAATGAATTTCAATATTTCAAAAAAATTGTCTAAATTGATGAAAGATGCTTTTGTCTCCATTGATACACAGAAAGAGTTTGTACTGATCAAAACGCTGCCTGGTAATGCATTTGCATTAGGCGCGCTGGTAGAGACAGCAAATTATGAAGAAGTTTTCGGATGTATCTCAGGAGATAATTCTGTTTTGATTATCTGTCGATCAGAAAAACAGGCAGATGTATTTCAAAGACGTATGATTTCATTTGTATAAAACTTATGAAGCGGTTAATCATCTTTAGAGTGGGAGGGTTTGCTTTGCTGCAAGCATTGCATATTCAAAATTTTGCGATTATCCAAGAATTAACATTAGATTTTAAACAAGGCATGACCGTTTTAACAGGAGAAACAGGTGCGGGGAAGTCTATTATCATTGATGCTGTAGGACTACTTGCAGGAGGTAGAGGCTCTTCTGAATTCGTTCGCTATGGTGAAAAGAAGTGTCTGCTTGAAGGGCAGTTTTCTCTAAATGGTAATAAAGAGGTAGCAGAATTATTCGAGAAGCATGCGATTGATTCCGATGATCAAGTGATTATGATCCAGAGAGAAATCTATACTACCGGACGGAATGTATGCCGGGTCAACGGCAGTATTGTAACGATAGCCGTTTTGAAGGAGATTGGTAATGCTTTGATCGATATCCATGGTCAGAATGAACATCAAGAACTGATGCTTCCTGAGAGTCACATCGAGTTGCTCGATCAGTATGGAGATAAAGACCTTGTTTCTGCAAAAAAACAGTATGAATCACTTTTCAGAGAATATAGAGCGGTTAAAAAAGAACAGAAAAACTGGCAGTATAATGAACAGGAATTAGCGCAGAGACAAGATATTCTGAGTTTTCAAGTTCAAGAAATCGGTGAAGCGGAATTAGAAGAAGATCAAGAAGAAGAGCATTTAAAAGAAGAAGAACAGAAGCTGTCCAATTATCAGTCAATCGTTGAAGCTCTTTCAAACAGTTATCAAGCCCTTCAGGGTGAAGAAGAGAGCGGCGGTTTGGACCTTGTAGGACAGGCGATGGATATTATGGCCTCGATAGAGTCGATGGATGAACGATTCAAGCAAATTTCTGATACGATTTCTGCAGCTTTTTTCCAGATTCAAGAAGCCTCCAGTGATATTTATAACGAAATGGATAACTTGGAATATGATGAAGAGCGCTTAAATCAGATTGAAGAAAGGTTGAATCTGATTCAGCAGCTGAAACGAAAATATGGCAGTTCGATCAAAGAAATCAAAGCTTTTTATAAAAATGCAGTTGAAGAGCTGGAGAAAATCGAAAACCGAGAAGGTCAGATGGATCACCTGATCAAGAGAATCAAAGAACTGGAAGTTGAGTTGCTGAAAGTCGGGAGCCGATTATCTAGCGCTAGAAGAGAAGCAGCAGTGAAGCTGGAAAAAGCGATTCATGAACAATTAAAAGAATTGTTTATGGACAAAGTCGTTTTTTCAGTTCATTTCAGTCAGTCGATTGAATCTTTTACGATCGAGACGGCTCATGAGAATGGAATGGATAAGGTTGAATTTTATGTAGCGACCAATCCTGGAGAACCTTTGAAACCTTTAGTCAAGGTTGCATCAGGCGGAGAACTATCCCGTATGATGCTGGCAATGAAAACAGTCTTTTCAAAAGAACAGGGAATCACGAGTATCATTTTTGATGAGGTAGATACAGGGGTGAGCGGAAGAGTTGCTCAAGCCATTGCAGATAAAATCTATTCTGTAGCTTATCACTCACAAGTTTTATGTATTACCCATCTTCCGCAAGTGGCAGCAATGGCGGATCAGCATTTATACATCAGCAAAGTTGTTATAGACGAAAGAACCAGTACACATGTCGAACAGCTGGCAGACGAAGATAAAGTATCTGAAGTTGCACGCATGCTGGCCGGTAGCGAGATTACAAAGCTGACGATGGATACAGCCAAAGAATTATTGTCATTAGCAAGACAAAAGAAAAAAGCTTAGCGGTGTTTTATTCAGTAAACAAAAAAGTCATGGAAACAGGTTCCATGACTTTGTCTACAAAATCGCTTGCAGCAGCGCTGCGATCGCTGGAATAATCATTGTAATGACCATCCCCCAGATAATAATCTTAGAAATAATGTTAGATTTTTTTTTGTTGTCTTTCTTTGACATGTGTCTACACCAACTTTCATATTGATGACGTTGAATCAATTTATAGTGTACGCAATATGATCTTTTTTTTCAAGAGTATAGAAGATTGTTTTAAAAGTGTTCAAAGTTTGATACTATTAAGCTAAACATAAAAGTTTCCAGACTTATTCTTTACTTTTTCTTTGTTCGAGTATATATAGAGAGAATAGTCTGAGTCACTTTGATAATATGCTAGAATGGTCGCTAGAACAGACCAGGTACTCCTTAGTCGAAAGATATCAATGAAAATACAGACTAAATAGGTCAATTGCCTGAAAATAACTGAGCGATCAATTTTGAGAGGAGAGAAAGCAATTGAGTAAACAACAAGTCGGCGTTATCGGAATGGCCGTCATGGGGAAAAATCTTGCTTTAAATATTGAAAGCAGAGGGTATAGTGTCTCTATTTATAACCGTACCGGTTCAAAAACAGATGCAGTTATTGAGGAAAACCCTGGGAAGAATCTCGTAGCTACACATGAATTGGAAGAGTTCGTTCAGTCATTAGAAAAACCACGCAGAATTTTACTAATGGTTCAAGCAGGTAAAGGAACGGATGCTGTCATTCAACAACTGCTTCCATTCTTAGATAAAGGCGATATCTTAGTAGACGGCGGAAACACGTTCTATAAAGATACCATGCGCAGAAGCGAAGAGTTAGCAGAGTCAGGCATCAACTTTATCGGTACAGGTGTATCTGGTGGAGAAGAGGGTGCTTTAAAAGGACCAGCAATCATGCCCGGCGGACAAAAAGAAGCATATGATCTGATTGCACCGATTCTAGAAAAAATTGCGGCTAAGGCACCTGCAGATGGAGAACCATGTGTAACGTATATCGGACCGAATGGTGCTGGACACTATGTAAAAATGGTTCACAATGGGATTGAATACGGAGATATGCAGCTAATCGCTGAAGCTTATCATTTATTACGCGATGTAGCCGGCTTATCTAATGAAGAAACAGCAGAAGTATTCAAGGAATGGAATACTGGAGAACTGGATAGTTTCTTGATTGATATCACAGCCGATGCTTTAACGAAAAAAGATCCTGAAACAGGCCAGCCGATGGTCGATATCATTTTAGACCGTGCTGGGAATAAAGGGACTGGTAAATGGACTTCTCAAAGCGCTTTAGACTTAGGCGTACCATTACCATTAATCACAGAGTCAGTATTTGCGCGCTATATCTCAGCGCTTAAAGATGAGCGTGTTGCAGCAAGCAAATTCTTGCCAAAACCGGAACATAAGCCTTATGAAGGCGATAAAAAAGAATTGATCGAAAAAATTCGCCAAGCGTTGTATTTCAGTAAAATTATGAGCTACGCTCAAGGGTTTGCTCAAATGGGAACAGCTTCAGAAGAATACGGCTGGGATCTTAAATACGGTGAGATCGCCAAAATTTTCCGTGCTGGATGTATCATCCGTGCAGGCTTCCTGCAAAAAATCACAGAAGCTTACGAAAGAAAACCTGACATTAAAAACTTAGTGTTGGATGAGTACTTCATGGGTATCACTGAAAACTACCAGCAATCTCTTCGTGAATTAGTAGGAGTTGCTGTTCAAGCAGGCGTTCCTGTACCCGCATTCTCTTCAGCGATCGCTTACTATGACTCTTATCGTTCTGAACGTTTGCCAGCCAACATTATTCAAGCACAACGGGATTACTTCGGTGCCCACACTTACGAGCGAACAGACAAAGAAGGTACTTTCCACTTTGACTGGTACGGCAACGACGGACAAGAGCAATGGGACTAAAGAACATTCTGAGGTAAAGTTAAAAACCAACCAGTAAAATTGCGGGATCCGCTTTTGGGTCCCGCTTTTTTTGCGTGCCGACAGGTGACGCATATCTGTCAGAAATGAGAAAAAAATTAGAATAATGTACTAAGCTTGCTTTTTTTCTATCCATCAACTATGTTAAACTAGTTGTGTATAACTGGATTAGAATAAAAGATTCTATATTCTTATCTTTTTTTAATATACATGTATATCGATCCCTGGTGAAATTTCTTCAAAAGAGGGTCCGTATAAATTTAAATGATGGCTAGGAGCTGAAAAAATGGGTAAAATTTTGATTATAGAAGATGAAAAAAACCTTGCTCGTTTTGTTGAATTAGAATTAAACCACGAAGGGTTCGAAACGGAAGTCCGATTTAATGGACGTGCCGGTTTAGAAGCTGCGTTGGATGAAAGTGCAGAATGGGATATAATCCTGCTTGATTTAATGCTTCCTGAGCTTAATGGAATCGACGTTGCCCGCCGTATCCGTCAAGTCAGCAATGTACCGATCATCATGATGACTGCAAGAGATTCAGTAATCGATCGAGTATCTGGATTTGATCATGGGGCAGATGATTATGTCGTTAAACCGTTTGCTATTGAAGAACTACTGGCACGTATGCGTGCGTTGTTAAGACGAATCGAAATCGAAACAGAAGAAAATGCCAATAGACAAACAACAGTGGCATATAAAGACTTGACGGTTGAAAAAGAAAATCGTGTTGTTCGCCGTGGTGAAGACGTGATTGAGTTGACAAAACGCGAGTATGAATTACTTGTTGAGTTAATGGAAAATGTCAATGTTGTCCTTTCTAGAGAAGTCTTGTTGAACAAAGTCTGGGGCTATGAAACAGAAGTGGAAACAAATGTGGTAGATGTTTATATTCGTTATTTGAGAAATAAAATCGATGTGCCCAACAAAGAAAGCTACATCCAAACTGTTCGTGGTACAGGATATGTGATGCGTACGTGAAATCGAACTCTGCAGAAAAAGGACGAAATCAGAAGCAGCGTATTTCGTTAAGGTGGAAGTGGACCACTGGAGCGGCTATCGCGATTTTTCTGACTTATACTATTTTTTCAACAGTTTTATATGTCACCTTCCAGCAGATTATGCTTGGTAGTGAAGAAGATGCTTTGAAAACGACTGTCCAGAATGTAGCCAATCGTTTTGGACAGCAGTATTTTCCCTTGAATGAAGAATCCGTTGCCGATACATTAGAATTACGCCGACTTCAATTGCTTCCTTCTTTATCTGGACAGGATAATGATAATACACAAACTTCAGAAGATGATGCAGAATCAACAACCCCTTTGAGTATTGATCATGGGGGTATGTTTATACGCGTTTTTAATTTGGAGGGCGAACTGTTATATGAATCTGCTGAGTCAGATATAGTTTTTGAACCGGTTGATGAACTGCTGATTGAAACCATTAAGGGACCCAATGGAGAAGCCTATTCGGCTAGGACGCCTGTTTATTCTTATTTGAATAATGAGCAGATCGGATATGTCCAAGTCGTCAATACACTAGCATCTTATCATCAGTTGTCGAACAGCATCTTAGTGGCTATCCTGGTTACAGGCGTTATTGCATTGTTATTCAGTGCAATAATCGGTTATTTTATTGCGTTGAAATTTCTGCAGCCGATCAGACGTATGACATCAGCTATGAAAAGTATTGAAAAAGATCCTGACTCTCTTGAAAGAATTGATTCAGGAGAAGGCAGAGATGAGTTGACGGACTTAGCCAATGCCTACAATAAAATGCTGGACCGGATGCAGAGGAATATTGATCATCAAAAGCAATTTGTCGAAGATGTATCTCACGAATTAAGAACACCTGTGGCAGTGGTAGAAGGCCATTTGAAACTATTAAATCGCTGGGGTAAAGACGATCCGACTGTACTAGAAGAATCGCTGGATGCTTCCTTGCAGGAAATTGGAAGAATGAAGAGTCTGGTGCAGGAAATGCTTGATTTATCGCGTGCTGAACAAGTTGAGATTCATTATAAAAATGAACAGACGCCAGTTCGCCAGATCGTAAATGCTACCTATAATAATATTCAACTGGTTCATCCTGACTTTGTGTTTATCTTGGATGATGATCTAAGAAAAGAAGTATATGCAAACATATACAGAAATCACTTAGAACAGATATTGATTATCTTGCTGGATAATGCCGTTAAATATTCCAATGAGCGAAAAGAGGTTCATATCTCTGTTTCTCTAGATGGTAAATTTATTCAAATTGCGATACAAGATTACGGAGAAGGAATGACTGAGGAAGATACCGAGAAGATTTTCAATCGTTTTTACCGAATCGATAAAGCGCGCAGCCGTTATAAAGGCGGAAATGGTTTAGGATTATCTATTGCCAAGCAGTTGATTGAGGGATATAAAGGGAAAATCTGGGCTGAAAGTGTTGTGGATCATGGATCCATTTTCCGCATCGTTCTGCCGATTTCTTCTTTAGAAGAACCAGATGACTATACACAAAAAGAGCTGCAAGACGAGGAATAACCTTGTCTGCAGCTCTTTTTAGTACTTAATTTACTTTTTCTGTTTACCTTCGTTACGACGGTTTTTGCTTTCAAAAGGACTTGCGTTACGTTTATTGCGATTAGGTTTAGGTTCTTGAGTGTTTCCGCCAGTTGTGTCAACTTTCTCAGCTGGTTTTCGTGGTTTGCGTTTCCGTTCAACCACTTGCATTTCACCGTGTTTTTCTTTCAGTTCTGCTTGAACTTTAGGTTTATAGTAAAAAGTAGTAACGACCGATTGCGCAATGGCAACGAATCCACCGACTAACCAGTATAAGGCTAGACCAGCTGGACTTGAGATAGAAATGACCAGCAGCATAATCGGATTCATCAACATCATCATATTAGATTGCTTTCTCTGTTCTTCAGGCATACCCAAAAGCATGACTTTTGACTGAGCAAAATAGACAGCACCTGTGAATAGAGCCAACAGAATACTAGGATTTCCTAATTCAATGCCTAAGAAGGAAGCATTCTGAATCGTCTCTGACATTCGAATCGCCTGGAACATCGCTGTAAAAATAGGCAGTTGGATCAATAAAGGCAAACATCCGCCAAGACCGCCGAGCATATTTACATTGTTTTCACGATACAGTTCCATCATTTCAGCTTGAAGTTCTTGTTTTTCTCTAGGATCGTTCGTTGCTTTCATCTCAGCTTGGATCTCATCTGTAGCAGGCTTGACTACAGACATTTTTACTTGTTGTTCCATTGTCGCACGCTGCTGACGAATGGTGAGCGGCAATATCAGAATTCTTACGATAATCGTGATTGCAATGATGGCTAATCCATAACTTCCTGTAACTTCATTCAGCCATTCAATCAATTGTTGTGTTGGAACGACAAGATAGTCATATAAAAATTGTGAGATAGAGCCTGCAGGTTGTCCTGTTTCTTGATCGATTCGGATACACCCGGCCATAAAGAAAAGCGTCGAGAGCATGACACCCGAAAGCATCCATTTTTTTGTTCTAGTTTTCAATAATATTCAATCCTTTAAATAAGTTAGTAGAGCATTAAAAACGCTAATTCTCACTATACCTTATTAGATAGGATAATTCAATTAGCCTGTGAAAAATTTGATTTTTCTTCAATCTTTTCATCAAATTCAATCACAACTTTATCTACTGAAGCTGCTGGACTAGGTCCTTTGCGCAAAACTTCTATAAATTGATCGATCTGTTCAGATGAACCTACTGCCTCTGCATAAACCGATCCGTCACTTTCATTCCGAACAATACCGGTAACACCGATCTCATCCGCAGCTTGTTTAGTACTCATACGAAATCCGACACCTTGGACTTGGCCATACACTTGTGCTGAGATCTTGTCTTGATCTGTATGGGGATTTCTTTCGTTCCGATAGTCTACAGGGGCTGGCTGCTTGTTCTGTTTTCCTTTGTTTAAAAAACTGTCAAATAGAGAACCCATTTGTTTCCCTCCTTTATTTAGTACCTTATTCCTTTATTCTACAAGGAATGAACCTAAACTACAAAAGTAAAGGCAATGTTCAGAAAGGAGGCTATGAAGTCAGGTTAGTGTAAAATAGTTCTCGGTTAGTGATATCGTTTCGTTTTCTAGACAAAAA
>OMJG01000261.1_pt1 | contig 40720 bp, 36 predicted proteins | sample 1646431 | NCBI WGS metagenome assembly OMJG01 (sample SAMN03771674, study PRJEB25209) | food metagenome | isolation source: Cotija cheese | place: Mexico:Jalisco,Michoacan | collected 2011-12-12
GGCCGGACCAGCAGGTCGCGGTCGGGGGCGGTGCCTGCGGCCACCTCTCCGGCCCACTGCTCGGCCGCGGCGTGCACCAGGCCGACGACGGAGCGGGCCCAGTAGCGCAGCAGGTGAGCGGCCTGGTCGGGGTCGGGCAGCCGGGCGGCCAGGGCCTGCTCGGGGGCCGGGCCCAGCGCCTCCAGCAGCAGCTGCGAGACGTGGTCGGCGAACAGCCCGAGGCTCGCGGTGGGCCGCTGGGCCTCGGAGGGACGGGACCAGCCCAGGCCCGCCTGGGAGGTGACGAAGGCGTGCAGGGCGGGGGAGCGCTGCACGAGCACCAGGTAGACCTCGATCATCCGGGCGACGACGGCGCGCGGCGGGGCGCTGTCCTGCGGATCGCGCCGGACCGCCTCGGCGATGCGGGCCTCCAGGTGCGCCAGCAGGGATTCGCCGAGGGCCTGACCCAGCCCGTTCTTGTCCCGGAAGTACCGGTAGAAGACGGACTTGGAGGTCCCGGCGTACTGGGCGATCTCCTCCATGGAGGCTTCGGCGCCGATCTCGTGGATGGCTCGTCGGGCCTTGCCCAGCAGCTCCTCGCGGCGGGCGACCCGGTGCGCCTCCCAGCGGGTGCTGCGGCCGTCGCGGGTGCGGTAGGGGCCGTGACCTGCGGGGCGGTGGGCTGCGGTGTTCACGATACGCAGAGTATCAGGTACTCTGTCCTGTGTCAGTCCAGTCACATCTGCCGGCGCGGGGGATCCACCCGCGCGCCCCGACGATCCGGAGGATCCCTTGTCAGCAGCAGAAGCTTTCGTCCTCGGCGGCAACCGCATCCCCTTCGCCCGCTCCCACGGCGCGTACGCGGACGTGTCCAACCAGGAGATGCTCACCGCCGCCATCGACGGGCTGGTCGCCCGCTGCGGGCTGGCCGGGGAGCGGGTCGGGGAGGTGGCCGCCGGCGCCGTCCTGAAGCACGCCCGGGACTTCAACCTCACCCGCGAGGCCGTGCTCGGCTCCGCGCTGGACCCCGCGACCCCCGCCTTCGATGTCCAGATGGCCTGCGCCACCGGGGTGGAGACCGTGTGGAACCTGACCAACAAGATCCGGCTGGGCCAGCTGGACTCCGGCATCGCAGGCGGCGTGGACACCGCCTCGGACGCCCCGATCGCCGTGTCCGAGAAGCTGCGCCGCGCCCTGCTGGCCCTGGGACGGGCCAAGACCGTCAAGCAGCGCCTGGCCGCCGTCGCCGCCCTGCGCCCCGCCGACATCAAGCCCGAGGCCCCCGGGACCGGCGAGCCGCGCACCGGCCTGTCCATGGGGGAGCACCAGGCCATCACCACCGCCGGCTGGGGCATCACCCGCGAGGCCCAGGACGAGCTGGCCATGAACAGCCACCGCAACCTCGCCGCCGCCTACGACCGCGGCTTCTTCGACGACCTGCTCACCGGCTTCCACGGCCTGGCCCGGGACAACAACCTGCGCCCGGACTCCTCGATGGAGGCGCTGGCCAAGCTCAAGCCCGTCTTCGGCCGCTCCCTGCCGGAGGAGGCCACCATGACCGCCGGCAACTCCACCCCGCTGACCGACGGCGCCTCCGCGGTGCTGCTGGGCAGCCGGGAGTGGGCCGAGGCCCACGGGCTGGCCCCGCTGGCGAAGGTCGTGGACGCGCAGGCCGCCGCCGTGGACTTCGTCTCCGGCGCGGAGGGCCTGCTCATGGCCCCCGTCTACGGCGTGCCGCAGCTGCTGGAGCGGCAGGGCCTGAGTCTGCAGGACTTCGACTTCTACGAGATCCACGAGGCCTTCGCCGGGACCGTGCTCTCCGCCCTGGCCGCCTGGGAGGACGACGAGTTCTGCCGCACCCGCCTGGGCCGGGACGGCGCCCTCGGCGCGATCGACCGCGCCAAGCTCAACGTCAACGGCTCCTCCCTGGCCGCCGGGCACCCCTTCGCGGCCACCGGCGGACGCATCATCGCCTCCCTGGCCAAGCAGCTGCACGAGAGCGCCGAGCAGACCGGCAAGCCCCAGCGCGGCCTGGTCTCCGTGTGCGCCGCCGGGGGCCTCGGCGTGGCCATGATCCTCGAATCCGCCTGATCCGCACCCCGGGGGCCGGGCCCGGCCCCGCGCATCGTTCCGGCCCCGCCCACCGTCCGCGGCCCCCGTCAGGGCCGCACCACCCACGTCCCAGGAGGCGACGAGAGACCATGAAGGACTCCTACACCCAGCTGGTCAACTCCCCGATCGGCAAGAAGCTGGCCGAAGCCCTCGGCCTGCCCCGACCCACCACGCTGCGCCGCTACGAGCCCGGCGCGCCCCTGCTGGCCGACCCCCGCGTGCTGGTCGTCGGCGGACCCGCGGCCGACCCGCTGGCCCGACGGCTGCTGGCCTGGGACCTCGAGGTGCACCGGCACCCCAGCCCCGGCACCACCTACGACGCGATCATCGCCGACTTCACCGCCGTGACCGAGCCCGGCCAGCTGCAGGAGATCGCCCTGGGTGTGGGGGCCGCGCTGCGCAGCCTGGGCTCCTCCGGGCGCATCGTCGTGCTGGGACGCACCGGCAGCACGGAGGACGATCCCGAGCTGGTCGCCGCCCAGGCCGGCGTCGTCGGCTTCATGCGCTCCCTGGCCCACGAATCCCGTCGCGGCGCCACCTGCAACGCGCTGCTGCTGGACGGGGACTTCGGCCTGGACGCCCCGGCGCTGGAGGGCCCGCTGCGCTTCCTGCTCTCGGCCCGCTCCGCCTACGTCTCCGGCCAGCCGCTGGTGGTCGCCGCCGCCGACGGCCCCGCCGCCACGGACCCCGAGCGTCCGCTGGAAGGCAAGGTCGCCGTCGTCACCGGCGCCGCCCGCGGCATCGGCGCGGCCATCGTGCGCCGCCTGCACGCCGACGGCGCCCGCCTGCTGCTCGTGGACGTGCCCGCGGCCGGGGAGGCCCTGACGAAGGTGGCCAACGAGGTCTCCGGGCAGGCCCTGCAGCTGGACATCACCGCCGAGGACGCCGGCCGGCGCATCGCCGAGACCGCCCGGCGCGCCTTCGGAACCCTCGACGTCGTCGTGCACAACGCAGGCATCACCCGCGACAAGATGCTGGCCAACATGGACGCCGCCCGCTGGGGCTCCGTACTGGCGGTGAACCTCTCCTCCCAGCTGCGGATGAACCGCCAGCTGCTGGAATCCGGGGCGCTCGGGCAGCACCCGCGCATCGTGTGCCTGGCCTCCACCAGCGGCATCGCGGGGAACAAGGGCCAGACCAACTACGCCGCTTCCAAAGCCGGGATCATCGGCATGGTCGCGGCCGAAGCCGAGGACCTCGCCGAGACCGGGGGAACCATCAACGCGGTGGCCCCCGGGTTCATCGAGACGGAGATGACCCGGGCCATGCCCACCGTGACCCGCGAAGTCGCCCGCCGACTGAACTCCCTGTCCCAGGGCGGGCGCCCGGAGGACGTGGCCCAGGCCGTGGCCTTCCTCGCCTCCGACGCCGCGGCCGGGGTCAACGGACAGACCCTGCGCGTGTGCGGGCAGTCCATGGTGGGGGCGTGATCCGCGCGATGCCCAGGATCTCCCTGCCCACGCCCTTCTCCTCCTCCCGCTCCACCGGCTCCGCCGCACCCGCCGGACCCCTGGGGACCCTGGGCTCGGTGGTGCGCCACGAGGCCTCGGGCGCCCTGCGCTCGCGCCTGCCCGGACGGGGCCGGACCCGCCCGGACGCCCTGCCCGACCCCCAGGCGATCACCCCCGTGCGCCAGCGGGTGCAGGTCAACGCCGAGCGGGCGGCGGCCTTCGCTCGCTGCGTGGGAGCCGCACCCGGCGAGCACGTGCACGCCGGATTCCTGCACACGTTGACGTTCCCGGTCTCCATGCGGGTGCTCACCGCGAAGGCCTTCCCGCTGCCGGTGCTCGGCCTGATCCACCTGGAGAACACCGCGACGGCGCACCACCCGGTGGGCACCGACGACCAGCTCACGGTGCGCTCCCGGATCCGGGAGTTCGGGCGGCATCGGCGCGGCATCACCGTCACCGTGCTCGCCGAGATCTGGGATGAATCCGGGCGGCTGGTCTTCTCGGACGAATCCCTGTACCTGTCCAAGACGGCCGACCTCGGCGCGGGCGAGGGCTCCCCGTCGGCGAAGACCGACCGGCCGGATGCGCGGGAGGGGGCCCGGCTGATCGGGCGCTGGCGCCTGCCGGGCGACATCGGGCGCCGCTACGCCGCGGTGAGCGGCGATGCCAACCCGATCCACCTCAGCGCCGTGAGCGCCAAGGCCTTCGGGATGAAGTCCTCCCTGGCCCACGGGATGTACTGCGCCTCGCGGGCCCTGGGGCTGCTGGTCTCCGACCCCGGCGCCGCCGGGACCTGGCGGGTGACCTTCGGCTCCCCGGTCTTCCTGCCGGCCACCGTGGACCTGTGGAAGGTGTGCGATCCCGAATCCGACGGGCAGACGGCCGTGCGCGGCATCGGGCGCGGGGCCCGGCGCCACTTCGAGGTCTCCTTCCGCCGGCCCTCCTGATTCGCCGGCCGCGCTTCGTCCGTCTGCGCCCGGCCCGCCCTCTGCGCGGGCCGGGCGCGGGCGCGGAAGGGCGCGGAAGTTGCACAGTCTCGCGCCAGCCGGTAAGTTTCTACTCGTTGTCCGGCGTCCCCAGGGGAAGCCAGACGGCACTCGCGCGGGTGGCGGAATAGGCAGACGCGCTAGCTTGAGGTGCTAGTCCTCGTATTAGAGGGTGGGGGTTCAAGTCCCCCCTCGCGCACGCGAGTCATCACAAGGCCCCGGAACCGATCCAGGTTCCGGGGCCTTCGCCGTACCCGGCGGGGTGCGGTCGCGTCTGTGCGGGTTCGTGTGGGTGCCGTGGCAACATCCACGTCATAAACCCACAGAAACCCACAGAAACCCTCACTCAGGTGGCATCATGGTGGGTGGTATCGGCCCGTCGACGAAGAAAGCGGCCGAACGTCGCAGGAAAGGGAACACCATGACCGTCACCCAGGATCGTCCGTCCACTAAGCTCGGCATCGTCGGAGCGGGCGGCGTCGGCTCCGCCATGGCCTACGCCTCCGTCATCCAGAACGTCGCCCGCGAGGTCGTCCTCTACGACATCGCCGCCCAGAAGGCCGAGGCCGAGGCCCTGGACATCGCCCACGGCTCGCTGTTCGCCTCCAACGTCCGGATCTCCGGCGGGGGAGACCCGGAGCTGCTCAAGGGCTGCGACATGATCATCATCACGGCCGGCGCCCCGCAGAAGCCCGGGCAGACCCGCCTGGAGCTGGCCGGGACCAACGTCAAGATCCTCGAGTCCATGATGCCGACGCTGCTGGAGCAGGCCCCGGACGCCGTCTACATGCTCGTGACCAACCCGTGCGACGTCCTCACCGTCGTCGCCCAGCGGATCTCCGGGCTGGGCGCCCACCAGGTCTTCTCCTCCGGCACCGTGCTGGACTCCTCCCGGCTGCGCTGGCTGATCGGGAACGCAGCAGGGGTCTCCAGCGACTCCGTGCACGCCATGATCGTCGGCGAGCACGGGGACTCGGAGTTCCCGCTGTGGTCCTCCGCCACGATCGGGCAGGTCCCCGTGGACCAGTGGACCGGGGAGGACGGCTCCGCCCTGTTCACCGACGAGGTCAAGGACACCCTGGGCCACGACGTCATGCGCGCGGCCTACAAGGTCATCGAGGGCAAGGGCGCGACCAACTACGCGATCGGCCTGTCCGGGGCCCGCATCGCCAAGGCCGTGCTGCAGGGTCAGGACGCCGTGCTGCCGGTGTCCACCGTGCTGGAGGGCTACCAGGGCATCGACGGGGTGGCCCTGTCCGTGCCGTGCATCGTCGGCTTCGGCGGCGTCCGGCGCGTGCTGGAGGTGCCCATGGACGAGGCCGAGACGAAGAAGCTGCAGGCCTCCGCGCAGACCCTGCGCGAGTCCCTGTCCAGCCTCGGGTACTGAAGGGCCTGAATCCCACCCGCGGGGCCCGTCCCGGCTCCCCGCCGATGATGCGTCGCCGCCGTCGCCTCCCGGATCACCGGGGACGGCGGCGACGCCGCGTCCGCCCACAGCGTGCCCGTGTTCCCCTGACCGACGAAAGCGGCTAGTTTGGAGACCATGACGACAGATCCCCGCACCGCGCTGACCCAGCTGACCGAAGCCCTGGAAGAGCACCTGAACGCGGTCGCCTCCCGCCGCGGGGACCAGGACCCGGCCGTGGACGCCGCCTATCTCGGCATCGCCGACGCCTTCGAGGTCTACGAGGACGCCCTCTACGTCACCTACGACGAGGTGACCCCGCTGGAGGTCTTCGTCGAGGACGATGATGACGAGGACGAAGAAGACGATGACGAGGACTTCGACGAGGAGGACCTCGAGGACGAGGATGAGGATGACGAGGACCCGGAGGACGAGCTCGACTGAGCTCCTCGGGTGATCTGCGCCCCATCCGCCCCGGCGGATGGCGGCCATGCTGCGGCCCCGCCGCGCGGACGGTGTCTGCGCGGCGGGGCCGTTTCGGTAGAGTCAGCATCCGTGGCATGGTTACAAGCACTCATCCTCGGCCTGGTGCAGGGCCTGACGGAATTCCTCCCGATCTCCTCCTCGGGGCACATCAGCATCGTCGGGCAGCTGCTGCCCCATGACTCGGACCCCGGGGCCGCGTTCACCGCGATCACCCAGCTGGGCACCGAGACGGCCGTGCTGATCTTCTTCTGGCGCGACATCGTGCGGATCATCACCCGGTGGTTCGGCTCCCTGCGCGGCACCGTCCCCCGCTCCGACCCCGATGCGCGGATGGGCTGGTACGTGATCCTGGGCTCCCTGCCCATCGGCATCCTCGGGCTGCTGCTGCAGGACTACATCGACACCGAGTTCCGCAGCCTGTGGATCACGGCGACGATGCTCGTCGTCTTCGGCGTGTTCCTGGGGCTGGCGGACCGGGTCGGCCGGGAGCAGCTGCGCTTAAGCGACCTGAACCTGCGCGACGGCGTGCTCTACGGCTTCGCCCAGGCCCTGGCCCTGATCCCGGGCGTCTCCCGCTCCGGCGGGACCATCACCGCGGGCCTGCTCATGGGGTACACCCGCCAGGCCGCGGCCCGCTACTCCTTCCTCCTCGCGATCCCCGCGGTGTTCCTGTCCGGCCTGTACAAGTTCGCCAAGTCCATCGGCGACGGCTTCGACGCCTACTACACGGCGGGCCCGACCCTGCTGGCCACCGTGGTCGCCTTCGGCGTCGGCTACGTCATGATCGGCTGGTTCCTGAAGTACGTCAGCTCCCACAGCTACACGCTGTTCGTGTGGTACCGGATCGGACTCGGCGCGCTGGTCTTCGTGCTGCTGGGCACCGGCGTGCTCGTGCCCTGATCCCCGCCGCATCCCCCGCATCCGCACCGGGGTCCGACGCCGCGGCGTCGGGCCCCACCGAAGAAAGGCGCCCGCCATGAAGTCCTGGACCGCGACCCCCTGGACCCCGCTGCCCGGTCACGCGCCGGCCCCCACCCTGTACGACACCCGCCTCGCCCGGACCGAGACCCTCCCGGAGGCACCGGCCGCGGGCCTGTACGTGTGCGGCATCACCCCCTACGATGCGACGCACATGGGACACGCCGCGACCTACGTGGCCTTCGACCTCCTGCACCGCGCCCTGCGCGACGCCGGGCAGGAGGTCACCTACGTGCAGAACGTCACGGACGTGGACGATCCGCTGCTGGAGCGGGCCGAGGCCACCGGGGTGGACTGGCGCGACCTGGCCGCCGAGCAGACGGAGCTGTTCCGCACGGACATGCGCGCCCTGAACGTGCTGCCGCCGGCCCACTACATCGGCGCGACCGAGGCGGTGGAGTGGATTGTGCCGTGGGTCGAGACGATGCTGGAGCAGGGCACCGCCTACCGCGTGCCCGGCGGTCCCGACGAGCACGGGCTCACCCAGCCGGACGGGGACGTGTACTTCGATGTGCGCGCCGCCGCGGACACCGAGCACGATCCCGCCCGCTGGTTCCTCGGGCGGGTCAGCGGATACACCGAGGAGCAGATGCGCCCGCTGTTCGCCGAGCGCGGCGGGGATCCGCAGCGCCCGGGCAAGCGCGACCCCTTCGACCCCCTGCTGTGGCGGGTCCACCGCGACGGCGAGCCCTCCTGGGACGGCGCGACCCTGGGGCGGGGCCGCCCCGGCTGGCACATCGAGTGCACCGTGATCGCCGACCGCTTCCTGGGCATGCCCTACACCGTGCAGGGCGGCGGCTCCGACCTGCGCTTCCCGCACCACGAGATGGGCGCCGGACACGCCTTCGCCATGACCGGGCAGGAGATGGCCCTGCGCTACGCCCACACCGGGATGGTGGGGCTGGACGGGGAGAAGATGTCCAAATCCCGGGGCAACCTGGTGCTGGTCTCCACCCTGCGCCAGCGCGGCGAGGACCCGCGGGCGATCCGCCTGGCCATCCTCGCCCACCACTACCGGGAGGACTGGTTCTGGACCGACGAGCTGCTGGAGCGCTCCCGCGAGCGCCTGCGCACGTGGCGTCAGGCCCTGCAGGCGGCCCGGGAGGCCGAGCTGACCGGCCCTCGGGAGGGCGAGGCCGATCCCGACGAGGCGCCGGCGCGTCGGCTGCTGCGCCAGGTGCGGGAGCGGCTCGGCGATGACCTGGACGCCCCTGGGGCGCTGCGCGCGGTGGACGCGTGGGCGGATCAGGCCCTGCGCGGTGAGGGTGCTGGCCAGGCGGGTCTGGTCCGGGACCTGATCGCCGCCCGCCTCGGCGTCGCCCTCTGAGCCCCGTGGCACCGGACCGGCGGGTCGGACGCGGCGGTCGCGCTCCCGTGGTGCAGGTCTCCGGCTCGTGGTTCCTGCTCACCGGGCTGATCGTCATCGGCTACGGCGGCTATCTGCACCAGCGCCTGCCGTGGCTCGGCGCCCGGGCTTACCTGGCTGCCTTGGCCTTCGCCGTGCTGCTGGGCCTGTCCGTGCTGGTCCACGAGCTCGCCCACGCCGGGGCCGCCCGGGCCTTCGGCTGGCAGGTGCGGGAGATCCGGCTGACCCTGATGGGCGGGCACACGGCCTTCGACGCCGCGCGGGAGGCCCCCGGGCGCTCGGCCCTGGTCAGCCTGGCCGGGCCCGCCGCGAACCTCGTGCTGGCCCTGCTGGGGGCGATCCTGCTGAGGAGTCTGGAACCCGGCGGCCTGCCGCGGCTGGTCGTGGAGCTGGTCACGACCGCCAACCTGCTGGTCGGGGCCTTCAATCTCCTGCCCGGTCTGCCGCTGGACGGCGGGCACGCCGTCGCCGCCCTGATCTGGCGGATCAGCGGGTCCCGGCGGGCCGGGGTCCGCACCGCGGCGGTCCTCGGCGGGCTCGTGGCCGCGGCCCTCGTGGCGCGTCTGCTCCTGCCCGGCCGGGTCCCGGGGGTGACGGAGCTTGCGGTCACGGTCCTGCTGGTGCTCTTCCTCCTCGACGGCGCCCGCCGGGCCGTGCTGGCCCAGCGCACCCGCGACCGGCTCGCCCCGCTGCGCGCGGGGGACCTGGCCCGTCCGCTGCGCGTGCTGGATCCCCGGGACCCCGTCTCCCGGGCCCTGCGGCTGCGAGAGGAGGATCCGGCCTTCGTCCTGGTGATCGCCGCCGGTGCCGAGGCGCTGGGCGTGGTCGACGTCCAGGCCCTGGGCCGCGTGGCCGAGGCGGGTGCGGTCTCGACGCCGGTCGAGGCGGTGCTGCGCCGGGCGCCGTTCGGCCCCGCCGTGGCCGCGGACCTGGCGGGGGAGGAGCTGGTGCGCACCGCCCAGGAGCTGCCCGGCGGGTGGTGGCCGGTCACGGGGCTGCCCGCTCCCGCGATCCTGGCCGAGGAGGACGTGCGCCGGGCCGTGACCGCGGCCCTGGCCGCAGGCTCCCGCTCCCGCGGCGCATGAGATACTGGCAGCTGCCCGGGGCTCGCGCTCCGGTGAGAGCTGACCCCGACCAGGAGCAGGTGCCCCGTCCATGACCCCCAGCCCCGAGAACACCACGCACCCGGCCGACGATCCCGAGGCGGCGCGGAAGGCTCCGGACGCCCAGGCCCCGGATGCCGCCGCCGAGCCGGTGGGGGCGGCACGTCGCCGCGGCCCGCTGCGCCCGGGGGAGCGGGTGCAGCTCACGGATGAGCGGGGCCGGATGAGCACCATCACCCTGGTCGAGGACGGGCAGTTCCACACCCACCGCGGCGTGCTGCACCACGAGCAGCTGATCGGGCGCCCCGAGGGCATCGTCGTGGAGAACTCCGCGGGCTTCCGGTACCAGGCGCTGCGTCCGCTGCTGAAGGACTTCGTGCTGTCCATGCCGCGCGGGGCCGCGGTGGTCTACCCCAAGGACGCCGGGCAGATCATCACCATGGCGGACATCTTCCCCGGGGCCCGGGTCATCGAGGCCGGGGTCGGCTCCGGGGCCCTCAGCATCTCCCTGCTGCGCGCGGTCGGGGAGTCCGGGCACCTGCGCTCCTTCGAGCGGCGCGAGGAGTTCGCCGAGATCGCCCGCGGCAACGTCGAGACGATGTTCGGCGGTCCCCACCCGGCCTGGGAGCTGACCCTCGGGGACCTCGCCGAGGCTCTCGGAGAGCACGAGGAGCCCGGGACCGTGGATCGGGCCGTGCTGGACATGCTCGCCCCCTGGGAGTGCCTGGACGCCGTCGCCACTGCTCTGACCCCGGGCGGGGTGCTGATCTGCTACGTCGCGACCGTGACCCAGCTCTCGCGCACCGCGGAGGCGATGCGCGCCGACGGCCGCTTCACCGAGCCGGAGTCCTTCGAGACCATGGTCCGGGGCTGGCACGTGGAGGGGCTGGCGGTGCGCCCGGACCACCGGATGGTCGCGCACACCGGCTTCCTCATCAGCGCCCGGCGCCTGGCCGACGGCGAGCAGCGCCTGGCCCCGAAGCGACGGGCCTCCAAGACCGACTACACCGCGGAGGACCTGGAGGCCTGGACCCCGCAGGCCCTGGGGGAGCGGGCGGTCTCGGATCGGAAGCTGCGTCGGGCCGCCCGCGATGCCCGCTCCCTGGCCCGCCACGCCGCCGGGCAGGCCGAGGAGGACTAGCCGCACCCCGGCGCAACGGATTCGGCCCGGTGCGCCCGGTGGTGAGATGCTGAGAAGCATGTCCACCGCCGAGAATCCCCCCGCCGACCGAGAGCGCGAGCGGCTGCGTCGCGAGGCCGCAGGACTGCGCCAGCAGCGGCTGAGCCTGGACCGCGCCCTGCGCGAGGCCATGGCCCGCAACGAGCGGCTCACCGGAACCCTGCGCACCGCCCAGGAGGACATCCGCCGGCTGCGCCAGGCCCTGGCCCAGCAGCTCGAGGCCCCGATGAACGAGGCGCTGGTGCTGCGGGTGAATCCGCCGGTGCGCGCGGGCGCGCTGGCCCAGGAGGCCGAGACCCCGGCGATCCTGACCCAGGCCAGCCTGGATGTGCTGCTGGGCGGGCGGCGGATGCGGGTGCCGGTCAGCCTCCTGCTGGACCCGGAGCAGCTGCGCCCCGGGATGGTCGTGCTGCTCACCGAGTCCGCGGGGGCCTGCGCGAACCTCGGCTACCGGCGCTCCGGGGAGATCGCCACGGTCCGGGAGATCCTGGAGGAGGACCGCCTCGTGCTGGGCACCGGCCAGTCCACTCAGGCCGTGGCTCGCCGCTCCGGGCTGCTGTCCGAGGCCCCGCTGGGCATCGGCGACGCGGTGGCCTGGGACCCGGGGGCGCGCCTGGCCCTGTGCACCGTGCCCAAGACCGAGGCGGAGGAGCTGGTCCTGGAGGAGACCCCGGAGACGACCTTCGCGGATATCGGCGGGCTCTCCGCGCAGATCGAGCAGATCCGCGACGCCGTCGAGCTGCCGTTCCTGCACCCCGAGCTGTACCGCGAGCACCATCTGAAGGCCCCCAAGGGGATCCTGCTCTACGGCCCGCCCGGCAACGGCAAAACCCTGATCGCCAAGGCCGTGGCCCGCTCCCTGGCCCAGCGGATGGAGGCCGCCGCCGGCGGGGCCGATGTGCGGGGGTATTTCCTCAACGTGAAGGGCCCGGAGCTGCTGGACAAGTTCGTGGGAGAGACCGAGCGGCAGATCCGGGCGATCTTCTCCCGCGCCCGGGACAAGGCCGACGCCGGCAGCCCCGTGGTGATCTTCTTCGACGAGATGGAGTCGCTGTTCCGCACCCGCGGGGCCGGGCGCTCCTCGGACGTGGAGACCACCATCGTCCCGCAGCTGCTGGCCGAGATCGACGGCGTGGAGGCGCTGGACAACGTCATCGTCATCGGGGCCACCAACCGGGAGGACATGATCGATCCGGCCGTGCTGCGCCCCGGCCGCCTGGATGTGAAGGTGCGGGTGGACCGCCCGGACCGGGAGGGCTCGGCGCAGATCCTCGGGCTCTACGTGACGACCGAGCTGCCCCTGGCCGCCCAGGAGGTGCGCTCCCACGGCGGGGACCGGGCGGGCGCCGTCGCGGCGATGATCGAGACCACCGCCGCGGAGATCTTCGCCCGGGACGAGCGGCACCGGTACCTGGATGCGATCCTCGCCGACGGTCGCCGGATCCCGGCGCACTGGGGGGACTTCGTCTCCGGGGCGCTGCTGCGCAACGTCGTGGATCGGGCCAAGAAGCACGCGATCAAGGAGTACCTGGAGACGGGGGAGAAGGGCCTGGCCACCCGGCACCTGGTGCGCAGCGTGGCCGAGGAGTTCGCCCAGCAGCGCGACGCCGCCTCCCGGGCGGACGTGGAGGACTGGCTCAAGGGCCTCGGGCACTCCGTGGCCCTGCAGGGTCTGGAGCGGCCCGCGGCGGCGTTCGGGGAGGGGCGCTCGTGATCTTCACCCGGCCCATGGGTTCCGAGACCGAGTTCGGGGTCAGCTGCCCGACCCGCCCCGGCGCCCACGAGACCATCCTCTCCGCGCTGGTCGTGGACTCCTACCCGGATGCGGCCCGGCAGGCGGGCTGGGACTACGCCGGGGAGACGCCGCTGCGCGATGCCCGCGGCGGCCGGATGGAGGAGGAGCAGGCCCACCCGAGCCAGCTGACCCACCGCACCCGGGTGCTCACCAGCCAGGACGTGGCCCGGGAGCTGATCGCCGATTCCCCGCAGGCCGCGGATCCGCGGTTCTGGGAGCGCACCGCGATGAACCGGGTGCTGCCGGACGGCGCCCGGTTCTACGTGGATCACGCCCACCCGGAGTACTCCGCCCCGGAGACCACCCACCCGTGGGAGGCGCTGGTGCGCGACGCCGCCGGGGATCTCATCGCCGCCCGGGCCGCCCAGGCGGTGCCCGCCCGCTACGGCGCCACGTGGCCGGACCCGGTGGTGCTGCACAAGAACAACACGGACAACAAGGCCGTCTCCTACGGCTACCACGAGAACTACCTCGTGCCCCGTCGCATCGACTTCTCCCGCATCGCCGCGGTCATGATCCCCTTCCTGGCCACCCGCCCCGTCCTCGTCGGGGCCGGGCGCGCCGGACTCGGGGCGCAGGACGTGCGCCCCGGCTTCCAGATCAGCCAGCGCGCGGACTTCTTCGAGCGCACCATCGGCCTGGAGACCACCATCCGGCGTCCCCTGGTCAACACCCGGGACGAACCCCACGCCGATGCCGCCCGGTGGCGGCGCCTGCACGTGATCCCCGGGGACGCCACCCTCTCCCACACCTCCACGCTGCTGAAGTTCGCCTCCGCGGCGGCCGTGCTCACCCTCATCGAGCAGGACGCCGCCCCGGACCTAGAGCTGGCAGCCCCCGTGCAGGCCATGCAGCTCATCTCCCGGGACCCCTCACTGGCCACCCGCGTGGAGCTGACCGACGGGCGGCGCCTGACGGGTCTGGAGATTCAGCGGATCTACGCCGAGGCCGCCCGCGAGCGCGCGGATGTCCTCGGCGCTCTGCAGCCGCGGGACGAGGAGATCTTCCGGATCTGGTTCGAGGTGCTGGATGGGCTCACGCGGGATCCGCTGAGCCAGGCGGACCGGCTGGACTGGGTCGCCAAGTACGCCCTGATCCGCGGCTACGCCGAGCGCGGCATCGACGTCGGACACCCGAAGGTGCAGGCCCTGGACCTGCAGTACGCGGATCTGCGCCCGCAGCGCAGTCTGTACGCCAAGCTGGTCGCGCTGGGTCGGATGCGCACCCTGGTGGCCCAGGAGCGGATCGAGGAGGCGGTGTGCACGCCCCCGGAGGACACCCGCGCGTGGCTGCGGGGCCGGCTGATCGCCACCTGGCCGGATCAGGTGCACTCGGCCGGGTGGGAGGTGCTGGCGCTGCGCGACCCGGACACCGACCGGGTGCACCGCTGGGTCGTGGATGACCCGCTGCGCGGGACCCGGGCCGAGACCGAGCACGTGCTGGAGACCTCACCGAGTGCGGTGGCGGCCCTGCGTAGACTCGGGATGCAGACCCTGGGCTGAGCAGGCCCGCGACCCCCGGAGGAGAGGACAGATCGAGATGGCGCAGTTCCGCGACGCCGCGCAGCAGCGGCAGACCGAGACCGGTACCGAGACGGACCAGGAGCTGCTGGGCGCCGCGCACCCGGTGGATCAGCAGCTGGTGAGCGAATCCGATGACATCCTCGACGAGATCGACAGCGTCCTGGAGGAGAACGCCGAGGACTACGTGCGCGGCTTCGTGCAGAAGGGCGGCCAGTAGGCCCCATGCGCAGCAGGATCTTCGGCGTCGAGACCGAGTTCGGCCTCCGCTTCGCCCCGGACGGGCTGGGGCAGCTGTCTCCCGAGGAGGCCGCCCGCGTGCTGTTCCGCCCCGTGGTGGAGTGGGGCCGGTCCTCCAACGTGTTCCTCGGCAACGGCGCGCGGCTGTACCTCGACGTCGGCTCCCACCCGGAGTACGCGACGGCCGAGTGCGCGAGCCTGACCGATCTGGTCCGCCAGGACAAGGCCGGCGAGCGGATCTTCGAGGATCTGGCCGAACAGGCCGAGGACGCGCTGGCGATGAAGGACCGCCCGGGTCGGCTGCACCTGTTCAAGAACAACGTGGACTCGGCCGGGAACTCCTACGGCTCGCACGAGAACTACCTGATCTCCCGGCGCGTGGAGTTCCCACGGCTGGTGCGCCACCTGGTGCCGTTCCTGGTCACCCGCCAGCTGGTGGTCGGCGCGGGCCGGCTGCACCCCCCGGGCTCCGCCGCCGCCGTGCAGGCCGGCCGGGAGGGCGGGTCCTACTCCTTCTCCCAGCGCGCGGACCACGTGTGGGAGGCCGCCTCCTCGGCGACCACCCGCTCCCGGCCCCTGATCAACACCCGGGACGAGCCGCACGCGGACCCCTCGGCCTACCGGCGCCTGCACGTGATCGTGGGGGACTCCAACATGTCCGAGACCACCCTGCTGGCGCGGGCGGGCATGACGGATCTGATGCTGCGGATGATCGAGCACCGGGTGGGCCTGCCGGATCTGCAGCTGCGCCACCCCGGGCAGGCCCTGCGCGCGGTCTCCCACGACCCCACGGGTGCCGCCGAGGTGGAGCTGGCCGACGGGCGCCGGCTCAGCGGGCTGCAGCTGCAGCGGATCTGCCTGGAGGCCGCCGCGGACTTCCTCGACGCCGAGGGCTCGGATCGCCCGGAGACCGGCGTCGTGATGGACCTGTGGGAGCGCACGCTGGAGGCGATCGAGACCCAGGACATCTCCGGGATCGACACGGAGATCGACTGGGCCATCAAGCGCCGGCTGATGGAGCGGGTCTCCCGGGGCCGCGGGCTGGATCCGGCCGATCCGCGCCTGGCGCAGGTGGACCTGGCCTACCACGACATCAGCCGTTCCCGGGGCCTGTTCCACCTGCTGCAGCGCCGCGGCCTGACCCGGCGGTGGGTCACGGAGGAGCAGATCGCCCAGTCCATCGCCGAGGGTCCGCACACCCGGGCGCGGGTGCGCGGCGGGTTCATCCGCGCCGCCCGCGAGGCCGGAGTGGACTTCACGGTGGACTGGGTGCACCTGAAGATCAACCAGCGCCCCGACCTGTCCCACGTGTGCCAGGACCCCTTCGCGGCCAGCGACCAGGCCGTGGAGCAGACCGTGCGCACCCTGGTCGGCCGCCGGGCCGATGCGGGCCCGGCCGAGGATCAGGGCGGCGTCCCGCTGGTCTAGTCCGGCCGGTCCGCTCGACCCGGTGCCCTCCGGCGCGCAGGGCGCTTCCGGTGCATGTACTAGAGTCGGGCACGCATCCACCGGTGAGGCACCGCGAAGACCACCGATCCCGTCAGCGAGGAAAGAATCCCAGTGCGCAAACCCCTCAAGCTCTCCGCCGCCGCGGCCATCCTGGCCCTGGCCCTGACCGGCTGCGGCCAGCACGCGATGGACTCCATCGACTACACGGACAAGGGAGTGGACAAGGCCCCCGAGGTCAGCTTCCAGACCCCGTTCAAGGTCGACGACGCGACCACCAAGGTCCTCAAGCAGGGCGACGGCGCCGACGTCGATCCGGGGGACACCGTCATCGTCAACGCCGCGCTGTACAACGGCGAGGACGGCAAGGAGGTGCAGGACACCTACCAGAGCAAACAGCCGATGACGGTCGTGCTCAACGACGACGTGAAGGACAAGCTGCCCGAGCTCTACGACGCGCTGGTCAACGCCAAGGTCGGCACGACCTTCGCCTTCGCCCAGGCCCCGGATGCGTCGAAGACCGGGTCGAAGGACGCCTCCGTGCTGGAGGTCTACACCGTGTCCGAGAAGATCCTGGACCACGCCGAAGGCGATGAGGTCAAGGACCTGCCCTCCGGGCTGCCCAGCGTGAAGATCGAGGACGACGGCCCGAAGATCACGATCCCGAAGGACACCGAGCAGCCCACCGAGCTGACCGCCCAGAACCTCATCAACGGCTCCGGCACGGAGGTCAAGGCCACGGACACCGTGTTCGTGAAGTACGCCGGGGTGAAGTGGTCCGACGGCAAGCAGTTCGACTCCAACTGGACCAAGGACCCGACCAGCTTCGCCCTGGACCAGGTCATCACCGGGTGGAAGAACGGGCTGAAGGGCAAGCACGTCGGGGACCGGGTGGAGCTGGTGGTCCCCGCGGACCAGGCCTACGGCACCGACGAGGAGGTCAAGGGCACCAAGAACCCGGGCGGGGCCCTGGTCTTCGTGGTGGACATCCTCGGCACCCAGCCCACCCCGCAGCAGGCCACGCCCTCCCCGAGCCCCTCCGGGCAGGCCTCCTCGGCCCCCGCCTCGGCGGCCCCCTCGGCCTCGACCGAGAACAAGTGAGCATCACACCCGACGACGAGAAGGAGCACCCCATGTCTTTCGGCCAGCGCACCCTGGACCGCACCAAGCCCGAGATCGACTTCCCCGAGGGCCCGGCCCCCACCGAGCTGGTGGTCACCGACCTCATCGAGGGCGCCGGACGGGCCGCCCAGCGCGGGGACACCGTCAGCTGCCACTATGTCGGCGTCACCTTCTCCGGCGGGGAGGAGTTCGACGCCTCCTGGAACCGCGGGGAGCCGCTGCGCTTCACCGTGGGCCTGGGCCAGGTCATCGAGGGATGGGACCAGGGCCTGCTCGGGATGCGGGTGGGCGGACGCCGCCGCCTGGAGATCCCCGCCCAGCAGGCCTACGGCGAGCGCGGGGCCGGCGGGGTGATCGGGCCGAACGAGGCGCTGATCTTCGTCGTCGATCTGCTCGACGCCCGCTGACCGGGGACGCCGTGGGGCACAGGGTCGTGGGGCGGGACTGCGAGGTCCGGCAGGGGCGGCGCGGATGAGCAGCACCGTGCCGGCCGGGGTCTCCGAGCGTCTGCTGGCCCTGTACGCCTTCCTACTCACCCGGGAGCTGCCCGCGGACCGGGCGCGGATCCGCGAGGCCATCCAGGACTACCGGCAGGCCCCCAGCGAGGAGGCCTTCGAGCGCAGCTTCGAGCGGGACAAGGCGGCCCTGCGCGCCGTCGGACTCCCGCTGCGCACCGTGCACCGGGCGGACGGCCCGGCCTACGTCCTGGACCAGGACGGGCTGTGGCTGCCGCAGCTGAGCCTCACGACCCGCCAGCGGCTCTTCCTGGGCCTGGCCTCACGGCTCTGGGAGGAGCCGGAGGTGGTGCGCGAGGGCGACCAGGCGCTGCGCCGCCTGCGGGTGCGGATCCCCGAATCCCCGGCGGAGCGGCAGGAGGACGCCGAGCTTCCCGAGTCCCCGGATTCCGGGCCGGAGGCCGACGGATCCGACGGTGACCCGGAGCCGATGGCGCGCCTGGACCGCCTCGAGGTCCGGCTGAGCTCCGCCCCGGGACTGGAGCAGGTCCTGGATGCCCTGGCGCTGGGCGAGGACCTGCGCTTCACCTACCGCGGGGCCCTGGAGCTCACCGGGCGGGCGCGGCGGATGCGCCCATGGGGCCTGGGCCAGCGCTTCGGGCACTGGTACGTCCACGGCTGGGACCCGCAGCGGCGGGCACCCCGGCTGTTCCGGCTCTCGCGCATGGCCCAGCTGCGCCGGGCTCCCGCCCAGGGGCAGTCCGCCCCCGCGGATCTGGACCTGTCCGCCGTGCTGGACGGCATCACCGAGATCTCCGGGCCCCCAGCCCTGCTGCGCGCCCCGGCCGAGCTGGTGCCGCTGGTGCGGGACTGGATCGAGGAGGGCCTGGCGGTGCGGGCGGATCCGGAGGCCCCGGTGACCCCCGAGGACGGGATGCCGGTGCGGATCCTGGACGCGTTGGAGCTGGCCCGCTGCCTGGCCGAAGCCGACGGCGCCGTCGCCGTGGAATCCCCGGAGCTGGGCGTGCGGCGCCTGGAGGCCGTTCGCGCCCGGGCCCGGCACTTGGTGGACGCGGCGCAGGCCCAGCGCGAGCTGATCCGCCGGGCCCGGGAGCAGGACCGGGTGCGCACCCGCCCGGTGCGCCGCAGCCCGGAGCGGGAGAGCCGCTACGCCCGCTTCGCCCGCCTGGCCGACCTCATCGTGCGCCTGTCCGAGGTCCCGGAGGCCGAGGTCTCGCAGCTGGCCGAGGAGTTCGGGGTGCAGCGCCAGCGCATCGTGAAGGATCTGCAGGTCCTGACCACCGCGGGCGATGCCGTGGGCGATGGCGCCGACCTGCGGGTCGAAGCGCACGAGGACGACGTGCGCCTGAGCCTGAGCACGCGCCTGGCCGGCCCGGTGCGGCTGGGACCCCAGCAGACCCTGCGGCTGCTGCTGGGCACCCGCCTGCTGGCCGAGCTGCTGCCCGAGCACGACGCCGAGCTGGCGGAGCTCGCCCTGATGCTGGCGCGCACGCTGCCGCGCCCTGACGAGGCGGCCGCCCCCGTGCCGGCCCTGTCCGTGCGCCTGGAGGAGGACCTCAGCCGACTGGCCGGACGGCTGCGGGAGGCCGCCCGCACGGGACGCCGGATCCGTCTGGATTACCGCTCGCGCGGGGATGACCGACCGCGGGAGCGGCTGATCCAGCCCCTGGCGGTCGAATCCCGGCGGGGGATCTGGTACCTGCGGGCCCGGGACCTCGCCCGGGATCAGGAGCGCACCTACCGGCTGGAGGCGGTGCACGGCGTGCACGACGCCGGACCCGGCCGGCCCGGGGAACCGGAGGGCTCGACCCCGGAGCCGCAGCAAGCGCAGGCCCGGGAGCGGACGGGGCGGCGGGCACCGGCGAGCATGCTGCTGTGGGTGCACCCCGACGCCGAGGCCGACGCCGTCCGGGAGCTGGGGGCGGTGCGGGAGGCCGAGGTCCTCGCCCCGGCGGACCTGTCCCGGGCCGGGCTCTGGCGCATCCCCGTGCGCGATCCCGACCAGCTGCGGCGGATCCTGCGCCGCCACGGCGGGCAGATGGCGGCATGGGATCAGATCCCAGACGTCATCCCCGACGTCATCCCCGCCGCCTGACCCGCCCCGGCACCGAGCATCCGGTGTTCGCCGCGGGGCGGTCCCGCGGCGCTTCGTCTGCGTATACTGGGGCCCATGCCGTGGTGGTTCTGGGTCCTGCTCTGGGCCGTGCTCGGACTGGCGGGCCTCGTCGTGCTCGCCGTCCTGACGCTGCGCACCGGACGCCGGGGCCTCGCCGCGCTGACGGCCGTCTCCGAGCTCGGCGAGGACATGGCCCGGCGCTGGGACGAGGGCTGCGCGGCGGTCGCCCAGCGCATCCGCCGGGCACCGGTGCCCGGTATCCTGGTTCCCTTGGATCAGGCGCGGCAGGAGTACCTGACCGGGCGGGAGCGACGCCGGGACCGCCTGGCCGTCCGCCGCATCGCCCGTCGTGACCGCCGAGGTCAGCCGCAGCGCGTCGATGACCTGCGCCGCGGCGCACAGAAAGGAAACAACCATGGGTAACCTCTTCCACAGCCCCACGCACCTGCTCATCCTCATCGTGGTCCTGCTGCTGCTGTTCGGGGCGCCCAAGCTGCCCGGCATGGCCCGCAGCCTGGGCCAGTCCATGCGCATCTTCAAGTCGGAGGTCTCCGAGATGCGCGGGGACAAGAAGTCCCCGTCCGGGCAGTCCACCACCGTGGTCAACGGCGAGGTCGTCAAGGACGGCTCCGCATCCTCCGGGGAGGGCTCCACCGCGGCCGAGCAGACCCGCCCCGGCTCGGACTCCGAGACCACGCGCGACTGACCGGGAGCCATGGCACGTACGCAGAGGGCGGACCGCCCGCGCCGTCGCAAGCGCACCCCCGGCGCCCAGATGGAGCTGCGCGAGCACCTGAGGGAGTTCCGCAACCGCCTGATCAAATCCGCCGTCGCGACCCTGGCCGGCATGGTCGGAGGGTTCTTCCTCTACGACCCGGCGATGCAGGCCATCCAGGCGCCCCTGCACCAGATCGCGCAGGATCCCTCCCGCAACATCTCCATCAACTACTCCGCGGTCGGCTCTCCCTTCGACCTCATGGTGCAGGTCTCCCTGACCATCGGCGTCATCCTCGCCTCCCCGGTGTGGCTCTACCAGCTGTGGGCGTACATCCTGCCGGCCCTGCACCGGAAGGAGAAGGCCTACGCGCTGGCGTTCTTCTGCACCTCCGTCCTGCTGTTCCTGGGCGGGGTGGTCATCGCGTGGCTGTGCATGCCGGCGGCGGTCATCGCCCTGACGATGTTCACCCCGGAGGGCGGGGACAACTTCATCGACGCCAAGACCTACATCGCCTTCGTGCTGCGCCTGCTGCTGGCCTTCGGCGTGGCCTTCGTGCTGCCGGTCGTGCTGGTGGGGCTGAACATGATGGGCCTGATCCGGGGCCGCACCATCCTGAAGTCGTGGCGCTGGGTCGTGGTCCTGGTGGCCCTGCTGGCCGCGATCGCGGCTCCCGGCTCGGACGTGCTGACCATGTTCTACCTCATGGCCCCGCTGCTGATCCTGTTCTTCCTGGCCATCGGCCTGTGCCTGTGGGGCGATCGACGCCGGGACCGCAGGGCCGCCGCCGCCCTGGCCGATGCGGGCGTCAGTTCGGATGCGGCCACCCCGGAGGACCAGCTGCGCACCATGGGCCGCTGAGCGGCCCCGGGGGCTGTCCGCCGCCCGCCGAATCCCGGACGGGCGGCGCAGCCCCGCCGATAGGATGGGGACATGCCCAGCTACGCCGACCAGTACCTCGCCGCCCGGGCCCGCTCCTCCTTCGCCAAGACCCCGCTGGGTCGCTTCGCCGCCGGGCTGGACTTCGACCTCGATGACTTCCAGCTGGAGGCCTGCCGCGCCGTCGAGGACGGCGAGGGGGTGCTCGTGGCGGCCCCGACCGGAGCCGGGAAGACCGTCGTCGGCGAGTTCGCGGTGCACCTGGCCCGCGCCGAGGGGGCCAAGGCGTTCTACACGACCCCCATCAAGGCGCTGAGCAACCAGAAGTACCAGGACCTGGTGCGGGTGCACAGCGCGGACAGCGTCGGCCTGCTCACCGGGGACGTGTCGGTCAACACCGAGGCGCCGATCCTCGTGATGACCACCGAGGTGCTGCGCAACATGCTCTACGCCGGCTCCCCGACGCTGCGGGGCCTGCGCTACGTGGTCATGGACGAGGTGCACTACCTCGCCGACCGCTTCCGCGGGGCCGTGTGGGAGGAGGTCATCATCCACCTGCCGGCCTCCGTCAGCGTCATCTCCCTGTCCGCGACCATCTCCAACGCCGAGGAGTTCGGGCAGTGGCTGGACGCCGTGCGCGGCTCCACGCGCGTGGTGGTCTCCGAGCATCGGCCCGTGCCGCTGTGGCAGCACGTCATGGTCGGCTCGCGGATGTTCGACTTGTTCTCCGGGGACACCACGATCGCCCAGGCAGCGGACATCGTGCGCGACCGCGGGGCCGACCAGGTGAGGGTCAACCCGGACCTGCTGCAGGCCACCTCCCATCGCACAGGCCCCCGGCGCGGGCGACGCGGCGGGCAGAGCCCCCGCACCCCGCGGACCCGACGCGCCCCGCGCCCGGTGGTGCTGCAGGAGATGGATCGGGAGGGCCTGCTGCCCTCGATCGTGTTCATCTTCTCCCGGGCCGCCTGCGACGACGCCGTGCGCCAGTGCATCGACGCCGATCTGCGCCTGACCGACGACCGCCAGGCCCAGCTCATCCGGGCCTACCTCGCGGAGGCGACGGCCGGGGTGCCGCTGAAGGACCTGCGCGTGCTGGGATTCGACACCTGGCGGGAGGGCCTGACCCGCGGCATCGCCGCCCACCACGCCGGGATGCTCCCGCTGTTCAAGGAGATCGTGGAGCAGCTGTTCTCCCAGGGGCTGGTCAAGGCCGTGTTCGCGACCGAGACCCTGGCCCTGGGCATCAACATGCCGGCCCGCTCCGTCGTGCTGGAGAAGCTCACCAAGTTCAACGGCGAACGCCACGTGGACATCTCCCCGGGGGAGTACACCCAGCTGACCGGGCGGGCCGGGCGGCGCGGCATCGACGTCGAGGGCCACGCCGTGGTGCTGTGGAACGACGGGATGGACGCCAAGTCCATCGCCGGACTGGCCTCTCGCCGAACCTACCCCCTCTACTCGAGCTTCAAGCCCACGTACAACATGTCCGTGAACCTGCTGGATCGCTTCGGGGTCGAGCGGACCATGACCATCCTGGAGTCCTCCTTCGCGCAGTTCCAGGCGGATCGCTCCGTGGTCAGCCAGGCCGCGAAGGTCCGCCGTCAGGAGCAGGCCCTGGCCGGGTACGAGGAATCCATGACCTGCCACCTCGGCGACTACGCCGAATATGCGGACCTGAAGTACAGGTTGAATCAGCTGGAGAAGAAGTCCAGCCGGGACCGCCGCTTCGCCCGCCGGGCCGTCGCCGCGGATGACCTGCGGCTGCTGCAGCCCGGGGACATCCTCGAGGTCCCCCACGGCAAGCACGCCGGACACGCCGTCGTGATCGCCCGGCCGCAGGAGGCCCGGGACGTGCAGGTGGGGGTGGTCACCGAGGCCGCGCAGCTGCGCCAGCTGCGCCCGGAGGACTTCGCGGGTGCCGTGCGCCCGGTCTCTCGGGCCAAGGTGCCCAAGGGCTTCGCCCCCCGCAGCGCCCAGGAGCGCCGGGACATGGCCTCGCGCATGTTCGCCGCCCTGCGCGAGCACAAGCCGCCCCGCGCGATCTCCGGGGCCCGGGAGGCCGACTTCGATCCGGCCCGGGACACCCGCCGGGAGGAGATCGACCGGCTGCGCGCGGCGGTGGAGACCCACCCGTGCCACGGCTGCTCCCACCGGGAGGAGCACGCCCGATGGTTCAACCGGTGGGTCCGCCTGCGCCGGGAGACCGACGCCCTGCGGCGGGAGATCGACTCCCGCACGAGCACCATCGCCCACCGGTTCCAGCGCATCACCGACCTGCTCACCGACTACGGCTTCGTCGAGCGCGGCGGCGAGCACGAGGAGCTGAGGCTGACCCCGCTGGCAGCACCCCTGCGCCGGATCTACGGGGAGCGGGACCTGCTGACCAGCCTCGCCCTGAGCGCCGGGGTCTTCGACGACCTGGATCCGGCGGCCCTGGCCGCAGCCGTGACCGCCGTCGTGCACGAGGGCAAGCGCGAGGCCACCGAGTTCCTCGGGCGGTATCCCGCGGGCCTGGGGGAGCGGATGGCCGAGCTGCGCCGGATCTGGCAGCGCCTGACCGAGGCCGAGCGGCACCACCGCCTGCCCGAGACCCCCGCACCGGACGTCGGGCTGATGTGGTCCATGCACCGCTGGGCCCAGGGGGACAGCCTCGCGCAGTCCCTGGAGAACTCCGGGCTGGCGGCCGGGGACTTCGTGCGCGCGGCCAAACAGGTCATCGACGCGCTGGATCAGCTCGGCCACGCCCGCCCGGAGGATGCCGACTGGCGCACCCTGTGCGAGGCGGCCGCGGCCCGCGTGCGTCGCGGCGTCGTGCTGCACGAGCTGGACCCGCACGCGCAGGGGCCCGCCGATGCCCCGTCCCGCGAGGATCTGCCCGCGGAGGACTGGACGGAAGAGGACTGGATGCCAGGGGGCCCGGTGGAGGCCTCCACGCGGGAGGAGCGGATCGAGGAGGAGCGGCGATGACGCCGAAGCAGCAGATGCAGAAGACCGATCGGAGCGCGGCGACCGTGATCTACCGGAACGGCTCCGTGTACTCGCCGGTCGATCCCTTCGCCACCGCCCTGCTGGTCCAGGACGGCCGGATCCGCTGGGTCGGACAGGAAGCCGGCGCCGACTCCCTGACGGATGCCCACGTGCACACTGTGGACCTGGACGGGCTGCTGCTGACGCCGAGCTTCGCGGCCGCCGGATCGGTGCCCGAGGAGGAGCAGGGCTGGCTGAGGCTGCGGCGGGCCGGCGTGCACGCGGTCCTGGATCCGCAGCGCGGGTGGGTCGACGTCCCCGGTCAGCGCAGCCCGCTTCCCGCGCACGTGCGGACCCTGGGCCCGCAGGGACCCCTGGATCCGACGCAGGCCGAGCGGGCGGAGGGCGATCCGCTGCTGGTGCTGGCCTCGGAGGACGCACCGGAGCCGCGCGGGTGGATCGACGTGGCCCGGGCGGGCCTGAGCGCGGGGCGCCCCCTGGGCGTGGCCGGGGCCCTCGAGCCCGGAACGGCCCCGCAGCCCTGGCGGCTGACGCTGGCGGCCCTGCGCCGCGAGGAGCAGGGCCCCGGGATCTCCACCCGCGGCTGCTTCGGGCTGCAGACCCGCGGGGTGCGTCGGGTCTGCGGCGTCGGCGGGCCCTTCGGCGGCCAGCTCGTGCCGGAGGCCCCTGCGGATCTCATCGGGTGGCGCACGGAGGCGCTCATGGTGCAGACCGCCGACGAGAGGATCGCCGCCTGGAGCACGGATCCCCGGGCACGTACCCCGCTGCTGCCCGCGCTCGGCCCGGATGTCCCGCTGCCGCAGGCCCGGCTCTCCCTTCTCGGCGCCTCGGAGCTGACCTGGTGAGCGGCCCGTCGGACGGGGCGCTCGGCGGCGGTGTCGGTGCGGGGGAGGGCTGGCCGATATACTGGCCAGCGACCCGAGACTATGCTCGCCGCGCGCCCTGGGACGCGGCGATGAGGAGTGCCCTGTGCGACTGAAGACCCTGACCGTGATCCCGACGTATGACGAACGGGAGGCGCTGCCGGTCGTGGTGCGCCGCCTGCGCGCCGCCCAGCCGCAGGTGCACATCCTGGTGGTCGATGACAACAGCCCCGACGGCACCGGGCAGCTGGCCGATGAGATCGCGACCGCCGATGACCACGTGCACGTCCTGCACCGGCAGGGCAAGGCCGGCCTCGGCGCGGCCTACCTGGCCGGCTTCCGCTGGGGCCTGGAGCGCGACTACGACGTGCTCGTGGAGATGGACGCGGACTGCTCGCACCAGCCCGAGCAGCTGGGCCGCCTGCTGGAGGCCGTGGAGCAGGGCGCGGATCTGGCCATCGGCTCCCGGTACGTCCCCGGCGGTGAGACCGAGAACTGGCCGTGGTACCGGCAGGTGCTCTCCCGCGGCGCGAACGTGTACACCCAGGTGATGCTGGGCACCGGGGTCAAGGACATCACCGCCGGCTACCGCGCCTTCCGACGCAGCACCCTGGAGCGGATCGACCTGGATGGGATCGAATCCGTGGGCTACTGCTTCCAGGTGGACCTGGGGTGGCGAGCGGAGCTGGCCGGGATGCGCGTGGTGGAGGTGCCCATCACCTTCGTCGAGCGCGAGGTGGGCAGCTCCAAGATGGATTCCGGGGTCATCCTGGAGTCCATGACCAAGGTCGCCCGATGGGGTCTGAGCGCGCGGGCCACGACCCTGGGTCGGCGCGTGCGCCAGCTGTTCTCACGCGCCTGAGCGCCCCGGCGGCAGGGGAGCGAGCCGGGGCGGCTGAGACCCCGCACCCGCAGCATGAGAAAGGCCCCCGCGCACCCGTGAAGGGTGAGCGGGGGCCTTTCGCTGCCCTCAGCGCTGCGCGGTCGCACCGTCTGCGGCGCGAGGAGCGCGGGGTGGGTCTTCCGGGCCCTCAGACGGCGTGGCGCTCCCGGTAGTACTCGAGGCGCTGCTGGAGGGTCTGCTCCAGCTCCTCCATGCTGCGCCGCTCCAGCAGCATGTCCCAGTGCGTGCGCACGGGCTTCTCGTGGGAGGCATCCGGCTTGGACCCGTCCACCAGCACGGCCTCCTTGCCCGACTTGGCGGTCCAGATCGGGGGGATCTCCGCCTCTGCGGCGAAGATCACGAAGACGCGCTCACCGTCCTCGGTGCGGTACTCCACCCGCTGGCGCGGGGCCGGCTCCACACCGGCTTCGGTCTCCATGGACTGGGAGCCCAGGCGCATGCCCCGGAGGCTGCGATCGCTCATCGTTATCCCTTCGCATGTCTCGTCCCGATCCCCGGCGCGCGGGGCCGGGGACGCACTCTTCTTTCGATCCACAACCGGGCGGACCGGTCCTTTATTCCCCGGGATGCCCGGGGTCGTTCCGGACCGGTCCGCGCGTGCGCTCAGGGGCGGGCGGGTCCCTCCTCGGGCCCGGCCTCGGGCTCGGCTGCGGTGCCGGAGGGGCGGGGGAAGGGGTCCGCGGCGGAGGCGGGGGCCTCCGGGTCGATGCCGGAGGGCGGCATCTCGAATTCGTCGGGATCCACGCTGGTGCGCGTGGGATCCGCGGTGAGGTCCTCATCGGTGATGCGCAGCTCGGGGCTGTCCACGATCGGCTCGTCCTCCGGCTCCGGCTCCGGGGCGGGCTCCTGCTCGTCCGTCCCGCCGAAGGGGGAGAGGGGATCACCGGGGGCGCCGTCGCCGAAGGCCTTGCCGATCCCGCGCAGGGCGTCGCCGAGCTCGGTGGGCACGAACCACAGCTTGTTCGCGCTGCCCTCGGCCAGCTTCGGCAGGGTCTGCAGGTACTGGTAGCTGAGCAGCTTCTGGGTCGGCTTGGCCCGGTGGATCGCGGTGAACACCTTGTGCACGGCCTGGGCCTCGCCGTCGGCGCGCAGGATCGCGGCCTTCGCGTCGCCTTCGGCGGAGAGGATCGCGGCCTGGCGCTCACCCTCCGCGGTGAGGATCTGCGACTGCTTCTCGCCCTCGGCCGTCAGGATCGCGGCGCGTCGATCCCGCTCGGCGCGCATCTGCTTCTCCATCGAATCCTGGATGGAGGCCGGCGGGGTGATCTCCTTGATGTCCACGCGGGACACGCGCAGCCCCCAGCGCCCGGTGGTCGAGTCCAGGACCCCGCGCAGCTCGGCGTTGATCTGATCGCGGGAGGTCAGGGTCTGCTCCAGGTTCAGCCCGCCGACGACGTTGCGCAGGGTCGCGCTGGTCAGCTCGTCCACGGCGTGGATGTAGTTGGTGATCTCGTAGGTGGCCGCCTGCGGATCGGTGACCTGGAAGTAGACGACGGTGTCGATGCCGACCACGAGGTTGTCCTCGGTGATCACGGACTGTGACGGGAAGGAGACCACCTGCTCGCGCAGGTCGATCAGGGGCAGCACCCGGTCGATGAACGGCACCGTGAAGTGCAGACCGGGGTTCAGCGTGGTGTGGTACTTGCCCAGGCGTTCGACGATCCCGGCGCGCGCCTGGGGGATGATGCGCACGGCCTTGAACAGCACGACCGCGACGAACAGGATGAGCAGGGCGAGCAGGATCAGGCCTGCGGTTCCGCCGTTCATGGTTTCTCCTCGGGGGTCAGGGAGGGGACGCGGCCCCGCCGGTGATGATGGATGCAGTGGGGATCAGTGGGCGGAGGCGGAGGGCTCGCCGGCCTCGACGTCGGGCTCGACCACTGCGGTCGCCCCGTCGATGCGCACGACCCGCCCGAAGGCGCCGGTGTCCAGGCTCAGTCCGCCGGCCCTGCGCGCGGTCCAGACGTCGCCCTCCAGGCGCACCAGCCCCTGGAGGCCGGTGACCCGCTCCAGGGCCTGCACGGGCCTGCCCACCAGGGCCTCGGCGTTGTTGCGGGTCTCCGGGGTGTTGCGGTTCAGCCGCCGGACCATCGACGGGCGCACCAGGCCGAGCAGGGCCAGGGACACGGCGGCGAAGACGAGCACCTGGATCGGCCAGGACCCGGTGGCCACGGCGGTCACCGCGGCGGCCGCCGCGCCGCCGGCCATCATCAGGCAGACGAACTCCAGCGAGAACATCTCGATCACGCCGAGCACCAGCACGACCAGCAGCCACAGGGCCCAGGGATTCTGTGCGAACCAGTCGAACATGGCGGGTGGGTTCCTCTCCGGAGGCGATGTCGGCTCGTGCACACCATCCTGCCGAATCCGGGCGCGCAGGGCCACCTCATCCGCGGGATCCCACCGCACCAGAAAACGCCGATAATCTACATTATGTAAAGTAGAGCGCAGAGCACCCCTCCTCCGCAGGCGCCGGATGCGGATCGGCCCAGGCCCAGGGTCCGCCGGTAGATTCGGAGATCATGAGCTCCCGCCATCCCCGCACCACCGCATCAACCGCCGACGCCGCGCCGACGCGCGCGGTGTGGCCCGTCCTGACGGCCGACGTCCTCGCCGTCGTGCTGTTCGCCGGTCTCGGTCGGCTCTCGCACGGCGAGGATCTGCTGGGCACCCCGGCGACGGCCTGGCCGTTCCTCCTCGGCCTGGCCGCCTCCTGGCTGGTCTGCCGCGCCTGGCGCGCCCCGGGCAGGCTGTGGCCCACCGGGATCATCGTGTGGCTGGGCACGGTGCTGATCGGCATGGTGCTGCGCCGCCTCGTCGGCGAGGGCACGCACTGGAGCTTCGTCGTGGTCGCCCTGATCGTCACCGGGATCTTCCTGCTCGGTCACCGGGCGTTGGGTCGGCTGCTGACCCGACGCCGCGCCTGAAGACCCGGCATATCTCAACCTCAGACTGAGGTTGATGTCTTGGGGGACTCCCCGTCGGTGAGGAACCGGATCCAGTCCTCCAGCAGCCGCTGCGCGGCACTCGAATCCAGGGCCTGCTGGGCGCGCGGGATCGCCTCGCCGATCCGCTCGGCCAGCGGGCGCCGGACGTCCCCCTGGCGCGCCACGAGCCCGGCGGCGGCGTTGAGCACGACGGTGTCCCGGATGGGGCCCGGCTCCCCCGCCAGCACCCGGCGGATGACCTCGGCGTTGTGCGCGGCGTCCCGGCCGGTGATGTCCTCCAGGGTGTTCCCGGGCAGGTCCACATCCGCCGGTTCCAGGCGCACCCGCTGGATCTGCCCGTCGGCGGTCTCCCAGATCTCGTTGGGCCCGATCAGGCTGAGCTCATCGAGGTTCCGGGCGCCGGTGAAGACCAGCGCGCGGTCCCCGCGGCGGGCGAAGACCTCCGCCATGAGCGGGGCCATCCTCGGATCCGCCACGCCGATCACCGAGGAGCGCACCCGGGCGGGGTTGGCCAGCGGCCCCAGCACGTTGAACACGGTCGGGACGCCGAGGGCGCGGCGCACCGGGGCGATGTAGCGCATGGCCGGGTGGTAGGTGTTGGCGAACAGGAAGCTGAACCCGACGGCGTCGGCGGCCGCCTCGATCCGCTCCTGCGGGGCATCCAGGGGCACCCCGAGGCGCTCCAGGGCATCCGCGGAGCCGGTCGCGGAGGTCGAGGCCCGGTTGCCGTGCTTGACCACCCGCTCCCCCGCGCCGGCGATCGTCAGGGCCGCCATCGTCGAGATGTTCACCGTGTTGTGCCGGTCCCCGCCCGTGCCCACGATGTCCACGGCCTCCCGGGACCCCGCATAGGGCCGGGCCATGGTGAGCATGGTCTCGGACAGGCCCCGCAGCTCGGCGGCCGTCTCCCCCTTGGTGCGCAGGCCGATCAGGAAGCCGGCCACGACCACGGGGTCCGCACTCCCGCTCATCATCTCGCGCATGGCCCACGCGGCCTGCTCCTCGGTGAGGTCCTCATGCCGTTCGATGGCGAGGAGGAGCTGCGTCCAGTTGGTCCCGGTGCTCTGCTGCGTCGTCATGCCTTAAAGACTAGGAGAACGCGAGCGAAGGATGCGCCACCGTCCTGGGGGCCATCCGCAGAGGATCTGGGAGTCTGCTGGGAACCGTTCCCCTCCCCTTGCCATCCGCGCCGGTACGGGTTACGTGATCTTTACGATGGCCCGGGGCCGGAAACACGCGGGATTCGGCGGGTCGCGGGCCCCGTCGGGGACACGCCGAGGGGCCGACACGGGCGCGCCTGTTGGTGGCCTGTGAGTTTTACCGACATAATGTCTGTGTGACAACTGCATCCCATACCCCCAGTCAGTCGGCGGCACCGACCCTGAACCGGCCCAACATCGTGTCCGTAGGCACGGTGGTGTGGCTGGCCAGCGAGCTGATGTTCTTCGCCGGCCTGTTCGCCATGTACTTCACGCTGCGTGCCACCTCGCCGGAGATCTGGGCGGAGGACACGAAGCTGCTGGACGTGCCCCTGGCCTTCGGCAACACCGTGGTCCTGGTGCTCAGCTCCGTGACCTGCCAGTTCGGCGTGTTCAAGGCGGAGCAGCTCAAGGCCCGCCGCACCGGCTCGATCTTCCAGATCGGCCAGTGGGGCATGGTCGAGTGGTTCTTCCTGACCTTCATCATGGGCGCCGTGTTCGTGAGCCTGCAGGCCATGGAGTACGCGACCCTGGTGCAGGAGGGCGTGACCATCGCCGCCAACGCCTACGGCTCGGCCTTCTACATCACCACCGGATTCCACGCGCTGCACGTGACCGCCGGGCTCATCGCGTTCCTGTTCATCATCGGACGGGCGCTGGTGGCCAAGCGATTCGGCCACTACGAGGCCACCTCCGCGATCGTCGTGTCCTACTACTGGCACTTCGTCGACGTCGTGTGGATCGTCCTGTTCGCCGTCGTCTACTTCCTGAAGTAGCACCGGCCCGCGGGCTCCCCCACGTACTCACTCACACACCGAAGGATCATTGACGTGAAGGCACTTTCCCAGAAGCGGCGTCACCCGCTGGCGGCCGTCGTCCTCCTGGCCATCGCCCTGGTGCTCACCGGCGGTCTCTACGCAGTTGCCACCGCCTCCAACCAGGCCCAGGCCGACACCGCCGCGTACACCAGCCAGGACATCGAGCAGGGTGAGAAGCTGTTCAGCGCCAACTGCGCCACCTGCCACGGCACCGAGGCCGCCGGCACCGATGCGGGCCCGTCGCTGATCGGCGTGGGCGCTGCCGCCGTCGACTTCCAGGTCGGCACCGGGCGCATGCCGCTGCAGATGCAGGGGGTGCAGGCCCAGGTCAAGCCCGGCCAGTTCAACGACGAGCAGATCAAGCAGCTCGCCGCCTACGTGGCCTCCCTCGGCGCGGGCCCAGGGGTGCCCGACGACGAGGACGTGGACGTGTCCAAGGGCGACGCCGCCAACGGCGCCAAGGTGTTCCTGGCCAACTGCGCCATGTGCCACAACGCGGCCGGCGCCGGTGGTGCGCTGACCCGCGGCAAGTGGGCCCCGACCCTGATGGGCGTCTCCGAGAAGCACATCTGGGAGGCCATGGAGACCGGCCCGCAGAACATGCCGGTGTTCAACGACGCGAACATCACCCCCGAGGAGAAGCGCGACGTCATCACCTACCTGAAGTCCCTGGAGACCAACACGACCCCCGGCGGCTTCGCGCTGGGCTCCCTGGGCCCCGTCTCCGAGGGCCTGTTCATCTGGACCATCGGGCTGGGCATCGTCATCGCCTTCACCGTCTGGCTGACCTCCCGCTCCGCCTGAGCGGACAGGCCGCGCTCACACACAAGAATTCGTACCTAGGAAGATAGAGGAACACATGGGCAACCATCGTGACGCAGCACCGGAGAGCTCCGGCGTCGTCGCTACCTCCGATCAGCACCGCGAGGGCTCGTTCCCCGATCCGGGGCTTCCCCACCACCGTCCGCGCCTGACGGATGTGGATCCGAAGGCCGCCAAGAAGGCCGAGCACCGCGTCTCCTGGCTGTTCGTGCTCTCGATGCTGGGGTCGCTGCTGTTCTTCGTGGGCTTCTTCGGGGTCCGCGTGGACGGCGACATCTACGACGTCATGGATCCCGATCCCACCGCGCGGCTGCGCCTGCAGAACCTGCTGCTGGGGCTGGGCATCTCCTTCGCGATGTTCGGCATCGGCGTCGGGATCGTGCAGTGGGCCCGCAGCCTGATGCCCGATCACGAGATGGTCGAGATGCGCCACGAGATCTCCGCCGAGCCCGACCGGGCCGAGGCCCAGGAGATCGTGGAGACCATCATCGAGGAGTCCGGGGTCAAGCGCCGCCCGGTGCTGCGCAACACCCTGATCGGCGCCGTGATCCTCGCGCCGCTGACCTTCGTGACCCTGTTCCGCGAGCTCGGTCCGATCAACCCCGGGGTGCTCAAGCAGACCCTGTGGGGCGAGGGCGTGCGCCTGGTCCGGGATCCCTCCGGTACCCCGATCCGCGCCGCGGACGTGACGATCGGCTCCGCCTACCACGTGCTGCCGGAGAACATCCTCGGGATCTCCCACCAGGACGGCTACCTGGAGGAGAAGGCCAAGGCCGTCGTCCTGCTGATGCGCATGAAGCCCGAGGAGATGCACGTCTCCAAGGGCCGCGAGGACTGGAACGTGGACGGCATCGTCGCCTACTCCAAGGTCTGCACCCACGTCGGGTGCCCCATCGCCCTGTACGAGCAGCGCACCCACCACCTGCTGTGCCCCTGCCACCAGTCCACCTTCGACGCCTCCCACGAGTGCGAGGTCATCTTCGGCCCCGCCGCGCACGCCCTGCCCCAGCTGCCCATCCGGGTCAACGCCGAGGGCTACCTGGAGGCGCGCAGCGACTTCCACGAGCCCGTCGGCCCGGCCTACTGGGAGCGCGGCAAGCAGAAAAAAGAAATGGCGAGTGAGGCCTGATCATGTCCAACGCTGTGACCGAATACCAGCCGGAGACCCGCACCGGCCGCATTGCCAACTTCGTCGATTCCCGCGTCGGGATGTCCGGGATCATCAAGGAGTTCGGCCGGAAGATCTTCCCGGATCACTGGTCCTTCATGTTCGGCGAGGTGGCCCTGTACTGCCTGGTCATCCTCATCCTGTCCGGGACCTACCTGACCTTCTTCTTCAACCCCACCATGGACACCGTCATCTACGACGGCGCCTACGTGCCCATGAAGGGCGTGGAGATGTCCGGGGCCTACGCCTCGGCGCTGGACATCTCCTTCGAGACCCGCGGCGGGCTGTTCATGCGCCAGGTCCACCACTGGGCGGCGCTGATGTTCGTCGTGGCGATCGCGGTGCACATGATGCGCGTGTTCTTCACCGGCGCCTTCCGCCGCCCGCGCGAGCTGAACTGGGTCGTCGGCGGCACCCTGTTCGTGCTGGCCATGGCCGCCGGATTCACCGGCTACTCCCTGCCGGATGACGTGCTCTCCGGCAACGGCCTGCGCATCATCGACGGCGTCATGAAGGCCATCCCGCTGGTGGGCACCTACCTCTCCCTGTTCTTCTTCGGCGGGGAGTTCCCGGGCCACCACGTGATCGGGCGCCTGTACACGCTGCACATCATGATCGTCCCGGCCCTGATCCTGCTGACGGTGGCCATCCACCTGTTCATGGTCGTCGTGCACAAGCACACCCAGTACCCGGGTCCGGGCCGGACCGAGAAGAACGTCGTGGGCTTCCCCGTGGGCCCCGTCTACGCCGCGAAGGCCGGCGGGTTCTTCTTCATCGTCTTCGGCGTGATCGCCCTGCTCGGGGCGACCACCACGATCAACGCGATCTGGAACTACGGCCCCTACGATCCCTCCCCCGTGCAGGCCGGTACGCAGCCGGACTGGTACATCGGCTGGGTCGACGGCGCGCTGCGACTGATGCCCGGCTCCTGGCCGTGGCACTGGCAGCTGCAGGCCGGCGGCACCTGGGTCCTGGCGGTTCTGCTGCCGATGGTCCCGGCCGCGATCCTGCTGGGCGTGTTCTTCACCTGGCCGTGGCTGGAGCGCTGGGTGACCAAGGACAACCGGGAGCACCACATCCTGGATCGTCCCCGCAACGCCCCGTTCCGCACGGGTGCCGGGGTCGCCGGGATCACCTGGTACGCCGTGATGATGACCGCCGCGAGCTCCGACCTGATCGCCACCCACTTCCACGTGGCCTTCAACGACGTGCTCTACGTGCTGCGGTTCCTGTTCTTCTTCGGCCCGTTCATCGCCTTCGAGATCACCCGGCGGATCTGCCTGTCCCTGCAGCGCAAGGATCGGGAGCTGGTCCTGCACGGTGTCGAGTCCGGTCGGGTGGTCCAGCTGCCGCACGGTGAGTTCATCGAGATTCACGAGCCGCTGAACGAGTACGACCGCTACCGCCTGGTCTCCTTCGAGTCCCCCGTCTACCAGCCGGCCACCCCGGATGAGGACGGGAAGATCGGAGGCAAGGAGAAGACCCGCGGGGCCCTGTCCCGGCTGTTCTTCCACGACCGGGTCGCCCCGGTCACCCCGCGTGAGCTGGAGGCGGCTCAGCACCACCACGAGCTGGAGTCCGGCGAGAAGCACTGACCTCTCCCCCGGCGGCTCCCCGCTCCGATCAGGCCCCGCGCATCGGCTGATGCGCGGGGCCTCTTCGTATCCGTGCCGGGCTCCCCTCGCGGGCCGTTCGGGACGGGTTCGTCGTTTCGGGACGGGATATTCCGGTCCCGAAACGACGATCCCGTCCCCAAATGCGGCCGACGCCGGTTCCGGTCCCCTGCCGCTCATGGCGTGAGACCCGGTCGGCCCATTAACGGGACCCGCCCTCGCCTCCACGTCCTCCTGCGCCGCACTGGCGAGGCCGTGAGGCGCCCTGTCCCGGAACGGATCCTGCGGCGCACCCTCTGTCGGCATTGGCCGCCGTCACCTCTCGACGGGGCTGCGGTTCCGCTGACTTGCGTTCGGAAGCTCACACGAACGCAGAGAGGCGCTGGAGCGCTGGGCCAGCGCGGGGCGGCCAGGCCGGGGGTGCGATATCCGGGCGGGGCGGCTGCTGCGGCGCGATGGCCGGCTCCCAGGCGGGAGCGCGAAAGCCGACGAGGGTGTCGGGATTTCTGCCGGGTCTCGGTCGTCACGACGGGTCCGCACAGACACCGAATGGAATGGTCCCCGCCGGGCAGAGGCGCAGGAGCCACAGGGGCGATCCAGCGTCCTGGGCGTCGCCTCCTGACTCGTCTCTCTCCCCCCTCCGCTGAGATACCGGATGCGTGCTGAGATGCGGGGATCGTACTGAGATACCGCACGACGGGACGCATCTGAAGCACCAACAGTGCACCTCAGCACGAAACCCGCATCTCAACGCACTCGGGAGTGCTGCACTCACGACGCTACGGGCACGCGGCATCACCAGGAAGTCCTCACCGTAGCCGAACACCGGGCGGGCGTCCGACATCACATGATCCGGGCTGGGTCCTTCTGCCGGGCACCCGCCCACCCCCCCGGCATGGCTTTGGCGGCTTGACGAAAACCAGACAAGCGCGGCCCCGGTCGGCCCGGAGTCGCCCCCCGTCGGTCTGGGAGCGGCCCAGGATCAGTCCGGGAGCGAGACCACCCGGGTCCCCCCCCCGACTGGGGTCGCCCGTAGGCGACACACAGGGGGGGTGACTCCGGCGCAGAGCCGGGACCCCGGAGGACCGGACCGGAATCGGCCCTGCGGGGGCTCCAGCATGAGGCAGTCCTCGACAGAGTGCCACAGGGCCCCACCGGGCCGGGGTCCGGGTATGTGGGTTCTTCGTCGGCCTGGACTCCCCCGTCAGCGATCCAGGGCCAGGCTGTCTGAGACAGGGGAATGCGCCGGGCCGGATGGATGCGAATCGGAACCGAGAACTCACCTCGGTCGGGGCATCGCGGCAGCCCTCCCGGTCGAGGCGGATCGGGCAGGGAGGGCCCGTCGTTCGGCGTGTACCGCACCGCATCCGCAGCCTCCGGCATCGAGCCGACGCACCGAGCCGACGCGCCGGGCGAGGAGCCTGGCGTCGACGGGTGCCAGAGCGGCAGCTGCTCGCCACGAGAGCGGCCACGTGCCCTCAAGGATGTCCGCGAGGCAGGAGGCGTCCCCGTCACCCGTCCCTCGCGAAGGGCAGCGGCCGGGAGAAGACGTCGGGTCCAAGAACACAGCAGCCCCCGAGGGCACCAGACAGCGGTGCCCCGAGAACCTCAGACAAGGGGCACAGGGGCGCGGGCACACGAAAGAGAGCGTCCCCCTCGGCGCAGAGCATGCTCTGCGCCGAGGGGGACGCTCCCGTATCGTGCCGGTGCTAGCCGACTACCCGGCGGCCGCCGTTCCCCGCACCGGGGATTCGCGGCGGCGGGGCGTCAGTGGGCGTGGGCCCCGCGGTTGTACTCGTAGACCCAGCCGACCAGGCCGACCACGGCTAGCGGGGCAGCGATCGCCAGGATCCACCAGCCCACAGCCATGCCGACGACGGCGATGGCGCAGACGATGCCCAGCATCAGCGGCCACCAGCTCCACGGGGAGTAGAACCCGTAGTCCCCGGCGGCGTCCACGATCTCACCGTCCAGGTTGTCCGACGGCTGGTCGGGGTGGTGCTTCTCCGTGAAGAAGATGAAGAAGGCCAGGAACCCGCACATGATGGCGGTCAGCAGCAGGGCGGGGAATCCGACCCACTCCTCGAAGCCCGTCATGAATCCGTACACGATGGCCACGGGGACCAGGAAGACCGTGAGGCCTCCGAAGACCAGTCCGGTGATGCGCATAGCGTGTTTCCTCCCCTAGGCGCTGACCGAGGCGGCCTGGCGGGCCGCGGCAGCGACGTCGTGGTTGGTGGACAGTTCCGGATGGTGCAGATCCAGCGCGGGGCGCTCGGAGCGGATCCGGGGCAGGGCCGTGAAGTTGTGCCGCGGGGGCGGGCAGGAGGTCGCCCACTCCAGCGAACCGCCGAAGCCCCAGGGATCGTCCACCTCGACCTTCTTGCCGTAGCGGGTGGTGATGTACACGTTCCAGAAGAACGGGATCATCGACACCGCCAGGATCATCGAGCCGATCGTGGAGATCTGGTTCATCCAGGTGAAGCCGTCCTCGACCATGTAGTCCGCGTAGCGACGCGGCATGCCGTCCACGCCCAGCCAGTGCTGGATCAGGAAGGTCGTGTGGAAGCCGATGAACAGCAGCCAGAAGTGGATCTTCCCCAGGCGCTCGTTGAGCATCTTGCCGGTGAACTTGGGCCACCAGAAGTAGGTCGCCGCGAAGGCGCAGAACACCACGGTGCCGAAGATCGTGTAGTGGAAGTGCGCCACCACGAAGTAGGTGTCGGACAGGTGGAAGTCCAGCGGCGGGGTGGCCAGGATGATGCCGGTGACGCCGCCGAACAGGAAGGTCAGCAGGAAGCCGAACACCCACAGCATGGGCGTCTCGAAGGTGATCGAACCCTGCCACATCGTGCCGATCCAGTTGAAGAACTTCACGCCCGTGGGCACGCCGATCATCATCGTCATGAAGGAGAAGAACGGCAGCATCACGGCGCCGGTCACGTACATGTGGTGCGCCCACACGGTCACCGACAGGGCGGCGATCGCGATGGTCGCGTACACCAGTCCCTTGTAGCCGAAGATCGGCTTGCGGGAGAACACCGGGATGATCTCGGAGACGACGCCGAAGAACGGCAGCGCCAGGACGTACACCTCGGGGTGCCCGAAGAACCAGAACAGGTGCTGCCACAGGATGGGCCCGCCGTTCTCGGCGTCGTAGATGTGACCGCCCAGGCGACGATCCATCCCCAGGGCGAACAGGGCCGCGGCCAGCGGCGGGAAGATCATGATGATCAGGATCGCGGTGATCAGGGTGGTCCAGGTGAACACCGGGGTGCGCCACATGGTCATGCCAGGGGCGCGCATGCACAGGATCGTGGTGATGAAGTTGACACCGCCCATGATGGTGCCGAAGCCCTGCAGAGCGAGGCCGAAGACCCACAGGTCGCCGCCCACGCTGGGGCTGTACGTCGTGGAGTTCAGCGGGGCGTAGGCGAACCAGCCGAAGGAGGCCGCGCCCTGCGGGGTGATGAATCCGGCGATCGCGACCAGGGAGCCGAACAGGAAGAACCAGAAGGCCAGCGCGTTCAGCCGCGGGAAGGCGACGTCGGGCGCGCCGACCTGCAGGGGCACGATGACGTTGGCGAAGCCGACGAACACGGGCGTGCCGAACATCAGCAGCATCAGGGTGCCGTGCATCGTGAACAGCTGGTTGAACTGATCCTTGGTCTCCAGGATCTGCATCCCCGGCTCGAACAGCTCCAGGCGCATGATCAGCGCCATGACGCCGGCGAGGCAGAAGAAGGTGAAGGACGCGATCAGGTACATGTACCCGATGGTCTTGTGGTCGGTGGACGTCAGCCAGTTGACGACGATGCGCCCGCGGGAGCGGGGCACGGCGCGCGGAGCAACTTGGGTCTGGTCCGCTGAATACTCGAAGGTAGACATCGGTGCTTCCCTACTGGTCGGTCTTGGTCTTGTTCGGGTTCCGGTTGTACTCGTCGCCGAGGATCCCGTGGTTCTGCGGGTGGTTGTCGTCGGCGAACAGCTCCATCTGCTTCCGGTAGTCCTCCTTCGAGACCACCTTGACCTTGAAGAGCATCTCGGAGTGGTACTCACCGCACAGCTCGGCGCACTTGCCCTGGTACTCCCCCGTACCGCCGGTGGTGAAGCTCATGTAGTTGGTCTGGCCGGGGATCGTGTCCAGCTTCTGCAGGAACGCCGGAACCCAGAAGGAGTGATTGACGTCGCGGCTCTTCAGCTGCAGCTCGACCTTGGAGTGCTCCGGCAGGTAGAGGGTGTCCAGCTTCTCCTCGACGCCCTCCTTGCCGGTCAGGTCCGTCTGGACCCCGGAGGTGTGCACGTTGGAATCCACGTAGTTGAAATCCCAGGCCCACTGCTTGCCGTAGACCTCGACGGTGACGTCGGGGTGGTCGTAGCGGGCGTCGACCTCGCGCTCGACGCGGTCGGAGAAGGAGAAGAGGCTGACGATCAGGATGATCGGGACCAGCGTGTAGAAGATCTCCAGCGGCAGGTGGTAGCCGACCTGCTTGGGGTAGCCGGTCTCGTTCTTGCGACGCCGGTAGGCGATGATGCACCACAGCATCAGACCCCAGGTGATCAGGCCCACGGCCAGCGCCGCGATCCACGAGCCGATCCACAGATCCATGATCGTGTCCACGTGGTTGGTAGTGCCCCGCTCCGTCGGCAGGAAGCCTCGCTGCGCGACGTCCGAACACCCCGTCATCAGCAGGGTGGCCGCGGCCGATGCCCCGACGACGAGCGTCTTGGTCCACCGGGAGCCGGTTCGATGCTGCGAACTCACAGACTGCCCTTCCTCTAAATCCATGCGTGTGATGCGGCGCGGGGCGGTCTGGTGTGCCTCCCGGAGGGGAAGCCCGGGACCGACCCTAGCCTGGTTTTCTCTTCAGAAGCTTACCCGCACCTGCGAGTTCGCACTGACACTGTGTCATCAGGATATCCCGTGTCGCCCCCGTCGCCCGGCTGCGACATCCCGTCCCGGTCACCCCCGCTGCCGCGCGAAACCGGGGCGTCAGCCGAGCACGAGCGCGGCCCGCATCCGCCCTCCGGGGAGGGTGGATGCGGGCCACGTTACGTTCGGGAATCCGCGCGGCGGATCAGTGGAAGGAGTCGCCGCAGGCGCAGGAGCCCTGCGCGTTCGGGTTGTCGATGGAGAAGCCCTGCTTCTGGATGGTGTCCTCGAAGTCGATGGTCGAGCCGTCCAGGTACGGCACGGACATCCGATCCACGATGACCTCGACGCCGTCGAAGTCGCGCACGGCGTCTCCGTCGAGCACGCGCTCGTCGAAGTACAGCTGGTAGATCAGCCCGGAGCAACCGCCCGGCTGCACGGCCACCCGCAGGCGCAGATCCTCGCGGCCCTCCTGGGCGAGCAGGGAGCGGACCTTCTCGGCGGCGACCTCGGTCAGGGTCACCCCGTGGGTGGGCATCTCGGTGGCGGTCTCTTCGGTGGCGACGCTCATGGTCGTGTTCCTTTCCCGATCGGGGATCTGGCGGATCCGTCCTCGTGTTCCGAAAGCCTAGTCCGCCGTGCTCTCCTGGCCAACGGCGGCGGGCCTGCCGTTTATTCCCCGGCGGCCTCGGCCTCGGGGCCGTTCTCGTTCATCCGCGCCAGGAACAGCGCCTGGGCCTCGATGGCCCGGCGGAAGTCCGGGACGTACAGGGACTCGTTGGCGCTGTGGGCGCGGGTGTCCGGATCCTCGATGCCGGTGATCAGGATCGCGGCCTGCGGGAAGGTCTCGGTCAGCGAGGCGACGAACGGGATCGAGCCGCCCATGCCCGTGAGCACCGGCTGCACGCCCCAGGCCTCGCCCATCGCGGCGAGCACGGCCTGAGCCGAGGTGGAGGAGGTGTCGGCCTCGAAGGGGCTGCCGGCCTCCCCCGCGTCGTAGGTCACCTGGACGCCTGCGGGTGTGTTTTCGCGCAGGTGCCGCTCCAGCAACCGGTGGGCCTCGGCCGGGTCCTGACCGGGGGCCAGCCGCAGGCTGACTCGGGCGCGGCATGATTCGACCATCGTGTTGGAGGAGTGCTCCACCGGGGTCACGTCCATCCCGATCA
>OMJG01000262.1_pt1 | contig 40698 bp, 34 predicted proteins | sample 1646431 | NCBI WGS metagenome assembly OMJG01 (sample SAMN03771674, study PRJEB25209) | food metagenome | isolation source: Cotija cheese | place: Mexico:Jalisco,Michoacan | collected 2011-12-12
GCGAAGTGAGCAGCCACAAAGGCTGCGAAGAATCGCTGAAAGCGATTAATCAGCGAGGTACAGGCGAAACTGTCATGTGAAACGTCGAAGGCGAAGTGGGCAGCCGCAAAGGTCGAGCCGTAAATGCATAGCACAGTGTGCTATGCATAGGCGAGGTGAGCGCCCCAATAAGATAACTGCACTAAAAGGATAGCTTTGAGAGAGATTTCCGGGTCAAAAGCTATCCTTTTAGTGCAGTTATCTTATTGGGTCTTTACACGCCACCATAAGAAGAGCCATCACAAGGACATTTCGAGAAATTCTTACTCCAGAGCTGTCCTTGTGATGCAGGTATCTATTTCACAGGCCGGTATCCGAGTTGGCTTCGTCGTCCAGGAGCCACAGCGTCTCTGTGCTGCCGTTGGCGAAGGAGCTGGGCACATGCGGGTTGTTCACCGATGACAGCGCGTTATGTACGGCTTCGGCCTTTCGCGATGACGATGCGAGAACCCATACCTTTCGACTGCTGTTAATCAGCGGCACGGTCAGGCTGATTCGCAGCGGCGGCATTTTGGGGGAGTCGGACACGCCGGTAACCAATACATCGGTGTCGTCGATGCTTACCTGCGGGTGGTCCGGGAACAGGGAAGCAAAATGTCCGTCAGGTCCGACGCCGAACATGGCGACGTCGAAGTGTGGGCTGGCACCTAATTCCCTGATGATTTCCTCCTGATACGTCGCGGCGGCCGCATCCAGCAGACCGATATTTTCGGAGTCCCCGGCTACAGCGATCTCATGTTCGCTGCGCTGATCCGCGGGCATCTCGTGAATGTGCGATTCTGGAAGCAGCCCTTGAGCGACAAGGGTGCCGAACCAAGCCTCGCGTGCCTGTTTGGCGTTTCTGTCCTCGTGATCCGCAGGAAGGAAGCGTTCGTCGCCCCACCACAGATGCACGCAGCCCCAATCAACGGCCTCATTCAGCGGGTTGCTGGCGATGTGCCTGAGTACGGCGTTACCATCGGTGCCGCCCGTCAGTACGATGTCGGCACGATGCTGCGAAGCGATTCTGTCTCCGATTTCTATGAGCAGACGCGAAGCTGCAGCCGTGTGCAGCGATTCAGGATTGGGGTAGGTGACGGCAAGTCGTTGTGACATATGTTCAGATTTCTCCTGATTCCTGATGCGGTGATTGCATGATACGCAGCGCTTCATGGTCCCGTTGCGAATCATGAAGCGCTGCGTGCCGGAACGGTTATTCGTGATCCACAAGTCCCCAGCCGCGAGTGATGACCTCGGCATAGACCTCGTCGGGGTCAAGCCTGCGCATTTCCTCGCTCAGGCATTCCTCAAGCGTTCTCATCGGCATGGCGACGTCCTGCTGTGATTCACCGGGCTGACAGATGGTGGCCTGATCTTCATAAGGCCGTTCCATGCTGAGCTCACCATCCTCACGCTCGAAGAATACGCCGGTGATGGCGTTCAGATCATCTTCACGCTCGATGGTGACCGGTACATCCAGTCGGACCGCGAGCCATGCGGCCAGCAGATCCAGTGGAATGTAGTGCGATTGCCCTTTGACCCGAACCGATTTGATAGGCAGATGCGGCGGCTGGTCGAGCATCGAGGCGAGCATCGCGCGCCATACGGTCAGGCGCGTCCACGACATATCGATGTCATGGCATGACCAGTGAGCTCTCAGCGCGGTGAAGGATGCATCCGGGTTGGAGGACCGTATCGCGTCGGTGATGCGGCTTCGGGCCATACGGCCTATCGGGTCCTTTGAGGGGTCCTCCGGGGCTTTTGAAGGCCACCATGCGACCACGGGTGCGTCAGGAACCAACAGCGGAATCACCAGGGTGTCAAGGTGTCGTTTCAATCCTCCGGTGGGTTTGAGAACGACGATTTCGCCTGCGCCCGCATCCGCGCCGAAGCGCACCTGCGCATCGAGCTTTGACTGTTGGCTTGAATCCGAACCGTCGGTGACGATGGCGATGACCCGGCAGGGATGCTCGCGGCTTGCGGCATTCGCCGTTTCCATCGACTCCTCGAGCTCATCCTCGGATGTGCTGATGAGCAGGGTGAGCACGCGGCCCAGGGCTGCCTCGCCGCGCTCCTCGTGCAGCGCGTCGATTTTCCGAGAGATTTCCGATGTTGCGGTATCGGGCATTTCGACAATCATGGCATCCTCCAGTGGTATCCATCACGAGCCAGCATCTCATCGGCCTGGGCCGGGCCCCAGGTTCCTGAACGGTAGGGTTCCGGCTGTCCGAGCGTGCTCCAGAAGTCTTCGATCGGGTCAAGGATGTTCCATGACAGGTTGACTTCCTCTGTGGTCGGGAAGAGGGGAGGGTCGCCGAGCAGCACGTCGAGGATGAGTCGTTCGTATGCTTCCGGCGAGGCTTCGGTGAATGAGCGACCGTAGCTGAAGTCCATGCTCACGTCACGGACCTCCATCGCGGTACCGGGTACTTTGGCACCGAATCGTATGGTCACGCCTTCGTCCGGCTGTACACGGATAACCACCGCGTTGGCGCCGAGTTCGCGCGTCGCCGTGGTCTCGAACGGGAGGTGCGGTGCCGGTTTGAAGGCGACCGCAATCTCGGTGACCCGCTTGCCCAGACGTTTGCCCGTCCGCAGGTAGAAGGGAACTCCCGCCCACCTGCGTGTATCGACGTCGAGGCGAATCGCGGCATAGGTTTCGGTTGTGGAGTCGCGGCTGATGCCTTTTTCATCGAGGTATCCCACGACCTTGTCCGACCCCTGCCATCCGGCGGAGTATTGGCCGCGAGCGGTGTGATCCGCGAGGTTCTTGGGCAGCCGCACCGCAGAAAGCACCTTGCGCTTTTCTGCGGTCAGGTCGGCGGCGGAGAAGGATACGGGTTCCTCCATCGCGGTGAGGGCCATGAGCTGCAGCAGATGGTTCTGAATGACGTCGCGGGCGGCGCCGATGCCGTCGTAGTATCCGGCTCTGCCGCCGATGCCGATGTCCTCGGCCATGGTGATCTGCACGTGGCTCACGTAGTTCGCGTTCCATACCGGTTCGAACATGGTGTTGGCGAAACGCAGGGCCAGGAGGTTCTGTACGGTTTCCTTGCCGAGGTAGTGGTCGATGCGGAACACGGAATCGGGTTCGAATACTTCGGAAACCACGCGGTCCAGTTCTTTGGCGCTGGCGAGGTCATGACCGAAGGGTTTCTCGATGATGACGCGGCGCCATGCGCCTTCGGTCGAATGCGACAGGCCGGAGTCGGCGAGTTGCTTGGACACGAGGGGGAAGTCCCTTGGTGGCACGGACATGTAGAAAGCGTGGTTTCCGCGGGTGCCGCGGTCTCTGTCCAGTTCGGACACGGTGTCGGAAAGGCGGGTGAAGGCCTCGGCGTCATCGAAGGTGCCGGTGACGAAACGCAGACCGTCATGGAGATGTTCCCATGTCTTTTCATTGAAGGGCGTGCGGCAGTGGGCCTTCATGTTCTCTTTGGCGAAGTTGGCGAATTCTTCGTTGTCCCATTTTCTGCGGCCGAAGCCTATCAGGCCGAACCCCGCTGGCAGCAACCCTCGATTTGCGAGGTCGTATACGGCCGGCAATAGTTTCTTTTTCGCCAAATCTCCGGTTACTCCGAAAATCACCAGAGAACAGGGACCTGCGACGCGCGGCATGCGCAAATCCCTTGGATCGCGCAGTGGATTGGACCAGGCCGGATCCGCTTGCATGTCGGCTGCAGTGCTCCGCTGGGCGGAATATTGTTCGCTTTCCGAAGTCCCCATGTCACCCCTTTTGCTCGTTGTACGCTCCGATTCTACTGTCTATGTCGTTTCGTCCAACAGAAAAATCGCATAGAGCGAGTATGGATGTGCTCAAGATCATCCTCTCGGCACATCGTCCGCTCGTCGTCCCTATCATGTGGATATGAGTACAACGCTTCCAAGTATCGAGGAAATCACTCAACTGCATCATCGTCTGGCTCCCTCGCAGGCCGCCTTTGATGTGGTGCACAGGCACTGTGAGATAGTGGCGCGGCTGGCGCAGGATATTGCGCGGGGCAACACCACCCGAGTGCCTGACGACCCGGTGTCGTCCGAAAGCTCCGTGTCTTTCGCGCCTTTGGTCAGGAAGGGGGATGTCGATGAGGAGCTGCTCAGAGTCGGTGCGCTGCTTCATGACATCGGCACCTACCGCGTATTCGATGAATCAAGCGATGGCAGTGTTCCCGGTTCCATTCCTCGCTTCGATTCGAAGCGCTACATTCTCCATGGTCTTATCGGCTACCGCATCCTTCTGGATGAGGGATGCGGTGAGGAGGTCGCCGCATTCGCCAGAAATCACACCGGCGTAGGCATCACTCGTCAGGAGGTGGTCGAGCAGCATCTGCCGTTGTCTCCGGCGGAGTATCTCCCCACTACCGTCGAACAGGAAATCGTCATGTATGCGGATAAATTCAACAGCAAGTCTCATCCTCCCGCATGTATTTCAGTGGAACGGCAGACGAGGCGTGCGGCTCGCTTCGGAGAGGGCAATCTGCTTCGGTGGCATGCGCTTGTCGCAAGGTATGGGGTGCCAGACATCGAGGCGGTTGCCCGGGAATACCATATGCCCATCAAATAGCCGTGGTTGTCGGGCCGCTGTAAGGCCCTAATACGATAACTGCACTACAAGGACAGCTTTTCGGAGAAAAAACACCACGTTGCTGTCCTTGTAGTGCAGTTATCGCCTCGCATGCAACTAAGGCGTTTAATCTGCCTTGATGGCCTGCAGAATCCAGGAGATCTGAATCTTCGCCACTTCCAGATAATCGAGTCCGTAGAACTTGGTGAGTTCGTCCTTGTTCTTGAAGGTGAAGGACATGGTTCCCAGGAAGGCGTAATAATACGACACCACGGTCGCGTGCGGGTCGAGGTTGGCCTTCACGCTGCCGTCGTGAAAGTTCTCGGTGAACATCTTGATGCTCTTGCCGGGGCGCCAGTTCGAGATATTGTAGGGGCTTTCCCAGAAGTCATCGGGTTTCTGGCTTGCCGTCGCAAAGATGGTGTGGAAGAGGTCGAAGAAGATCGCGAAGCTGGCGTCTTCCTTGAAATACTCATAATTCGCCTCCGCGTATGCCTGGAGACGCTCGAAGGTGGTAGTGGTATCTTCGAGTTTCTTGTTCAGACGGAGCAGAAGACCATCCATCTTCTCGAAGAAGATGGCCCATAGGATGTCCTCTTTGCATGAGAAATAGTTGTATACCGTGGCTCGGGTGATTTCCGCGCCGTCGGCTATATCGCCTATGGTGAAACCTTCCATGCCTCGTTCCATATACAGTTTTTCGGTGATGCGGATGATTTTGTCAGCCTGCTTCTTCTGATGCTGCACGTAGCCTTCGGCCATAATTCCCCCTAGATGTCTTGTCGAGACGTTCCTGCGCGCCGTGCCCCCACTGCACGGATGCTTCGTTACCCAGTAGTCTACAGACTATTGTCGATTTGACCGACTTTGTACTTCCTGGTCAATGTCGGAGACATTAGCCAATATTCTGAAAATCTTACTAATGCTAAGTTTTTTGCGCTCATAGCAATATACCAACTTGGCAGACTTTGTCCTAATTGGCGAATCGTGAGGCGTAACAACGTTTCATCCACGAATCCGGCTGGAATACCTGACTATCCGTCTCATCTCCGCCGGCGGATGCCTCGGCTGCGTTGAATTCGTCCGGCAAGGAACAATCGGCAATCGCCTGCAGCAATTGGCCGGTTGCCTGCGCGGGGTAGGCGTACAGGGGGGTGCACCAAGTCGGCAGGGCTTCAAGCACCAGCGCCCTCGAATCGGAGCGGAAGGCGATGTTCATGACGACGCTGTCGATGTCCAGTCGCTTCGCGCCAGCCTCTGCCAGTTGCATGGCATGCTCGATATTGTCCTCGGTGAATGCAGCCCCATCGAACACGGAGATGATGTTGCGGCTTCCGACGGGTTGATGAATGCAATAGCCTTGGGCTGCGATGGCGCGTCCGCGGTGCACCACGACCATCCATTCCTCCGCAATATCGGGTACATGCGTACTGACGAGAATGTGCGAGTCGGCGGGTGCATGCGCCAACGCCTGCTGCAATACCGGAAGGTCGCGTTGCGCGGCAGGAAAATCCGGTACCCGCCCGTTGACGAGCTGAGACCAGGGAGCGCATCCACCCGGTGCCGTACTGTCGGCGAGACCCGAATCATCGTATGACCCCCAGTTCAGCACCGCGCCGACCGTGCTTTCGACGGCAGAACGACCGAGTAGCTCCCTACCGAGTCTCGTGGGCCAGTCCTTCTGTGGAGTCAGCATACGCAGCGGCGTTAGTCCATGAGAGGACATCCTTGCGTTCTGCGCCGTCAGGAAATCGGGTGTGCACCAGAGCGCGTCGCCGCATCGCACATCATCCAGAGGCCATAAATCGATGTGACGGCTTAGACTCCACTCACACGCTCTATCACGGCTCTTGGTAGTGATGAATGCGACATGGGCCTCCGCGAAGGCGTTCCAAATCCATTCCTGGTGGCAGGAGATAGTCAATTCCGTGTTGTCTGTGGACGTCATGGAGGCAGTCATCACGCTTGCTGGCACGAACAGCAAGAAGGTCGTTGAGGCCGGATGAGGCCGCAGATGACTGCGTTCTTCAATATGCTGGACATACCCCTCCTCGGCGGAACAAGAGATTCCGATGAGTTCAGAGTAGTCCACGGCATGCCGGTTTCGGCCACACCGGATTTGAAGCGCCGAAGAACCGCAGCGGTGCCATGCCGCTTTAACCGGCAGTGTGCGTCATGCCTGCACGTACCCTTACAGCGAAGTGTGAGCTCGGTCTCTGGTAGCGCCGACCTTCGGGTGATACATTTCCCACAGTGGAAATCTTGGTGCCTGGTAAACGAACGATCCCTCCTGATGGCACCTGTCGACGCGGTCTCCGGTGCCGCCTTGACATCGAGATACCGTGACCGACAGGAAGGAACAGGACGATGGCCGAGTCGATGGAAGCGATTATTGAGGCGAATGCGCGCGCAACCCCGCCCGCACGCCCCGGGCCGATGGAATTCGGTGTCATGAGCGTTTCCGACGTCACCAAGGACCCGGTGACCGGACAGGTGCCTTCCGAAGCGGCACGTCTGAAAGACACCATGCGACAGGCCATCGGGGCCGAGCAGGCAGGCTTTGACGTGTTTGCGATAGGCGAGCACCACAATCCCCCTTTCTGGTCGTCATCCCCCACGACCTTCCTCGCCGCGGTTGCCGCGCAGACGGAACGCATCACGCTGTCGACATCGACGACCCTGATCACCACCAACGATCCCGTCAACCTTGCCGAGCAGTATGCGGTGCTGCAGCATGTGGCGGACGGTCGGGTCGATGTGATGCTCGGTCGCGGCAACACCGCGCCAGTCTATCCTTGGTTCGGCAAGGACATCAGGCAGGGATTGGCGCTGGCCCTGGAGAATTACAACCTGTTGCATCGTCTCTGGCATGAGGACGTCGTCGACTGGTCCGGCCAGTTTAGGACCGCCTTGCAGGGGTTCACGTCGATTCCTCGACCGTTGGACGACGTTCCTCCATTCGTGTGGCATGGTTCGATAAGGACTCCGGAAATAGCGGAGCAGGCCGCCTATTACGGGAACGGTTTCTTCGCCAACGGGATTTTCTGGCCTGTCGATCACTTCCGCAGGCTCGTGGCCTTGTACCGCAGCCGTTTCGTCCATTGGGGTCATGGCACTGCTGCTCAGGCTGTGGTAGGGCTCGGGGCGCAGGTGTTCATCGACCGGCGCTCGCAGGATGCTCTCGAGACCTTCCGTCCGTATTTCGACCATTCGCCGGTGTATCGCGGTGGCCCGAGCCTGGAGACGATGGTCGAGCAGACCCCGCTGATGGTCGGCTCGCCGCAGCAGGTCGTGGACCGGGTGCTCGCCCAGCATGAAGTGTATGGGGATTACGCCCGTCAGATGTTTCTGGTCGATCACGGTGGATTGCCCGCCGAGCTTGTGCAGCGGCAAATCGACATGCTGGGGGAGTATGTGCTCCCGGAGTTGCGCAAGGAGATCGCCGCGGTGCGTGATCCCGGTGCCGTCGCCACGCCCTCGCACGCCGACATGATGCTGGCGAAATATGGCGACGGACCGGCAAGGCAGCCGAAACCCAAGGAAAACCGCGGTGACAATGTGACGGGCACGAGTCCGTACACGGATTCCGATCCCGATCAACGCGTTGAGTTGCCTAGGATATTTGAGTAGTTAGGACGAAGGAAGTTTCATGAACGGCACAAAGAGCAGCAGACGACATATCACCGTGGTGAGTGCAGGGGTCGGCGAACCATCCACCACCACCAAACTTGCGGAAGGCATCGCGGAGAAAACCGCGCAGCAGCTTCAGCATGATGGTCATGCGGCACAGGTGAATGTCATCGAACTCAAAAACCTGGCGAAGGATATCGCCATCGCCTCGGTCAGTTGGCGGATATCCCCCGAATTGCAGGCTGCGTTGGATATCGTCGTCAACAGCGATGCCTTGGTTGCGGCAAGCCCGGTGTTCAAAGCCACATATTCAGGTCTGTTCAAGAGCTTCTGGGACATAGCCGCGCAGGATGCCCTGCTGGGAATGCCCGTAGCTGTGGTCGCCACTGCCGGGAGCGAGCGTCATGCCCTGGTTCCCGATACCTCTATGCGTTCACTGTTCGCGTTCATGCGTGCCATCGTCGTGCCGACCGGCGTGATGGCGGCCACTGTGGATTGGGGTTCGGACGGTCTGCTCAGCCGACAGACTCGCGTGGCCGCCGAACTCGCCAGCATGGTCACCGCAGAAGTCAGGAAGAGCATGCTGGCTGCCGTGGGTGACAGGTATACCAGAAGCGCGGTGGACCTGAATGTGGAACCGGAGCGTGATGACAGCGATACCGCCAGCGCCGACTCCGGTGTGCCGAACGCTCCGTCGTTGGATTTCGACAGCGAGCTGATGAAGCTCGCCGCCGGAGGGCGTTGAGCGACTCGGTTCAGAGTCGGATCTCCACGCCCTCCAGGGTGTTCTCCTTCGGTTTCCTGGAGATACGTGCAGCAATGATGGCGCATGCCAGGCCGCAGGCGGCAAGAACGGATAACAGCAGAAAATCGCTCTGACCGCCGACCAGTACGGCCTGCGTGGTATTTGGATTGCGCGATTGCTCGTGAGTGATGACCGCGGAGAGTGCAGCTGTTCCGAATGACCCGGCGAATTGCTGGAGCGTGTTGAAAAGAGCGTTGATGTCGCCCTTCTCCTTGGCTGCTACATGCTTCGCCGCGTCGGACATCGTGTTGCCGAAACTGAAGTTGAACCCGAATCGCAGGAAGGCATACAGGCACATCAGACTGACGGCGGTCAGCGAATGCGTGAACCACCAGAGCAGCAGCGATCCGAGCAGCATCGATGCATTGCCGAGAATCAAGGGGAGCGTGGCGCCTCTGCGGTCATAGATACGGCCGGCGATGGGGGATACGAAGGAGCCGATGAGTGAGCCGGGGAGCACGATCAGACCTGCACTGAGAGCGTCCATATGCAGGGCGTTCTGTACGAATATCGGAATCAGGAACGACATGCCGATATTCGTGAATTGCAGCAGAAAGAAGTTGCCTGCACGCAAGCCGAGGAAGGGTCGCTTGAGCAGTCTGAAATCCAGTATCCGTCTGCTGCCGTGGCCCATATGCCTGATGAAAAGGGCGATGCCCAGAACGGATATGCCGAGCGCAATCCACAGGCCGGGATCGCTCAGGCTTGGAGAGCCGAGTCTGTTGCAGCTTTCAATGAGGGCGACCATCACCACGGCCAGGGTGACGAAACCGTAGAAGTCGAATTTCTTGCCCAATGCACGAATCGGCAGGTCAATGGTGATCATTCCCAGAATCAGGGAGCCAAGAACTATCGGCAGTATGCACCAGAAAATCATCCTCCAAGACAGCAGATGGGTGAGCATGCCGCCATATGTCGGGCCGAGTGCCGGGGCGAATGAGGTGACCATGCTGGCGATGCCTACATAGGTGCCGAGCTGACGAAGGGGGACGGTCTCGAACACGATGTGAAACATCAGCGGGGTCGAGATACCTGTTGCCACGGCCTGCAGCAGACGGCCTATCATCAAGGGCACGAAGGACGGTGCTATTGCGCAGATCAGACTACCTGCGATGCACACGATGGCTGCGAGGATGAACAGGGTCCCGGGGTTGAAACGTTGAATAAGATACGAGGTCAGACTCATGACGATAGTCACCGTCAGAAGGTATCCGGAGGTGAGCCACTGAATCGTGCTCAGGGGCTTGCCCAACTCGGCGATCAGTGTCGGGAAGGCCACCGTCAGGGAGGTCTCGGTCAATATCCCGATGAACGTCAATGCGCCCACTGAAAGAATCGCCAATTTGGTGCGTCCTGACACGGTTTCTGTGCTCATGAATTATCGTCACTTCCTTCTCGTTCCCCATTCGGCATGCTTCGACCGAGGCTCGTACGTAGACAGAGCCTCATGCGTTGGTGCGGGGCCTTCTGGTATTGCTGAACCTGCCGGTTTCGCCTGGGACAGCTCCGCCCGTATCGGTGTATTGTCCGTACGCGCAGCGTGTGTTCCAGCGGAGACTTATCGCTCCGGGCTCTCCTCATCAAGGGGGAGTTCACGAACCGCGTTGGCGATTGTACGCCGAATCAGCGATTCCGTGTGGGAGTCGATGTCGGTGATTGCATAGGCGACCGGCCATGAAGCGCCGTCATCCAACCCGGCGCTGTCCTCGAATCCCAACGTTGCGTAGCGCATATGGAACTTCCCGGCGGGCAGCACGTGCATCAGCACTTTTCCGTTACTGGTGAACGCGGGCATGCCGTACCAGAGTCTGGTTTTCAAATCGGGCGCGACCTCGGCGACGATGCGCGATACCGCCTGGCAGATCGCTTGGTCGCTGTCGCTCATTTTGGCGATGGCCTCGAGAACATCATTGGCCTCGATGGCCTCTCGCTCCTGCTTGCTGAGACGTTTTTTGCTCAGACGCAGTTCCCGAGCGCGGTCCTTGACCGCCTGACGTTCTTCCGCGCTCAGCCCCGAGGCCTTGCCGTCGTTATCTGCAGTGGCCATGATGTTCCCCCGATGCCCGTGCCGCGAATCGGGTAGCGGATCGCAGCTGATTACCTCAAGTATTGCAGCAGCTGGCCTACATCCTGGACCAGAAGCTGAATATTCAGCCCTGTAAGAAGTATCACGACGAACCACGCGATGACGGCAAGCCACCAGGGGTTGGCGTATTCCTTGCCCATGATTTTCTTCGAGGAGGTGAACCAGACCAATGGCACCATGGAGATGGGCAGGGCGATGCAGAGGAACACCTGTGAGTAGACCAGCAGGTTATCCAGCGAGGACTCCTTGCCGCCGAACACCATCGTGCAGATCAGCACGGGAATGATGGATATGACGCGTGTGACCAGACGACGCAGCCACATCGGAATCCGCATGCGGATGAAGCCTTCCATGACGATCTGGCCGGTCAATGTGCCGGTGATCGTCGAATTCTGCCCGGAGGCGAGAAGAGCCACCGCGAACAGGGTGCTCAATGCTCCACTGGCCACAGGACCGGCAATTGACTGGTCGCCCAGTGCATTGTAGAGGGATGTGAAGGTGTCGAGACCGTCACCGTGACCGAAGAACAGCGCCGCTCCAAGAACGAGCAGCAGGCAATTCACCAGGAAGGCCGCGGTCAGCTGAATGTTTGAATCCCAGGTCGCGAAGCGCAGTGCGTGTCGTACCTGAGAATCGTCCGTTCGGTCGAATTTTCGTGTCTGCACAATCGAGGAATGCAGATACAGATTGTGAGGCATGACGGTCGCGCCCACGATGCCCAGTGCCATGGTGAGCTGGCCGTTGCCGAAAATCTGCGCGTCCGGGATGAAGCCCTTCATCACGCCTGCCATATCCGGTTGAGCGAGCGTGACCTCATAGATGAACACCGCCATGATGACCAGAATCAACGAAACCACAATGGCTTCGATGCGACGGAATCCCACCTGCATCAGCAGCAGCAGAATAAGCACGTCGAAAACCGTCAGTGCCACGCCCAATACCAGCGGAATGCCGAACAGTAGATTCAATGCTATGGCGCCGCCGATGACCTCGGCTACGTCGGTGGCCATGACCGCGAGCTCGGTGCATATCCACAGAGTGATGCCGAGCTTGCGTCCGGTGTGCTTTCTGGTGGCCTGTGCCAGGTCAAGCCCTGTGACGATGCCGAGTTTGGCGGACATGTACTGCAACATCATGGCGATGAGGCTGGAAAGCAGAATAACCGACATCAGCAGGTAGCCGTACTGGGCGCCTCCGCCTATCGAGGTTATCCAGTTGCCCGGATCCATGTAGCCCACTGCGACCAGAGCACCCGGGCCGGAAAAGGCCAGAAGGCTTTTCCAGAAGCCCGAGGATTGCTTGGGTATGCTGATGGAGCTGTTGATCTCCTCCAATGACAGACCATTGGCGGTTTCCACCAGGCCATGGCTCCGGGACGCCAACCCCTCACTCGTATCTGACACTGCCCTTGCCTTCTCTTCCGTAATTCACCAGTGTTAATTCACCAGTGGTAAGTTCCCGGTGCTCATTCCCCGATGCTTGTGCATCCATAAACTTTGAGCCCTCGAACATTTAACTTGTACGCATAGAATTATAGAGGGCTTCATGTTACAAGTCACGGGAAAGTTGTTGCGAGTCGCCGATTTCGCCACTGAAGGCATGTGGTATGCCTCACATCGGTACCGTGGACTGAATACACTGGAGTCTATGACTTTTCAAAGCCTCTCCTCCAATTCCCAGGACTATCTCAAGGTGATCTGGGATTTACAGGAATGGACGCATGAGCCCATCCAGCCGGCCGCGATAGCCAAGCGAACCGGAATGAAGCCTTCCACGGTTTCCGGAGCCTTGGGAAGGCTTGTCAGCAGCGGGCTGGTGCAGCATGCACCATACGGTGCGGTGACATTGACGGATCGTGGCGAACGTTATGCGCTGAAAATGGTGCGTCGCCATCGCTTGCTGGAGCTGTTTCTGGTCGACGCGCTGGGGTATCGCTGGGATGAGGTTCATGACGAGGCGGATTCCCTGGAGCATGCCGTTTCGGACATGATGATCACCCGCATCGACGCGGCTCTGGGCCATCCGAGCAAGGACCCGCATGGAGACCCGATTCCAAGTGAGGCGGGGGATATTCCGGAGGTGTCGAGTGGCCTGCTGTCGGAAGCGACACCGGGGTCGATCGTCCGTATAGAACGGGTCAATGACGAGGACCCCGAGTTGCTCAGATATCTGGAAGACGAAGGCTTCGGCATCGGTAAGGAGGTGCGCATCAAGTCCCTCGCCAGATATGCCGATTCAGTGAGTTTCTCATTGGTCGGAGGGCTTGAGGAAAGCGCCCCCATCGCACTTGGACTCCAGGCCGCGAGGCAGATTCGCGTGGTCCCCGTCGCTCAGCAGGCCTCTGCCTGAGACGTTGACCAAGCGAATGCCCAGGCGTGCGACCATGCACGCCCCTAGGCTATGCAGCAATGTATGCCGGTGAGAGTCGCCGAGGCACCCCCTCGATGGCGAAGGCAAGGCTGATTCGCTCCGCCGATGGGTGGAACCGTCCCGATGCAACCGTTGTTCCCCGCAGCCTACATCGCACTGGCCACGATGACATCGGCTTCGATGGTGATGCGGTCGAGCTCGCTCAGTTCAAGCGCCTGCTGATCGATATGAAACATCACCGGCGTCATCGCCATGAAATCTCTGAGCAGGGCATCATCGACTGCTGTCGTTGCGCTCACCCGAGTGGTATTCAGTATGCGCATATGCGCGCTGATGCCCTGCAGCACATCGTCGTTCGAATACCGGAGCTCCTTGCGCAGCCCGGCATCGACGATGGTCTTGCGTAGCTCCGCGACATGGTGAGGGCCGGGGACGATTTTCACCAGCGTGCCGCCCGGACGCAGAATACGGGTGAATTCGGCGTAGTTCGCGGGGGAAAAGACGTTGGTGATACAGTCCACGCTGCCGTCGCGCAGCGGTATGTTCGCAAGGTCGGCAGCCAGCCATTCGACATCGCCGCCACCACGGGAAGCGAGAGCGACAGCCTCGCGTGAGATATCGAAGGCTATGAGGTCGGTGCTGTTCAGGGTCTGCTTCGAAGGTACGGATGCGAGCCGTGCCTCAAGTCTCCGCATGTAGTGGCCTTCTCCGCACCCGGCGTCGACGACTCTCGGGGCATCGAATGAATTGGCGGATTCGGGGAGAAGCGACCGTGTCTGAGGTGCGGTTGCGAGGGAATTCTCCACGCTGTCGCAGCACGCTCTGATGACATGGTCATACATGCCTGCAGAGAATACGGCCGAACGATGCTCGAAGAACGAGCGGTCGTACAGATCGCTCTCGTTGTTGCCGCCGCGCAGCATGGAGACGAAACCCTTGGAAGATATGTCGAAGGTATGGCGATTTGCGCAGCGCAGACTCGAGCGATCGAGCGTCAGCGCTTCATGGCATAGCGGGCACCGGTAGAGTGCCGGGTCATGGTTGAACTTAGCGATGCCGTGTCTCACCGGTGTCCCGCTTTCCATATCAGTCGTGCGCTGCGGATGGGTGCTGTATCGAGCAAAGTCCCGGTATTCCCGCAAGTCGGGACGTTGCTGCGGCTGCTCCCCACGAAGTTGTCCGGTGCTCGACGCGCCGCATTCCCCGCGAGGCTAGGCCTCGTATATTGTCTCACCATATTGGGCGACGTCATCCTGTGAAGTCAGCACGACGACGCAACGATCCTGTTCCTGTGCAAGCGAGGTCAACAGCTTCATCACGGTGACCGCATCCTGGTGTTCAAGGCCGCCGCTCGGCTCGTCCAATATGAGTACCGTGGCATCGCAGCACAGTGTTCTGGCTATTTCAGCGCGTCTTCTGTCGAGTGCCGCCAATGAGCGCACCGGCTCGTTGATGCGTGCTTCGGGGAAGTCGACGCGGGCAAGCCAACCCTTGGCGATCACCGGTATTGGTTTGAGGAAGTTCCGACCCGAAGCCTCCATCGTGAGTACGAGATTCTCCAACGCGCTCAGCTCGTCCCGTGAAGCAAAGCGTTGCAGCATCACTCCCACGAGATGCCCGCGATATTCCGAAGCCTCCATCTCCGAGAGATTCTTACCCCTGAACTCAACCGAGCCGGATGTGGGAAGGACCAGGCCGCTGAGCAGACCTGCGACCGCCATACGAGCGTCGTCGGCGTCGGTCAGCACCGTCTGCAGACTTCCACCGTAAAATGGCCAGTCCACATCGTCCAGAATGGCAAAGCCGCTCTTTTTGGGAAAATAGGTGACCTTGTTCAATGACAGAACGGGGTATTGGTCTATCCGCAGCGTGCTTCTGCGATGAATCTCCGCATTGATGCGTGACGAGACCTTCATCAGGGGGTCGGAAGACGATTCTTCGGGAACATCGACATCCTTCGAATTCTCCGGCGATGCTGCAGCAGGGGAGTCCTCGGCCTGTGATGCGAGTTGCGCTGAATCCGAAGAGAGGATGTCGTCGGAGGACTTCGCATCGTCTGCTCGGCGTGCAGTGCCGGGATGGGATGGAGCTGTATGCGTTTGCGAGTCTCCAGACTCCACCTCGTTGTCCGGGTCTGTCCCGACGGTCAGCGGTCTGTCCTGCACCTGTTCCGAGCCTTCATCCGAGTTCGTCGACGCCGAATCCGGCACGGTACCGTCATCTGCAGGATCGTCATCTTCGAAGACTATGGTGAAACTCACGGAAGGTGCATCCTCCTTCTGTGAGGATTCCTCAGACGACTTCTCATCGGACGGCTCCTTGTCAGCCGACTGCGTCTGCTCGGACAACTCCGAATCGCCTTGCTCATCGGACGAGGACGCTGAATTGGGATTCCGGCTTTCGGCTGCCGGCGCTTCGGTGGATTCGGTCTGTATGGAGGGTTTTCCCTGTTCCGTAGGAGGCTCCTGCGTCGACGATTCCTGAAGCTCATCCTTCGTGTGATCGGTCATGACGGAATCCTTCCCTGTTGTGGGCTCGCTGTGCTGTGGTGAAGGTCTATCTGTCCGCGCGTCGGTTGTCGATGACGGGAGGTCCTCATGGATACCATCTTCTGATTGGCGATTCTTCATGCCGTGGCCTCCTCGCGCTTCATCAGCAACGTGCGCTTTCTGAACACGGTGATTCGTGCTATCGCGGCCACGATGCACACTCCGCAAAGCCCTAGCGCCGCAAGTGTCAGGGTTTTCCACACGCTGCCATCGGCGGTCGCCCGAACGATCTCATGTGCCGGAATCCAGCGTGAGACGAGCAGATTGAGTGCGTAGCCTCCACCAAGACCGACGGCCAGGCTCGGTATCACGATAATCAGCATTTCCACGATAAAGCGCCATGAAATCCTGACCTTGCCGAGTCCGACGGTCATGAGCATGCCGATCTCCTGTTGGCGGTGGCGAAGGGTGAGAACGCCGCATGCCAGAAGAACAAGGCAGCCGAGGGCCGACAGCCCGATAAGCCCGTACCTCGTCCACGAGGCGAGCTCGCTCAGCGGGGCCACGGCGGCATCGTAGGCCTTGAGACTCGAGGAGACCACATCGTAATTCTTGCTCAGGCCCGCCTTGCGAATGTTCTTCGTGAAGGTATTGAAGTCTTTCGGCGTGCTGAAACCGAATACCATATTCAGCTCATGCCCGGCGGTGCCTGGTGCGGTTTCGCTATCCAGGCCCATGCTCATGAAGGTGTAGTAACTGGTGTAGATGGCGTTCTCAGGATTCGCCGCGTCAGCCGAGGATGATGCTTTCGTTTCGGTGTTCTTGTAGATTCCCGAGATCTTCAGGGCATGTGTGGTCGTCGGTGTCTTGACATCGGCCACGGTGATGGTGTCGCCGACTTTGAGACCGTTCTTCGTGGCCAACGCCTGAGACACGAGTACCGTATTGCCGGCCGAAGTCTCCGAATAGTTGACGGCCTTTCCGGATACGATCGTGAATGCGCCGTTCGCCGCGTCCTTTGCGGAGGCCGGGGAGGAGAAGCCCACCACGGAAAGCGTCCCGCGACCGTCTGCGGCCTTGCCGTCTGTGGATGTTCCTGAGTTGCCGCTGACGACCTTGAAGTCTCCGGTGCCTGCCACGTCGGCGGATTCGTTGTAATCCGCGCTGAACTGCACGCCTGCGGCCTGCGCGTAAGTGATGTAGTCCTCCCAGCCCAAGGCGTATTTGGACCAGTCGACGGTCTTTCCGGCGTTCTCTTTCTTGACGTTCTCGCGGTTCACCTTCAACACCGCCGTGACATCCTGGGAGTCGTAGCTGGTGGTCGTCGCCGTGTTCTCCGCTTTGAGAATGGACAGACCGGTCAGCGATGCCATGGAAACGATGACGATGGTCAATGCGGCGAGTGTGCTGCGCCCCCGATGATGGCTTATCGTTGCCCAAGCTTCTTTCAGAACGAACATACCGTGTCTTCTCCATTGTCCGTGCGCCTCGCACCACATGCATCCGTATGTGTCGCAATGACCGCTCTTGACCGGCCGCCATCCCGAATCGCTTTGGGGCAACGCCGACCACTATCGTCTCACCTTTGACTATGAGGGTGTCAAGTGTGAGTTTTCTTGTCTGCTGCTTCAATAATGATGCTAGCAAGCTGAACATTGCCTGATTGCCACATCTGAAAGGGCCCGCCGGAACTCTTGCCCGCCACGAAGCTCGATGATGCGCTCTGTGGCTCGGGTAAATACAGGGCAGGGCCCACGTCCGGGACGTGGGCCCTGCCGGTTGCGCACATCATGGGTTCACGGTGTGCGGCTGCATGCAATGCAGATGAGTGGCGTCGGGCTATTCCTTCGCCGCAGTTGCCTTCTGCGCGTTCTTGCGAGCGGCCTTCTCGGCTTTTTCCGCTGCCTTGATGTCGTTGATGAAGTTGGCGTGCTCCTGTGCGGGCATCCAACCCTTGTCGACGACCTTCACCTGCCATACCCAGGCACCGGCAAGCAGCACAGCCGCGAAGATCATCAGGCCGATCGCGCCCCCGACCGTGCCGAGGTGGGCGATATTCCCGACGATGGTGCCGAACCAACCGAAGTCGGCGTCACCGAATGTGGAGTTGGCGATACCGAAGCTGCCCATGACGGTCATCAGGGCTGCAGGAAGGAAGGTGATCAGCATGCCGTTGATGAAACCGCCGACCACCGAGCCGATGCGTCCACCTGTTGCATTACCGAATACGCCTGCACCGCCGCCATCGAAGAAGTGAGGAACCATGCCGGGCAGAATCAACGCGATGCCCCACACGGGTCCAAGCCAGACCGCGATGATGACCAATGCCACCAGACCGCCGGCGAAGGAGGAAAGGAATCCGATCAGGGATGCATTGGCTCCGAAGGGGAATACGATCGGGACGTCAAGGGCGGGCTTGGCGCCGGGGACGACCTTGTTCGCGATACCCTGGAATGCAGGAACCAGCTCGCCCAGAATGATGCGCACACCGTAGAGGATGATGCTGACGCCGATGCCGAACTGCAGGGCCTGAGCGAATGCGGCCATGAAGAACGCACCGTAGTTCGCCGGGTGCGACGGGAATATCGCGAATGCGGTCTTGGCTGGCAGAACGATGGCTCCCCAGATGGAGAACACCAGATAGAGCACGATCATCAATACGGTCGTGGAGACCATCGAGTCACGCAGGAAGTTGAGGCCCTTGGGGAAGTTGATGTCTTCCGTGGAGCGCGACTTCTTGCCGACCTTGGTGCCGACGGCACCGGAGATGATGTAGCCAAGCGTGTTGAAGTGACCGATGGCGAGCTTGTCGTTTCCCGTCACGCGGTTCATGAAGGGTTGCGCGAAGGCGGGAAGCACGACCATCACCACTGCCATCAGCGCGGCTCCGACCAGAATGACCAGCAGCTGGTTGTCGGATCCGAGACCGACGGAGAGCACTACCGCAAGCAGTGTTGACATGAACACCATGTGGTGTCCGGTCAGGAACACGTATTTCAAGGGTGTGAATCGTGCGAAGAGCAGCATAACGAGGAAGCTCAGCACGATGATGTATGCGGAGGTGGCACCGTACTGGCTCGAAGCCTGTGCGGTGATCACTTCGTTGGTGGGTACGACGCCCTGTGCACCTGTGGATTTGAGCACCAGGTCGCCGAAGGGCGACAGGGCACCGGTAACCACCGTGGCGCCTGCACCCAGGATGAGGTAGCCCATGGCCGCTTTGAGTCCGCCGGAGATGACCTGACCGGCGCTTCTCTTGAGCGCTATGAGTCCGATGACGGCGACGATGCCGATCAGATATGCAGGAACGTTAAGAATTTCCTGGCTGATAAAGTCCAGCACCTGTATGATTACGTTCATTTCTTTCCTTTTTCAGTTGTGGTCCGTGTCGTTGAGGGAGGGCCAGACGACGTGCAATTCCTTGCCCCCGCCGGGCCGACCGTGACCGCGTGCCCTTGCTAGTCGACGTATTTTTCGAGGATGTCCTTGACTTCCTGCTGGTCCATGAAGTTTTCGATGGTTTCAACAGGGACGTCGACGCCTTCAAGCTCGGCCGCGAGCTGTGGCGATGTCAGCACGAGATCGCTCTGATTGGCTGTGCCCTTGGCACTGCCGGCATCGGAGGTGGTGACATTGACATCAAGGTCCATATCGGCGGCGACCTGCTCGACGTTGATTTTCAGCAGCACCGATGTGCCGATGCCATTGCCGCATACGCATAGGATGTTCATGGTTTCTCTTTTCCTTGTTGGGTTTCAGCCGAGACGGACATCTCAGCCGTTGAGGATTGCTCGTATCTCGTCAGGTGTTCGGGCATCGTTGAGCGAGTTCTTGGATGCCGGGTTGGAGAGGGCCTTGGCAATTGCGGACATCACCTGGAGGTGTTCCTCCTCGTTTCTGCCTGCCAGGCCGATCACCAGTGACACGGGGTCGTTGGCCTTGTTGCCGAACTCCACCGGCGTGCTGAGTCTCACCCAGCTCAGTCCGGTATGCAGCACGGCCTCTGAGGGTCGTGAGTGAGCCAGCGCGAGTCCGGGGGAGATCACGATGTACGGGCCCATCTTCTCCACGGTGGAGATCATCTCATCCGTATATGCGGCGGTTGTGAAGCCCGAGTCTTCAAGCCCTTTCCCGGCCAGCCGGATCGCGGCTTTCCAGTCCTCGGCGGGCTGGTCGAGCAGAAAAGCGGAATCGGGCAGAAAATCCTGCATTGTCGCTGTCATTGAATACCTCCTGAGTGTTCGTTGCACATGTGCTGATGTATGGGCGGAAGTGGTGCCGGCGGCGAATCAGTGCCGTGCCGTCGGATAGAATTCGCCGGAAAGCGCCCTGTTCGCCAGGTCTTGCGCTTCTTGCACGGTGTGACCGGCAAGATTCGCCCTGACGTCGTCAAGGGCAAGAGGGGTCATCGACAGGGAGTTCACGCCGAGTCCGACCAGCGCAAGAGCCAGATCCGGGTCAGCGGCGGCCTCTCCGCAGACGCCCACCGGCATGCCGTGAGTGTTTCCGGCATCGGCTATCAGCTTGATGGCCCTGAGCACTGCCGGATGCCAGGCGGTTTGATACGATCCGACCGAAGCGAGCGTTCTGTCAGCGGCGAGAGTGTACTGGGTGAGATCGTTGGTGCCGATGCTGACGAAGTCGCTGACCTGTGCGACCTCCTGTGCCATCAGCGCTATGGATGGTACCTCTGCCATCACGCCGACCTGCTTCAAGCCGCGTGCCTTGCCCAGAGTGACGAAATACTCGGCTTCGTGCTCGTCGGCGACCATTGGCGCCATGACCCAGAGGTCTGCATCCGTCTGGGCGTCCGCACGGGCAAGCGCCTCCAGCTGGTCATCGAGTATCTGACGATGGGTGCGCAGGGTGCGCAGACCGCGCAGGCCTAGCGCAGGGTTGGGCTCGTTCTCCGGAGTGAGGAAGTCGAGCGGTTTGTCCGCTCCGGCGTCCAGCATTCGAATTACTACTTTCTTGCCCGGAAAACGAGCGAGCAGTTTGGCGTATGCCTTCGTCTGGTCCTCCACCGAAGGTGCGGTCGAGGAAGCCATGAACATGAATTCCGTGCGGAACAGGCCTATCCCCTCGGCACCGTATTCCAGAGCGGCATCGGCATCCTCGGGTTTGGCGACATTGGCGAGTAAAGCGATGTGCCTGCCGTCTTTGGTGCTGCCCGGCTTTCCGCGAAGCAGGCGAGCATGCGCGGCATGCTGCTTATGGAGTTCTGCCTGCTGCAGTTCCTCATCGCTCGGGTCCACGGTTATCGTGCCCGTTGCGGCATTGACGATGACCCGGCTTCCGTTGGCCAAATTCGCCGCCTGCTCTGCACCTACGATGGCGACGATGCCCCTGGAACGTGCCAGAATCGCGGTGTGGCTCGTCGGACTGCCCTGAATGGTGATGATGCCGAGGGTTTTGTTCATGTCCAAGGCCGCCGTATCGGCAGGGGAGAGGTCGTCCGCCAGCAGGATAAACGGTGTGTCGCTTTGCGGAATTCCAGGCATCGGGGAGTTCGTCAACAGCGCTATCGCGCGCTGTCCCACGTCATGCAAATCGTTGGCACGCTCGGCCATGTATCCGCCAAGCGCGCGCAGTTTGTCCTCGAACTCGTTGAAGCCTTCGTAGACGGCGCGTTCAGGGCTCTTTCCCCCCTGCAATGCGGTGTCTATCGATTGCCCGAGGGCCGGATCGGTCGCCATCTGCGAGAGCGCGGCGAGAATCGGTGCCGCATCGCTGCTTTCCTTGCTGTGTTGCGCCTGATCGGCCCGTTTCTGCAGATCCGCGCTGACCTCCTGCAAGACTCGTCTCACATCACTGCTTGCGCTTTCAAACTCTATGGTGGATGGACGAAGCTGGTCTGAAGGCACTTCCAATGCCGGTGCCATACGGAGAATATTCCCCACGGCCACCCCACGTCCAATTCCTGTACCGCTGATATTCATGCAAACCTCTTCTTCATGCCGGCAAGCACGTCGCCCAAATCTGCCGCGCTGCATCCGGACTGTCCCCAAACCTGTGTGTATATGGTCGCTGATGTCCTCGTTGCAAAGGTCACCTCAATGTATCTTTGAAACGTTGTAAATACTATGGTAAACGATTTCTGAAAAAGGTCAATCCGAGGTATCGTTTAGGCGTGTGCGAACAAATCGCACGAATCGTTTCCTATACGAAGGAGTATTGATGACTATAGCAAAGCGCATTATCACCATCGAGGATCCCGTCGGCATTCACGCCCGTCCCGCATCCGCATTCGCGCAAGCGGTGGCTGCGAGCGGATGCGAGGTGACGATTGCCAAACATGCGGGTGATCCCGGTGTGGACGCTGCCAGTGTGCTGATGGTGATGAGTCTCGGAATACAGCAGGGGGATGCCGTTGAGATAGTCGTTGAGGGGGACGACTCGGAGAAGGTGGCGGATGCTTTGGCCAAGACGCTGCTCGCAACAGAATAGGTATTAAGCTGTATGTGCCGCCATCAGATGGCATCGCAAGTAAATCCTTAGTTCTAATCCGGAGTGTGGCATGTCGCAGAGATCATCCAGCAGCGAGGCATCGATATCCAACGTTGCCGCGCTGGCTGGTGTCTCGACTGCCACGGTGTCCCGTGTGCTCTCCGGAAGGCGCAAAAAAGACGATGAGCTGAGTCGGAAGGTCAAAAGCGCCGCCGAACGCTTGAATTACTCGGTGAACTATGCGGCAAGTGCGTTGCGCAGCGATGTCACGAATATCATCGCCGTTGTGGTGCCTGATTTGAGCACGTCGATGTATTCGGGACTTGTACAGGCCGCGGAGGCGGTGATCAACGACAAGGGCAAGCAACTGGTTCTGGGCGTGGGCGAGAGCGCGCACGAACAGCGGCAGCGCCTGCACGATGTCGTCTCTCGTCATGTGGACGGCATTCTTATCGTTCCTCACGAGACGGAGTCGGTGGCAGGGCTGCTTGAGGAGATTGCCGAACACACGCCGGTGGTGCAGATGTTCGCCCAATCCTATTCGAACCACTTGGATTGGGTGGGGACCAGCAACAGTCTGATCATGCAGATGATTGCCGAGCATCTCAATGCTGCGGGAGCGCATTCGGTGGCGTATCTCGGCAACAGTACGGATTCAGTAGACGGCATGGGGCTGTTCACCGCCTTTCACATGCAAATGACGCTTTCGGGGCTGTCGACTCGTACGGAATGGATACGCTTCGGAGCAGGTGGCATGGATTACGGCTTTCAGGAGGCCAGCAGGATATTCTCCCAAGGAGACCAGTTTCCGGAATCCGTCATCTGTTCTGACGGTATGACGGCGCTCGGTGTGCTTGCTGCATGCCGAAGCTCCGGTATCGCGGTTCCTGAACAGATAAAATTGGTGGTGCTTCAGGATTCCGAGCTCTGCGCCGAAAGCGGTTTAAGCAAGCCCTCCTTTACTGCGGTCGATATTCCCTGGCGGGATATAGCGCGGCATTCGATGGATTTGATTACCAAGGAGCACGAGAGCAAAGCCTGGCTGCCTACGCACTTGGAGGTCGAACCACGGCTGATTATCCGGGAATCCTCCCTCATCGCATCATGACACCGGTCGGGTCGTCCTCCCATGACACGATGGTGTTGCAAGGGACGTTTCATATGGGGGATTCACGTGATACTGGTCAGTTCATGTCTCGCAGGTTTCGCGGTGCGCTATGACGGGGCAGATGCGAAAAACGACATCGCCGCATGGCTCGTCGAGCGCGGGCAGGCCATCGCCGCATGCCCCGAGGTTCTCGGAGGCTTCGGCATTCCGCGGCCTCCGGCGGAAATCGCTTCGTTCAAATCCTTTTCGTCAACCCGCAGGCATGTGGTGGAATGCACGGGCAAAGACGTCACCGAGGCTTATGAGCTCGGTGCCGCAAGAGCATTGAAGATTATCCGGCGCAATAACATCACCGTCGCATTTCTGAAGGATCGCAGCCCGTCCTGCGGCGTCGACGTGATTTACGACGGGTCCTTTTCCGGAGTGAAAATACCCGGGATGGGTGTGGCTGCACGGATGTTCTCGGAAAACGGTGTCACGGTATTCCCAGACACCAGGCTCACTGTGGACGCAGTGCTGCCCTACATCGATCCCGAACTGCGGGATGCTCTGAAGAGCGCATTTCCTCAGGGGAGCTGAATGCACGTGGTTGCGGAATCACGCGACCATGCCGTTTCGGAGTGGGTGGATGTGCGCTGGTCTACGGATGTCAACCTTAGCTGTTGATCGTGACCTTGCCGACCATATGGCCGCTTTCGACCATGCGATGCGCTTGTCCGAGAGTTTGGGCGTCAATCGGGCTGAGCTGTTGGACCGATGTGCTCCGTATGATGCCGCGGTCACACAGATTTGCCAGTTCATCGAGGATCTCATGCTGACGGATCATATCGGGCGCATGGTGTTTGGCCCTGGCGAACATGAACTCCCAATGCCACGACAGGGCCTTGTCCTTGAGCGAGTACCAGTCGAGACCGTGTTCGTCGTCGATGGCGACAATCTGCCCGAAAGGTCGCATCACGGCATTGAAGAGCGGAATATTGCCCTTGCTGTAGGCGCTGAACGTCCAGTCGACTCCGGCAGGTGCGATATCGCGGATAAGGGCGGCCGTATCGCCTCGGTGATAGTCGATCACGCTGTCGGCTCCCAAGGTCTTCGTCCACTGCTGCGATGCATCTTGGGACGCCATGGCGATGACATTGACCTTCGTCAATCGTTTGGCGAGCTGAATGACCATGGACCCGACGCCTCCGGCGGCGCCTACGACCAGTAGATTGCCGGTGCTCCGCTCATTCAGGCGCAGCTTGTCGAACAGCGCTTCCCATGCCGTCAGACCCGTCAGAGGCAGTGCCGCTGCCGAAGCATCATCCAAGGTCTTGGGAGCATGGCCGACAATGCGTTCGTCCACCAGCTGATATTGTGCATAGGAACCGTCCCGTGTGATGTCTCCGGCGTACCACACTCTCTCGCCTGGATGGAAGATACTGGTCTCGGGTCCGGTCTCGAGAACCGTTCCGACCGCATCCCATCCGAGTATTCGTTGCTCCCCGCTGCGTAGACCCGATCGCATCTTCGTATCGACGGGATTGACGGAGATTGCCGAAACGGCAACCAGCACATCGTGATTCCGAGGATGACCCGGTGCGGGGACCGTGGCGTCGACGAGGGCGTCCGCGTTCCCCGCACTTCCGGTTGTTGCAAGCACCGCGTTCATGGTGTCGGGAATGTCATCAAGGCGATTGTTCATGTCGTTTCCCTTCTGTCGGGGCTGTTCGGATTTCGTTCTGCCGCTGAACTCGAATCATAGGTCGGTATGTCCGGTTACCTGCAAGGGGGCATGGTTACCCTGTGGTAACGGTGATGACATCCTGGTGGCCTGGCCGTTTCAAGCGTCCTGGGAGTCAGCGGATTCGAGTGCCAGTGCCTGGTCATAATGTGATTCCGCCCAGATGCGCAGTCCTTTCAAAGGTTCGACGGCGCTGCGGCCTTCGACTGTGAGCGAGTATTCGACTCGGGTGGGTACCTCGGCGAACACTTGTCTGTTGATGAGTCCCGCGTCCTGGAGTCTGCGGAGATTGGCCGATAGCACTTTGGAGGAGATGCCGTCCATACGACGTTTCAGTTCGCCGAATCTGAGTTCGCCGTCCTGAAGGCACTCGATCAGCAGGACGGCCCACTTTCCGGAAATCGCGTCCAGAAGCAAGCGGCATGGGCAGTTCCGTGAGTAGACGTTTCCGGATGTCTCGATATTTCCGGCTGCGCCTGGTGCCGAGCGCTTCTCGGCGCAATCCGATGCATGGTTCACGGTTCTCTCCTGTCATCCCTGTCATCGTGAATGGTAACTCATAGAAAGCAGATACCTATAGGTTACAGGGGTCGAAAGCATCAGAGCTGATCTGCTCACGGATAGGGAGATTCAATATGCATGCTGTTTGGTATTTGCTACCATTGCAGAGAATCAAGGGACGGTCACAGCGGCTTGCACAGGTGTGATCATTGGCCGAGGTTGTACCGTAACGGGGAAGAAGGGACAGCATGGCAGCAGCAAATCGACAGGATATCCTGCAATACCTAGCACAGCATGACATTCATGTGAATGCCGATACGCCGATGGTGTGGGCCGAAAAAGACACCCGAGGTCTCGGAGCTGCCCTGGGTGCTTTCGCGCAGCTTGCAGGCTCGCGCTACTTCGTCGCGGTATTCACTCCCGAACGTCTGATACTGGTCAGAATGACCTTGGGCGGGAAGATCAACGCGGAAGAGCCCTTCATCGTATTCGACTCCGCAACGACGAAGGTCACGATGAAGAAGATGTTCCTGAATATGCAGTATCTCACGGTCCTTCGCACCGAAGACGGGCACAGGATGAAACTCTTGGCGTCCAATGCGAAAGGTGTGGAGAAGAGGGAGTTCAACAGATCATCCGCGGTCAAGGAGATGCTCGGCCTCCAAGACAGGCAGTAGAGTCGGCGGCATCTCGTGACCGTCGATGTTCGGGATACGAGATGCCGATGTCGTGCATGTCCGGCATGCGGCTTCAGTAGCACAGATGATTCGTGCTTTTCAGCCTGTCCATGTAAGCGGCGATTTCCGCATCGCTGAGTGAGGAATGCTCCTCGATGACCCTTCTGAGAGCCTGTTCGATGGAGCGCACCGCGGCTCTGCCATGACCGCAAAGATAGATGAAGGCTCCTGATTGAATCAGTTGCCATAGCATGTCGCCTCGCGCGATCATCACGTCCTGGACATGCTCGGGTGCATTCCCGAAACGGGACCACGCGACGCTCAGATCACGCAGCAGTCCGGAGTCGGCGTATTGCTCGAGTTCCGTGCGGTACAGATAATCCTCTTCGGGGCTTTTGTTGCCGACGATAAGCCAGTTTCGGCCGAATGATGCATGATGCAGCGAACGTTCCTGAAGAAATGCACGGTATGGTGCGATTGCCGAGCCCAATGCAATCATGACGATTTCGGCCGCCTGGTTGGCAGGCAGACGGAAGCGCTCATTAGACAGCACCGCATAATCCATCGTGCTGCCCATGGGAGCTTGCGTCAGCATCCGTGAGCATTCACCGACCTGCCGCCTCCCATCGAAGGTGTATTCGACTTTTCTGACCGTGAGATCCACCAGACCGTCTGACGACTCTCTGATATTGGAGATCGAATACATCCTCCTGCATGGAGCCGAGAACACTTCCAGCACCGATTCGGGCGTGACGCGAATTCGTGCAGGGTAGTCCGTGAACAGGGCGTATGGCGGGTGACGTGCAGCGTATCCTCGTAGCCATTCATCGTCCCCGATTTCGGACTGCAGCTGTTCATTGCCGAACACCTCTGCATAGCGCAGAATAAGACGTGGCGTGGTTCTGGTAATGTCACGGGAGTTCTGCAGAGTGTGACGCAGTTCGGAGCTCACCTGCTCGCCAACGTCGGTGAAGACGTGCTCGATGAAGGATTTCACGGTGTCATCGGCGTTTCTGTAGGTGATGGCCAACAGGTCTCCGGGTAGATAGTCGGCATCATCAGACAGTCTGAGACGTACGCGGTACACATGTTTCCGCGCTTCAGGAGAACTGAGCAGCTCGCGCCCGACCAGCGTGGCTTTCGCACCTGTTTCATGAAGTGCGGCTTTCGCCGTGTGACCTTGTGAGGCGGCCGGTTCCCTGACGGCCACTGCCTCGTTCTTCTCCGCTCCCAACTCGTGGCGCAGCAGCGCTGTGACGGTGTCTACCCAGCGGGCCGCAGTCTCCTCATAATCGAAATCGCACTCGCCGTGGGCGAGCAATCGTGTGGCTCCAAGCTGCTCATAACGGGCGTCGAACTGGCGCGCCATAAGATTGTAATTCTCCGCATAGGCGCTGTCGCCGAGGCCGAGGACGGCGAAGGAGACCTGTCGCAGGGAGAATTCCCTCTTGCCCATGACCACGGCGTCGTAAAGGTCCTCGGCACCGTAAGGCGGTTCGCCCTCACCTTGCGTCGAGGTGACCATCAGCAGAATGTCTTCGCGTTCCAGTTCATCAAGGTCATAGTCGACTGCCTCGATCAATCGCAGCTGCGGGCAGAAAGCGGCTATGGAAGACTCCAAGGCTTCGCCGACATCCAGAGAGTTTCCCGTTTCGGAAGCTACCAGAATCGTAATGCGTCGTGTATCAACGACGGAATTCCCCATGACTCGACCTCTCAGTGTACGGATGCGCTGCCCTCGGCATCGCCCTTCTATGTCCCCTCATTACATGCAGAGGGATGCCGAATAATCAAGACTTGACATTCCGGCGAAGGGCTGTTCTGCCCGTATCCGACCGTTGCCGACGAGGTGGTCAGCATGTCGGGACGCATGTTGTCTCAGGGTTTTAGGATGGCGGTATGAAAACGACGGCGAAGATGAATCACGACTCGAAAACCGATGCGGACGTCCGCATCGAAACGCTGACCGCTCGGCGTTTCCCGCAGAAGGCCGAACTCCATGCCTTGACTTGGCGTGAAACATATCAGGGGATGATTCCTCAGGGCTTTGTGGATATGGTCACACCTGAATTCGCGCTCGCGGTGACGCGACGGCATGATCCTTCGCGCACGTTGCTGGCTTTGCAGGATGACGAGCCTATCGGTTTTGCCGAGTTCCTCGACGAAGCCGGTCCGGACATATCCACGCCCGGGGTCTCGGAACTTGGAGCGTTATATGTGCTTGGCGAGGTGCAGCGCCAGGGCGTGGGAAAGATGCTGCTGCAGGCTGCGCTTCATGCCATGCCCAGGCGGTATGTGGCCTTGAGCGTCGTTCTCAAGAACACCAACGCCATCGCCTTCTATGAGCATATGGGTTTTCACTCGACCGGCCTTATAAGCCTTGACGATTTCGATACGCCGATTCTCGAAATGACCAATGCCACGAACGCCGCATGCCAGTGAATCCTCTCGCTTCCACTCCGGGCTATGTCTCCCAACATCTCCCTTGGGAGCTCACTGCTTCAACAAGGCCAGCTTTTTCAGAGAATTACTGGCATATTGCAGCCCTTCTGATGCGGTTATCGCATTCTGCCCTGTTACGTCAGCACGTCGCTAACCTGAGAAACGCTGAGGGCTGGGCCTGAATTTGTCTAGTCGACGAAGCTGTCATACAGTGTTGGTCAGCACGATGCGCATGGTTGCGTATGCTGTGCGATTATGCAAAGGAAGATGTGGGTGGCGGAGCGGATTACGGATTCCCGCTGGCCTGCCACGTACGACTTCGCGGCGATGACGAGGAGGTGATGGCTGAGATGACTGTGACGGGTTTCATGAATGAGTGCGCCTTATGCGCCGTCCAGCTGCGTCATCATACCGAGCGTCTTGTCGGACGTTACCCTTCCATGTAGTTTGCTGTTGATTTTTCGGGAATAGACTGCCGCATCTCCGATATGCCGTCCTCCGATTGACGGTCGGGCGCTTTCCCTTTCTCTGTCTGTTGGCCCTGAATGCCTTGTTTCCTCCAATCTGTGGAGGAATGTCGAAGCATATCCCGGTTCGGACATTCCATGAGCGTACGCCTGTTTCTGGCGTGTATTCATCGTGCAGGTTCGACTGTTCTGTAAGTCGGGCCACCCCCTTTACATCATCGATGAGATATCGGTTTACCCAAATCGATGTATCGAAATCGGTGTACCCAAATCGATTTACCCAAATTGATTTACCCAAAAATGGTGTGCATCATGTGAAGCGCACCATAACAAGCAAAAGAGCATTGCCATGAAAGCACCCGCATCATCGCGGAATCACGTCGCCGAAAACACTTCGGCGGCAACAACCCAACTGTCCGACGCCTCCCGGCATGGTGCCGGTTTGAACAGTGTCGGTCTGAACACCAAATCGCCATTGTTCAAATTCACCATTCTCAGCATTTCACTCATCCTGGTGACCGGAACCTCGATTTCCCCGGCCTTGCCGTACATGGCAAAAACACTCGGGGTGCATTCGGACTCCTCCATAAACCTTCTGGCGACCGTCCCCCAGGTGTTCGTCCTGATATTTCTGGTGCTGTCACCGGCGATTTCGAAAAAAATCGGCATCAAGAAAGCCATTATTCTCGGTCTGTGCTGCATCGCCGCCTCCGGAATCGGACCGATGCTCTCCAACAGCTACTGGCTGATTCTCGTCTCGAGAATGCTTCTCGGAGCAGGCATGGGCATGTTCAACTCTCTGGCAATCACCATCATCAACAGATTCTACGATGATGAGGAGGAGTCCAGGATGCTCGGCTATCGAGGAGCCTGCGAGCAGGTAGGCGCCACGGTGGCGACTCTGCTTGTCGGCTTTCTCCTGACCTTCGGATGGCATAGCGCATTCCTGATCTACATGCTCGCCATCCCGATCGCCCTGCTGTTCTGGAAAGTCATTCCCGAATTGCCTGAACCCGAAGAGCCGAAGAAGAGCGAACAGCGGCGCGACAATATCGCCACGTACTTCACTCCCGGCACGATGGCGCTGTTTTTCCTCGTATTCGTCATCGTGATGGTCAATATCATGGTGTTGCTGCAGATTCCACGTCTGGCGATTGCACAGCACATCATGAGCGCACAGGATTCGAGCATCGCGGTATCCATCGCCACGCTCGGTGGATTCCTCGGCGGTGTGGCATATGGCCGAATCTACGGCAAATTGCGTGGATACACCCTGCCCGCCTTCCTCGCTTTGTACGTGGTGGGGCTGGTGATGCTGTTCTTCGCCGCTAATAGCGCGATGCTGATTGCAGGAAGTCTCGTCGCGGGCTTCTGCGCAGCGACGACGGTATGCGGTTTCAACATGATCGTGCTTCTGGTCCCTCCCAAAGCCCAGGCGGGTGCGAATACGTTGCTGCTGGTGGGATGCAATATCGGTTCATTCCTCTCGACCTACGGCATCGCGCTCTCCCAGAAGGTGATGGGGTCCACGGCAACCGCACCGATCGCATTCTTCGCCATCGTTCTGGCCGTTATCGCCGTGGTCAGCGCCGTGGTCGTCAACAGATCGAAAGTCAAGTTCTAATCAGGAAAGGAAGTCACCGCCATGGAGAATACGGTGCAAGGAAGCAACTACAGATTCACGCTATTGACGGAGCGTTTGATTCGTCTGGAATATTCGTCATCGGGAGTATTCGAGGATCGCAACACCCAATTGGTGGCGAACAGGGAATTCGGTCCCGTCGCTTTTGAGGTGCATCGCGACCGCAACGGCCATCAGGTCGAGATTGAAAGCAAGTATTTTCATCTGTATTACGATGGCGGCCCCTTCGCAGCCAGCAATCTGCACATCGATGCCAAATACCAGTACACGCTGCACGACAGTCGTTGGTATTTCGGCGAGCATGTGAGCGGCAACCTGGGCGGCACCAACCCCACATTGGACCTCGTCGATGGAGATACGCCGATACGTGACGGCATCATGAGCCGTGACGGTTATGCGTATCTGGATGACACGGACTCCTTCGCTCTCGAGGACAATCATTTCGTCCATCGCAATCCGGAGGAGGCCGACGGATATTTCTTCGCCTATGGTCGCAATTACCGGGAGGAACTGTCGGATTACTATCGCCTGAGTGGCAAGACCCCTCTGATTCCGCGCTATGCGTTGGGAAATTGGTGGAGCAGATATTATCGGTACACCCAGCACGAGTATCTGGAACTCATGGAACGATTCGACGACGAGCAGGTGCCTATCAGCGTGGCGATGATAGACATGGACTGGCATCGCACGGACGATGTGCCAGCACGGTTCGGCAGCACCTGGACCGGGTATTCGTGGAACCGCAAACTCTTCCCCGATCCGTGGCGTTTCCTGCAGGAGCTGCGCAAACAGCACCGGCATGTTTCGCTCAACACCCATCCTGCCGGAGGCATCAGAGCTTTCGAGGATTGCTATCCTGCAGTGGCGAAAGAACTCGGTCTTGACGCGGCGAACGAGGAACCGGCCATGTTCGATCTGGATGACCCCTCGTTCCGCAAAGCCTATTTCGACCAGGTACATCACCCGATGGAGAAGGAAGGCGTCGATTTCTGGTGGCTCGACTGGCAGCAGGGGTCCAGCCGCAGCAAGGACAAGGTCGAGCCGCTGTGGAATCTCAACCACTACCATTTCCTGGACAACGAGCGCTCGCATAATGGCGAGGGAATGATTCTTTCCCGTTTCGCAGGCCCGGGATCACACCGCTATCCCGTGGGCTTTTCCGGCGACACCGTCATCACCTGGGATTCGTTGAATTTCCAGCCGTATTTCACGTCAACCGCCACCAACATCGGATATACGTGGTGGAGCCATGACATCGGCGGACACATCTGGGGGAGCTTCGACCCTGCGTTGTCCCTGCGCTGGCTGCAGTTCGGAGTGTTCAGCCCTATCAACCGACTGCACAGCTCCGATAACCCCTTCTCCGGCAAGGAACCGTGGAAGTACCGTCAGGATGTGCGTGAATACATGGATGAGTATCTTCGTCTGCGCAATCGTCTGGTGCCGTATCTCGACAGCGCGAACGTGCGTACGCACAGCGAGGATCGCGCGCTCATCGAACCGCTGTATTACCGTTACCCGGACAATGAGGAGAGCTACCTGTACAAGAACCAGTATTTCTTTGGCAGCGAGCTCATGGTCGCGCCGATCACCACGCCTCAAAACCCGAAGCTCAACGTGGGATTCGTCAATGCGTGGTTGCCCGAAGGACAGTGGATGGATATCTTCACCGACCTGGTGTATCAGGGCGACCACGAGGATGCGGATCGCACCCTCGTGTCGAGCACCAACCTCGAGGGACAGTTCACCACGGGGGAGACCGCCATACGGCTCGGACGAACGCTGCGAAACATTCCGGTGTTCGCGAAGCTCGGTGCGATAGTGCCAATGGCGGCGGATGCGATGCAGAATGCCGACCTGCTGCCGGAGCGTTTGGATGTGCATGTGTTCGGCAACAAGGACAACGAGTACACGATGTATGAGCATCTTGGACACAGCATCGCCACCACGACCATCAGCGTGCGTGGTGGAGTCGTCAGTGTGTCCGCCGAGGACCCGGACGGCATCATCCCTGACGGACGTCGTCTGACTTTCAAGCTGCATGCCTTCTCTCTCGACGGCAGCAACGAGTTCACCTTGTCTGCAGGGCAGAGTTTCGCCGGCAAAGCGGAGAACGATGACCGACAGCGCGACAGGGCGCGTGCACAGTTGCTGGAACAGTTGCAGGGGGCTGAAATCCCGTATGAGGAGAAGCGTGCAGTACTCAAGAAGATAGACGACGCCGAGTCGTCCCCACTGAATTTGGTGACCTACGCGCAGACGATCCCCGATGTCGACCTGCGCTCGATGGTCGTCGAATACGCCTCGCTGATCGCTTGAATACGTTGATGTAACTGGCTTATCAGGCAATGAAGGTGAGGGCGGACCGCTGGATGGCGGCCGCCCTCACTCGCTTTCGCCGAGCTGTGATTCGTGTGTGGAGGTTCGCTGTGACCGTGAGATATGTACCTGCACCAACAGGACAGCAATATGGTGGAAATTTCTCGAAATGCTGTCCTGTTGATGCAGGTATCCTATTGGTGCCTTGTATGCCGAACAAGCCAAACACAATACACGGGAATAATGCATTCGAGAGAGTAAACGAGAAAAGAAAACCCTTGAAAACGTTGGAATTGCAACGAAATCAAGGGTACTTGCGGAGGATACGAGATTTATGCCGTTCTACGTAGTTCCAACGATTATGACCCCCTAATGGGGTATGTTAATACATTGGGTAATACATTTATCCAGAAAAATAGTCCTTATTGTTTAACATTGGCACGGTTATTTATTTCATCCAGCTGCTTTAGAAGTAGCTCAGCGATCAAACCTGTTTCTTTGATGATGAAAGTCGTATCTTGATCAGATAAAGCGTACGTATCTGTACGCCCGTGTCCAGTTCCTACCAAATTTCTGATCTGATCGAGTTCATCCATGTCCTTGCTCACGTTTGTGTAGAGACTACGCAGATTTTTTCCACCAGGCTTGGAGATATCAACATTCTGTGGCAGCATTCCTAGTCTTTCCATAGCAAGGTGTTTGAGATATGGGAATTTAGCATTTTTGGGTTCTCCGGCACCAATCTCCTGAAGAATGTATTTCAATATCGATTCAATGATTTCTTTTGCGGTTCCTATTTGGAGAGCACTGTCTCCATCGGCATGTTGGAGTCTATACAACGCATCATCTAAAGCAGCTCGTCCGCCCGTTTCAAAGTTCGTAACTGTTAATCTTCTGACTTCATATGTTGCGGCAATCTCCCAGTTACATTCCGCGAGAGCATGGGTGAGATCCTTCTCATTTTTTGATGGTGGCGTGCCCCCCAGAAGATCTTTTGCCCTTAATAAACCAAGAAGCCCATTCAATAATGTACGAACTTTAAGCTCATCGCATTCAATCTTTGAGAATGCTTTTTGTATTCTTACGACTTTTGTGTCATTCTCCGAAGCGTTCCAATCGTAAGCATCCTGATACCCTACCCTTGAGAATGCCGATGTAATTTTTTGATGGGTGGGCCCTTCACCACCGGTGAAGAATTTGGCTACGCATTCAATGGCATATTGACTAATCGCGGACTCGCTTTTCATAAGCTCAATAGTAAGCGTCATATTGGATGACTGTGCCTGCGTTCAGGTGGGTACTCGCCCAGTGGGCGTGTACCATTCGCGTTCATACTAATCAATCTGCGTACCTAGCTGATTTATTTATATATATAATCTGCGGGCACACTTCCTCTCTAATGTTTTAACCTCAGCTCCGAATAGGGGGTGAGAACGGAACACCCCTACAGCCGTAGCGTTGGGTTTATATGATTGTGCGGTAGTAGTTTTCGTGGTCGGTCGGGTGGGTGTGACGACGGCCGCGGCCGTGTCGCCAGGGGTGTGGGGCGGGGCGACACTCCCGCTCCACCTACACCTGTTGTCGGCTGTCAACAGGTGTTGTCAGATCTTCGTTATTAGCCGCGTTAACCCCGTTTATGTACAGTTGCCCGTAATGGCTATTTTTTCGTTAGCGGTTATAGAACTACCCACAGAACACGTGTATTTACTTACGTTCTGTGGGTAGTCGATTATTAGAACGGTATTTGATCCGCGTATGCCTCGTTTTCGTTTTCGGTTTCGTCTCTGCGTGCTGTTTCGTAATACTCGCGGGTCAGGTACGTCCAGTCGCTCTCGCTCACCTTGCTCCATTCCTCGCCTTGCTCTATAAGTGCTTTTATGAGCTGGTCCAGGTCGGCTGTTTCCATGATGCGTTGTATCTCGCCACCTTGGTCTACTAGCTTGACGCCCCGTATGCCTGTTTCCAGTGTCAGCAATCGTTCGGTTAACTCTGCGTCGGGTAACCCGATCTGTAACAACGAATCATCCTTCGTAACATATTTGGTTACCTCTGCGACGGCTTTCTCCAGTTCCTCGCCTTGTACTGCTCGTGCGTCCACTATGAGCTTTGTTTCACTACCGCTTGTTACCTTGTTGTACGCCTGAGTCCAAGCCCCTGCCCATGCTTCGTGTGTGCGGTACAAGGTTGAGTGATGCTTGGGCTGGCTTGGGTCTACATAGTAAGCCGTGGTTGCTAGGAACAGTACATGTAGGTGCGGGTGGTATAGCCCCGTTTTCGGGTTCCTTGTGATCTCTAACGAACGCCAGTAGCCAACAAGCCCGTCTCGCCATAGTGGTGTGCGGCTGGGGTTCTTGGTCATTTTTTTCCACGTTCGTAGTAGGTTGTGAACGGCTGTTTTCAGATTCTTGCCGTCCACGCTGGGTATGGTGACGGTTAGGAATAGCGGGTTGCGGTAGTGCTGCTTGTCGTTGCGATCCGGGTGTTCCTCGCGGTTTCTTTTGAACGCTTCAATGACAACGGCTTGTAACCGTAACCTGTTTCTGACGCTGCGTCTCCAGTTACACATGGGGCATGTTCTCAGATTACAGAACACTCCGTGTGTTAACGACCATCTGTCCTTGTCGGGGTTGTCATCACTCACGTAGTGCTCATATGTAACCAGGCTGCCGCATGATTCCATGCTTGTTTGCTTCTTGGGCTCGCCGGCTTTTCCCCACAGTGATGCGATGCGGTCAGTTGCGTGTTTCCTCTCGGCCAGGTTTTCTTTTGTTGTCTCGCTGAGCGTTGCGTATGCCGCTAAGTTCTTTTCGATCTCGTCACGGGTGGTGAGTTCTCGGCCCCATTCCACAGGTAGTTTTTCTAGTAGGGTCAGTCTCTCCACGGGTTTCACTTGCCCGTTTATAAGTACTTGGCTGGCCCATGTTATGTGTAGTATGCTGCGAGTTCGTGTAACTGCGGTGTACAGTGCCCTTAGTGTATCTTCTCCGTCATTCTCGGGGTTCCATACCTGTTCGCATAGGCCTGCGATGATGACGGCTTCGGCTTCTTCTCCCTTGGCCTCGTGTACCGTTTTTACTTGTACCCCCACTATTCTCTCTTCTGCTAGTGCTCGACGTATCTGCTTTTGTTGGGCGTGTGTGCGTGTTAACAGCATGACATCGTATCCATGTATGCCGGCCCCCAAGTACTCCTGTATCAGGTGAACAATATGTGTGGCCTCGTCCAGTTCATCATCTGCGGAGTACCCTGTGACTGCGGTTCCCTGTGGCGTTCCTGCGGGTACCTGTGTGCTGCGTCCTGTAAGTGTGTTGGCGGCGTTCACAATGGCCTTTGTGCTGCGGTAGCAAGTCCCCAGTTCCACGGTATTCTCAAGCCCTTGTAGCCACTCTGGTGTGGCGTTTTGGAACCCGTAGATGCTCTGTAACGGGTCTCCCACTGCGGTGAGTGATGGTGTTCCCAGTGCTTCTATGAACCTGCTTTGTACAGGGTTCAAGTCCTGTGCCTCGTCCACAAGGATAGCCTTGATCCACGCTGTTTCTGCTTCATCGTCCTGTAGTGCTTCGGTGGCTTTCCTGATGACTCCTGCGATGCTGGTGAACCCTGTCTCGGCTAGTCTGCGGTTGTATTCAGTGACTACCCATGATGCCACGGGTTCGCATGGTTCAGTTCCCGTGTTCTCCCATGCTGTAATAGTTGCTGTGGTGTTTTTTAGGCTCCAGCCTGCGTGCGGGTATAGTTTCTTGCCGTCCCTGATTATCGCTCTTATAACGGCTGTTGCGTCTTCACATATGGCGGGTATGAATCGGCCGTATTTTTTGCTTAGTAACCATTTCCCCGTGTCTGCGGGTGGGTTCTCAGTACTGAGTATTTCTAGTGCTAGGCCGTGTATGGTGCTTGTGTATATGTTTGTGATGTGCTCGCGGGCTAAGCGTTCCGTCATCTCGTTAACGGCGGTGTTGGTGAATGAGATAGCGACGATGCTTCTCTGGTTCATTCCCTGCTCTATGAGTGCTTTTATGCGTTCAACTATGACGGTGGTTTTGCCGCTTCCTGCGGGGGCTATTATGGCTAACTCATTGTGGTCATCATTGGCGGCGGCTTGTTGGCTATGGTCTAGCTGATGATCGGTGATATTTGTTTGTTGTACATCGTGTACATGCTTCATCACGTACCTTTCTCCGACTGGGGATTGCGGGCGGGAACCCTACCAAGATTCCCGCCCGATTTTTATTTGTCTACTTACTTAATATCTTTTTGGTTCCAGTAAGCCTGTAACGCGGCGTCGGGGCTTAGCCCCTTGCCTTTTGCTTGCCTGAGTGCTGCTTTCATGCTGCGTTTTATCTCGATGACGCTCTTGCCTGTTTGTTTGCTGATGCGGGCGATGGTTCGTGCTCGTACATGTATGGCTTGTGCGGTGGTGGTGAGTTCGTTGGTGTTAAGGGGCTTGGCGGTAGTGGATACTGGTGTTGCCACTGTTGCTTTCACGCTTAGTTCCATTTCGGCTCTGGCCTCGTCCATTGCCTGGATTCTTCTCGCGTCTGCCTCGTCCTCGGCGTCTATCCGATCATTCCTTGATCCTAACCAGGTCTGTGCTTCGGCTGACAGTGGGCGGACGAACTCCCTCATAAGCTGCTTTTCTTCCGCGAACCATTTGTTGAGTTCTAGATCGGTGGGTTCAAGGATCGCCTTACATTGCTCGTCTGATAGGTCGCTTTCCCACACCTCGAACCAGCGGTCGTGTAACGGTACGAATTCGCGGTCCAGTTCCATGACTTTGTTCCTGTACTCTTCCCAGTCCCAAGCGTCGCCGTCGCTAATGTTTGTACTGAACTTTTGCTCTGGTATAACGGGTAGTCTTTTTGTTATTCTCATATTTGGTATTTTCATTTTCCTTCTCCTTTTGTTGTAGGTTCAGTTTTTTCCGTAGCTTCGGGCCAGGTCGGTACTGCTACCCAAGCTGCTGTAAGCCCCGCCTATCTGTTTGAATTGTGCGTTGAACCTGTATACGTATCGTCCATTGCTTATGTAGAACGAGCCGTCAGCGTCGAAAGCGACACCGTTGACGTTGGTCGCATCGGTTTCGAGTGTTCTCAGGGTGCTCGGAATTTCTCTGCTCTCTGAACCTTTGGTCTCCGCTTCGCGAACGTCTGTTGCGGTGATTTTTATAAGGTTGGTGGTGCTTCCGCTTATAACGGCCCATAGGTTTCCGTCAGCGTCAAAGCTAAAGTCGCCGTTCGCTCCGCCTGTAGTGATGCCTGTTTTCGTATAGCCTATGGCGTGAGATGCGTTCTCCGCAGCGTCATATATGAACAGCTTCATGACGATCTGACCGTTTGCCTGGTCATACCCTCCGTAAAGGTAGTTGCCGTCAGCATCTACCTCGCCGCTTACTATGCGTATGTTTGTAGTGAGCCCGCTTTTTGGAATTCGCGTCCACGCGTTAGTTTTAGCGTCATATGCGAGTATGGACCCTACATTCTGGTAGTTGGTTCCTGAGCTGACAGCATATGCTTTCATTCCGTTAGAGCTGATGCCGAGAGCGTTGGTATCTATTCCACCTAGCCCTGCCCAAGCGGTGATGTTCTCAGTACCGTGGTCCGTGATCTTTTTCATAGAGCCATTCGCCTGTAACGAGTAAAAGATGCTTTTCCCGCCAACCAATTTGTTAGGGCTGGATTCCTCGCAAGTCCCGCCATTACTGGTTTTTGTGTACTCGTAGCCGATTACATTTTTATTCGTGCCGGTGATCACGTAGCATGCTTCGCCGGCGGCCGTTTTACCAATGGCTTCGGTGATGGTATTGCCTGAGCTTACAGGGCTTTTGTAGCTATCGCCTGCGGCCTTTATGAGTAGCGGCGATTCATGTGTTCCCGTCTGGAATGTCAAGCCGTCTATGGCTCCCAGAGTGCTCGCTGTCGCCGATTCCGTGGCCAGTCTGGCGTTCACGACGTCCGCTTGTACCGATGCTTTCCATGCGGCTTCTCGTTGGTGTAAGAACACTGGAACAGCAATGGCCGTGAGAATGGCGATTATGATAACCACCACTAACAGTTCCATTAGCGTGAACCCCATTAGTTTGCTGCCGCTTGCTTGTGTAATAAGCCTGCGTAACAAGGTCGCTTGGTCCGTCCCCGCTCTGTCCGCTGCTGTGCGTAACTCGGTCTTTTCTTCATCGCTCATTCGTAGTGTGAATGTGCCCTCTCGTGCTTGTACCATGTCATTTCCCTTCTCGATTCTGTAATCACGATTTGTGATTACACTTTTTAATATCGCGGCTGTTTTCGTTAAGGGTCTTACGCATGGAATAGCCCCCGTGAACTCGTGCTCACGGGGGCTATGGTGTGGTTTTGTTTTTACTTCTTCAGCATGTTTGTGTGACCATGTGCGGCCTTGTTCTCACCTGCTGTCAGTGCGGCTTCTAGTGTGCTCCAGTGCTCTCGTTTACACGTGGGGTTAGAACACCTGCGTGGGTAACCCATTGTGGTCGTGAGATGGTAGCGTTCTGTTGTTTCTTTATTCATGTTGGTTCCTTTCATCTTGTTAATGCGACGTCGGCTCCGCTCCACACATGCTCACCCTTACCGTTCACGGTGGTGATCTGCTTGAGAATAATCTGATTGCCTTCGTTGCCAACAGCATCTAACGCACGTTGTAAGTAGGTGCCCGTTGTGGTGCGGTCATACAGCCACACAACGTGTTGGTATAGTGCTCGGCCCACGGTGCTCTGGTACTCGGCTAGCGTGCGTACGTAATCCTTGACGTTCTTGGTTGTGAGCTCCATCTCTATCGCGATGGAATAATGTTTCTCGTTCTCAAGTGTGAGCACGGCGTCAGCAATGTGGTCCCGTAGTTTTACAACCTGGTCACCCTCTTGCCAACCGGCGTCGGGTAGGTACTGGCCGTCAGCCCACACTTGGCCCTTACACGCAATCGCCCATGGCCACAATGAATAAGAATCGTGATCCTCCACTGCTCCATCAGCCGTTGCGACAATACCTTCAGCGTCCTTGTAGAACCCTCTTAGTTTTGGCTCGTTTGTGCGTAGTGCCTCCGCCCACGCTGAGCGGTATTGCGTCTCGCCCAGTAGCGTTGCTTTGTTGTTTACTATGTAACCCCGTATGCGTTTCCAAGTTTTCTCACCAACACCCAACGGGTCCTGCTCGGGTGCCGTAAGGATTTGTGACGCTATGGAACTCACTGCCAGTGAGTGTGCTTGTAATGCGATACTCCGCGTGCTCAGATTCTCGGGCTTGGGTGCTCCCCAGCTGACAATGCTTTCACTACCTGGTGCTGCTACTAGTAGTGGGCGGTGCCCGAATCCCTCGCTACGGTTCATATACCCAGCTGCTTCAGTCTGATATGGACTGGGTTTTGTTCCTGATTTCCCCTCGATAAGGAATGATGGAATTA
>OMJG01000263.1_pt1 | contig 40657 bp, 32 predicted proteins | sample 1646431 | NCBI WGS metagenome assembly OMJG01 (sample SAMN03771674, study PRJEB25209) | food metagenome | isolation source: Cotija cheese | place: Mexico:Jalisco,Michoacan | collected 2011-12-12
TGTCCGAACATTATTCTGATCCAAAACTTAAGATCTTTGCTTTGAGTTCTAACGTTCCGCTTGCAGAAAAAATCGCTGCAGACGTTGGAGTAGAATTAGGAGACGTTTCTGTTAAGAAATTCAGTGATGGCGAGATTCGTATCAATATTGAAGAGAGTATTCGTGGAGATCACGTTTATTTGATTCAATCGACATCAGCACCTGCGAATGATCATTTGATGGAAGTGATGATTATGATTGATGCACTGAGAAGAGCGAGCGCAAAAACGATCAATGTCGTACTGCCGTACTATGGTTATGCAAGACAAGATCGAAAAGCTAGATCTCGTGAACCCATTACAGCTAAGTTAGTAGCGAATATGCTGACAGAAGCAGGAGTAGATAGAATATTGACGCTTGACCTGCATGCTTCTCAGATCCAAGGATTCTTTGATATCCCTGTAGATCACTTACTAGGCGCTTCTCTGCTTGCAAACTGGTTCTTGGATAAAGGGCTAGGCGGAAAAGATACAGTCGTTGTATCGCCAGATCACGGCGGTGTAACCCGTGCACGTAAACTGGCAGAATTCTTGAAATCGCCAATCGCGATTATTGATAAACGCCGACCAGAAGCAAATGTTGCGGAAGTCATGAATATCGTCGGAGATGTTAATGGCAAAACAGCCGTATTGATTGATGACTTGATCGACACGGCTGGAACGATCACACTAGCTGCGGATGCTTTAGTTAATCAAGGCGCAAAAGAAGTCTATGCCTGCGGTACGCATGCCGTATTCTCTGGCCCCGCGATTGAAAGACTGGAAGCTTCTCCAATCAAAAAAATGATCGTTACAGATTCTATCAATATTCCAGAAGAACAAAAAATAGATAAAATTGCACAAGTGAGTGTTGGAGAACTAATGGGACATGCAATTAAACGAATTCATGAAAACCGTTCAGTTAGTCCGTTATTTGAGAAAAAATTCAAAAAATAAGATTATAAATAATCTATAATCAGACGCTGAGCTGGTCAAGCTGTTGAACCTCTATTCATAACTGGCCATCTCAGTGTCTATTATTTTTACCCTACATATGAATAGGAGAGGAGCGAAAGCAGAGATGATGAAAACATTAAAATTCCATTTAAGTAAAATGAAACCATTGGATACAGTGATTATTGTCTGCCTATTTGCTGCTTCTTTTGTTCCGCATGTGGTTTACGGGATTCAGCTCAGTCAAGTGGATGAAGATGCTCGAATTATGGCTACGGTTAAAATATCCGGAGAAGAAGTCTATAAAGTTGAACTTTCAGAAGATACACCGCATGAAACGAAGACTTTTTATCCTGCGGAAGGTCAATATAATATTATCGAAGTAGATGGAACAAGAATCCGAAATAAAGAAGATAACAGTCCGGATCAATTAGGAGTAAGAAAAGGCTGGATCAGCCAGCCGGGGGAGACCGCTGTAGTGTTGCCGCATGAACTGATTATAGAGATTCATGCAGAATCTCCAGATGGTAAAGAAACGGAAGAAGAAACAGACGTCATCATTCCACTTTAAAAACTGTAACTAATACAAAAAGGCTGAAGCGATCGCTTCAGCCTTTTTGTATTAGAAAAAATGATTAATCATTGGATAAATAGTAAACTAAACAGCAGTAAAATAGTTTCTGTACCACAGAATAACACTAGGTTTTTAATAGATAAAATAAAGGTTTTCTGTTTGATCTGTGCCTTGTTGAACGCTGTGAGATTTTTTCGTACAGGAATCAACGTCAGTAGAACGAGCAGCAGCAGCGGAGGCAACCAGCCGAGTAAAACAGCAATCGTAATCACACCATAGCTGGCATAAACTAATCCGTTAAAAAGCTGTACTCCATGGTCCCTGCCAATATAATAGGGCAATGTATACCGGTGATTCGCTATATCTTGTTCCAAATCGCATAAATTGTTTGCCAGCATAATATTGGCGATAAAAAAAACAATCGGTAAAGAAACAAAAAAGGTAACAAGCAGATCTAGACTATTTCCCACAATAGTAAAGTCAGGTAAGTTTACCATCAAGTTGATCAGTGTTTGATCATTTGTATTGATAAAAATCGCAATAAAAAAGATACCGAATCCCATGGTTAAACCAGAAATGATTTCTCCAAGTGGCATTCTTGAAATGGGGGCCGGACCAAACGTGTAGAAAATCCCGATTAAAAAGCATAGTCCTCCTATAATCAATAACAAGAGGTTAGTTCTGATAACGAGTAGAATTCCAAGCAAAGCAGCTGCAATCAGCATAGATAAGATAATCTGAATAACCAGTCTTTCAGATAGTTGGCATTGACCGATAATATTGACTTCCCGCTTATAATCGTCAGCTTTGGATTTCTGGTAATCCATCAAGTTATTAATTGCTGTAGTCGTCATATCGAATAAGATCATTGCGATAAAAAAGAGTATAGTGTTGATCCAGTCAAAAGACTGGAAATAGTATACTGAAAATAAAGTGCCTAGTAAAAATGGAAATAAGCTGGCTAATTTTGTTTTGATTTCAACTAAATCTAAAAAAGTTTTTATTGTCATTGCTATTCCTCGTCCATTAAAGTAAATGCGTCATTTGTTAAGTCGAAGTCCGTTAACCCTTTGGATAAATAAACTTCTTTGTCTTTGGTAACAAAGATAGCCTCTGTATTTTCCAACTGATTAACAAATGATAATCCATCTTCTAATCCTTTAGAAAATAGTGAAGTAGAGAGTCCGTCGCCATCGATTGACTGATCTGTGATTACACTGACACCTGCCAATTCATTATCAAATGGATAGCCGGTTTTAGGATCAAGCAAGTGGTGGTACTGCTTGCCGTCTGCTTCAAGATAGCGTTCGTAAATACCGGAAGTCACGATTGAACGGTTGCTGACAGGAATGGACCCTAAAATTTCTCCACGCTCTTTAAACGGATCTTGAACGCCTACATTCCACTTTTCACTCATATTTCGGGCACTATTGCCCATAACGAAAATGTTGCCGCCTAAATTGACAATCGCAGTATCTACACCGTTGTCTTTTAAAACATTTACGGCTTCATCTGTGATAAAGCCTTTTGCGATACCGCCTAAATCAATTTGCATCCCTTTTTCTGGTAAATAGACTGTCTGTTCTGTATCATCCAGTTCTATGATTTTATAATCAATCAGAGATAATACTTCATCAATTTCAGATTGAGCTGGTTTTCTAGCATCAGGATAACCAATACGCCATAAGTTTGTCAGTGGACCTACGGACAGGTCAAAAGATCCTTCAGTTTTTTCGCTATAATGAACAGCTGATCGAATAAGTGCATATAAATCATCTGGAACGGAAACGGCTTCCTGACCAGCTGCATCATTGATTGATTGAATGATTGAATGTTTTTCTGTTTCTTCTGTTGTAATATAACTTGCCAATGATTCAATACGGTCAAAAGCTTTTGTTAAAGCCTCTTCTTTTCCATCATTGTAGACTGTTACTCGAACCACAGTCCCCATTAGAAATTCTGTTCGTTCATAGGGGGTTTCTGCAAGATTGCGGTCTTCTTGCGCCTGTTCAGACTGACAACCGCTTAATAAAATGCTGAATATTATCAGCGGAAATAGGTAAATATAAATATACGCTTTTCTCATAATCCAGGCCTCTTTCAAAATCAATCAATAGTGGAATAAGGATAAAAACAGGTCTTAGCTAAAAGTCTAAGACCTGTTTTTATCAGTAAGCTTTTCTCTTAAAGTATAAATGAAAACGTTCTTTGAGAAAAGACTTCTAGAGTATTTTTAGTTGTTGACTTCAATCGTTTCAGTATTGCCTTCTTCAGCAGCATCCACTAATTGTTGAGCATATTCAACAAAACTTTCAGAAGAATGAGTTGCACCAGATACGACATCTACTTCAGAAGGATCTTGAGTTTCTTCTAGTTGCCTATTCAAGTCAGGAAGATATTCTGCAGGACCCACACCTACTTTATCTTTCATAGCTTCTTGATAACCTTCATCTTCAGATTTCAGTTCGCCAGCTTCGTTTTCGTAATCGTAGTTGGATTCTGTGATTTGTCCGTCGCTGACAGTCATATCAAAAACAACACGCCAGCCATTTTCATCAAAATTCTGTTCTTCTAGAGAATAAGAGCCGTCTTGTAATTCAGTACTATCTGTTCCGGCTTCTTCAGTTGTATCTGCTGTATCTGAATCTTCAGTAGAAGTTGAGTCATCTGTACTACCGCAGGCAGCTAATACAAATGATGAAGCCAAAAGTGTTGCAGCAAATTTAAATCCTTTTTCTAATTGCATGGTATTCCCTCCAAAATTTAATGTATGTCCTCAATATTTATTGAGGACGTTTCAACAATGTTAGTATACAACATCACAATAAATTTGTCTATGATTTCACAATATAATTTCAAATTAAATTTTTCTTCATAAATGATAATTAAAAAAATATCTTTATATATAAATGAATATAATATATAAAAAATGATATAGACATTTAACATAAAAGAAGTTATAATAAACCTGAAGATAAATTGTGATATATGACACAAACAAAAAGAATTGTATTTCACAAATAAATAGAGTTTAATAAAGGAGATACCAAAATGTCACAGACTAATATTGTTGTTGTCGGTGGAGGATTTGCAGGAGTTTCAGCTGCAAAGACACTCTCGAAAAAATTGAAGAAGAATGAAGCTGTCAAAATCACTTTGATTGATCGTCATCCTTATCATACGTATATGACAGAGCTGCACGAAGTTGCTGGTGGACGTGTTGAACCTCATGCGATTCAATACGATCTGCAAAGGTTGTTCGCCCGTAGAAAAAATGTTGAACTTGTAACAGATAACGTTACTGAGCTGGACCACGAAGAAAAGACAGTGATTACTGAAAATGGTCGTTACGCTTATGACTACTTAGTCTTAGGAATGGGCGGAGAAGCTAATGATTTTGGAACTCCAGGAGTGAAAGAACACGGATTTACGTTGTGGTCCTGGGAAGATGCTGTCCGTATTCGACGCCATATTGAAGATACAGTTGCGGCTGCAGCCAGAGAACGCGATCCAATGAAGCGAGCAGCTATGCTGCGCTTTGTCGTCTGCGGATCTGGATTGACTGGGATTGAAATGGTAGGAGAGTTGATAGACTGGAAGCCGGTTCTAGCAGAAAAGTACTATATTGATGAGCAAGAAATCGATTTAGTGGTGGTTGAAGCTCAGTCAGATATTTTAACAACGATTCCCAAGGTCAGTTCTGGCAAAGTAGAAAAATACCTGCGTAAGAAAAACGTAAAAATTTTGACGGATGCTCCTGTTGTCAATGTTACACCGACGGAAGTAGCACTTGGAACGAATGATACGTTAGATACTCATACGTTGATCTGGGCAGCGGGTGTAAAGGCGAATTCAGATGCAGAAGACTTTGGAGCGGAAAAAGCTCGGGCAGGTCGTCTTGTGGCAAATGAATTTATGGAAGCAAAAGACTTGGATAATGTTTATGTTATTGGTGACTTAGTTTATTATGAAGAGAATGGAAAGCCTACTCCGCAGATCGTGCAGGCTGCTGAACAGACAGGACATACAGCAGCAGTAAATATTGCAGCCGCTATTGAAGGTGGAGAAAAACATCCGCATGAGTCAAACTATCAGGGGACACTGGTGTCTGTCGGTTCTAAGTACGGTGTAGCCTATCTGTTTGATCGAATCCATCTAAGTGGGTTTTTGGCTATTTTAATGAAACACATGGTCAACTTGAAATACTTCTTTGATATCCGCTCTGGTTATTATATGATACAATATATATTGCATGAATTTTTCCATATCAAACATCACCGGAATATTTTCAGAGGGCACCTTTCCAGATACGGAAATGTCTTATGGAGTGTACCGCTGCGTGTGTTTTATGGAAGTATGTGGCTCATTGAAGGGTTGAAGAAAACGTTTGGCCTTTTTGGTACCCATAGTTGGTTCGGGGATACAGTTTCTCTGCCGTTTGCCTGGCTGCAAAATCCGGTTTCCGGAGCTTCAGAGGCTGTTGCAGAAGAAGTGGCTAAGCCGATTTTCGGATTGAGTTACGCTTACGGAGAAGAACCGATGATGATTTTTAAGGAAGCGCCGTTCTGGTTTGAAAGTATCATGAAAATCATGATACCAAACACAGAAGTCGCACTATTTTTCCAAAAATTTATGACATGTGTAGAAATCGCTATTGCCTTAGCGCTGATTTTCGGACTATTTACATGGTTGGCAAGTGCAGCTACCATTGCATTGACAATCTCATTCGCACTGTCCGGTATGTTCTATTGGGTCAATATTTGGTTTATCTTTGTAGCCATTGCTTTAATGAACGGCTCAGGACGCGCCTTCGGATTGGATTATTATGTTATTCCATGGATTCAGAAAAAAGCCGGATCCTGGTGGTATGGCAAGGAAAGATCTATTTATTAAATCATATTAAACAGCTTAAGCAAGTCGAAAGAAACAAAAAAGGCGGAGGCGGGGTTAACAACTCGTCTCCCTTTTTACTAAGTGCAGGGATTTAAAGGAGAGAATTATGAAATTACATCCAATTTGGGAGGATTACCCTGACCTATCCAGCGAATTGGAACAGGTCATTCAATTGATCAAGCGATCGATTCGTATGCGGAATAAAGAAGTGGAAGCAGTATTGACGGATATGCTGGAGTCTGGAGGGAAAATGCTGCGACCAGCTTATACACTGTTGTTTTCTGCATTCGGCACTGATCATGATCCTGAGAGAGCTCGGGCATTAGCGGCTTCTATCGAGTTGCTGCATGCCGCTACGCTCATTCACGATGATATTATTGATGATGCGGATACCCGCAGAGGTAAAACAACGATACAATCAAAGTATGGAAAAGACGCTGCTGTTTATGCAGGAGACTACTTATTTACCGTTTCATTTCGACTGCTGGCAAAGCAGGTTCAATCGGACCGACAATTAGATATTAATACTCGCGGAATGGAAAGGATCTTGATGGGTGAGTTAGATCAGATGCATTTGTATTATCATCTTGATATGACAATCCGGCAGTATCTGACACAGATTTCTGGGAAAACGGCTCAATTATTTGCTCTGGCGTGCTATTCAGGAGCGCTTGAAGGGGGCGTGACAGAAAGAAAGGCCCGTCATGCATACTATATCGGCAGCCATATTGGTATGGCATTTCAAATATTAGACGATATATTGGATTACACACAGAATTCTGAGAGCATGGGAAAACCTGTGTTGGAAGATGTTAGACAAGGTATTTATACAGCGCCGCTGATTTTTGCGATGCGCAAGAATCGTCAACAGTTTGAACCCTTACTGTCTAAGCGGGATAAAATGACAAATGAAGATGTCAGAATGGTACAGCATTTAGTAAATGAGCTGGGTGGATTAAAAGAAGCGCGCTCATTAGCTGGAAAATATACACATAAAGCATTGAAAAGAATCGACCAACTTCCAATGTCTCCAGAAAAACAAGTCATTCAATCATTGACCAAGCAGTTGTTAGAACGAAAAATGTAATGCAGATAAAAGAGCAAAACCTCTATTGATTTATTGAATAGAGGTTTTGCTCTTTTTGCAGTTGAATCATATCTAAAACAAAGAGATAAAAAGCAGCGCAAAATGAATTAGATATAGTAAATAAAATAAACTGAAAGTTAAAAACAATGTCCAGTTCAAAAAGGTCTCAACAAAATTATGGTCCGACTGTAAATGGAAAAATCTAAAAAAATAGCCGGCAGCAGCAAGGAAACAAAACTGCCTAAATTGAGCCGATCCGGGAATATATGAAAAGAAGGAACAAAAATTGCGAAATAAACACCAGTCTGAAAGAGGGTTATGTAAAATCCTTTAATGAAATAATAACGTATTTCATTTGCCGATTCCTCGTTTCACATAAATGTAAAGACAAGTAAAATCAGTAAAAAAAGAATAGTTGTATAATCAATGACTTTGTGAAAAACAGATAATCCCTCATACTGCTTTTTATTCGTGACGTCCAGTAGAAAGCCAAGAATCAAAAACCCTGGGAAAACGATCCAATCACTATAATACTCAAAGATGAAAGCAGGGTTGATCAGAATATAATAAATGGAAAACAACAAAGAAAAAAAGATGAAAATCACTTTTGATATATACTGAAACTTAAGCTGCATGAAAGACGTCCTTATTGTTAAAAAAAATATAAAGCGCTTTAATTTTAACTGAAAGAAGAACACAAGCTGTTTCTCAACAGCTTGTGTCTTAAGACAGACCCCTTATTCAAAAGCTAAATCAGGACTTTTCTCAATAACATCAGCTAAGTGCTCACGAATAGTTTTAGCCGAATGTTTCATTTTTTCTTTTTCAGAATCGTTTAATGGAATTTCAATAATACTCTTGATACCGTTGCGGTGAATAACAGCGGGTGTGCCTATATAAATATCCTCTTCGCCATATTCTCCCTGAAGATAAACAGACAAAGGCAGCACGGCATGTTCATTGTTAAGGATTGCGCGAGTGATCCGTGCTAGAGATACGCCGATACCGTAGAAGGTAGCGCCTTTTTTCTCGATAATCGTATAAGCAGCATCTCTTACTGAAAAGAAGATATCTACTAATGCTTGTTCATCAGTATTTGGATTGTTTTCAACCCACTCGTTGATTTGCAATCCAGCAACGTTTGCATGTGACCATACTGGGAATTCTGTATCACCGTGTTCACCAATAATATAGCCATGGACGTTACGTACATCAACGTCAAGCAAGTTGGCTACTGCTTGGCGGAACCGAGCACTGTCCAGAGAAGTACCTGTACCGATCACTTGTTCAGCCGGCAGGCCGGACCATTTGTAAACAGCGTAAGAAAGGATATCTACAGGATTGGCAGCAACTAAAAATATTCCGTTGAAACCACTGGCCATAACACTCTCTACAACACTTTTTGTAATGCGCAGATTTTTTTCTGTCAGATCCAGACGCGTCTCCCCAGGTTTTTGACTTGCTCCTGCAGTGTAGACAACAAGGTCTGCATCCGCGCAGTCCGCATAGTCTGCCACGTAAAGTTTTTTAGGTGCCGTAAATGCTAAGGCACTGCTTAGATCCATAACGTCGCCTTCTGCTTTATCTCGGTTAACATCAATAATGCCAAGCTCTTGTCCGATGTTCTGATTGATTAGAGAATAGGCATAACTAGAGCCGACAGCACCGTCGCCGATTAGAATGATTTTTTGCTGATCTTTTATAGTTTTCAAGGTTGAACGCTCCTTTAAATAAGTTGAATTTCATAAGTTCATTATATCACACATGGAGTAAAAATAGTCAAATTTAACAAAAGTACCTGAGAATAATCAAAAAAATTCTAATGAGGGGGGAATCTGGATTATGAGAGTGTTTATCATAATCTCTATTGACTAAACGATCAGAGAGTGGCAGAATTGTATTAAGTTATTTTATAAAATACTCATATTTCAAGTATAATTATGCATAATTTCAGCTTAAATTCTTCTTTGGATCATTGAATATTAGTTTTTCAAATGTATGGATAGGTTAGCTGAACTCAATTAGTTATATTTTAATTATGTTTTTAAAGGTGGAGTTTCGTGTTGAAGACAATCACAAAAGAAAGTTTGTATGATTTGAAAAGTGTTTCACAGCCAGTTGTATGGGGAGAACTGGTCTTTTTTGTAGAAACGGCTATGAACAAAGAAGAAAATACGTACGAAACATCTATTTACAGTGTTCACAAGCAGACAGGAGAACGTGTTCACTGGGGAGACAGCGGATCATCTAATGTAGGGATCAGTCTTTCGCCAAACAAAAAGTGGCTGGGTTACCTATCCAACAATACTAAGGATAAAAAAACACAATTGTTCTTAATTCCATTAACTGGAGGTTCGGCTTTTCAATTAACAGAAGAAAAGAACGGAATCAATCATTATGAATGGACAAGTAATGGAGCAAGTGTTTATTATCAAACTTCTCAAAAACCGGAAGATGCAGATAAAGATACAGAAAAGAATAAAGAGAAAAAACTTCCGGAACCGAAAGTAATCACAAAACTTCAGTACAAAATGGATGGCGGCGGAGTACTGCCGTCTGATTTAACCTATCAGATTAAAAAAATCGATATTGCAACCAAACAGGATCAAATTATTCTAGAAAAAGATCGTCCGTTTGGATTAAGTTATGTAGCGAAAGATGAAAGTTATCTGCTCTTTGGGGATAAGCTGAATCCGGAAGACGAATGGGTGTATGGCGGAAGTGTCTATAAGTATACGATCTCAACAGAAGTCACGTCTTTACTGACTAGCGAAATTCCTCAAGGAAGTTTCTATTTCTTAGCCGCCAATGAAGCGGAAGACTATTATCTGCTGGTTGGAAATGATTTTGAGTTTGCTTTTGTATCACAAGCTAAATTGTATGGATACGATGTTCAAACGAACCAGTTGGTATGCTTGACAGAAAATTTGGATGCTGAAGTAGGCGATACGATTATTGGCGACTTCCAGCAAAATGCTTCGGAATTCCCAGTTAAATGGATCAATAATGATGAATACTTATTCCCTGTCACAGAGCATGGAAAACTTCAAGTATATAAAGGAGCAAAGAGCGGTCATCCTGAGAAACTGGTGGATGAAAGAGTTCATTTAACGGGTGGAAATCTGACAGAGTCTGAAGGTGAGCTGGCTGTTACGTATTCTACTGTCACCAAACCAAGTGAAGTCGGATTGTTAAATACGGCATCCGGAGAAATTACTACACTGTATAATCCAAATGCTGCATTCGAGGCTGAGCATACAATCGTTGAACCGGAAATGTTTTGGTATAAAGGTGCTGATGATTGGGATATCCAAGGCTGGTATGTACCGCCAGTTGAATCAAAAGAAAGTCATCCGGCAATTTTGTATGTTCATGGCGGTCCGCAAGTATGTTACGGAGAAAGCTTTTTTCATGAAATGCAGAAACTGGCTGGTCAGGGATATGGCGTTATTTTGCTGAACCCTCGCGGTGGAAACGGCTATGGTCAGAAATTTGTCGCATCCATTTTGGGTGACTATGGAAACAAAGACTATGAAGACTTAATGCTGGGAACAGATCAAGTACTGGAAAACCACCCGGAAATTGACCAAGACAGCTTGTATGTTGCTGGAGGAAGTTACGGAGGCTTCATGACAAACTGGATCGTTGGACATACAAATCGTTTCAAAGCAGCGGTAACTCAACGTTGTATTTCTAACTGGATCAGCTTCTATGGTACGAGTGATATTGGACCGCATTTCGTTGAGTTCCAATTACAGCATGACTTAAGCAATGTGGAAGAGCTATGGAGAATGTCTCCGCTGGCATATGCAGAACAAGTTGAGACCCCCTTGCTGGTCATCCATGGAGAAGAAGATCTGCGCTGTCCACAAGAACAGGCAGAACAAATGTATATTGCTATGAAAAAACATAAAGTAGATACTAAATTGATTACGTTCCCGCAATCTAGTCACGGATTGTCTCGAATGGGCTTGCCAAATTTACGTCTGGATAGAATGGAAGCTATCTCAGACTGGTTTGAAAAACATTAAAGGAAATCCAATACCAGACTGCTCGACTTTTCAATATAAAGGCGAGCAGTTTTTTTGGGAAGTATGATTTAAAAGGTTAAGTGAGAGTATCCTTAGAAAGCAAATCAAAGATTAAAATTTGTATAGAATCCCCTAGATTCACCTTTTCAATTTGGGTTTTCATAGTTTGTTTGTTATACTCAATCACGACAGAAGAAGACGAGAAGGAAAATACTAGGAGTGGAATTTTGAAGCAGGATCTTGAAAGCTTAAGTCCTTTTGAATTGAATTTATACTTGGAAAATCAGAGACAGCAGACGCCGAATACAAAAGCGTTCTTGAATGCCGGCAGAGGGAATCCGAACTGGACAGCCCCTATTCCAAGAGAAGCATTTTTCTTGTTGGGAGAATTTGCTACAAGCGAGACCATCCATCACCCCAATAGTCAAATTGCAGGAATGATTCTAGAAGATGGACGCCGTGCGGAACGATTTGAACAGTTTTTATCTGCTAAAGAAGCAAGAGGAGCAGAGCTGCTTAAAATGATCTGGGAAAATGGAACGCATTTAATGGGAATGCCTAGAGAAATATGGCTGAAAGAAATGCTGGATTACGTGATTGGTGATAACTATCCTCATCCCGAGCGCGTACTGAATGCTTGCGAAGAACCCATTAAACAGTATCTGCATCATGAGTTGTTTGATTCTGAAAGCGCCCCTTTTGATATTTTTACTGTAGAAGGCGGGACAGCTGGGATCGTTTACACATTCAATTCGTTATTCAACAATGCTTTGCTGGAAAAAGGGGATACGATTGCACTGCTGATTCCAACCTTTGCTCCCTATATGGAAATTCCTGAGCTTCCAGAATATGGATTTAACGTTGAGTACATCCGCTCTGAGTTGATGAATATTGACGGCCATACCAGTTATCAGTTCTCGAAAAAAGAGCTGGATCGCCTGCGTAACCCTGAGATTAAAGCTGTATTTGTAGTGAATCCGAGTAATCCAACGGCTAATGCCATTTATGGAGATTCCATTGACCAGCTGATCGATATAGTGGAACAGGATAACCCTGAATTAATGATTTTATCTGATGATGTATATGGGACATTTTTAAATCAGTTCACATCATTATTTACCGTACTGCCGTACAATACAGCTTGTATTTACTCATATTCTAAATATTTTGGTGCCACTGGATGGAGAATCGGTACAATAGCCGTCGCCAAAGAAAATATTTTTGATGAACGACTGAAGGCATTACCAGAACATAAACGCGCCCAATTAAACCATCGATATGAAACACTGACTTCTGCTCCGGAAGAAATTAAGTTCATTGATCGATTAGTGGCTGACAGCAGATCGGTTGCATTAAATCATGCGGCGGGGCTTTCAGCACCACAGCAAGTCATGATGACCCTGTTCAGTTTGTACGCACTTATGGATAAAGATAATGTCTACAAAAGAGAAGTCATCAGTATTTGTCAGGAAAGAGGGAGACTGCTTTATGCTTCTTTAGGAATGACACTGCCGCTGAAAGAACTGAATACCGCCTATTACTGTGAAATCGATTTTGAATGGTGGTTGAGCCAGAAATACAACTCAGCATTTGTTGAATATATCCAAGCAAACTGGACAATGACGGATTTAGTCGCAAAACTGGTTGAAGAAGAGCAGTTGATGCTGCTGAAGTCAGAAGCGTTTGGCTCCAGCAAATGGACAGTCCGAGTTTCATTAGCAAATCTTCCAACCGAAGCGTATACAGAGATTGGAAATAGAATCACGAGTATGATCGATCGTTTGTATCAAGCATGGAAATGAATATCAGACGTATGTACAGCTGGTGTACATACGTTTTTTTAATGTCTTCTGTTCAGTGTTATTGAGTTCTGTTTATTGAACCGATAGAATAAAGAGTATACATAGAAAGGGATGAGTGCCATGGAAAATAATCAGCAGACAAGCAAAGTGTCAGAGGGGAAAAACAAACACTAATCTAAAAAGTGATTCTTTCTGACAAAGTAAATGTACAAGATCAGAGAGGATATGAAGATGTCAGAGTTTTTAAAAGATCAAGAGGTTACAATCAGAGATATCACAGCTGACGATATGAGACAGTTGTGGACATATGCTTACAAAGAAGAGAATCCAGAATGGAAATTATGGGATGCGCCCTATTATGAACATCATGCTTTAGCTTACGAAGTGTTTCTGGAAAAATGCAGTGACTGGATTGAAAATGACCAGATGAAAGTCGTTTTGATCAATCAACAAATTGTAGGAACAGTCAGTTATTACTGGGAGCATGAACCTTCGAATTGGCTGGAGATGGGCATTCTTTTGTATGAGCAGCCTCAACGAGAAAAAGGATATGGTACTCGTATCTTAAAATTATGGATTCAACACTTATTTGATTCACTGGATTTAGTGCGAGTAGGCTATACGACTTGGTCTGGTAATCACCGTATGATTCGTGTAGGTGAAAAACTGGGCATGACCATGGAAGCCCGCTTGCGAAAAGTCCGCTACTGGAATGGGACCTACTATGATTCTATCCGAATGGGGATTTTGAAAGAAGAATGGACAGCAAATAAAAATAAAGGATAAAAGCTATAGAGAGACTCTTTTACTAAGGAGTCTCTTTTACTGTTTAGCCATAATAAAACTTTGCAGAAATATCAGTTATATTCAAAAAAAGTTTTAAAAAAGAAATGCTGATAGAACACATATGTAATGGGTTACACACTGTAAATGCTGATATAACAGCGAAGAAAACGCTTGCTAAAATCAGGATGAGGGAATATAACAAAAACATGAAAGAGGTTACAAAAGTACAGAGCGGCAGCAAAAGCGGTACGGACAGTACAGCTAAGAATCGAACTGAACAACAAGGTTCCTAGGAGTAGAGATCTTGTGGTAAGCAGAGGGGGGAGCAAAAAAAGGGATAGTTTCAAAACATAATTTCGCAAACGCTTAATCATGTTCGTGCTAGGTTGATGCAAGTTGCCATTATTCAATTTAAAAGAAGGAAGAAGGTTTATATTATGGAAAAAGCACTAAATAAATTATCTGATGTATTATCACCGATTGCTTTTAAATTAGACGCAAATAGATACTTATCCGCTGTAAAAGCTGGGTTCTTCGGCGCTATGTCTTTACTGATTATTGGTTCGGTATTCTTATTATTCGCTAATTTACCGATCAATGGTTATCCAGAATTCATGGAAGGGTTGCTGGGTGCAGACTGGAACAGCTATTTCATGGTACCTTATAACATGACCATGGAAATCATGACACCGTTTGTTATGGTTGGTGTAGCCAAGTCGTTGGCTAACTACTATAAAGTAGATGATATTGGAGCAATATTACTAGCATTAGTTTCATTCTTTATTTTAACACCTTCTATTGCAGACGCTGGAGGAGCAACAGGGATTCCGACACTTAACTTAAGTGCGAGCGGACTATTCGTTGGAATGCTGGCTGCAGTTATCTCTACAGAAATCTATCGCTGGGTTATTCAAAAAGGCTGGGTCATCAGATTACCAGAATCCGTTCCTTCAAACGTAGCAAGATCATTCTCAGCGCTTATACCTGGATTTATTGTCATTGTTCTTTTCAACTTTGTCCGTATTGGATTCAGTTTAACACCATTTGAAACGGCACACGCATTTATTTTCCAAATCCTGCAAACGCCGTTATTAGCTTTAGCGCGTACATTGCCTACAACTTTTATTATCTTCATCTTTGAAGGGTTGCTATGGTCATTTGGGATTCATGGATCAAACATCGTCGGTGCAGTAATGAACCCGATCTGGTTGAATCTGACAGCTGAAAACGCAACAGCATTTAGTGCTGGGGCTGAACTGCCAAACATCATTAATGCTCAATTCTACGGTAACTTCGTAAAAATCGGAGGAGCTGGTGCAACACTTGGACTAGCAATTTGTCTTTTGTTGTTTGCTAAGTCACAACAATATAAAACATTGGGAAGACTAGCAGCGGTTCCTGGACTATTCAATATCAATGAACCACTTGTTTTTGGACTTCCGATCGTATTGAACCCAGTACTGATTATTCCGTTCCTATTGATGCCGTTGATTATGGCAGGAATGACTTATGCAGCAATGGCTTTAAACTTAGTTCCGTTAACAAACGGTGCCAATATTCCTTGGACCACACCACCGATCATCTCAGGATTACTCTTAAGCGGATGGCGAGGAGCTGTTTTACAAGTCTTCCAAATTGGCGTGAGTGCTGCAGTCTACTACCCATTCTTCAGAATCGTCGATCAGAAAGCGTACCAACTGGAAACAGAGGGTACTGAAGGAATCGAAGCTGTTGAAGAAGGCGGAGTACAAGCGACTCAACCTACAGAAGCTTAAAATAAATCTAACTATATAATTAAACTCAGCGAGAATGCGGCTAACAATCACATTCTCGCAGAGTTTTTGTTTTAAGAGTTTTAAATTGGATTATTCGTTCAGTTGTTGTTGGGCTCCTCAGTCATGCTGACAAGCTTCGTCACTGTTTTCCAGTTTCTGATTGTTGCAGCGGGATCCAGTTTTTGCAGGTGATTGGCTGATTTAGAGTTGCGGATACTTTCATAAAAAAGGAAATAGACGTGTGCTCCGTCTACATGATATTCCTCGCTGTCTTGTTTATATGACTCCAGGGATAATACAGCTGCTTCTGATAAAGGGGCGGACAAAAAAGCGACATAGAGACTTTCACCAACTGCAGATTCTTGAGCTTTCGACAGTTCATTATCAGAAAACGGGATATGCTGATAGACAGCTTGAAGATCAGGAGCAGTCCGTAAAAGGACCTGAGCAGAAAAATCGAAAGCAGCAGATAGTTTCTGTTCGATCAAAGGGATCAACTCAGCGGAACTTAAAGCTGATTCGAAAACAATATTCCCGCTTTGGATATAAGTTTGGACCTGTTTGAGATCGAGTGCTGTCAGTGCTTCTCATAACGCTGCTATTTTAATTTTATTTTTACCACCCACATTGATTCCTCTCAACAATGCAATATAAATCATATTCATCCTCCTATACTATTTAAGTCTATATAGTGAAATTGGATTCTATTATTTTCAGTTTAGAAGAAGGCTCTGAGGATTTTACGACAATATCAAAATGCTCACGAAACGGATGCATGAAGAGTTTGTATTGAATGCGTCTTTCTTGATGTGAGTCATTCAATTCTTTTAAGGTGCGCTCTCTTTCTTTAGTATCTCGAGTACTCCTGCGAATCCATTCGGTTTCTCCGTCTGTATAAAAGTAAATCGACAAGTCAAATAAATCAGGTTTTATAAAGGCTGTGCTCATTCCTTCAACAATCGTAATAGCATTACTGGAAGAAATTGAAGCTGTGGGCGCGTAAGGGACGTCAATCGTTTGTAAATCATATCCAGCCTTAATCATCTGAATATCTCTTTCTAATGCAGAGACAAAGTGAGCACTAGGGTGGCAGGCGGTCATTGTATACTGATGGCTTTTTTGGTCAAACATATACTCGATATTAGTGTATTTTCTAACATCGGAAAGGATAATATAAGGATCAGTATTCAGGTAATTAACGTTTTGATCACCTAACATCGCTTTGAGTTGTTCAGCAAATGTCGTTTTGCCGGAAGCACCGTGGCCAGAGATACCGATGAGCAGTGATTTTTTCTCCAATGTTCTAATTTTGCCCGCTATCTTTTCTGTAAATGTCTGCATATCCATTATGTCATCACTCCACTGTTAAAGTAAAAACTTTATTAATAAAACCTTTAAGAGGTTAAAAGCTTAATAAGTTTATAGTAAACAAAAAGAACTGAGAAAACCAGAGGAAACTGGCTTCTCAGTTTGTAGCTTTGAAATAAAGTTTGATTAAAAATATCTCTCAAATTCACATTTTTGGGCAAATAAAAAGAATCCGTTTTGAAAAAATGATTGATCAAAACGGATTCTTTTCTTGTGAATGGGTGTGAAGTTTTTATAAAAAAGTTTGATCATTTTCTATCTATGATCTTCCGCAATCGCGCCCGTTAAAGTAAGATTATAAAACACACCTTAGGATTATCTACAAAACGAACTATTGTATTTATTGAGCTTCTTTTTCAAAAATAAGTTTTAAATCAGTTGTCCCGCCAGTGGTTGTTGAGAGTGGGGTAATCGAATGTAATCGCCACCCATCTTTCGCATACTTTTTTATAATTTCTTCCTCATTTTCTTTAGGTTCGCCGTGCCAGTCATTTTTAATATTAACAAATTCATACTCATACATCTTGAATCATCCTTTCGTTTAATCGCGCTGTCTCATTCTTTACGAATCAGCCATATGAAAAGTTTCATTTACTCTACAATTTGGCCCTATTCTGGAACAATTCATCACATTAATTGTATCAAACATTTTTATAAATTATCGGACTTTATTTAAAATGATCAATCTTTATTATAAATTATCAAACTTTATTTCAAAGCAACACAGTTCTTTCATTTAAACAGTCGATTTACTCAACGGTTACAGATTTAGCTAGGTTACGAGGTTTGTCAACATCGTTTCCACGGTGAAGTGCCGTATAGTAAGCGATCAATTGTGTTGGTATTACGCTGATCAGCGGAGTTAATAGATCATGAACTTTAGGAAGAACATAAGCGTCTTCTTGACGATCTAATCCTTCCATGGAAATGATCATACTGTTCGCTCCGCGAGAAATCACTTCGTGGGCATTCCCGCGAGTGTGTGGTCCAGAAACTTCATCTGTAATGATTGAAATAACGGGTGTATTTTCTTCGATCAATGCGATCGTACCATGTTTTAATTCTCCTGATGCCCAGCCTTCTGCTTGAACGTAAGAAACTTCTTTTAATTTCAAAGCAGCTTCCATTACGACGTAGTAATCGATTCCGCGACCAATGTAGAAAGCATTTTTGCCTGTGCTCAAGTGAGTCACTGACAGATGTTCGAAGATTTCGTGATCATCAATAACTGTTTCGATAGCGTTAGCGATGATGCCTAGTTCATGAGCGACATCGATCGGAGAAGTTTCTCCATTAGATTTTGCAATACATTCAGCAAGGATTGCTAAAACAGCAATTTGTGCTGTGTAAGCTTTTGTTGAAGCTACAGCGATTTCAGGACCCGCATGCAATAGTAATGTATGTTTCGCTTCTCTAGACAGTGTAGAACCAGGAACATTTGTCAACGTTAAAGAAGGGTATCCAGCTTTGTTTACTTGAACCAACACTTGGCGGCTGTCCGCTGTTTCACCTGATTGCGATAAGAAGATGAAGAACGGTTTCTTAGTCAATAGAGGTGTGTTGTAAGCAAACTCACTTGCTAAATGAACTTCAGTTGGGGTTCCTGTGACACGTTCAAGTAATTGTTTACCGATCCAACCTGCATTATAACTTGTTCCGCAAGCCACGATATAAACGCGGTCGCTCTCATTAATTTCTGCCAATACTTCTTCGTCAATCTCTAGCTGACCTTCTGCATTTTGGTATTGTTGAACCAATTTACGCATAACAGCTGGTTGCTCATCGATTTCTTTGATCATGTAGTATGGGTAAGTTCCTTTACCTAAGTCATTTGCATCGATATGAGCAGTGTAGCTGTCACGTTCGATCACTTCGCCGGCAAGGTCTTCGATTTTGATGGAATCTTTTGTCAGAGTAGCAACTTCGCCATCCATTAATTCGATGAATTCAGTCGTTTCACGAACCATTGCCATAGCATCTGAAGAAATAACGTTAAATCCTTCGCCGGTACCTAATAATAGAGGAGACTTGTTTTTAGCAGCATATAGAGTATCTGGGGTTTCGTTATCAACTAATGCTAATGCGTAAGAACCTTTCAATGTAACGGTTGCTTTTTTGAAAGCATCGATGGTTTCAAGACCTTCAGATTCTACGAACCAAGCAATTAGTTGAACGATAACTTCTGTATCTGTTGTACTGTGGAATTCTATATCTGACAGATAAGCGTCACGAACTTCTTCAAAGTTCTCGATTACACCATTATGTACAATAGTGAAACGACCGCTTGTAGATTGATGAGGATGAGCATTGGCTACACTTGGAACGCCGTGAGTTGCCCAGCGTGTGTGACCGATTCCTGAGAAAGCGTTGATTGAACCATTCACTTTTTCACGAAGTGCTGCAATACGGCCTTTTTCTTTAAATAAGTGACCTTGATTTTCTTCATCTGTTACATAAATACCCGCAGAGTCATATCCTCGGTACTCTAGTGTATCCAAACCATTCAATAAAATTTCTTTTGCGTCTTTATTTCCGATATATCCTACAATTCCGCACATAAGTGTTCCTTCTTTCAATGATTTTTTAGAGGTATAGACCAAATCCTCATTGGTATATACTGTTTTTTGATTTCAATAACGTGATGCATGACAATATTATAACCTATACTAAGGGTTGTCAAATGAATATTGGACTAAATAATAAAATTGGTATATGTGTTATTTTAAATGGTCCTTGTAGAGTAGTTTGCTTAATTATATTAAGTGAAAAGAGAAAGACTTAATATAATTAAGCAAATGGCAGATAATTTCATCTTAAATAAGGCAAGGATTCATATTAAGCTACTCATTAATATGAATCTTGTCAAAAGAACTGTGACAAAGTCTCTACTAGTAGAGCTAGTATTAAGTAAGCGTAGCGCTTACAATGTAAATGTAAGGTTAAGCAGTAAATATTATAAATAAAAAAGGAGAATATAACATGCAGCAAACACAAAGTAGAGGTGCAAAAGCTTTTATTCAACGCTTGGGTTCTTATCTGAGCGGTATGATCATGCCGAATATCGGAGCGCTGATCGCTTGGGGAATTCTTACGGCATTATTTATTCCAGATGGTTTCTTACCCAGGGAGAGTCTAGCAACAATGGTAGACCCGATCATCAGATTTCTGATTCCGATATTGATCGCTTATCAAGGCGGTAGTATGGTTCACGGACAGAGAGGAGCAGTCGTTGGGGTTATCACAGCGATGGGGGGCATCATGGGTGCGCCTGAAGCACCGATGCTCTTAGGCGCTATGGTTGCCGGTCCTTTGGGTGGGTTTGCAATCAAACTCTTTGATGATTTCTTCTCAGACAAGATTCCGACAGGGTTTGAGATGCTGGTCAACAACTTCTCAAGCGGAATTATCGATTTCTTGCTATCGCTATTAGCCTTCTGGGCGATTGGTCCTGTCTTCTTAGGCTTGAACAACGCCATGGCTGCCGGAGTAGAGTGGATCATTAACGCAAATTTACTACCGTTGACAAACGTATTTATTGAACCAGCTAAAGTTTTATTCTTAAATAATGCAATTAACCACGGTATCTTCACACCGCTGGGAGCTCAGCAGACAACTGAAGCAGGAAAATCAATTATTTACCTGTTGGAAGCTAACCCAGGGCCAGGACTTGGTATCTTACTGTCATACTTGGTATTTGGTAAAGGATCAGCAAAAGCTTCATCTGCTGGAGCGATCCTGATTCACTTTATCGGTGGGATTCACGAAATTTATTTCCCATACGTATTGATGAAACCAGCAATGTTCTTAGCGGCGATTGCCGGTGGGGTTACAGGTACATTGACAAACGTATTACTAGACGGCGCGCTCCGTGCACCAGCTTCACCAGGTTCGATACTTGCGATTTTGGCAAACACAGCTTCAGGTTCTTATGTATCCGTTATCTTAAGTGTTATCTTAGCGGCTGCGGCTTCATTTGTAGTTGGAGCGCTTGTTCTGAAATTAGACAAAGCAGAAGATGAAGATGACGCATTAGATGCAGCTGTTGCAAGATCTAGTGCCAACAAAGCACAAGCAAAAGGGCAGGTAACAGCAAATGATGCTGGTGCAGTAGGCGCTGGAGATGCAGCAATGGGTGTTGAAGCAGTTGAAAACAACCATGTCAGCAAAATCATCTTCGCTTGTGATGCTGGTATGGGATCGTCAGCAATGTGCGCTTCATTTCTTAATATTGCAGAAACGCAGAAAACAGTGAATTTCTCCACTGTTTTCTGCGTTTCCTTTTGAAGCGAAAGAGAGTGGACTCCAAACAGAAGCGCTGGTTTCTACTGTTGCCAAGCTACTCTGCTACAATGATTCCAACGATCAGGAAAGTGTTGAACTGCAAAAAAGATTGTCAAAAGAGTCTGTCTCTGATGTGGTTAAAGACATCACACAATTACAAGACGAGCAGTTGACTGAAAGAATTGCTGAAGCATATCATAAAGTGAAAAAACATTGAAAATGAAAGAATAATGATAAAACGTGCTTCAGTATATAACTGTTTAATTATATTCTCAATATTTTCTCTAAATTATCATAATTTAATTTTGTATACCCTACTGTATATTGGCAAGAAAAACCGTTTTAAAAAGTAAAACGACTGTATATTTGTTAAATTTATCAAAATAAATTTTCATTAAAAAGTTTGTTATATAAACGTATATATGGTAATATACAGTTAATGGATTTTTACAGATAGACTTGTATTCAAGCAAGTTTGAATAACAAGTCTACATACATTTAGGGGGAGAAAGAATGGTTTATAAAAAATTAGTTGGGGTATTGGCGGTTTCCAGCCTTTTATTAGCGGCATGCGGTTCTGGAGATGAATCAGAAACAGAAACGGACACTACTGAAGAAGCGAGCTCAGGTTCTGAAAATTCTGGTGAAAGTGCACTAGAAATTATCGACAGCATTGAGTCAGACGACCTTAACTACACTTCTACAATCGAACTGGCACTTGCAGGTGCAACTTGGACAGAGGATGGTTATGTATACAATCCAGTTAGCGGAGAAGCTGTTATTACAGGAACGGCTGTAGCAACTGAGGAAGGTGTAACGCCTTACGCATATGTCATTCAAGATGGTCAAGTTGTGGCTAAGCCTGAAGTTACAGAGGGTGAATTCACTTATCCTGTTTCAACTCCTGCAGAAGATACAACTTATCAAGTTGGTGTTTCTGACGAAGATTTGGGAGCAGTTGGAGATGAAGTGAATGCTGAAGATTTAATTCGTCACGAAACGGTTATTGTTTCAGCAACTGAAGCAGAGCCAGCTGCAGAATAATTTAAAAACCAGACTTAGTATATGGACAGCCGAGGTTTTCTTGCGTGAAGCAGGAAAACTTCGGTTTTTTGTCCAGTCTGTTTATCTGGACGATTTCCTGACTTGAAAACTGAAATATTCATGGTTTCTTTAAATTTTGATGGTATTCTAGTTGTATATGAACCTCGAATAACTTCAAAGGATGGGAACAAATGCAATTTATTCAAAAAATGTTGTTTTATATGAATGGCCGTTACGGAATGGATGAATTTTCCAGAGTGTTGCTGATTGCGGGATTAGTGATCAATCTGTTATCCAATTTTGTCGGCGGCTTGATTTTCTCCGTTATAGGGATAGCGTTCATCGCCTATGCTATTTTAAGAGTATTATCAAAAGAAAAAGCTGCACGTTATAAGGAATATAGAAAATATATCCAAATCAAACAAAAAATAGTGACGTTCTTTCAGCGATTGAAAAACAAGCGAGCGCAGCAGAAAGTATATAAGTTTTATACTTGTGTTTCCTGCAAGCAGAAAGTGCGTGTTCCAAAAGGAAAAGGGAAAGTGAAAATTACTTGTCCTTCTTGTCACCATCAGTTTGTTAAAAAGACATAATAGACAGTTGAGTGTTCGGATGTGAAACATGTTTTTCATTCATCAACTATGCTATACTGAGTACAAAGCACGATACGGAAAAACTGGACGATCAATCGTTCAGCTTTTTTGCATGTACAAGAATTTTACTGCAAGGAGATTAACCATGAAATTAGTTATTGGATTAGGCAACCCAGGTGCAAAATATAGAGAAACCAAGCATAATATAGGGTTTATTGTATTAGATGAATTAGCTTTCCAGTTAGGGTGGGCTTTTAATAAAAGTAAATTTGATTCTGTTTATGCGGAGGGCAGAATCGGTACAGAGAAAGTGTTGCTGATTAAACCGCAGACATTTATGAATGATTCCGGAAGATCTGTTCGTCCGTGGATGGACTATTATGAGTTGACTGAAGAAGATATTGTTGTGATCTATGATGATATGGACTTGCCGACTGGGAAAATTCGTTTGAGAACAAAAGGCGGAGCAGGCGGACATAACGGTATCAAAAGTATTATCCAGCATATTGGGACGAAAACATTCAATCGAATTCGAGTTGGTGTAGGACGTCCATATGAAGGGCAGTCTGTTATTTCTCATGTGTTGAATGGATTCGACAAATCGGTACATGAAGAGATGCTCGCTGCAGTCAAACAGTCGGCTGATGCAGTGAAATATTGGTCAGAAGGGCAGACGTTCCAAGATACAATGACCAAATATAATTAAAACGAAAAGCAGCTGGTTAAAGAGTGAAAAAGGAGAAGGAAACTATTGGCTACCATTACAAGTTTTTTAAGAGAGAAGTCTTCTGTCCAAGCGGTCTTCTCTACTGTCGGTAAACGACAAACACAACTGATTACCGGAATTGCCGGTTCTGCTAGAGCGCTCTTTCTTTCTTCTTTACTGAAGGAGAAACAGCAGCAGATCGTTATTGTTACTCAGAATTTATATCATGCCAATCAACTGATGGCAGATTTCACTGGTCTGATTCCTGATGACCAGTTATTTGTGTTTTCAGTAGATGATATGATTCATGCCGAGATGGCGATTGCTTCACCGGAAGCTCGTGCAGAGCGAGTACAGGCACTTGATTATTTGTTGTCTGGCCAACCAGGCGTAGTCATCGTGCCGCTATCAGGTGTTAGAAAATTACTGCCGCCAAAAGCAGTATTCGAACAGGCGCATATCAATATTGAACTAGGCGCAGAAATCGAATTTGAAACTTTTGCAAAATCACTCGTCAATATGGGGTACCGCAGAGAGCAGAAAGTCGCTGCTCCTGGAGAATTCAGCATTAGAGGCGGAATCATTGATGTCTACCCGCTGACAGAGGAAAATCCGGTACGAATCGAGTTCTTTGATATAGAAGTGGATTCATTGAGATTTTTTGATGCAGATACCCAACGGTCGATCAGTAATGTGGAAAAAATCTCGTTGATTCCGGCAACTGACTTTTTAGTGACAGAAGAACAATTGCAGCCTGCTGCAGACAAATTGAGAAAAGCTTTGTCAGACAATCTGTCTTCTATGACAGACAACGAGGCAAAACAGCAGTTGAGCAAACAATTAAATGGAATGATTGATCAACTAGAGGCAGGGGAGCTTTCTGATGATTTAGTGAAGTTCAGAGATTTTATTTATGAGAAAAACACCTCTGTCTTAGAATATATTTCAGAAGATGCCACTATAGTAATGGATGAATATCCTCGAATATTAGAAAAGGATGCTATGCTGAATGAGGAAGAAGCAGAGTGGATTACTTCTCAGCTGTCTCAACGCTTGATTCTGCAGAAACAAACCTTTTCTAATGACTTCAGAACAGAAATGAAAAAGCTGGATCAAGACATTTTGCATTTTGCATTATTTCAAAAAGGAATGCGCGGATTAAAATTTGACGCAATCCATCCTTTCCAGTACCGCAGTATGCAGCAGTTCTTCGGTCAAATGCATCTGTTGAAAACAGAGATGGAACGCTGGGAGAAGCAAGGGTATACAGTCGTAGTTATGACAGTGGATGATGAACGAGCCGATAAAGTGAATCGAACACTGCTGGACTTTGAGATTCCAAGTATCTTGTCAGATCAAGATGATATTCAGGAACAGAAGATTCAAGTGATTCCTTCAACTGTTCAGAATGGATTTGAACTGCCCGGAGAGAAACTAGCGGTATTAACTGAAAAAGAATTATTTAACCGAGTCAATCGAAAAAGAGCTCGTCGTCAGAATATCTCTAATGCAGAAAGACTAAAAAATTACACTGAACTGAATCCTGGAGATTTTGTGGTGCATGTCAATCACGGAATCGGAAAATATACGGGTATGGAGACCATGGAGATCAACGGTGTCCATCAGGATTATATGTCGATCGTTTATGAGAATGACTCCAAACTGTTTATCCCGGTTACCCAAGTCAATCTGCTTCAGAAATATGTTTCTTCTGAAGGAAAAACACCGAAGATCAATAAACTGGGTGGTACAGCCTGGTCTAAAACAAAACGTAAAGTTGCTTCCCAGGTAGAAGATATCGCAGATGATTTGATTGAGTTGTACGCGGAGAGAGAACGCAAAAAAGGCTTTCCATTTTCTAAAGACAATGAGTATCAGCATGAATTTGATGCGGCTTTCCCTTATTCAGAAACAGATGATCAGCTTCGTTCTATTAAAGAAGTGAAACGGGATATGGAAAAAGACAAACCAATGGACCGCCTGCTGGTCGGAGATGTTGGATACGGGAAAACAGAAGTGGCCATGCGTGCAGTATTCAAAGCTGTCCAAGACGGCAAGCAAGTAGCTATCTTGGTTCCAACAACAGTATTAGCGCAGCAGCATTATGAAACGATGGTTGAGCGATTCAGAGAGTTTCCAGTAGAAATTGGCTTGATGAGTCGATTCAGAACGAGTCAGCAAGTCAAAAAGTTAACGGAAGGTCTGCGTAAAGGCCAAGTAGACGTGGTTGTCGGAACGCACCGTGTCTTGTCAAAAGATGTACAGTTTCAGGACCTGGGATTGTTAGTCGTGGATGAAGAGCAGCGCTTTGGTGTGAAACACAAAGAACGGTTGAAACAGCTAAAGCAGGAAGTGGATGTGCTGACATTGACCGCGACACCGATTCCTAGAACCTTGCATATGTCCATGCTGGGTGTAAGAGATCTTTCGGTCATTGAGACACCGCCGGCGAATCGTTATCCAGTACAGACGTATGTGATGGAAATGAATGGCATCGTCATTGGAGAAGCGATGAAACGAGAGATGGCCCGCGGGGGTCAAGTGTTCTACCTGCATAACCGCGTCAGTACGATCGAACAGCGGGCAGAAGAACTGCAGCAATTCGTACCGGAAGCGCGAATCGGGATTGCACACGGCCAAATGCCGGAAGGGCAGCTGGAAAGTATATTATTCGACTTTATTCAAGGGGAATACGATATTCTCGTTACAACAACCATCATTGAAACAGGGATCGACATGCCGAACGTGAATACACTATTAGTAGAAGATGCAGATCGTATGGGTCTGTCGCAACTGTATCAGCTAAGAGGAAGAGTCGGCAGAAGCAGCCGAGTAGCGTATGCTTACTTTATGCACCAGCCTAATAAGATTCTGACAGAAGTCAGTGAAAAAAGGCTGCAGGCTATCAAAGACTTTACTGAGCTGGGATCTGGTTTCAAGATTGCGATGAGAGACTTGTCGATTCGCGGAGCAGGAAACTTGCTGGGACAGCAGCAGCACGGATTTATTGATTCGGTTGGGTTTGACCTTTATTCGCAAATGCTGGCTGAAGCAGTGGCAAGAAAACGCGGAGACGAAACGCAGCAGCATACCAACGTTGAAATGGATCTCTCTGTGGATGCTTATCTTCCAGGGACATATGTGGAAGATGAAAGACAAAAAATCGAACTGTACAAGCGGATTCGTGAATTCTCCAGTGATGAGGATTACGTAGAACTGCAGGATGAATTGATCGATCGGTTCGGTGACTATCCTCAGGAAGTCTCTGACTTATTAACGATTGGCCTGTTGAAGATGTACAGCGATACTGCATTGATCGAAACCATTAAACGCGAGAAACGTCAAGTGATTGTTAGCTTTTCAAAAGAAGGGGCGAAACAGCTTCCGCTTCCGGAAATTTTTAAAGCGCTGAAAGATAGTACATTGAAGACAGATATGAATACCAATGGCGGATTGAGTATTGAATTCAAACTGCCGCATAAACTGACCGATAATGCCTGGATGGACGAATTGGTATTATTTGCTAAAAATATCGCTGAATTTCTAACACAACAGAAAAAAGTGAAAACGAAAGCTGGTCAGCAAGATGAGTGAAAGGGCTAATAAACATCACTCGCATATGATGAAAGGTGCCCTGATTTTGTCAATGGCTGCCTTAGTGACAAAAGTACTGAGTGCCGTCTATAAGGTGCCTTTTCAAAATCTGACTGGTGATAAAGGGTTCTATGTTTATCAGCAGATTTACCCGTTTTATGGTATAGCCGTTGCCCTGGCTTTAAATGGATTGCCGCTGTTTATTTCGAAACTGGTTGCAGAAGAAGAGGCTGATCGTCAGATGCGAGTTTTAAAAGAAATCGGGTTGTGGCTTATGCTGGGATCAGGTACTTTGTTCCTCTTATTCTGGTTAGGTGCTGACTTGATTGCACTGTTGATGGGGGACCCAGAGTTGACGCCGGTTATTCGATCTGTTTCTTATATTTACTTGTTTATTCCTGGTCTAGCCAGTATCAGAGGGTATTTTCAAGGAAACTTGGATATGGTGCCGACTGGGATTTCGCAAGTAGGTGAGCAAATCGCACGGATTACAGTTCTTCTGGCAGCGGCTTATCTATTTACATTAACGGACTGGTCCGTTTACCAGATGGGCACCTATGCTTTGTCTTCTTCTTGGGTCGCAGGCATAATAGGGCTGAGTATTTTAATTCTGTATGTGCTGAAACGAAATACAGAGAACGATAGAAATGCGGCTTTCGTTTTTTTTAGAGGCGAACGAGTGCAAAAGCGTTCTTTTTTGAGAGTCGGTAAGCGGCTGGCGATCGAAGGACTACCGTTAACGGCTATGAGCAGCATGATGGTGCTGTTCCAACTGATCGATTCATTTACGGTCTACAATGGATTGATCAATGCCGGTTTTACTGAGGCATTAGCGATGAACATGAAAGGGATTTATGATCGCGGGCAGCCTTTTGTACAGTTAGGGCTGGTCGCAGGATTAGGAATCTCGACAAGTGCACTGCCGTTACTGCGCCGATATAGCCAAGAGAAAAAAACAGCAGCCTGGAAACAAAGTGCAGTATCCGTTTTAAAACTGACCTTGCTGTTTTCAGGTGCCGCTGCTGTTGGTCTGATTGCCATCATGCCTTGGCTTAACGAGGCACTTTTTGCGGATCAGTCCGGAACTGCGGTTTTGCAAGTTTTTGTGATCAGTGTTTTGCTGGCATCTATGATCAGTATTACTCTGTCGATCTTGCAAAGCAGCACTAGCCAACTGCTTCCGATAGCGGCTCTATCAATAGGGCTGCTGTTCAAGCTGCTGATGAATCAATTCGCTGTACGGTATGCAGGTGTAATGGGCTCCAGTTATCTGACTGTTCTTTCGTTACTACTGGTGCTGCTGATTATGTCCACACAGTTGCCGATCGGTATTTGGCATCAGTTATTAAAAAAAGGCCAATGGATAAAAATGCCCTTAGTGTTAGCTGTTATGGGTGTGATAACACATTTTGGAGTCGGCGGTTTGGCTCAGGTATTGCCTGAAGAGAACCGATTAACGGCCTTTGTTTTAGCGTTGGCAGGTGTTTTGGTCGGAGGGGTTGTTTTTTTACTGGGATTAACTCAGTTTAACCTCCTGAGTGAACAAGAATGGCATTATATGCCGTTCAGTAAAATATATGAACGTATTCAAAAAAAGAAGTAATGGATTAAAGCAAATAAACCTCAGCTGCATATAACCTGGGGCTGAAGGGAGAAGAAAAAATGGGAAAAATAAAAGTGGTCGGTTTAGGGTCTTCAGATATGGATCAGCTGACCTTGGGAGTCTACAAGACAATAAAAGAAGCCGATCAGCTTTACGTGCGAACGCAAGATCATCCGGTAGTCAAGCAGCTTCAGGAAGATCAAGTGGTTATGACATTTTTTGATGATTTCTACGAACAATATGCTGAATTTGACCAAGTGTACCCAGCAATAGCGGACCAGCTGCTGACCTTGTCGGAAAGTAAAGAGATTGTTTATGCTGTACCAGGACATCCGATGGTAGCAGAGAAAACGGTGCAGTTATTATTAGCCTCGGATGCTGATGTAGAGATCGTTGGTGGAAAAAGCTTTATCGATGATATGTTTCAGGCTGTTAAAGCCGATCCGGTCAGTGGATTCCAGCTTCTAGATGCTTTCGACTTGTCAGCAGATGTAATCCAAACAGGTCAATCCATTATGGTCATGCAAGTATTTAATCAGTTGATGGCTAGCGAAGTGAAGCTGACGCTGATGGAAAAGTACCCTGATGAACATCGGATCTGTATAGTAGATGCTGCCGGCAGTATGGAAGAGTCAGTAGAGTGGATGCCGCTTTATGAATTGGATCGTTTTGACGGGGTGCATAACTTAAGATCTGTCTATGTTCCTCCATTAGAAAGAGATCAGAGAACCAGATCGTTTGAATTGCTGCAGTACTATACTGACGAAATTACGGGTGATTCGGGAGATGTTTGGATTAGAGAACAAACCCACCATTCCCTTTTGCCTTATTTAAAAGAGGAAACAGAAGAACTGATTCAAGCTTTTGAAAATGATGATATCGAAAATATCATTGAAGAGCTTGGTGATGTTCTGATGCAGATTTTATATCAGACCAACTTGGCTGAAAAAACAGGTGAATTTACCTTTGAAGAAGTGCTGGACAACATAAATCGTAAATTAAGACGCCGTCATCCGCATGTGTTTGATGGGGTAAAAGCGGAAACGGTTGAAGAAATCGATGCTCTGTGGCAAGCCATTAAGAAAAAAGAAAAAGAAGAAAGAAGGTAATCTTATGAGACTTGATAAATTTCTGAAAGTATCCAGAATTATTAAAAGAAGATCTGTGGCAAAAGAAATTGCAGATAAAGACCGCATCCAGATCAACGGAAAGACAGCGAAATCTTCTACAACGGTCAAAGAAGGCGATGAATTGAGTATTCGTTTTGGAAATAAGACCATGGTTGTTAAAGTAGAAGCATTGAGAGATACAACCAAAAAAGATGAAGCGAAAGACCTATACAGCATTATTGAAGAAACATACAATAACTAAAAGCGTCTGATGCAGAAGCAAAATCATTGAACAAAAGAACATAAAGAAATTGTCACAGTAATCGCATATTAAATTACTGTGACAATCCTTTGCTTATAATGGGATTCTTGCTATAATCAATCTACTAAAAGAAAAGGCATTCTTGAGAGGTAGAGATTTATGGAAAAGAAAAAGCGACCAGTCATTACAAAACTAGACAACCAATACATAGAAGAAAAGACACTTGAGAATATCCGCCATAAAAAAAGGCTCAAATTTATTAAACGACGAACGATGTTCATCACTATTTTAGGCTTGGTTTTTGTAGCGTTCCTTGTCGCACCTTTAGTACGCAATTATGGAGAATGGCAAGAATCAAAAATCGAACAGGCTGAAGCAAAAGAAACATTAGCAGCTTTAGAACTCAAGCAGGAAGAACTGGAATATTACGTAGGACTGCTGGAAAATGAGGATTATGTCCTCAAACTAGCGAGAAGCGAATATTATCTGACTAAAGGGGATGAAGTGGTTTTCAGTTTCCCAGAAGACAAAACCCCCGATTATGCTGATCCGGTTAATGACACTGAAGCCGATGGATCAGAAGCTGATCAGAATAGCAGCAGCAGTTCAGAGGAAGAATAACTGCTGAGGCAGAAAAACAAGGTTGCATGCTTTTTAAAGAGAATGACGAACGATTTCTTCTTAAAGAGAGCAAAACCTTTTGAAAATACTTTATTATCCAAAATGTGCATGGTATAATATGTACAAATTAATTAGGAGGCAACAAAGAAAACATGTCAATTGAAGTTGGAAGCAAAGTAGAAGGTAAGGTAACTGGGATCGCAAATTTTGGTGCATTTATTGACCTCGGAGACAAGAAAACGGGATTAGTTCACATTAGTGAGGTATCCGACAGCTATGTAGAAAATATCAATGAAGTATTAGAAGTGGGTCAGACAGTTACTGTTAAAGTATTGTCTATAGCAGACGACGGAAAGATTGGATTATCTATTCGTAAAGCTCAAGACAAACCTGTCGAAGAAGCTCCAAAGAAAAAAGTGCCTCAACGACCAAAAAGCAGCAGCTATTCATCTAACAATAAACGCAGCAGTGCAGCAGCACCTAAAAAAGATGACTTTGATTCTTTAATGAATTCATTTTTGAAAGACAGTGAAGACCGATTGACATCTTTAAAACGCAATACTGAAAACAAACGCGGCGGGCGCGGCGGCCGTCGAGGATAATAAGGTCATTCAAAAGAAAATAGGTTGAATCGAACCGAATTGACTGATCCGTCTATGTAATGAATGGCACTTAAGTTTTTTTATCACTCAACAGCGAAACCGTAGAAAAAGGGTTAGGGAGTTTCCCTAACCTTTTTTTGTTACCGCCTGTTGACGACCTATTGCTGGATAAATAAGTCGGACGAGAGGGAAGGGACTTCGAGGTGCAATTAGCCCAGAACTATACAAAAAAGGTACAGACGCAGAAGTATTGGCGGCAAAACGAACCGGTACTGATTGCAGTTTCGGGAGGAGTTGATTCCATGGCTCTGCTGCAGCTGACAGCTCAGTTGCCGGAAACCTGTCGTCCGACGATTTCCGTCGTTCATGTGAATCACCAGCTCAGACCGTCTGCAGATCAAGAAGCAGAAGCGGTAGCCAATGCAGCTGCTGAATTAGGGGTGCCAGTTTATACTCATAAATGGGAAAAGGAGCTGCATCCGAAAAGCGGAATAGAAAATGCTGCTCGACAAGAGCGCTACCGCTTCTTTAAGCAAGTGATGAAAGAAAATAACATCCAGAAACTGCTGACTGGACATCATAAAAACGATCAGGCAGAAACTGTCTTGATGAGACTGGTTCGCGGAAGTGCGCTGCCTCAGCTGCAAGGGATATTGGAAAGCCGATCGCTTTTTGCGGATGGCTCTGAACGAGTCATCAGACCTCTGCTGGAGGTATCCAAAGCAGAACTATATCAGTATGCTGAAGAAAACCAGCTTTTATTTTTCGAAGATGAGTCTAACCTTGAGCTCGACTATACGCGAAATCGATACAGACATCTTATTATGCCGATGCTGAAAAAAGAGCATGAAGAAGTGGAAGATCATCTTGCTGACGCTGCTGCCCAGCTCCAAGATCTAATAAAAATCACAACTCCTTTAATCGAAGAAAAAGCAAAAGAAGCGCTGATTTTTTACGAAAAAGGCGTTAAGCTTAATCGAGAGAAGTTGATTGCAGAACCGGAATCTTGGCGGAAATTGATTCTAAAACAGTTGCTCGATCAACTCTATGATCCCTCAGAGCAGTTCTATAAGAAAAAGCATATCGAATTACTAAATGAATGGTTGACCAGTACAAAAGCAAACAGTACACTCGATTTACCAGGTCATTTTAAAGGAATAAAAGAATACAGCGAATTTTGGATCAGACAGGTTCTGCCAGAAGTGGAGAAAAGCGGTTCGGATCTTGAACGAATCGATGAACGAATCGAACTGCCGATGGGAGAATGGCGAACGCTGCCGTATGGAGCAAGTATAGGTTTGTTCCGCAGTACAGACCTTCCTGAAATTAAGAGGAACAAAACAGCGATTCTTTATTTTGACCGACAAGCTGTAAAGGTACCGCTGACCATTCGCCATCGCCAGAATGGAGATCGGATCAAATTGAAAGGAATGTCTGGTTCAAAAAAAATCAGCAGAATTCTAATTGATCAGAAAATTCCGACTGCTAAAAGAAAGAAAGCTATGGTCGTAGAAGACAGAAACCAAGAGATTTTGTGGGTGGTTGGATTAAAAGAATCTCAGTTTTCTATCTTGCCGGCATCAGATAGAGTACAATATGTACTGATTTTAACTGAAAAAAATGAAGAAAATGATGATTGAAGGAGTACAAAGATATGAAGTCAGATATGGAAAAGATTTTAATTTCAGAAGAAGAAATTCAAGCGAAAGTTAAAGAGTTGGGAAGCATCCTTTCAGAAGAGTACAAAGATAAAAATCCATTGCTGGTCGGTGTCTTAAAAGGCGGACTGCCTTTCATGGCTGATTTGATCAAAGCAATGGAAATCTACCTGGAAATTGATTTTATGGATGTATCAAGTTATGGAAACGAAACAGCTTCTTCTGGCGAGGTCAAGATTCTGAAAGATCTGGATACAAATGTAGAAGGCAGACATGTTTTGTTTGTAGAAGATATCATTGATACAGGCCGTACATTAGCGTATCTGCAGGATATGTTCAAATACAGAAAAGCAGCTTCAGTCAAGATTGTAACGCTTTTAGATAAACCTTCAGGTCGTGCAGTGGATATGACTGTTGACTGGATCGGATTTGAAGTGCCGCATGAGTTTGTTGTCGGGTACGGACTGGACTTTGCAGAGCGCTACCGCAACCTGCCGTACATTGGTGTTTTGAAACCTGAAATCTACCAATAAATCCTTCTGAACAACATTTTTTTACGGAATATGTTAGAATCGATTTATTATTATAATCGTCAAACAAAATTCATAGTCAAAAAAGGTCAAGTATGTTACCATAAGTTAAGTATAAGACAGTATCATTTCTAAATAGGGCAACCTGTTTAAATAATAAAACGAATAGTTAGATGGAGGATGACATGAAGAAAGGATTTTTCAATAGTGGCCTCTTCTACATCATGGTGTTCATTGGAGTCATAGGCCTCGTATCATGGTGGACTAGTGGTTCCGACGCAGCATCACAAGGAGTTAATACAACTAAATTTGTCGAATTTCTTGAAGAAGATCGAGTAGAAGAATTTACGATTCAGCCAACCAATGGCATTTATGAAATAAACGGAACATTCCGTGACGGACAGGAAGTGGAAGTTGAAAACAACGAAGGCGTTTCGCTTTTCGGAAGTGTAGAACAAAACACGACAACGTTCACAACCAGCATTTTGCAGAATGATTCCGCGGTTTCTGAAGTAATGGCATTAGCTGATCAAAACAGTGTAGAAGTACAACCGCTTGAAGAACCGTCTATCGGTATATGGACCAGCTTGCTGATCTCAGTCTTCCCACTGCTCTTATTTGTCGGATTTTTATATTTCATGATGAACCAAGCCGGCCAAGGCGGCGGCGCTGGCGGCGGACGCGGAGTAATGAACTTCGGAAAGTCTAAAGCGAAAGAAAACGACGCTAAGACCAGTAAAGTCCGCTTTTCGGATGTTGCCGGGGCAGATGAAGAAAAAGAAGAGCTTGTAGAGATCGTTGAGTTCCTTAAAGATCCTCGCAGATTCTCAAATCTTGGCGCAAGAATCCCAGCTGGTGTCTTGTTAGAGGGACCTCCTGGAACCGGTAAAACCTTGCTGGCTAAAGCAGTAGCTGGTGAAGCTGGCGTTCCGTTCTTCTCAATTTCAGGTTCTGAGTTTGTTGAGATGTTCGTTGGTGTAGGGGCTAGCCGTGTAAGAGATTTATTTGAAAATGCGAAGAAAAATGCACCAGCTATCATCTTTATCGATGAGATCGATGCAGTTGGACGTCAGCGTGGGGCTGGAATGGGCGGCGGTCACGATGAGCGTGAACAAACATTGAACCAATTGCTTGTAGAAATGGATGGTTTTACAGGAAACGAAGGTATTATCGTTATTGCGGCAACAAACCGTCAAGACGTATTGGATCCTGCTTTGCTTCGTCCAGGTCGTTTTGACCGTCGTATCATGGTTGGACGTCCGGATGTCAAAGGGCGTGAAGCAATTCTGAAAGTACACTCTAAAAATAAACCAATGGGCTCAAGTGTCGACTTGAAAGTGATTGCGAAACAAACACCAGGATTTGCCGGAGCTGATTTGGAAAACTTACTGAACGAAGCAGCATTGATTGCAGCTCGTCGCGATAGTAAAACGATTGAAGCGCTGGATGTGGATGAAGCGCATGACCGAGTTATTGCAGGTCCAGCTAAGAAAGACCGTGTGATTTCTAAACTTGAGCGCAGTATGGTCGCTTACCATGAAGCTGGACATACCATTGTCGGCTTAGTCTTGAGCGATGCTCGTATCGTTCATAAAGTAACGATTGTTCCTCGTGGACGTGCCGGCGGATATGCCATCATGCTTCCGAGAGAAGACCGTTTCTTGATGACGAAAAAAGAGATGTTTGAACAAATCGTCGGCCTTTTAGGTGGACGTGTAGCTGAAGAGTTGATTTTTGATTCTCAATCAAGCGGTGCTTCAAATGACTTCCAGCAAGCGACTCAGTTAGCGCGCAGCATGGTTACAGAATACGGAATGAGCGATTTGCTTGGACCGGTTCAATATGAAGGAAACAGTCAAGTATTCCTTGGTAGAGATTATTCTCAATCGAAAGCTTATTCTGAACAATTCGCTTATCAGATCGATCAGGAAGTTCTGAGAATCCTGAATGAAGCTCATGACGAAGCAAAACGTATTGTCGAAGAGCATAAAGCGGCTCATGAACTAATTGCACAAAAACTGCTTGAAGTGGAAACACTGGATGAAAGAGAGATCAAGAGCTTGTTTGAAAAAGGCGAAATGCCAGACAAACGCAGCAGTGATCCAGTTGAATTCCCTCGGGAAAGTGAAGAAGCCGAAAGAGATCCAGAAGAGGAACAAATCGGAACTTCATTTGAAGAAGTGAAAGCAGCTCGCGAAGAAAAAGAAAAACAACGCGAGCAACAGTTTGAACAAGAACAGCAAAGCGAAGAAGCTTCTGATCAAACTGAAGACCAAACAGAAACAGACGAAGATAAGAAATAATCTTATCTGACAATTAAAAAGCAAGTAAAGAAGAGGAGGTCATACTTTAGCCCTCCTCTTCTTTACTTGTATAATAAAAGAAACTAAGTTAGATTATTATAGGAGAACCGCTAATGAATGCGGATATGAGGAGCGATTTTTTGACTGATAAATTACTAAAAGCATTGGCTTATGATAATGAAATTAGAGTATACGTCCTTAATGCAACTGAAATGGTTGCTGAGGCACAGAGAAGACACGATGCTTGGAGTACGGCTACTGCTGCATTAGGAAGAGCTATGCTTGGAACGACTTTACTGGGTGCAACATTAAAGGGAAACGATAAAATTACCGTTAGAATTAACGGAGATGGTCCTGTTGGCTATTTGATCGTAGACAGTAATGGCAAAGGCGAAACAAAAGGGTATATCCATAATCCGCATGTCAGCCTGCCGTTAAACGCAAAAGGCAAGCTGGACGTTAGAGGAGCGGTCGGAACCGAAGGGATGCTGACAGTCAGTAAAGACTTAGGGATGAAAAAACCATTTGTCGGACAAGTACCGTTAATCAGTGGAGAACTAGGAGAAGATTTCACTTATTATATGGCTAATTCAGAACAGGTTCCTTCTGCAGTTGGCGTGTCGGTTCTTGTGAACCCGGATGAAACAGTGAAAGCAGCTGGGGGCTTCATGATTCAAGTCTTGCCGGGAGCGAAAGAAGAAACCATTAAAAAAATCGAGACAGTGATCGAAGAGTTGCCGTTAGTTTCTAAGTTGATGGAAAATGGTGAAACCCCAGAACAAATTTTAGAACGACTTGTCGGGGCAGAAAATTATCAATTACTGGAAACAATGCCTGTAACCTTTGAATGTGACTGTTCAAAAGAACGTTTCGGAGATGCGATTGTTTCGCTAGGGGTAGATGAAATCCAAAGTATGATCGATGAAGATCACGACGCAGAAGCAGTTTGCCATTTCTGTCGCAGAAAATATCACTATTCAGAAAGCGATTTGGAATCGTTAAAAGAAGAAGCTGCCTCTATATAATTTGTTTTCGACAGTTCTTTGTATACTGACTTTAAGAACAGTCAAAGTTATGTTACTATAATGCAGAATGTAAAAAATCGAATACTTGACTAATTTTACTGATTAGAAAAGACAGCAGTTGCATGGGCAATTCTTAAAATGCAGCCTGTGATAACGCTAAAGAAACTGTAAAAAGCAGCCATCAATTAGTTATCCCTCTAGTTACTATAGGCACCTCGACTTGCGTTGAGCAGGCTATAAAACAAGAGGGATTCCTAAACCTGCAGGGAGAAGACTAAACAGTGAGTCAGTGAAAAAGAAAGTAAGCTATATAGACAGAAAAAAACAATTGAATATTGCTGTACAATAATAAGAAACGGCAATCGTTTAACAAAGAAATGGAGAGAATATACGAATGACTCAAGAGCCATCTAATCAAGAAACATTAAACGACCAACTAATGGTACGAAGAGAAAAAATGAGTGAATTACGTGAACGCGGCATTGATCCATTTGGCGGCAGATTCGAACGGACTCATTTTTCTTCAGAACTTAAAGCTGAATTTGAAGAAAGCACAAAAGAAGCCTTATCTGAAGAAGAACACTTAGTTATAATCGCTGGACGTCTAATGACGAAACGTGGAAAAGGAAAAGCGGGATTCGCCCATTTAAAAGATAAAAAAGGTTCCATCCAGATTTACGTTCGTAAGGATGCTGTGGGCGAAGAACAATACGAAAGCTTTAAAACAGCTGACTTGGGAGATTTTTTAGGTATTCAAGGTACGATTATGAAAACCAACACTGGCGAAGTCACTGTGAGAGCCCAAAAATTGACTTACCTTTCAAAAGCGCTCCGTCCGCTTCCTGATAAATACCACGGTCTAACAAATGTTGAGCAAAAATATCGTCAGAGATATCTTGATTTGATTGCAAATGAGCATTCGTTTGATCGTTTCACAAAACGCAGTCAAATCATTCAAGAGATAAGAAACTATCTAAATGGACATGATTACCTGGAAGTAGAAACGCCGCTCTTGCATAATTTAGCAGGAGGAGCAGCTGCTCGTCCGTTTATTACACATCATAATGCTTTAGATATGGAATTATACCTAAGAATTGCCATTGAGCTGCACTTAAAACGATTGATCGTTGGTGGGATGGAAAAAGTTTATGAAATCGGGCGTGTTTTCCGGAATGAAGGGATCGATACGACGCATAATCCTGAGTTCACCATGCTTGAATTATATACTGCGTATCATGACGTTTCAGATGTCATGGATTTAACTGAAGACATGATCAAAACCGTTGCACACAATGTTTTAGGTCATAGCGAGCTGGCATATGGTGAGGAAACAATTGATCTAGGAAAACCATGGGCACGCAGACATATGGTTGATTTAATCAAAGAACAGACAGGCATTGATTTCTGGAAAGAGATGACTAACGATGAAGCCCGTCAATTGGCCAAAGAACATAATGTCACAGTAGATGACTATGCAACGTTTGGACATGTTGTAAATGAATTTTTTGAAACGTTCGTAGAAGAAACATTGATACAACCTACATTCGTTTATGGGCACCCTTTAGAAATTTCTCCACTAGCTAAAAAGAATGCTGATGACCCAAGATTTACAGACCGTTTTGAGCTGTTTATCGCTCGTCATGAATATGCTAATGCCTTCAGTGAATTAAATGATCCGATCGATCAAAGAGAACGATTTGAAGCCCAAATGAAAGAGAAAGACCAAGGAAACGATGAAGCGCATGAAATCGATGAAGACTTTATCGAAGCATTGGAATATGGTATGCCGCCAACAGGTGGACTAGGAATCGGCATAGACCGTTTAGTTATGCTGCTGACGAATGCACATACCATTCGTGACGTCCTGTTATTCCCTACATTGAAAAATATCGATTAACATAAGAATAGGATACAAAAAGCGTTTGTCCGGATACAATGTATCCGGACAAACGCTTTTTAACAATTAAGAGTACCTCTATGTTCGATTTACTCGTATTTAAAGCCTACTTAAGATAAAATGTATATACGAATCGCTATATTTTAAAGAAAGTAGGAATTTAGATGAAAAGGTCAAGATGGATAAATTTTTTAGGAGGCATGAATTTAGTATATACGCTGGGAATACTGATTATGATCGGTATTATCTTCTTGCTTTTTAATACAGTCAGTTTTTTATTTGAACCACTGGTTATTATTATCTCAAGTATTATTATGCCGATGGTTATTTCCCTTTTGCTTTATTATTTGTTCAATCCTCTGATTGATTTTTTAGAAGATAAAGGAATGAAGCGGATCATCTCGGTCAGTCTACTATATGTAGTAGTGCTCGCATTGCTGGGGATCCTGATTGGAACATTAATTCCGCTGCTTAGAGATCAGTTCATCAGTTTAGCAGATAATTTTCCGTTCTTTATTGATTCAATTACGAATACAGTGACACAGTGGCTGAATGGTCTGCCATATGGTCAAGATGTTCAAACGTATATTGAACAAGGAGAAAACTTTGTTGGTCAGATACCGCAAAATATTACAGAATATCTGAACAACGGACTTAGCAGTGTCTCAACAGTTGTATCAAGTGTGACGAATGTAGTCATCACTTTGGTTACATTCCCGATCATTCTATTTTTCTTACTGAAAGATGAAAAAAAGATATCGAAAGGAGCACTCGCAGCTGTACCGCCCAAGTGGAGAGAAGAAATCATACGCGTCTTTACTGAAATCAACTCCCAAGTTGGAGCCTATATTAAAGGACAGTTGATTATAGCCACTTCTATAGGCGTAATGATGTTTATTGGATTTCAGATAATTGGATTGGAATATCCTGGAATATTAGCACTGATTGCAGGGTTTACTTCTGTCATTCCGTATATCGGTCCTACATTAGCTTTCATCCCAGCAGTAGTGGTAGCTTTGATCACTTCTTGGTTTATGGTACTGAAGCTCATTATTGTGTGGATGGTTGTTCAATTTATTGACGGAAATCTGATTGAGCCAAATGTTATGGGAAGACAACTGCATATTCATCCACTGACGATCATTGTAGTCTTACTCGTTATTGGAGACTTGCTTGGCATTTTCGGGTTGATTTTTGGTGTACCAATATATGCTATCTTAAAAGTTATTGTTGTCGAATTATTCCAGAAATTTAAAAAGAGATACAATAAATATTACGGAGATGTTTCTGGTGAATACGAAGTCAGAACTGTAGAAGAAGCTGTTAGAGGAGATCATCAAATGGATGATCAGATGAAAGAAACGGTTAAAGAATCAAAAGAAAACAGAAGAGAAGAAAACAAGAAAATTAAAGAGAAAGGTCAAAACGACCATGAAAAACAAGATAAAGAAGATGATTTAGCATAATAGAATAGAAGTTTCCTTATTGGCGTATTGTAAAATGAAACGCAACAATTAAAAAAGACATGAAGATTCGGTATAC
>OMJG01000264.1_pt1 | contig 40594 bp, 36 predicted proteins | sample 1646431 | NCBI WGS metagenome assembly OMJG01 (sample SAMN03771674, study PRJEB25209) | food metagenome | isolation source: Cotija cheese | place: Mexico:Jalisco,Michoacan | collected 2011-12-12
TGATTGCTTTGGGCTTTTTAATTTCTGTTCGGATTAATTATAGAATTTGCCTATTTTAAAAATAGTTCGGTAGAATGGTAAAGTCTGTGCTATATTTTAATCATATTTTAATTTTTAAGGAGGGTTGTTCGTGAGTATTTTTCGAAAACTAGCTTGGTACTTTCGCTTGGAATGGCGACGGTATCTGATCGGTATTATTGGATTGCTGTTAACGGCAATTGTGGCCATTATTCCGCCACGGATTATTGGGAATATGGTAGACGGCATTCACGGGCAGACCATGACAGGTCGACTGTTGGCACTGGATCTGATGTGGGTGACGGTTGCGGCGGTAGTTCAGTACGGAACGCGTTATATTTGGCGCAATGCCATTTGGGGTGGTGCGGCTCACTTGGAGCAACTGTTGAGAAATCAGCTGTTTAGCCACTTTATGCAGATGGATCGGGTCTTTTATCAGAAGTATCGAACCGGTGATTTGATGGCACATGCGACCAACGATCTGGAAGCCATTCAACGGGTAGCTGGCGGTGGAATTTTACAATTTGCCGATGCCATCATTACGGGTGGGACCACCTTGATTGCGATGATGGCACTGGTCAACTGGCGTTTGACCCTCCTGGCTATTTTGCCATTTCCGCTTTTGGCGCTCGTTTCTTGGTACCTCGGGCAAAAGATTCATCGGGCCTTTGGTGAATCTCAAGCGGCCTTTTCACGGCTAAATAATAAGGCACAAGAAAGTATTAGTGGGATTAAAGTCATCAAAGCACTAGGCCAAGGTGACGCGGATGTGGCTGATTTTGACCAGCAAGTTGCTCATACAATTGATATTAATCGGCGGGTCAATCGGTTGGATTCTTTGTTTGATCCAGCAATCACCTTGATTATCTCAATCTCTTACGTGGCAACAATCGTATTAGGTGGACTCTTTGTGACCCATCAGGTGATTACCATTGGTAATTTGGTGTCATTTATTAGTTATTTGGCGATGATGGTGTGGCCAATGTTTGCGGTCGGCATGCTCTTTAACACGATGGAACGTGGGAATGCAAGCTACGATCGGGTAATGGAGTTGTTGGCTCAGAAAACTCATATTATCGATCAAACAAATGGGCTTCAACAGCGGCCTAAGGGAACTTTAGCGTATCACGTTGCCCAATTTGACTATCCGGACGATGCGGGTGCTAGTCTACAGCAGGTTGATTTCACGTTACCAGCAGGTCACACGTTGGGAATTGTTGGCCGGGTTGGGGCTGGTAAGTCGACGATAATGAAATTGATTTTACGCGAGTTTGACAATTATCAAGGTCAGATCATGTTTGGCGGTCATGATATTAAGGACTATGCGTTAGATAGTTATTTACCTGCGATTGGGTATGTCCCGCAAGAAAGTTTTTTATTTTCGACCAATATTTTTGAAAATATTCGCTTTGCCCGACCAACCGCAACAAAAGCTGAAGTTGAAGCCGCTGCTGCCAAAAGCGATTTAGCTGGACAGATTGCTAAGCTTCCGGCAGGCTATGCGACGGAAGTTGGCGAAGAGGGTATTTCGCTATCTGGCGGACAGCGTCAGCGATTGGCGATTGCCCGAGCGTTACTGATTAATCCAGAATTGCTGATTTTGGATGATGCCTTATCTGCCGTGGATGCAGAAACGGAAGCTGAAATCTTGGCTAACTTGAAGCAAGAGCGGGCGAACAAAACGACAATTATCTCTGCTCATCGGTTAAGTTCGGTGATGAATGCCGATGAAATTCTAGTGCTGGGCCACGGTCAAGTGATTGAACGGGGCACCCATGATGAATTAATGGGGACACATGGTTGGTATCAACAAATGTTTGAACGGCAACAGTTAGAAACACAAGTGCAAGGAGGGGTGACAGATGGCCGATAAACCACATGAATCAGCGTGGGCACGTAGTATGTCTACTAAAGAACAGCTAGGCGTTATTAAACGGTTATTTAAGTTTGCTGCGCCTTACAAGTGGTTCTTTATTGGGTCAATCATTCTATCAGCTGTGATCAGTGCCGTTAACGTCTTTTTGCCATGGTTATTACAAATTTACATGGACCGTTATTTGCGGACGAGTCAGGCATCGTTGGCCATTATGTGGATGTTTGCGGGACTCTACCTTTTAGGGATGATCACGAAAGCTATCTTTCAGTTTTGGCAAAACTATACCAGCACCATGGGAGCCGAGTATATGTTGGAAAATGTCCGGCGACGGTTATTTAATAACCTCCATGCTAAAGGTATGCGATACTTTGATCAAACGCCGGGGGGCTCAATTTTGTCACGGCTCATGAATGACACGATGACCTTTGCCAATTTTTGGGCGCTGTTCAATACCCTTGTTTTGGCGCTATTTGCGGTCATTTCATCATTTATTGCTATGTATGTGACGGACGTCACGGTGGCGTTGTGGACGCTAGTCCTGGTGCCATTTTTGGCCTTGACCATTTGGTATTATCAGCGCTTTAGTTCACGGGTTTACCGGCGAATGCGGGAACGCCTCAGTGAATTAAATACGAAACTGGCTGAAGCAATTACAGGAATCACGGTCATTCAAGAATTTCGACAGGAACGACGGACAGCAACAAACTTCGAGAAGACCAACGCTGCCTATTATGGTACGCGGCGGGCAATGATTCGGACAAATTCCTTATTATTGAGCCCAATTATTAATCTCTTTTATGCTTTGGGGACGGTTATTGTCCTGAGTCTCTTTGGGATTCGCGGCTTACATGAGGTTGTAGCGGCTGGTGTTATTTACGCCTTCATTACGTATTTAAATAACTTTTACAGTCCCATGAGTAACATGATGGACAATCTTAGTGATTTTCAAAATGGGATGGTGGCTGGCTCCCGGGTGTTACGAATCTTAGATGATCAGACGCTAGCACCACAGCAACACCCAGTAGCGGATGCTAAGATTACTCGGGGTAAGATAGAATTTCGGCATGTGACGTTTGCTTACGATGCCGAGCATCCCGTTTTACGAGACGTGTCGTTTGTGGCTGAGCCAGGTCAAACGGTGGCTCTGGTCGGGCAAACCGGTTCTGGTAAAACATCAACGATTAATGTTTTGATGCGCTTCTATGAATTTCAAGGTGGCCAGGTCTTAATTGATGACCGTGACATTCGGGACTACCCAGCCGCTGAGTTACGTGCCAAAATGGGATTAGTTTTACAAGAACCGCAGTTGTTCTATGGTGACATTCAAACTAATATTCGGATGTTTAATCCGGCGATCTCTGATGAGCAAGTGCAACGCGCCGCTCAGTTTGTTCAAGCAGATGAGTTCATTGAACAGCTACCACAAGGTTACGCAACGCCAGTACTGGAACGGGGAACGGAATATTCGGCTGGCCAACGCCAGTTAATTACGTTTGCGCGAACAGTGGTGACGGACCCTAAAATTCTGATTTTGGATGAAGCCACGGCTAATGTGGATACCGAAACTGAAACAATGATTCAGACTGGCTTGGATCGGATTCAAGAAAATCGAACGACCATTGCGATTGCGCATCGGTTATCGACCATTCAAAATGCCGATCTTATTTTGGTTTTGAATCAAGGAAAAATTGTTGAACGGGGCACTAATGACGACTTGATGCAGCAGCATGGTTATTACTATGATATGATTCAGCTACAAAATTCCGCTCACGTTGAGTAAGCGTACTATTTAAAAAAATCGCCCTATTCGGAAATAACTTCTGAACAGGGCAATTTTTAGTTAATTCGTGTGCGCGTCTTTTTTCTCAGTGACGTCAACGTAATGGAAAGTTGGGTCAATTTCACGATCTAATTGGTCAAAGGCAGCTTGCATTTGTTGTTCAATCTGTGCTTGGCCTTCTTCGTTAAGCTTCAGTTTGCGATCAATCGCAATTGGTTTGCCAAATGCGATAGTCACGGGCTTACGGGTAAATAATTGCTTGAACGTGAGGGGGCCCTGGTACACAGCGGGAACCAGGGGAACGCCGGCCATCTTAGCAATAACGGCCGCGCCACCCTTTAATTCATTTGAGTGACGAGATCCCGAAGGAAACATAATTAAGGATAGATCACCTTGGCGCAGAATGCGCACAGGTGTTTTGATGGCAGAAGGCCCCGGATGGTCACGATTTACTGGAAAACCATTGACATGTTTCAACAACCATCGGAAAATGGGGTTTTGAAATAATTCTTCTTTAGCCATAAAGCTAAATTTACGGGGATAGGCCGCCATGGCAAAGTAGACTGGATCAAACCAAGTCCGGTGCGGACCAACGAGAACGTAAGGACCTTCAGGTAGGTTATCTTGATTAACGTAGCGTGCGCGCCCGTTAACGAGGTACAAGATGGTACAGACGACCCCGCGTAAAAAACGATAAAACATGTGGTGCACTCCTCTCACATGGTACTATTTTATCTAGTATGCAAAAAAAAACGGCTAGTTGCAAGTGATCTTATTGGGAAAGGGATGTGGTGGGGATGCAATTAAACCCCGATGAACGAATCGATCAACTCTATAGTCAAGATATTAAAATCATTCAAAGCCCGGAGGTATTTGCCTTCTCACTGGATGCGGTTTTGCTCGCGGACTTTGCGAGATTACCGGCCAGAGCCACTAGTCAAACAGTTGATTTATGCGCTGGTAATGGGGCAGTCGGCTTATTCATGAGTCACCAAACGCACGGCCAGATTGCTGAAGTTGAAATTCAGCCACGGTTAGCAGATATGGCACGGCGGAGCATTGAATTGAATCAACTGGGCGATCGTTTGAGCGTCTATGAAGGGGATTTAGCGGACGTTACGCAATGGATTCCCAAAGATTCAGTTGATGTTGTGACGTGTAATCCACCATACTTTGCGGATTTGCCAGATAGTCAAAAGAACCCGAATCAGTATTTGGCCATCGCCCGCCACGAGATTGCGACTGATTTAGCAACCGTTGTTGCGACGACGAGTGGATTGTTAAAAATGACTGGCAAGGCCTACTTTGTGCATCGGCCGGATCGGTTGGGTCAGTTGTTTCAATTGTTTTCTGAAAATCGGTTGGCGCCGAAAAAAGTTCGGTTAGTTTATCCTAAACCGCATAAGGAAGCCAATATGGTATTGGTTGAAGCCATTAAGGACGGTAAGACAGGCGGCTTACGGTTTATGGAACCACTAACGGTTTATGATGCACAGGGACACTACACACCTGAAGTGGAGGCATTGCTGTATGGACGAGCCTAAGCAGTATTATTTTTATGTTCTACTATGTGCAGATCAGTCCTTATATGGTGGTTTTACCACGGATGTGGCGAAGCGTTTTGCCACGCATCTAGCGGGTAAAGGGGCTAAATACACCCGGGTTCATCGCCCGTTGAAAGTTCTGTATAGTGAAGCCTTCGATAATAAACATGATGCCCTACACGCTGAGTGGGCGTTTAAACATCAAAGTCGACAAAAGAAGGTCACCTTTCTAGCCGATCATGGCGTAAGCATTTAACACGTCATATGGTATTGACTTATGGTAAACTAACGGTTAGAACGTGGAACATGTTCAACGATTAATTTGAGGAGGAACTTACTGTGAAAATTATTGCTTATGGCATTCGTGACGACGAACAACCTTACTTAGAACAATGGTCTAAGGACCAAGGCATCGAAGTCAAAGCGGTTGCGGAACTGTTAGATGAACAGACCGTCGACTTGGCTAAAGGCTATGACGGGGCAGTAGTCTACCAACAAAAGCCTTATACAGCGGCCGTGTTGGATCAATTGGCCGCTAACGGTGTGACGAACCTATCCCTACGCAACGTTGGGGTGGATAATGTGGATGCTGATGCGGTCAAACGAAATGGGTTCAAGGTGACCAATGTGCCAGCCTATTCGCCGGCGGCCATTGCTGAATTAACGGTGACTCAGTTGATGCGGCTGTTGCGACGGGCCCCCACATTTGACCGTAAACAGGCGCAAGGAGATTTGACTTGGGCACCAGACATTGCCGATGAATTAAATCAGATGACGGTTGGTATTGTGGCTACGGGTCGAATTGGACGTGCGGCCATGCGTATTTACCAAGGCTTTGGTGCAAAAGTCATTGCTTACGATGTTTTCCACAATCCAGAATTAGAAAAGCAAGGCATTTATGTCGATACCTTGGATGAATTGTATGCCCAAGCCGATGTCATCTCCTTACATGCCCCTGCAACTAAGGATAATGACCATATGCTAGATGATGCGGCCTTTGCTAAAATGAAGGATGGCGTGTGGATTTTGAACCCCGCCCGCGGTGCCTTAATTGATACCGATGCGTTAATTCGGGCCTTGGATAGTGGCAAGGTTGCGGGTGCGGCCCTTGATGTTTATGAGGACGAAGTGGGGATCTTTAACGCCGACTTTAAGAACTTTGATGCCATCCCAGATGAACGGCTCAAGAACTTGATGAAGCGTGAAAATGTTTTAGTGACGCCGCACATTGCTTTTTATACCAAGACGGCGGTTAAGAACATGGTGCAATTTGCTTTAAATAACAATAAACAATTGATTGAAACGGGTCAGGCTGAAAACGAAGTCTCATTCGACTAATTACAACAAAAAAATCGGTACCTTCAGCGTTTATTGCAGTTGAAGGTACCGATTTTTTTGTTTTTATGATTAGATGTTGAAACACAAACGATTAAGCCATGTTCTGACACATCCATCAGTTCTATGAGCATTCAGCCGCGGCAGTAAGCGCCAGTAGGAGATCTTGAAGCTCAAGTGAATCGCCAACCGTTTGATCGGGAATCCAATCGCCGTCTGGCGTTTCTAAATTACGGTGGTTAAACCAAAAGGCATGCCAACCAGCTTGCTTAGCACCCTTGACATCCATCCCGTAACAATCGCCAACGTAGGCGACTTCACTAGCTCGTAAGTTGAGCCGATGATTCATGAGGGTAAAAATCTGTGGATCAGGTTTCGCCAGACCCACTTCCTCAGATGTGATAATTGCCTCGCGGTCAATCCATCGGTGCATCTGTAACTGCATCACCTTGTCTAACTGGTGTTGCGTTTTACCATTGGTAATGATTCCCAATTGGAATTGATCTTTAAGCTGATCTAAGGCAGTTGGTAAGCCAGGGAATAATTGGATGCGCTGCAAGCCAGTTGCGTAGGCTCGTTCAAAATCAACCGCTACTTTTGTACTGACAGGGGCTAATCCTTGCTGGTGTAACGCGTGATTGAGCCGTTTAACGGCCATTTCTTCATGAGACCAGTGACCAGCAGCTACTTTGGCGTAGACGCTAGCACTCTGGCAACGATAAGCTTGGAAAAGTTGATTAATATCAGCGTCAACCGTTGGCATAAGTGACTTTAAGGCTGCCGCAAACGGCGCCCGTTGATCATAGAGCGTGTCATCGACATCAAAGACGACCGCTTTTATCATTGCGTTTCCTCCTCGGTTAAATCCATAGCAGTTTACCACATTACCAGAAAAAAGCCAATTTAATGCAAAAAAGTGCGGATTTAGCTTGTGTTCGCTCCTGGCATTTTGTATAATAACTTTCGGTGCGTATGCGCCAATTCACACCTCGAGTGATGATTGAAGGGGTGCTCGCTTGCGAGTTCTTCGATCGTGCGATCTCGGGGGAGGAAATCAAAAACTATTTGGAGGCATTTTATCATGGCTGTTATTTCAATGAAACAACTGCTCGAAGCCGGTGTCCACTTTGGTCACCAAACCCGTCGTTGGAACCCTAAGATGAAGCAATACATCTTTACGGAACGTAACGGTATCTACATCATCGACTTACAAAAGACGGTGAAGTTAATCGATGCTGCTTACAACTACATGAAGGACGAAGCTGCTAAGGGCGCCGTTGTTCTGTTTGTTGGGACAAAGAAGCAAGCACAAGACTCTATCGAAGAAGAAGCCACTCGTGCAGGTCAATACTACGTTAACCACCGTTGGTTAGGTGGGACCTTGACTAACTGGGAAACCATCCAAACTCGGATCAAGCGTCTGAAGAGCTTGAAGAAGATGGCAACTGATGGCACGTTTGATGTTCTTCCTAAGAAGGAAGTTTCCTTGCTGAAGAAGTCTCAAGACAAGTTGGAACGCTTCTTGGGCGGTATCGAAGATATGCCTAAGTTACCTGACGTTATGTTTATCGTTGACCCTCGTAAGGAACAAATCGCTGTTCACGAAGCACAAAAGTTGAACATTCCGATCGTTGCGATGGTTGATACGAACACTGACCCAGACGAAATTGACGTGGTTATCCCATCTAACGATGACGCTATCCGTGCCGTTCGTTTGATCACTTCAAAGATGGCTGATGCGATCGTTGAAGGCCGTCAGGGTGAAGACCAAGTTGACGAAAAGACCTTTGAAGGTCAAAAGTCTGAAGCCGCTGAAGGCGACAAGAAGACCGCTGACAACTCAATGGAAGATATCGTTAACGCGGTTGAAGGCGACAACAAGTAATTAAATGCAAGGTGTCAGTACTGACACTTTCCAAATATAAGATTTAAAGCACCTTAGGCTGGCTTAATGTTTAGGACCGATAATGGCCTGAGATTGAGTCAGTCTTTTTTGATGTTTTAGACGAATCAATAAAAGGAGGCCATTACACTATGGCAAGCAAAATCACGGCAGCACAAGTTAAGGAATTACGTGACAAAACTCAAGTTGGGATGATGGACGCAAAGAAGGCTTTGGTTGCTTCTGAAGGCGACATGGACAAAGCAATTGATTTCTTGCGTGAAAAAGGAATTGCTAAGGCCAAGAAGAAGAGTGGCAACGTTGCGGCTAACGGTTTGGCTCGAGTTAAAGAAGACGGTAACACAGCAGCTATTATCGAAGTGAACTCAGAAACAGACTTCGTGGCAACTAACGATACGTTCAACGCCTTAGTTGATACGATTGCTGACACGATTGCTGAAAAGCAACCTGCTGACTTAGATGCTGCATTGGCCTTGACGACGGCTGATGGGTCAACTATCAACGATGCTATTGTGAAGACGACGCAAGTTACTAGTGAAAACGTGCAATTACGTCGTTTTGCTGTTGTTAAGAAGACCGATGGCCAAGTATTTGGTTCATACTTGCACCAAGGTGGTCAAATCGCCGCTGTTGTTGTCTTAGATGGCGCTGATGAAGCGACGGCTAAGGACGTTGCCATGCACGTTGCAGCTATCAACCCAGAATTTGTTTCTCGCGATGACATTCCGGCTGAACGGTTGGATCACGAACGTGAAGTATTGAAGCAAGAAGCTTTGAATGAAGGCAAACCTGAAAAGATCGTCGAAAAGATGGTCGAAGGTCGCCTACACAAGTTCTTGTCAGAAATCAGCTTAGCTGACCAACCATTCGTTAAGGATGGCGATCAGACAGTGAGCCAATTTGTTGCTAGCAAGGGTGGTAAGTTAGTGACCTTTGTTCGTTACGAAGTTGGTGAAGGTATCGAAAAGCCAGTTGCTGACTTGGCAAAAGAAGTTCAAGACCAAATCAACGGCTAATTTGTCAGAAAAGCGTAGGTTTCCGTTGGGAAACTACGCTTTTTTGTTAGCAATTTGACAAAATAGGCGGTTTTCCTAACCCCTGACTATCACTAGCCCGGGGTTTATGATAGAATTATTGTCAGAATACAATAGGAGGAAACACAATGGCGGACGTAAAGTATAAACGGATTATGCTAAAACTCAGTGGTGAGGCTTTGGCCGGTGACAAAGGGTTTGGCATTAATCCGCCAGTCATCAAGACCGTCGCAGAAGAAGTCAAGGATGTTTATAACCTGGGCATTCAGATTGCGATTGTGGTTGGTGGTGGCAACATGTGGCGCGGTGAAGCTGGTGCCCAAATGGGTATGGAACGTGCCCAGGCTGATTACATCGGAATGTTGGCAACCATTATGAATGCGTTGGCCTTACAGGACAATTTGGAGTCAATTGGTGTACCAACGCGGGTGCAAACTTCTATTGAAATGCGGCAAATTGCAGAGCCTTACATTCGACGCAAAGCGATTCGGCACTTAGAAAAAGAACGCGTGGTTATTTTTGCTGGAGGAACGGGTTCCCCGTACTTCTCTACGGATACGACTGCTGCGTTACGGGCAGCTGAAATCAATGCTGATGCGATCTTAATGGCGAAAAATGGTGTTGATGGCATTTACTCTGCTGATCCTAAGAAAGATCCAGCAGCAGTGAAATTTGATCAACTAACGCAACTTGATATCATCAATAAGGGCTTGAACGTCATGGATACAACGGCAAGTTCACTTTCTATGGATAATGACATTCCGTTTGTCGTTTTCAATTTAAATGAGAGCGGGAATATCCGGAAAGTCGTTGAAGGCGAAAATATTGGAACGACAGTTAGGGGTAAATAATAATGGCTGATCAGATTATTGAAACAGCACAAGCAAAAATGACAAAGGCAGAAGAGGCCTTAAAGCGCGAATTGGGATCTATTCGGGCTGGTCGGGCTAACGCCAGCATCTTAAATCGGGTGATGGTTGAGTACTACGGTGCACAAACACCATTGAACCAAGTGGCCTCAATTACGATTCCGGAACCACGGATTTTAATGGTGACGCCTTATGACAAGTCAGCACTAGAAGACATTGAGAAGGGTATTTTGGAATCCGATGTGGGGATTACACCAGCTAACGATGGGACGGCCATCCGACTCGTTGTTCCACAACTGACTGAGGAACGGCGTAAGGAAATTGCTAAGCAAGTTAAAGCTAAGGCAGAAGAAGGCAAGGTTGCCGTTCGAAACATTCGCCGAGAAGCCATGGATAATATCAAAAAGGGTCACAAGAATGGTGACTATACGGATGATGACCTGCATAACTTAGAAGACCAAGTTCAAAAAGTGACGGATAAGGCCATTAAAGGTGTAGATGCTATCGCGGCCGAGAAGGAACAAGAAGTGTTGACCGACTAAGCTCAACTAGACAAGGAGTGCTGAAAATGGCAGAAGACAAGCAAAACAACCAAGATAATATTGAAATTACCCCCGGTTCTAAAGAATTTGGCAAGATGGTTTTTCGGTTGAATAATCCAGTTAACGCTGAAAATGTCTCAATCTTGAACTATAATGGCGCTGAGTTGGAAGAAATTCAAGAAGGCGTTTATGCGCAGCCAGCTTTCGTTAGCGATGATTTCAACCTCTTCTTCGTGGTGACACAATTAATCGGTGATGACTGGATCGTGGCGTTCTCAAAGGCCACGATTGAAAATGGTAATGAGATTACCGATTTGTCGGATCCACTGCCAACGGGTGAAGGCTTGAACCTGTTGGGTCAAGTAAGTGCAGATGATGCCAACAACTTGTTGAGCTACTTCGGCACCTTGGCTGATGCGAAACGCGGCGAATGGCGGTTAATTGAGTAGCCGTTCAAAAACTAAAGTTTTCGCTCAATTTTGGGGCCGGGATAGTTTCCCGGTCCTTTTTTTGTTATGATGAATGGTTGTAAAGACCAATGGAGGTGCGCCGTGTTTTCATTTTTTAGTAAAGATCAAACGACTGGCGAAGTCGCGGAACATCAATTAGACGAAGCCAACATTCCCGCCCACATTGCCATCATCATGGATGGCAATGGTCGGTGGGCTCAGCAACGGCATTTGCCCCGGATTGCCGGACACAAACAGGGGATGAATACTGTGAAGACGGTGGCGAAGGCTGCCAGCCACCTGGGCGTTAAGGTATTAACACTCTATGCGTTTTCAACCGAAAATTGGAAGCGACCCAATGCAGAAGTTAATTACCTCATGAAATTACCAGTAGATTTCTTTGGGACATTTGTGCCTGATTTGATTAAAAATAATATTCGCGTGAAGGTTATGGGCTATACGGATCAGTTGCCGGCTGCGACACAAAAGGCAGTGGCTGATGCTATTGCAGATACGCGGCATTGTACGGGGATGGTTCTGAACTTTGCGCTAAATTATGGTGGGCGAGCTGAATTGGTGACGGCGGTTCAACACGTTGCTCAGCAAGTCCAAAGTGGCCAACTAGATCCAGCAGAAATTGATGAGACAATGCTCGATCGACAATTGATGACGGCGGATTTAGGTGAACTTCGCGACCCGGATTTGTTGATCCGAACGAGTGGGGAGAAACGTTTGTCTAATTTCATGCTCTGGCAGGTCGCCTACAGCGAATTTGTCTTTATGCAGGAGCACTGGCCTGATTTTGATCAAACGGCCCTAGAAACGGCAATTTATGAGTATCAACAGCGACACCGGCGATACGGTGGACTGACTCCTGACACGGAGAAATAATTTTATTGAGGAGTTTTTGACATGAGACAACGGGTTATTACGGCAGTTGTGGCGTTAATTATCTTTATCCCGATTATCGTTGCGGGGCATATCTGGATAGATATTGCGGCATTTGCCTTAGGATTAGTGGCATTATCAGAAGTCTTGATTATGCGTAAGAAGTTATTGGTAAGCCCGGAAGCCATCATTTCCGGCATTGGTATTTTGGCAGTGATTGCGCCTCAGAGTTGGTGGGGTGAATTGCTACCAAGTTACTTGAAGCCTTGGTACATTGTTTATTTATTTATCTTATTGCTTCTGATGCGAACGGTGGTATCGCGAAATCGCTTCTCCTTTGATGATGCTGGTGTGATTACATTAAGTATGCTTTACATTGGGGTCGGTTTTCATTTCTTTATTGCCGCCCGGACGATTAGCTTGGTAGCTCTGTTATACGCGCTGTTCATCGTGTGGACGACGGATTCTGGTGCTTACATGATTGGTCGGAAGTTAGGTAAACATAAATTAGCGCCGCACATTAGTCCTAATAAGACGTGGGAAGGTTCCATTGGTGGATCATTAGTGGCCACGATTGTGGGGAGTGTGTTTTGGTATTTCTTCCCAATTGGGCACTTTAGCCTAGGGATTATGATTATTTTGACGCTGATCTTTTCCGTGGTTGGTCAATTTGGCGACTTGGTTGAATCAGCACTTAAACGGTACTATGGTGTGAAAGATTCTGGTAAGATTTTGCCCGGTCACGGTGGTATTTTAGATCGGTTTGATAGCCTCTTGCTGGTATTACCGGTTATCCATTTGTTTGGATTGATTTAGCGCGGCTGCTGACTTGCGTCGTCTGGGGTCCTAGGGTATGCTAGGGAGCAGATAAAAAGCGCAGGCTACTCACGACTGAAGAAGGGACGACATCTGTGATTACAACGATTATTACCTTTATCATTGTCTTTGGGATTTTGGTCATTGTCCATGAATTCGGGCATTTTTACTTTGCCAAGCGAGGCGGCATTCTCGTCCGTGAATTCTCGATTGGAATGGGGCCAAAATTGGTTTACCACCGTGGCAAAGATGGCACGACTTACACACTGCGGTTATTACCAGTGGGCGGTTACGTCCGGATGGCGGGTGCTGAAGATGACGAAGAAGAGCTGAAACCGGGAACGCCAGTTAGCCTGTACGTGGGCGCTGACGAAAAGGTTGAACGAATCAATACCAGCAAAAAATCCACGTTATTTAACGGTATTCCGTTAGAAGTTACCGCAACGGATCTAGAGGATGAGTTGTGGATTGAAGGCTATGAAAATGGTGACGAAAGTGCCATTAAGCGCTATGCGGTTGCTCACGATGCCACGGTGATTGAAAGCGACGGGACGGAGCTACAAATTGCCCCGAAGGACGTTCAATTTCAGTCGGCATCATTAGGCCGACGATTGATGACGAACTTCGCTGGACCGATGAACAATATCTTATTAGCGATTGTTACCTTTATGCTGATGTCCTTTGCTCAGGGTGGCGTTTCAATGGGCACGAATCAGGTTCAAGTAGCTGATTCACCGGTATCAGTGGCGAAACAGGCTGGCGTGAAGACCAACGATAAGATTACGGCAGTCAACGGTCGAAAGACCACCAGCTGGACCGATCTTAGTACCGCGATTCAGCCATTGGCCAACAAAAAAACAACGCTGACGATTCAAAGAGGATCGGCGACCAAACACATTACAGTGACACCTAAAGGTGAAACTTCCAACGGTAAAACGGTGGGGATGATTGGGATCACGCAAGCCCAAGATAAGAGCATTGGGGCCATCTTAGCTTCTGGATTTACACAGACGTGGACGATGACCAAAGCGTTGTTTGGGGCTTTGTGGCACATGGTTTCTGGTCACTTTAGTTTGAACGATTTAGGCGGACCAGTCGCCATTTTTGCCACAACCTCACAGGCCACCAAGTTTGGCTTGGTTGGCGTGTTAAATTTCTTAGCCTTTTTATCAATTAATTTGGCAATTGTGAACTTACTGCCGATTCCAGCCTTGGATGGTGGTAAAATATTATTAAACTTTATTGAAGCTATTCGGCGTAAGCCGCTTTCAGAAAATGTGGAAGCTGCCATTACGTTGATTGGCGTGGGGTTCTTAGTTCTGCTTATGTTACTGGTGACGTGGAATGATATTGAACGCTACTTTATTCATTAAGGAATTCGGTTATTACGAGAAGGGACTATTTGACTATGAAACAATCACAACTACTCATTCCGACGTTAAAGGAAGTACCGAATGACGCCGAAGCTCTGAGCCATCAGATGATGCTACGAGCCGGGTACATTCGTCAGGTTACCGCCGGCATGTACGCCTACCTACCGCTGGCGTTTCAGGTGTTGACGAACATTGAAACGATCATTCGTGAGGAAATGGAAAAAATCAATGCCGTTGAAATGCTGATGCCGGCTGTATTGCCAGCATCACTATGGCAGGAGTCCGGTCGGTATGAAACGTACGGTCCCAACTTGTTTAAATTTAAGAATCGGCATGATAGTGATTTTATTTTGGCACCGACTCATGAAGAGACGTTTACCATGTTGGTGCGTGACGCGATTAAGTCGTACAAGCGACTACCACTGGTGATGTACCAAATCCAGCCTAAGTATCGGGATGAAGATCGCCCCCGTTATGGGTTGTTACGCGGCCGCGAATTCATTATGAAAGATGCTTATTCATTTTCTTTGAGTGATGAAGATCTTGATCGGATTTATAACCAGATGGAGCAGGCTTATGAAAACATCTTTGATCGGATTGGCTTAAACTATCGGGCCATTGTCGGTGATGGTGGCGCCATGGGTGGTAAGGATTCTAAGGAATTCTCTGCAATTGCCCCTGTTGGTGAAGATACCATCGTTTATTCTGATTCTTCAGACTACGCGGCTAACTTGGAGATGGCTAAGAGCCTCTTTGTCAGCAAAAAGTCACATGCCCAACTGGCGGATCTCGAAAAGATCGCCACACCGGGGGTTCACAGCATTGCCGAATTGGCTGAATTCTTAGACGTTAAGCCAGCAGCTTTGGTCAAGAGTATGCTTTACATCGCGGATGACCAACCAGTAATGGTCTTGGTTCGTGGCGATCATGAAGTTAATGAAACGAAACTAAAGAACTATTTGAATGCTGATTTCTTGAATCCAGCAACACCAGAAGACGCACAGAAGTATTTAGGCGCAAACTTCGGTTCATTGGGACCTGTTGGTGTCAGTGAAGATGTTAAAATTTTGGCTGACCAATACGTGGGTGACATGGTTAACGTGGCTGTTGGTGCTGACGAAGATGAGCACCACTACCTTAATGCCAACCTCGACCGTGACTTCCGGGTAGATGCGTTTGCTGATCTCCGTGAAGTTCAGCCAGGTGATTTATCGCCAGACGGTTCCGGTGTCTTGAAGTTTACTAAGGGGATTGAAATTGGCCATATCTTTAAGCTGGGGACCCGGTATTCCGATGCCTTGGGTGCGACAGTGCTTGATGAAGGCGGCCGTCAAAAGCCCGTTGTGATGGGATCGTATGGTATTGGAGTTAGTCGACTCTTATCAGCCATTGCTGAACAACAAGCTGATGACAAGGGTTTGGTTTGGCCCCGGAACATTGCACCATTTGATATTCATTTAGTTCCGGTCAACTTGAAGAAGGATGACCAGGCACAGCTGACCAGTGAGTTAGAAGAACAATTAACGGCTAAGGGTTACCGCATCTTAACGGATGATCGAAAGGAACGACCTGGCGTTAAGTTCGCTGATTCTGATTTGATGGGGATTCCAGTTCGAATCACTATCGGTAAAAAAGCTGGTGAAGGGATTGTCGAAATTAAAATTCGGAAAACTGGTGAAACCGTCGAAGTGATTAAAGACGAAGTTGCTAGCACCGTTGAAATTCTCTTCAAAGACATTGACTAGCTGTTAATGTCGTTTAGTAATTATGAGTTGTGGATATGAGAGGTCGGGACAAACGTCCTGGCCTCTTTTAGCCAGACGAAAGGAGTTTACTTGTGGACGAAGATCGCCATGCTTTATTTGAAAAGCTACTACAACAATTAGATTTGACTAGTGAAGCCGATCAGCCTTACTTCCAAACGGCCACGGTGGATCGCTTAACCGTACATGAACAATCGCGTCGCTGGCAATTTTTATTGAAATTACCAAGCATGTTGCCTTTTACGGCGTTTGTAGATTTTCACAATCATTTACAGGTCGCTTTCCGGGAAATTGCGACGGTTGAGGCGACCATTGAAGTGGACCAGCCGGAGTTAACCAACCGGCTACTGGGCGACTATTGGGAGTGGATCGTTAAGAATAGTGGACTGACCAGTAATTTGATTCAGGAGCTTTGTCAGTCGCAAGTACCAGAGTTGGATGAGAACAATCGGGTCTTACTCTATGCCCAAAATGAAGTGGTTAAAGACTTCTTGAGCAATCAGGCACTAGGGCCGATTGAATCGGCTTACCGTCGTGCGGGATTTCCGAAGTTCAATATTCATGTGATGATTGATGAATCTAAATCTCAGGCCAAAATTGATGAATTCAAAGCGCGGCAAGAAAAGACGGATGCGCAACTGGCGCAACAGGCCGCTGCGGCGATTGAAAAGGCCAACCAAAAACGCCAATCACAAGGGGACACGCCAGCTGCTGAAGGGCCAACCCAGATTGGTAAGGCCATTAAGGGGGATCAGCCAGTCACTAAGATGATTGACATCACCCAAGAAGAACGGTCAGTTGTTGTGGAAGGCTATGTTTTTGAAAAAGAAGTTCGGAAGCTACGCTCGGGACGCCAGCTGTTGACACTAAAAATTACTGACTACACCTCGTCTTTTGCGGTGAAAAAGTTCTCGCGCGGGGCTGAGGATGAGGCGCAATTTGCCGGTGTTGAAGAAGGTAGCTGGGTCAAAGTCCGGGGTAACGTTCAGGAAGACACGTATATGCATGACTTAGCGTTAAATGCCTATGATATTAATCAGGTGAAACACGCTAGTCGGCAAGACACGGCACCCGAGGGAGAAAAACGGGTGGAGTTGCATTTGCATACCAGCATGAGCCAAATGGATGCGACGAACTCCATTGGCGATTACGTCAAGCAAGCTAAAAAGTGGGGAATGCCGGCACTGGCAATTACGGACCATGCCGATGTTCAAGGGTTCCCAGCGGCGTTTAATTCGGCGGCTAAGGCCGGTATTAAAATGCTTTATGGGGTCGAAGCCAACTTGGTGGATGACGGTGTACCTATCGGGTATAACAGTGCGCACGTTCCCTTAGATGGAGCGACCTATGTGGTCTTTGACGTGGAAACGACCGGGTTATCTGCTATTTATGACAAAGTGATTGAATTATCGGCGGTCAAAATGGAGCATCAAAACGTGGTTGATCAGTTCGAAGAATTCATTGACCCGGGCTTCCCACTGTCGGAACAGACGACCAACTTAACAAGTATCACCGATGATATGGTGGCCGGGTCCAAATCTGAAGAAGAGGTCTTCAAACTTTTCCGTGAGTTCTGTGGTGATGCAATTATCGTTGGGCATAATGTCACGTTTGACGTGGGGTTCATGAATACCGGGTACCAACGTCACGGAATGGCAGAGATTAGCAACCCAATCATTGATACCTTAACGTTGGCACGTTTCTTGTACCCAACGTTAAAGAGTTATCGACTAAATACATTGGCTAAACGTTTCCATGTCAGCTTGGAGCACCATCACCGGGCCGTATATGATGCGGAATCCACTGGACATTTGAATTATCTATTCTTAAAGGATGCCGAGGACCGTTATGACATTCAATATCATGACCAGTTAAACGATCATATGACTGATAATGATGCTTATAAGCATGCCCGACCGAATCACGCGATTCTGTTAGCTAAGACCCAAGCGGGACTTAAAAACATGTTTAAATTGGTGTCGGCTTCTAACGTTGACTACTATTATCGGGTGCCACGGGTCCCTCGCAGTGTTCTAGAGGAGTATCGAGAGGGAATCATCGTTGGTTCCGCCTGTTCGTCGGGAGAAGTCTTTACGGCGATGATGCAAAAAGGTCAAGTAGAAGCGGCCGCTAAAGCTAAATTCTACGATTACCTTGAGGTTCAGCCCTCAGCTGCCTACCAGCCGTTGATCGATTCGGGACTTATCGCCGATCGAGAAAATATGGAAGAAATTGTGCGTAACATGGTGAAACTTGGTCACGATTTAAACAAACCGGTGGTTGCGACGGGGGATGTTCACTTCTTAAATCCCGATGATTATATTTACCGTAAAATTCTGATCCATTCGCAAGGTGGCGCCAATCCATTGAATCGGCAAGAGTTGCCAGACGTTCATTTTATGACGACTGACGAGATGTTAACCGATTTTGCTTACTTGGGCGAAGAGACGGCTAAAGAAATTGTTGTAACCAATACGCAAAAGATTGCTGATGACATCGATGAAGTTCATCCGTTAAAAGATAAGCTGTACACACCGCGAATGGAAGGCGCCGAAGACGAAATCCGGCAACGGACGATGGATACGGCACATGCGATGTATGGCGATCCTTTACCCGAACTGGTTCAGCATCGAGTGGACCGTGAACTTAAGTCAATTATTGGTAACGGGTTCTCTGTTATTTACCTGATTGCGCAACGGCTGGTAGCCAAGTCCAATAAGGATGGTTACTTAGTTGGGTCACGGGGGTCTGTGGGGTCCAGTCTGGTTGCGACGCTAACCGGAATTACTGAGGTCAATCCTTTACCGCCACATTATCGGTGTCCAAAGTGCCAGTATTCGCATTTTTATACCAAAGGGGAATATAGCTCAGGGTATGATTTGCCCGAAAAAGATTGTCCTGAATGTGGCACACTGATGATTGGCGATGGCCATAACATTCCGTTTGAAACGTTCTTAGGTTTTAAGGGGAATAAGGTTCCGGATATTGATTTGAACTTCTCCGGGGACTATCAACCGATTGCCCATAACTATACGAAAGTATTGTTTGGCGAGAAGAATGTGTACCGGGCCGGAACGATTGGCACCGTGGCTGACAAGACGGCTTACGGCTATGTGAAGGCCTACGAGCGAGATACCGAGCAAACCTTCCGCGGCGCTGAGATTGATCGGTTAGCCAAAGGGGCCACTGGGGTCAAACGAACGACTGGGCAACATCCAGCGGGGATTATTGTTGTGCCAGATTATATGGACATTTTTGATTTCACGCCGATTCAGTACCCGGCTGACGATCAATCGGCAGCTTGGCAAACGACCCACTTTGATTTCCATTCGATCCATGATAACATTTTGAAAATCGATATTTTAGGGCATGATGATCCAACCATGATTCGGACCCTACAAGATCTTTCGGGTGTTGATCCAACGACAATTCCCATGGATGATCCCGGTGTGATGGGGTTATTCTCCGGGACAGATTCGCTGGGGGTGACGCCGGAACAAATTCAATCGAAGACCGGAACGTTAGGTGTTCCTGAATTTGGGACGCGGTTCGTGCGGGGGATGTTAGAGGAAACGCATCCCCAAAATTATTCGCAGCTACTGCAAATTTCCGGACTTTCTCACGGAACTGATGTGTGGTTAGGTAATGCTGAAGAACTCATCAAGAATGGAACGGCAACGATTGCTAACGTGATTGGTTGTCGGGATAACATTATGACCGACTTGATTAACTTCGGGTTGGATTCTGAAACGTCATTCCAAGTGATGGAACACGTGCGGAAAGGCCGGGGAATCCCCGACGAGTGGCAAGAAAAAATGAAAGCCACCGACTGTCCGGACTGGTACATTGATTCTTGTTTGAAGATCAAGTATATGTTCCCCCGGGCCCATGCGGCTGCTTATGTTTTGATGGCGTTGCGGGTGGCGTACTTTAAGGTCTATTTCCCAATTATCTATTACGCGGCTTACTTCTCTGTGCGGGCCGATGATTTTGATGTTGTGGCGATGTCACAAGGAAAGACAGCTGTCAAAGCAGCCATGAAAGCGATCAACGATCAAGGGATGGACGCGTCCGCCAAAGATAAAAACCTGTTGACAGTACTGGAATTGGCTAATGAAATGCTTGAGCGGGGCTTTAAGTTCAAGATGATTGATTTGGAAAAGTCCGACGCTGCTGATTGGATTATCGATGGGGATACGTTAATTGCACCATTCAAAGCAGCACCCGGTTTAGGGTTAAACGTGGCGAAGCAAATTGTGGCGGCGCGTAACGATCGGCCATTTATCTCTAAAGAAGACTTGGCCAAGCGGGGTAAGGTCTCCAAAACATTGATTGATTTTATGACAGAAAACGGTGTATTAGCCGGTTTGCCAGACGAAAATCAACTCAGCTTGTTTGATGATTTAATGTAAATTAATGTTAAAGAAGAGTCATGGTTAAGTAGCCATGATTCTTCTTTTGAATTGAATGGCAAGCGCTTACAAACCCGTTAAAATATGGTATACTTAAGTTGTGAAAATGAGAACCAGAAATAAACTCTAGCGAAAGCGGGTGTTCACCATGTTACGGCGGTTCGTACGGTTACCAGATGGGTGGATTTTTCTAGCAGGTTATTGTTTGATTGGTCTGGGCTACATTTTGTTTGGGACACTGGCTACGGTCGTATCAGCACCGTTTTTGGCATTAGTCATTGCGTACTTTCTGGCGGCCTTTGTGTTAACCGTAATTAAGGCGATCAGTTTGCGAAATATGGCAACGACCCGGCTGAATTTTCTGGTTTTTGAATTTATCACAATTGTTGGGTTTATTTTACTCTTAGTGACTGCCGAGTCATAAGTGGTCAAACAGTTGCAATCGCGGTGAAACTGTAGTAGAGTGGTGTTTGTAGTTAAACTCGTTTTTAAATGAGTGAGCAGTCATTGCTCACTCTTTTTAATGGAAAAATGTAGGAGGCGGAATTCTTTGAGTACTGTCGTCGAGACCGTGACGGCCTTAGCCCAGCCGATTGTGGCGCAGCATCAGTTTGAATTAGTTGACGTTGAATTTGTCAAGGAAGGCAAGAGTTGGTACCTGCGGCTCTACATTGATAAACCCGGAGGCATTAATATCGAGGAATGTGCGTTGGTTAGTGATGAAGTGTCTGAGAAGATGGACGCTTTAGATCCTGATCCCATTCCTCAAGCTTATTTCTTAGAGGTTTCTTCACCCGGCGCAGAACGTCCTTTGAAGAAGCCAGCCGACTTTGAAAAGGCCGTGGGTGATTATATTCACGTGTCGTTGTACCAAAAGATTGGTAACAGTAAAGTTTATGAAGGTACGTTGTTGTCATTAACAGCGGATAGCCTGGATTTAGAAGTGAATCTCAAAGGGCGCATCAAGACCTTAACGATTCCTCGCGATGCCGTTGCCCAAGCTCGGTTAGCCATCAAGTTCTAACTAAATAAGGAGCGAAACAGAACATGAGTAAAGAATTATTGGGTGCCTTAGATGTACTCGAAACGGAAAAAGGTATCGACAAGCAAGTTGTGATCGATGCTTTGGAAGCCGCATTAGTTTCTGCTTACAAGCGTAACTATGACCAGGCCCAAAATGTTGAGGTCGAATTCGATCAACGTAAGGGTGATATTCACGTTTATGCGGTCAAAAAAGTGGTCGATCAAGTATATGACTCACGTTTGGAAGTTGGTTTAGACGAAGCTTTGACGATCAACAAGGGCTATGAATTGGGCGATGACATTAAGTTTGAAGTCACTCCCAAGAATTTTGGCCGAATTGCCGCTCAGACGGCTAAGCAAGTGATTTTACAACGGGTACGAGAAGCCGAACGTAATATCATTTACAATCAATACAGCCAATACGAAAATGAAATCGTCACTGGTGAGGTTGAACGTCAAGATTCTCGGTTTGTCTATGTGAGTTTAGGCAAGGTTGAGGCCGTTATGGGTCGTCAGGATCAAATGCCTAACGAAACCTATCGGATTCATGATCGGGTTAAAGTATACGTAACGCGGGTGGAAAATGCGACGAAGGGTCCCCAAGTCTTTGTTAGTCGAACTCACGCAGACTTGTTAAAGCGGTTGTTTGAACAAGAAGTTCCGGAAATTTATGACGGGACCGTTGAAATTATGGCGATTGCGCGTGAAGCTGGCGACAGAGCCAAGGTGGCAGTTCGTTCTAATAATCCAGATATTGACCCAGTGGGAACAAGTGTTGGTCCACGGGGGCAACGGGTTCAAACGATTGTTAATGAACTAGGCGGCGAAAACATGGACATTGTCGAATGGACTGATGATGAAGCCAAGTTCATTGCCAACGCATTGAATCCAGCGGAAGTTTTAGATGTGATCTTTGATCCGAATAACGAGCGGGCTTGTGAAGTCATCGTGCCAGATTACCAGTTGTCATTGGCGATTGGTAAACGGGGACAAAATGCCCGCTTGGCTGCTAAGTTAACCGGTTATAAGATCGATATTAAATCAGAATCCGAAGCATCTGCTATAATGAAAGCTGACCAGGCTGCTGATGAAGCAACAACTGGTGCTACTGTTAGCGAGGATGATGACACTGAACCAGCTGCAGAAACAGTTGCTGACGATACCACTAGCGAAGAAACGCCAGTCAATGATGCAACGACGGATGTGGCGAGTGACGAATCAGCTGAGTAGCGAACAGTCCAAGGAGGGTTAAGCCCATGAAACAGCGAAAAATCCCGATGCGTAAAGACATCGTAACGGGTGAAATGGCACCCAAAAAGCAATTGGTTCGGGTTGTTCGGAACCAAGATCAAGAAGTCAGCATTGATCCGACCGGGAAACAATCTGGCCGGGGAGCTTACATTAGCCTCGATGTTGAAATCGCTAAACGGGCTAAGAAGGAGCGGACTTTTGACCACGCTTTTAGTCTTAAAATCGATGATCAATTCTACGATGATTTAATAGCGTACGTTGATCATCAGCAAGCACGGCGGGAATTATTTGACCATGACTAATTCTGAACGTGCTTTACAATTATTAGGACTTGTCCGTCGAGCTGGTAAGTTAGTGACGGGTGAATCCTTTGTGTTAGCCGCTGTGCGGGATGGCTCGGCGAAGCTGGTCTTACTGGCTAGTGACGCGGGTCAAAGTAATCAAAAACAGTTCCGCGATAAAACAACGAGCTATCACGTTGAATTGAATGAATCGTTTTCTAAGGACCAGTTGAGCACGGCAATTGGTGCCGCGCGCACGGTCATTGCCATTACCGACGCGGGATTTGCCCGGAAGTTACAACAGTTACTCGCGTAGCCGCCTGACGTTCTCGCGCTCGGTGAAAGATAAGGGAGTGTGAAGATATGGGGAAAAAGCGAATTTATGAACTCGCCAAAGAAATTAATGTCTCCAGTAAACAAATCATCGCAAAGGCTGAAGAAAAAGGCTTTCCGGTGAAAAATCACATGTCAACGCTCGGCGAGAACGAAGAACGTCAGTTACGGGAGGCTTTTAAGCCACAGGCTAAGACCAGTCATGAACAATCGGCTGCGTCAGCACAACCGCAACGCAAGGCGCAACAGCCCCGGCGAGAAAAATCGCAAGGGACTGCGCGGACACAAACAACAGCACAAAAACCAGCAGGAAAACCTGCTAATCAAACACAACGTAACAACAATAATAAAAATAACGGCCAAACCGGGAATCGTCAGCATGAGCAACAACATTCCGGTACTGGCAGATTTGGTGGAAGCTTGAATAATAATACGAATAATAGCAACGGCCGGCGTAATAGCAACAATTCAAACAGTCGTGGTGGCCGTAATAGCCGCAATAACCGCAACAATCGCCGCCGTAATAATAACAATAATAACCGGTACAAGAAGAACCAACGGATTAAAGACACGAACCAGCACAAGGGTGCGCCAGAACGGAAGAATAAGGCATTACCAGAAGTCTTAGTTTATACTGACGGGATGAATGCTCAAGATTTAGCCAAGATTTTACACCGTTCTTCGGCTGAAATTGTTAAGAAACTCTTTATGCTTGGCGTGATGGTTAATCAAAACCAATCCTTGGATAAGGACACAATTGAAATATTAGCCGATGACTATGGCATTCAGGCGCAAGAAAAGGTTGAAGTTGACGTGACCGACATCGATAAGTTCTTCGATGCGGAAATGGCTAATAAAGACTTTGAAGCACCACGAGCACCGGTTGTGACCATCATGGGACACGTTGACCATGGGAAGACAACGTTGTTGGATCACCTCCGGCACTCACACATCACGGATGGTGAAGCTGGTGGGATTACCCAGGCTATTGGGGCCTATCAAGTGCACTATAATGATAAGGTCATTACTTTCTTGGATACGCCAGGACATGCGGCCTTTACTGAAATGCGGGCACGTGGGGCTGAAATTACCGATATTACGGTCTTGGTTGTCGCTGCCGATGATGGTGTGATGCCACAGACTATCGAAGCCATTCACCATGCGAAAGCCGCAGGCACGCCAATTATTGTGGCGGTCAACAAGATTGATAAGCCAGGGGCTAACCCGAACCATGTGATGGAACAATTAACGGAATACGAATTGATTCCAGAAGACTGGGGTGGCGATACCATCTTTGTTGAAATCTCAGCGAAGTTTGGTAAGAACATCGACGAATTATTAGATATGATTCTGTTGCAGTCTGACGTGTTGGAATTAAAGGCTAACCCTAAGCAAAATGGGGTTGGGTCTGTGATCGAAGCCCGGTTGGATCAAGGTAAGGGGTCTGTTGCCACTCTGTTGGTTCAACAAGGAACCCTTCATGTTGGTGACCCCATTGTTGTCGGGAATACCTTTGGCCGTGTACGGACTATGGTTAACGAACGGGGTCGTCGGATTAAGGATGCTACGCCGTCAACACCCGTTGAAATTACCGGTTTGAATGACGTCCCAGAAGCTGGGGATCGCTTTGTCGTCTTTGATGATGAAAAGACGGCTCGGGCGGCTGGTGAAGAGCGGGCCAAGGAAGCCTTAGTTAAAGAACGTCGGAACACGAGTCATGTCACGTTGGATAACCTCTTTGATTCCCTTAAGGAAGGTGAAATGAAAGAAGTTGACGTGATTATTAAGGCCGATGTTCAAGGTTCCGTTGAAGCCTTGGCTGGGAGCTTGAAGAAGATTGATGTATCCGGTGTTCGGGTCAACATCATTCACTCGGCCGTTGGGGCAATCAATGAAAGTGATGTCACTTTGGCAGAAGCTTCTGATGCCATCATTATTGGTTTTAACGTACGGCCAACACCACAAGCCCGGGCACAAGCTGATAGTGACAAAGTGGATATTCGCTTACACAACGTGATCTACAACGCCATTGATGAAATTGAAACGGCGATGAAAGGGTTACTTGAACCAACTTACGAAGAAGAAATTATCGGAGAAGTTGAAGTTAAGGATATCTTCCATGCGTCTAAGGTTGGTACCATTGTCGGTGGGATGGTAACGGAAGGTTACGTGACCTCTGAAAGTGATGTACGCTTGATTCGTGATGGCGTTGTCATTTATGAAGGTAAGTTGGGTAGCCTGAAGCGTTTCAAAGATGATGTTAAGCAAGTGAAGATGGGTTATGAATTAGGTTTGACGATCGAGAACTATAACGATGTCAAGGTGGGCGACGTTATCGAAGCCTACGTGATGAAGGAAGTTCCGGTTAAATAAAGTTCGGAGGCAACCAGCAATGGCACAATATCGAGTTGGCCGGTTGGAACAAGAAATCCAACGGGAAGTTACGGATATTTTACTAAAGCGCGTCCGCGATCCACGGGTCGAAGGCGTGACCGTTACCGGTGTGGAAGTCACAGGTGACTTGCAACAGGCAACGATTTACTACAGCATTTTATCGGACAAAGCCTCTTCTGCTGAAAAAACGGCGGCAGGGTTAAAGAAGGCCACCGGATTGATTCGTTCTGAGTTGGGCTCACGGTTAAGTATCTACAAGACGCCTGAGTTGACGTTTGAACAGGATGGATCTGTTCGGTATGGTAGCCGGATCGATGAATTGTTGAATGATCTTCATCACCAAGACTAATTGGTAATGGGAACATGAAGACGCTGATCTAGCTGGATCAGCGTCTTTTTATAACGGTAAAGGTTTAGGAGGCGTCAAAAATGAACGGGATTATTCCGTTGTACAAAGAGCGAGGACTTACCAGCTTCGATTGTGTCGCAAAATTGCGTCACATCTTGCAGACTAAAAAGGTTGGTCATAGTGGGACCCTCGATCCAAGTGTGGATGGGGTGTTGCCCATTTGCATTGGTTCGGCAACGAAAGTGGTGCCGTATTTGATGGCGTCCGGTAAGGTGTATCGCGGGTCAGTCACACTAGGATTGGCCACGACAACTGAGGACTTGGATGGTGACGTGGTCGAGCGACAGCCACTTGAACGGCCGTTTACTGCTGATCAGGTGGCTGCGGCTGCCCAAGCACTGACGGGAACAATTCAACAAACACCGCCCATGTATTCTGCAGTGAAAGTGAATGGACGTAAATTGTACGAGTATGCGCGTGCTGGTGAAACGGTCGAGCGACCAACCCGTACGATTATGGTGGATCGATTCGACCTGCAAGGCGCCGGAACCTTCGATGCAACAGCGGGGACCCAAACGATTGATTTTGAAATCGCCTGTTCTAAGGGGACCTATGTCCGGACACTAGCGGTGGACCTTGGCCAGCAATTAGGCGTGCCAGCCGTCATGGCTACTTTGACGCGTATAAAAAGTGGTGGCTTTACGTTGTCACAGACGGTCACGTTGGCCGACGTTGAAGCCGCAATGGCTGATGACCAGATTGAACGTATTTTGCGGCCGATTGACTACGCCTTGCAAGACTATCCCCATGTTGCCCTTGATGAGCACTTGTGGGCACTCGTGAAAAATGGGGTCTTTTTATCGGCGGCGGAGTTAAATCAGGCCACGGAACCAGAATTGGCCTTAACTTATCAAGGTGAAACCAAGTGTTTGTACCGTTGGTCAGATGAGAAAAAGCAGTATCGACCATTAAAAATGTTTGCGGTGAATTAAACTGAGGAGAGAAATTCTTTATGGACGTTATTCGTATACACCATCCCTTAGATGCCCGGCAGATTCCAGATGAACCTGTCGTATTGGCGATGGGCTTCTTTGATGGGGTTCACCGGGGGCATCAAGCGGTGATTGCGCGAGCCAAGGCGTTGGCGCAAGAAAAACAGGCTAAACTGGCAGTGTTAACTTACGATCATCATCCAGCCTTGGTCTATCGGCCATTGGAAGCAGATGATCGAAAATATTTAAGTATCCCAACCAGAAAGCTCCAACAGTTGGAACGATTAGGGGTCGAACGGGTCTTTTTAGTGAACTATACGGGTGAATTTGCGTCGCAGTCGCCACAAGAGTTCGTTGATCATTATTTAGTGGCCTTCCATACGGTGGTTGCTGTCGCTGGTTTTGATCACACCTATGGCAAGAAAGATGTGGCGACGATGGACCGCTTAGCTGATTATGCTAAGGGCCGTTTCACGGTCGAAACGGTGGCTCAAGAAGCCCAGGATCAGCAAAAAATAAGTTCAACGCGGATCAGGCAGGCAATGAAGCAAGGCGACATTGATCTGGCCAATCAGTTACTGGGTTATCCTTATCGTTCAACGGGCGTGGTCGTTCATGGCGAGGCGCGTGGCAGGACGATTGGCTATCCCACGGCTAATATTTTAACGCCAGAGAATCAATGGCTACCGGGAATTGGAATTTATACCGCACGGCTAAAGGTGGGCGCTATTTGGTACCCGGGGATGGTCTCAATTGGTCGCAACGTGACCTTTGGGGATGGTCGGCCGATTACGGTAGAGATGAATCTGCTAGACTTTCAAGGAAACCTATATGGCGAACCAGTGGAAGTTGAGTGGCAGCATCGCTTACGCGGCGAAATAAAGTTCGCTGATGCCGACGGGCTAGTTGATCAATTACAGCAAGACGAACGAGAAACGCGTGCGTATTTTCAGCGGTTAACGCAATAAGCTTAGGTGGGTCTGGGACAAAAGTCTCAGGCCCTTTTGCGTTTTTAAATAGCTGGTGGTGAACCAGCTAAGCGCCTTTTGTCCTACGCGCATTTGTTGTTGAATAACGGTTTTAACGAAAAAATTAGCACTTAATTACGTTGATTGCTAAAAATTCTGTTAGATTTCTTGACTTCAAAACGCGGTTTTGCTACATTATATATGTGTCTTAGCACTTGTGTTGTTTGAGTGCTAAAAAAGGGGTGATTGTGATGCTTTCAGATAGACAGATGATGATTCTGCGAGCGGTTGTCCGCGACTTTACGAACACGGGAGTGCCAGTTGGGTCAAAGGCATTAGCTAAGCAGTTACCCATCCACGTAAGCTCAGCAACGATTCGCAACGAGATGGCGGCCCTAGAAGAGCAAGGCCTCATAAAAAAGACCCACTCGTCTTCCGGACGGATTCCGTCGGTTGAGGGGTATCGCTATTACGTTGATCATTTAGTTAAGCCAGATCCTTTGCGACCCAACGATATTGATGTGATTCAGTCATCGTTAGGCGGCGATTTTCATAAAATTGATGAGATCATTTCGCAGTCCGCGACAATCCTGTCGAACTTGACGAGCTATACGGCGTTCACGTTGAAGCCGGAGCTAAAGGATAGCCGTTTGAGTGGTTTTCGGTTAGTGCCATTGGGCAAGCGGCAAGTGATGGCTATCTTGGTTACCGATAGTGGTGATGTTGAGAACCAAACATTTGACGTGAGTGAAGCGGTGTCGGGTGATCAGCTTGAAGCCGTTGTACGTTTAATCAATGACCAGTTGGTCGGATTGACGTTACCGGAAGTCTTACAAAAGCTGCGAACGGATATCCCGATGAAAATTACTAACTATATGCAAAGCCCCGCTGGTTTTCTCGATATTTTCGGGGATGTCTTGACCCGGGCCGCGCAAGAGCGATTTTATGTTGGTGGTCGACTGAATTTATTGAATTTCTCGCAGGATAGTGACGTTGATTCACTAAAATCGTTGTATTCACTGATCGACAAGACCGATGATATTGCAAACGTGTTGGGTCAACCAAGTGATAATATTTCCGTACAGATTGGTAACGAGATGACGAATGATGCGCTACGCAATTTCAGTTTGATTACCGCCACCTATGACGTTGATCAACATGGTAAGGGCATGATTGCCATTCTCGGGCCAACGCGAATGCCATATTCGCGGATGTTGGGAATTGTTGGTGCGTTTCGTGAAGAACTCGCGAAAAAATTACTGGATTATTACCGGTACTATGACGAGTAAAGAAAGGGAGGGGTTTTATCGTGGCTGAAGAACAACAACCATCCACAGATGATGAAACTGCGGCAAAGTCCGCCACAACAAAGCAAGCGTCACCTAAAGCTGAGACAGATCAATCGGCAACTCAGCCGGTTGAAGACCAGCCAACCGCAACGCCTGAAGAAGTCGCTGCTTTAGAGAAAAAGGCAGCTGACTTTGAGGATAAGTACCTGCGGGCGGAAGCAGAGGTTCAAAATATGCAAGCACGCTTCCAAAAGGAACAGGCGACGTTGATCAAGTATGATGGTCAACAGCTGGCTAAGGACGTGCTCCCCGTCATTGATAATTTGGAACGGGCGTTAGCTGTTGAGGCGAGCGATGACGTTGCCGCACAGATCAAGAAGGGGGTTCAGATGACTTATGATCATCTGGAAGATGCCCTGAAGCGTAACCATGTGACGGAAATTGCGGCGTTAGGTCAGACCTTTGATCCAACGTTACATCAAGCCGTTCAATCCGTTCCAGCAGAGGATGGTCAAGCTGCTGAAACAGTGGTGAATGTCTTACAAAAAGGCTACCAGCTAAAGGATCGGGTTTTACGGCCAGCCATGGTGGTTGTCGCACAATAACTTATTCAAACCAAAAACTAAAAAAAGAGGGAATTTTTGATGGCAAGTAACAAGATTATCGGAATTGACTTAGGAACGACTAACTCAGCCGTTGCCGTTCTTGAAGGTAGTACCCCAAAGATTATTGCAAATAAGGAAGGCGCTCGGACGACGCCATCCGTTGTCGCTTTTAAAGACGGCGAAACACAAGTTGGTGAAGTTGCTAAGCGGCAAGCTATTACCAACCCGAACACGATTTCATCCATCAAGAGTCACATGGGTGAAGCCGGCTACAAGGTGAGTGTTGATGGCAAGGATTACACGCCACAACAAGTATCAGCCATGATCTTACAACACTTGAAGGCATTTGCTGAAGATTATATTGGGGATACGGTTGAAAAGGCCGTTATCACGGTACCCGCTTACTTTAACGATGCGCAACGTCAAGCAACTAAAGATGCTGGTAAAATTGCCGGTTTAAGTGTTGAACGGATCATTAACGAACCAACGGCTGCTGCTTTGGCTTATGGCCTGGACAAGCAAGACAAGGACGAAAAAGTCTTAGTTTATGACCTTGGTGGTGGGACCTTTGACGTTTCTGTGTTGGAATTAGGTGATGGGGTCTTTGATGTTCTCTCAACCAATGGTGATACGCACTTAGGTGGGGATGACTTTGACCAAAAGATCATGGACTGGTTAGTCGCTGGTTTCAAAGAAGAAAATGGCGTTGACTTATCTAAGGATAAGATGGCATTACAACGGTTGAAGGATGCTGCTGAAAAGGCTAAGAAGGATCTCTCTGGAGTTACTGAAGCACAAATCAGCTTGCCATTTATTTCTGCCGGTGAAAATGGACCACTGCATTTGGAAAAGAGCTTGAGTCGGGCAAAGTTCAACGAATTGACGGCTGACCTGGTTGAAAAGACCCGGATTCCTGTTCAAAATGCGTTGAAGGATGCTGACTTACAAGCTAGTGATATTGATGTTGTAATCTTAAACGGTGGTTCTACTCGGATTCCAGCCGTTCAAGAAGCTGTTAAGAGCTGGACAGGTAAGGAACCTAACCATTCTATCAACCCTGATGAAGCTGTTGCCTTAGGTGCTGCCGTTCAAGGTGGGGTGATCACTGGTGATGTGAAGGACGTTGTCCTATTGGATGTCACGCCATTGTCCTTGGGGATTGAAACCATGGGTGGTGTCTTTACTAAGTTAATTGATCGCAACACGACGATTCCAACTAGCAAGTCACAAGTCTTCAGTACGGCTGCTGATAACCAACCAGCTGTTGATATTCACGTCTTACAAGGTGAACGGCCAATGGCTGCTGACAACAAGACGTTAGGTAACTTCCAGTTGACTGACATTCCAGCTGCTCCTCGTGGTGTTCCTCAAATCCAAGTGACGTTTGACATCGATAAAAACGGGATCGTAAATGTTTCTGCTAAGGACATGGGGACGAACAAGGAACAAAAGATTACCATCAAGAGTTCCGACGGCCTATCCGATGAAGAAATTGAAAAGATGATGAACGAAGCTAAGGAAAACGAAGAAGCCGACAAGAAGCGTAAGGAAGAAGTCGATACCAAGAACGAAGTCGACCAATTGCTCTTCCAGACCGACAAGACGTTGAAGGACGTTAAGGGTAAGGTTTCTGATGACGAAATCAAGAAGGCCGAAGATGCACGTGATGCCTTGAAGAAGGCCCAAGAAGCTAACAACTTGGACGACATGAAGGCTAAGAAGGATGATTTGACGAAGATTATCCAAGACCTTTCCGTCAAGCTTTACCAACAAGCCCAAAGCGAAGCCGGTGACGGTAACGCTGCTGGTGCCGATGGGGCGACAGCAGACGCTGATAAGAAAGATGATAATACCGTTGATGGTGACTTCCACGAAGTTAACGACGACGATAAGAAGTAAAAGCCGATAAGATGCGGCTTGGCAAAAAGTCAGAGTCCGTGGGGCTTTGGCTTTTTGTTTCGAGTATGCTATTCTTATGAGTAGCAAAAACAGCGGTATGGATTGGGAGGAAAAAGATGGCGCAAAGTGACTTATATGGCGTATTAGGTGTCGCAAAGGATGCCAGCCAAGATGAAATCAAAAAAGCCTATCGGAAATTGTCAAAGAAGTATCATCCGGACTTAAACAAAGCCCCCGATGCGGCGGAAAAGTTCAAAGAAGTTCAGGACGCCTATGACGTCTTGGGCGATGAACAAAAACGGGCCAACTATGATCAATACGGATCAGCAGATGGCGCGCAAGGTGGTTTTGGCGGCTTCGGCGGCGGTCAACAAGGTGGTTTTGGCGGCTTCGGCGGCGGTCAACAAGGTGGCTTCGGCGGCTTTGGTGGCGGCGGTGGTTTCGACGACATCTTCAACCAATTCTTTGGTGGTGGCGGTGGTCAACGAAATCCGAATGCGCCGCGGCCTGGTCGTGACTTGCAGTATCAGATGGATTTGACCTTTGAAGAAGCCATTTTTGGTAAGAAGACTAAAATTAAATATAACCGAGAAGCACAGTGTCACACGTGTGGTGGCAATGGTGCTAAGCCAGGGACGTCACCCGTGACGTGTCACCAATGTGGTGGGTCAGGTTATGTGACGACCGAAACCAACACTCCATTAGGACGGATGCGTAGCCAACAGCCATGTCCTGTTTGTCATGGAACAGGTCAAGAGATTAAAGAAAAGTGCCCAACCTGTGGCGGCTCCGGACATGAAGAGGAACGGCATGAAGTTGAAGTCACGATTCCAGCCGGAGTGGATGATGGTCAACAAATGCGGCTGCAAGGTCAAGGTGAGGCTGGCCAAAATGGCGGTGGTTACGGTGATCTATTCATTATCTTCGAAGTTCAGCCAAGCAAGGATTTCCGGCGTGATGGCACAGAAATTTATTTTGACCAAGACATTTCGTTTGTCCAAGCAACCTTGGGTGACGATGTGACAGTCAAGACGGTTCACGGTGACGTTAAGTTAAAGGTCCCCGCTGGGACTCAAGGCGGGACAACCTTCCGTCTTCGCGGTAAAGGGGCACCACGGTTGCGCGGTAACGGCAATGGTGATGAACATGTGACAATTAAGGTTGTGACCCCTAAGAACCTTAACAAAGGTCAACGTGATGCCTTACGTGACTTTGCGAAGGCTAGTGGCGAAAGTGTCACAGGCAGTGGCAAAGGAAATTTATTTAACAAAATGCGCGACAAATTTAATGAAAACTAGGATTCAAGTTTTAGTGGGTTCGTAGTTGATATATCAAGGCTGCTGAGTAGTTTCGGCAGCCTTTTTTGTGGCTAATAATTAAGGGGATAACTTAAGAATGAAAAGAAAGCGTTAAGGTTGAGTGACGTTGTTTGCAATCATGTTTTGTCAATGATAACCTCAACTTATAGGGAATGTGGCGGGGGCCACAACTCTCCACTTGACTAAAACGATTCGTCGGGGAATAATTAGTTTTAGTCGGGTTTGGACGGACGTCGGTTTCGGGGACGAATGAACCGACAAACTTTGGGGGTGAATTTTCATGAAAACAAAGTGGCTGACGATTTGGCATCAACCGGTCGTCGCATTTGTTGGCTGGACCATCTTCTACTTTGTCATCTTGATGGCGCTGGTTTATTTATACGGTTATAGTGGCTTAAATAATTCGACGTTTATTTACACCGAATTTTAGGATAGCAATGACCGTGATACTTTTTGGGGGGGATAGACAATGATTGATAATATGATTCAAGCAATGGATCACTGGGCCGTAACGGAACCAAATCGAGTGGCTTATGATGATTTGGGACACACGAATACGTACGGAGAGTTAAAACAACGTTCTGACGCGTTAGCAGCGCATCTGGATCACATGCAGTTACCAGCTGGGGCGCCGATTATGGTTTTTGGTGGTCAGACTTTTGATATGATGGTGACCTTCCTAGGCGTTGTTAAGAGTGGTCACGCTTATGTACCGATTGATACACACTCGCCACTAGAGCGGGTAACCACGATTAACGAGATTGCCCAGCCAGCAGCCGCGATTGGGGTTGCCGATTTGCCCACAACTTTAGGGGATACACCGATTATTACGGCGGCAGATCTGCAACAGATTTGGGCAACACCAATAGCTTATGACGTGACGCATGCCGTTCAGGGAGATGAGACGTATTACATCATCTTCACATCGGGAACTACCGGAAAACCTAAGGGCGTTCAAATTTCGCACAATAACTTATTGAGTTATGTGAATTGGATGCTGAGTGATGATTTCGCGTTGCCTACGGCTGCCCGAACCTTATCACAAGCACCATATTCTTTTGACTTGTCTGTGATGGACTGGGGACCGACGTTGGCTTCTGGTGGTACGTTAGTGGCCTTACCTAAGACGGTGACGGATAATTTCAAACAGTTGTTTGAAACACTACCTACTATGGATTTAAATGTTTGGGTCTCGACACCGTCCTTTATGGATATTTGCTTACTTGAACCAACATTTGACGGGGAACATTATCCAGAACTGACACGCTTCTTATTCTGTGGTGAAGAACTGACTCATGCAACGGCTTCGGCATTGCATCAGCGGTTCCCAGCAGCACGAATTTTCAATACCTATGGCCCAACTGAAACTACGGTTGCGGTTACTCAGGTTGAAATCACGGCTCAGCTGTTACAGGATTATCCACGATTACCAATTGGCTATGTCAAAGCAGACACAACCATTCAGGTTGTGGATGAGCAATTACAACCTGTTCCAGCGGGTAGTGAAGGCGAATTGTTAATTAGTGGGCCGTCAATGTCCAAGGGTTACCTGAACAATCCAGAAAAGACGGCTAAGGCTTTTGTCACGCTGAATGGTCATCAGGTGTATCGGTCAGGTGACTTAGGGGTGCAATTGCCTAATGGCTTGATCATGTATCGTGGCCGGACGGATTTTCAAATTAAACTTCACGGTTACCGCATCGAGTTAGAGGAAGTTAACCACTACCTGTCACAAGAGGACCACATTCAAGTAGGAGTTGCCGTTCCACGGTATGATCGCAACCACAAGGTCAGTCAACTGATTGCTTGGGTGGTGCCAAATGCGCAAACGTTTAGCAGTGAATTGGCTTTAACCAAGGCGATTAAGGACAATTTACAGGGCGGCGACATGATGGAATATATGATTCCACAGCGCTTTGTTTACAAGGATAGCTTACCGATGACCCCCAACGGCAAGGTTGATATTAAATCTATTATTGCTGAGGTTAATCAGTAATGCTGTCATTTGAACCATACGGCAACCCGACTTATTTCGCCTTGTTGGGTGTGGCATTATTGCCGTTGATGATTGGTCTCTTGTACGGTAAGCGGTCGCGGCTATATGAGACACTCATTTCGATCTTCTTCTTAGTCCTGACCTTTGGTGGTCCGAAGTGGACCCAAGGAGTTGCCCTGATTGTTTACGTCTTGTATGAAGTGGCTTTGACCTGGGGGTACGCCGTTTATCGTAAACAGAAGAATTCTGGACCGGTTTTCTACCTGTTGGTCATTTTGGCTATTATCCCGTTGACGTTGGTAAAAGTTACGCCGGCGGTTGAGAATGGTCAGGGATCATTGATTGGATTTATGGGGATTAGTTACCTGACGTTTCGGGCAGTTCAAACGATTATGGAGACTCGCGATGGTAGCTTAAAGAACTATCAGGTCATGACTTTCCTACAGTTTATGCTGTTCTTCCCAACAATTTCGTCTGGGCCGATTGATCGTTATCGGCGGTTTGAACACGATTATCGAACTGTACCAGATCGGGAAAAGTATTTGGGCATGGTCCAAAAAGGAATTCGTTACATTTTCGTGGGCTTCTTGTATAAGTTCATTATCGCGTATTACTTGGGAACCCTGTTAATGCCTAAACTGTTACTCATGGCGATGCATTCACGAGGCGGCTTCTTGGATTTATCGTGGCCAGTCTTGGGATACATGTACGCGTGGAGTGCGGATCTATACTTTGATTTTGCCGGCTACTCACTGTTTGCTGTCGGCACCTCGTATATCATGGGGATTGAAACACCGATGAACTTCAAACAGCCATGGCGTTCGCCAAACATCAAGGATTTCTGGAATCGGTGGCACATTACGCTATCGTTTTGGTTCCGAGACTTTATCTACATGCGCTTAGTCTTTTGGTTCATGAAGCATAAGGTGTTCAAGAGTCCAACGACGACGGCAAATGTTACGTATATTATTAACATGTTGGTCATGGGTTTTTGGCACGGTGTAACGTGGTACTACATTGCCTACGGGCTGTTCCATGGGTGTGCCTTAGTTATTAACGATGCCTGGTTACGATACAAGAAGAAACATCGGGAGAGTATCCCGCATAATTGGTTGACGCAAGGATTTGCCATCTTTTTGACGGCTAATCTGGTCTGCTTTAGTTTCTTACTCTTTTCCGGGTTATTTAACACATTGTGGTTTAAGTAAAAATTAGAGAAACATATTTCAGAGGGGGATATATATTATGGATATCAAAGCAAGTGTTTTAGCAATTTTAAACGATTTAACGGGGAACGATGTTAGTGGTGCTATGGACGACAATTTATTTGACAGTGGACTATTAGACTCAATGGGGTCCGTGCAACTGTTATTGCAATTACAAAGCGAATTAGGGATTGATGTGCCAGTTTCTGAATTTGAGCGGTCAGAGTGGGACACGCCCAACAAGATCATCGCGAAAGTCGAAAGTCTGGCCTAGCCGATGACCAAGCGACTACTACGGATCTTTGGTCCGTTAATTCTCGCGGCGATTTTAGTTTTTGCGGTGTTGGCAATGCCGATGAAGTTAGGTTTTAGCCATGTGAGTGCTGAGCGTGAACGTCAAGCAGCAGTTTCATTGTCGCCAAACGTCTTGCGTGGTAAGCATATCAAGCAGGAAGCCTTAAAAGACGGTTATGTGCCATTCTTTGGCTCATCAGAATGGTCCCGAATTGACCCGATGCATCCGTCTGTGTTGGCCAAGAAGTATCACCGATCTTACCGACCGTTCTTGTTAGGGGCTCGTGGTTCGCAGTCATTAACCCAATACTTTGTGATGCAAAACATTCAAAACGAACTACGAAATAAAAAGGCGGTCTTTGTGATCTCGCCACAATGGTTCGTCAAGGATGGGACGCGAAAGGATGCCTTTGGGTTCTACTATTCACAGTTGCAGACGACTGAATGGTTGACGCATTTCCGACGGGATGCCATTGACCGGTACGCGGCTAAGCGCTTGTTACAAATGCCAGTGGCTAAGTCAGATCACTTTATCTATGCAGCCTTGCAACGAGTTGCGGCTGGTAAAAAGCTGACGGACTTCCAACGCTTCTATTTGCAAACCCGTAAAAATATGTTGACGCAAGAGGATCAATTCTTCTCTGGCATCGATTTACCGTCGCAGAATCTAAATCGGGTGAACCAACAAGCCAAGCAGTTACCCACTCATTATTCATACTCGGCGTTGGATTCACTTGGTGGACGATTAGGAAAAGCGGCTACTAATGATAATCACTTCCAGATTAGTAATAAGTTCTATCATCAGGGACTGGAAAAGGAACTGAAGACGGGGCACTTGAAGAACTTCCAGAAACATTTGTCCTATACAGAATCACCTGAATTTGCGGATTTTCAATTATGTTTGGATCAGTTTGCCCGACTCAATACGAACGTGTTATTTATCATTCCACCAGTCAATGCGCGGTGGCAAAAGTACACGGGCTTGTCGGCGACGATGCTCAAACAATTTGACCAAAAGATTCATTACCAGTTACAGTCACAGGGGTTCAACAATATTGTTGACTTGAGTGATAAGGGGAACGTCCCGTACTTTATGACGGATACAATTCACCTAGGCTGGCGTGGGTGGTTAGCAGTCGATCGGCGGGTTAACCCGTTCTTATCGAAACAGCAACCACAGCCACACTACACGATGAATGACAAGTTTTATTCAACAACCTGGCAACAGTTACCACCAAGTCAGTTAGCACAATATCAACAAACGAATAAGTAACTAACTAGCCGCTACGCCACCACTATCTGATGACGTAGCGGTTTTGCGTATGGTCAAATGGACGCCAGATTTTAGGTAAATGGCGCTAGTCAAAGGATTAGGGACACACATGGGTATCAAAAAAATAGAAATCTTGGTATAATTGTCGAGACATGGCGTTTAAGAAAGTAGGAAATCAACATGGATCTTGAAAAATTAAAAAACCACCAAAAATACATCCGGAATTTTTCCATCGTGGCGCATATTGACCATGGGAAATCGACATTAGCGGATCGGATTTTGGAATTAACAGATACAATCTCCAAACGCGATATGCAAGATCAAGTGTTGGATGATATGGACCTCGAACGTGAACGCGGAATCACGATTAAGCTCAATGCGGTTGAGTTGACGTATCACGCTAAGGATGGACATGATTACGAATTTCATTTAATCGACACACCGGGGCACGTGGACTTTTCTTATGAAGTGTCACGAAGCCTAGCAGCCTGTGAGGGTGCGGTATTAGTCGTTGATGCAGCGCAAGGGGTTGAAGCCCAAACGTTGGCTAACGTCTATTTAGCGCTTGACGATGACTTGGAAATTGTACCGGTCATCAATAAAATTGATTTACCCGCGGCCGATCCGGATAAGGTGAAGAATGAAATTGAAGAGGTGATCGGCTTAGATGCCTCCGATGCAGTTTTAGCGAGTGCCAAACAGGGAATTGGGATTCCAGAACTTTTGGAACAGATTGTGACGAAGATTCCAGCACCTGCGGGCGATTTAGCGGCACCATTGAAGGCGTTAGTATTTGATTCTGTTTATGATGATTATCGAGGAGTAGTGTTAAGCATCCGGCTGTTTGAAGGAACGGTCAAACCCGGAGATAAGATTCGGCTAATGAATAGTGGTAGTGAGTATGAAGTCACAGAGGTGGGCGTTAACTCACCTAAGCCAATTGCTCGAGACTACCTAATTGCCGGGGATGTTGGTTATATCACGGCTAGTATCAAGGACATTACGGATACACGTGTTGGGGATACGGTGACGAGTGCGGATCAGCCCGCGGATAAGGCACTCCCTGGGTACCGGGAAATGAGTCCCATGGTATATGCTGGTCTGTATCCTACTGACAATGCGAAGCTCAATGATTTGCGTGAGGCATTGGAAAAGTTACAGTTAAATGATGCGGCATTAGAGTTTGAGCCTGAGTCATCACAGGCGTTAGGTTTTGGCTTCCGATGTGGGTTCTTGGGGATGCTCCATATGGACGTTATCCAAGAACGACTGGAGCGGGAATTTAATTTAGACCTGATTACCACGGCGCCGTCGGTAACATACCATGCCTACCTAACCGATGGGACGATGAAAGAGGTTGAAAACCCTGCCGAAATGCCAGAGGCGTCCGCGATTAAACGAATTGAAGAGCCAGTCGTCAAGGCGACAATCATGGCACCGAATGACTATGTTGGTGCGGTGATGGACCTGTGCCAACACCGACGGGGACAATTCTTGACGATGGAGTACCTGGATGATTATCGGGTGAATATTATCTATAACATGCCACTGTCGGAAATCATTTTTGATTTCTTTGATAAACTGAAATCCAATACGCGGGGATATGCGTCATTAGATTATGAAATGAACGGATATCAAGGCGCTGATTTGGTCAAGATCGATATCCTGTTGAATGGTGACAAGGTGGACGCATTGAGCTTCATTGCGCACCGGACGTTCGCACCAGCACGGGGCCGAGAGATTGCTTCACGGTTAAAGAAGATCATTCCTCGACAAAACTTTGAAATTCCAGTTCAAGCAGCCATTGGGGCTAAGATTATTGCCCGGACGACGATTAAGGCTTATCGTAAGGACGTAACGGCTCATCTGTATGGTGGGGACCGTACGCGGCGAATGAAGCTGCTGGAAAAACAAAAAGCCGGTAAGAAACGAATGAAGGCAGTCGGAAAAGTGGATATTCCGCAAGAAGCGTTCATGGCCGTTTTACAAACTGACGAAGACGAAACTAAGTAGAAATTTTGTTGTATTCAATACTTAGGCGCCACAAAGGACTGGTTACCACGTCCTTTTGGGGCCTTTTTTGTGTTTTTTCCACATTAAAATCAGAGTAAAGAAAAGGAACCCGTTCACAATTGAACGATGTTCCTTCAAATTCCCTATCAGTTGACAAGAGGCCACTATTACTTAAACCACTTAGAGCTATTTGTTCTGGCATAATATATTTTTGAGCCGTGTCCGTTTACTTTCAGCATGTAACCGTCTTTACCCATGTGGTAAAAAGGAGTGATATGAATTGTTTTTCCATAATGTAGTTTTAGTGAGCTCCCCAGGTGACTTGTTGCAAAACTACTTCCTTTAATAAATCGGTATACTGTAATATTCCTAGTTACATGTGCACGCTTATAGTAGCTGGCGTTTGCCGAGACGCCAGTAAATACGGTCAGGGCAATTAAGGATATTAGTGTGGTGGCAAATTACAAGTTTAATCCGAACAAGCCCGGAATCTTTCAATGGCAGTCTG
>OMJG01000265.1_pt1 | contig 40519 bp, 34 predicted proteins | sample 1646431 | NCBI WGS metagenome assembly OMJG01 (sample SAMN03771674, study PRJEB25209) | food metagenome | isolation source: Cotija cheese | place: Mexico:Jalisco,Michoacan | collected 2011-12-12
ATCCTCAAGGCCCAGTTCGCACGGTCCCTGTTCGTGGCGCTGCTCCCGATCGGCACGTTGGCCCTCCTCTTCACGCGCTGGACCGCGAGAGGCTGGCTCAACCACATGCGCACCCGAAGCAGGTACCTCACAACCTGTGCGATTGTGGGCCCCAGAGACCAGGCTGCACGCGTGATCAGCGACCTGCGACACCACAAGGACGCCGGTTTCTCTCCCACTGGTGTGTGCCTGCTCGGTGACGAGCAGTCGGAGGCGTCGACTGAGCTCAACGGCGTCCCGGTCTACACCCCGAGCCGACTGCTCGAATCTTTCGATGAGTTCGAGGCGGTCGTCGCCACCGAGGGCCTTCCGAGCGGCTACCTGCGCACCCTGGCGTGGAACCTCGAGGGATCCTCGACCTCGCTGGTCGTCACCCCCCCGCGTGATGGACATCGTCGGGCCCCGTCTGCACTACACCGACGCCCCCGGTGTCTCGATGATGCATGTCGAGATCCCCCAGTTCTCCGGCTGGAAGTACGCCATCAAGCGGACCTTCGACATCGTGTTCTCGATCCTCGCGCTCATCGTGCTGTCCCCCGTCTTCCTCGTCACCGCCCTCCTCATCAAGAAGGAGGACCGCGGCCCGGTGATCTTCCGGCAGGAGAGGGTGGGGCGCTTCGGCGAACCCTTCACCATCCACAAGTTCCGCAGCATGAGCATCGACGCGGAGTCGAAGATCCAGAAGCTCATCGACGACGCCGGCGGGCAGGCACTCTTCTTCAAGCTCGACCATGACCCGCGGATGACGCGGATCGGCGCTGTGCTACGCCGGTTCTCCATCGACGAACTGCCCCAGTTCTGGACCGTTCTCAAAGGCGACATGAGCATCGTCGGCCCGCGACCCCAGATGGCTCGCGAAGTCGCCGAGTACCTTCCCGCCTACAAGCGACGCCTCCTCGCCAAGCCCGGCATCACCGGCCTGTGGCAGGTGTGCGGCCGGTCCGACCTCTCCCCGGAGGACGGCATGCGTCTGGACCTCCGTTACGTCGAGAACTGGTCGCCCATCACCGATCTCACCATCGTTGCCAAGACAGTGACCACCGTCTTCAAGTCGAGTGGCGCATACTGAGGGAGCGCGGCGACTGCCGCATCTCTCATCGAACAAGAGGGAACTGCATGCCCGGACACGAGAACGACGGAGACAACACACCCCGTCGCGCGGATACGGCCCACCTCGACGACCTGCTCAGCCCTGACGAGGGCCAGGACGAGCCGGCGGCCGGGGCACGACGGGCAGCCCCGCAGGCCCGTCATCGCCGTTGGCCCAAGATCTTCCTGGTCGCCGCGCTGGCCTTCGTCCTCGTCATCGCCGCCGTCCTGGGCTTCTACCTCAAGAGCTTGGGCGACGCCGTCAGCAGAATCGACCGCGACCCCGCCCTGCTGCCCGATGCCTCCGCCACCCCGATCGCTCCCGGCGATCCGATCGACTTCGTCCTCATGGGCTCGGACTCCCGTGGATCCGATCAGGGACGCTCCGACTCGCTCATGGTGGCCCACCTCTCCGGTGATCGCGAGCACCTCTACCTGGTGACCTTCCTGCGCGACATGTGGGTCACCATCCCCGCCAACAAGACCGTCACCCACGACTCGAAGGCCAAGATCAACGCCGCCTACTCCTGGGGCGGCCCGGCGCTGACCATCAAGACCCTGCAGAACCTCACCGGCGTCACGATGGATCACGCCGTGGTCATCGACTTCGAGGGATTCATCAAGCTCACCGACACCCTCGGCGGGGTCACCGTCGACAACCCCCAGGCCTCCACGAACCTCGGCTACACCTTCAAGAAGGGCAGGATCACCATCAAGGGCAAGCAGGCCCTGGCCTACGTCCGCCAGCGCTACAACCTGGAGAACGGCGACCTGGACCGCGCCGCCCGGCAGCGTTCCGTGGTGACCGCGATCATCGACAAGACGCTGACCGCCGGAGTGCTGGCCAACCCGAAGAAGTTCAACGAGGTGCTGTCGACGGCCTCCGACACGATGACCGTGGACTCGGGGCTCACCAACTCCAGCGTCCGCAGCATCGCCACGAGCCTCAAGTTCCGCTCCGGGGCCGGCGTCGTGCAGGTCCAGGCGCCCATCTCCGGATTCGGCAAGTCGGCCGACGGGCAGGAGTACGACGTCGTGGACGAGGCCGGGATGAAGGAGCTGTCGGCGGCCCTGAAGAACGACACGATGGCCGACTACGTCGCCAATCACCCCCAGTAGACCGCGATGACCTTCCGGATTCTCGTCGTCTGCGCGGGCAATATCTGCCGCTCCCCGGCCGCGGCCCAGCTGCTCGCCGCGGGCCTCGAGGACGACACCCAGGTATCCAGCGCCGGTCTGGACGCCATGGTCGGCTACGGCCTGGACCCCGACATGGCCGCGGCGATGCGCCGCGCCGGGATCACCCCGCAGCCGCACCGTGCGCGACGGCTCAACCCCTGGCTGCTGGAGGTCGCCGATCTGGTGCTGACGATGGACCGGACTCAGCGCAGTAGGGTTCTGGAATTCGCTCCCCAGATGATGAACCGCACATTCCCGCTGCGGGAGTTCGCCCTCATCTGCTCCTCCCTGCGCGATTCCGGACAGCTGTCCTGGCCGACCCGGTCCGCCCAGGAGTCACGGCTGCAGGAGGTCGCCGCTCGCGCCGGGGGTCGGGACGCCGGAGCACGGGTGCCGGTCGGGTCCGACGTCGTCATCGCCGACCCCTACCGCGGCACGCCCGCCGACCACGACAGCGCCGTCCACGAGATCGTTGACGCCGTCGGAGCGGTTCTCGACGCCGTCCGACGGGGCAGCCCCGGCCCCCCTCCCCTCCCGCTGCACCCGGCTCCCCCGCGCCGGGCCGCGAGACCTCGTCACATCCTCGACGACGCCGGGGCCGCGGTCACGGCGTCGTCACCCGGTCGAGCACCTCGCCGTACCGCCGGGCCGTCGTCTCCCAACTGAACTCGCCGACCCGGCGTCCCCCCTCCGCCGCCAGATCCGCCGACAACCGCCGGTCGATGAGCAGCCGACCCACGCACTCGGCGAGCGGCACCGACTCCCCCACCGGCACCAGCAGGCCGTCCATCCCGTGATGGACGGTCGCCACCGCGGTGCGGGTCGCGGTGGCCACCAGCGGAGTGCCCGCACGCCAGGCGGCCACGATGTCGGAGGTCGAGGTGTCCACCCTCCCCGGCCTGACCACCACGTCGGCGTGGTCGAGAGCGGCGGCCGTCTGCCGCGCGCTGAGCCGGCCGGGAAAACTCACAGAGCCGGAGCCGCCGCGGCTGCGTGCCCATCGCCGCAGCCCTTCCAGCCCATGCCCCTCGCCGCCGATCACCAGCTGATGACCGGCCTCCAGCCGTGCCGAGGCCTCGATGAGCAGGTCGAAACCCGAACTCTCGTCCATCTGGCCGCATGCGAAGATCACCGGGCGCCCGTCGATCTGCCAGGGGATGTCCGGCCAGCCGAAGGATTCCGCGACCGGATCGATGCCGTCGGGGATCACCCGCACCGGGTCTGCCCCGAACCGGGAGCGGAGCTCCTCGGCGGTCTCCGCGTCACCGGCGATGACGGCCGCCGCGCGGCCAAGAGCCTCGGCGTGGGACTTCGCCAGACCGGGATGCCCTGCCACACTGCGCGCACCGGCCGCCAGCGTCTCCCCCCTGCTGCTCATCACCAGGGGCGTGCCGGTCCTCCTCGCCAGAGCCAGGGCCAGAACCCCTCCCGGGCCGAATCCGTGGATGTCGATCACCCCGGGGCGGTCCTGCTCGAAGGCGTGACGCCAGGCCTGGGAGGCTGCCGAGCGGGACCCGGCGTGAATGAGCCTCGAGGTCATCGAGCGCCCCGGCAGCGGCGCCGGCAGGTACCGCAGCGTGACCCCGTCGTCCAGGTGGACCGGCCTGCGCTGCCGGCCGTCGGCCACCCAGATCACCGCCGCCCGACCCACCTCGCCGAGAGCCCGGCCCAGCTTCAGCACCTCGGAATCAGCTTCGGGCGAATCCCCCGCCATGACGAGTGCGACAGGACGCTCCACCGTGCTCCTTTCCGGCCGGGGAGCTCCCGACCGCACCGACAGCTACGAGGCTACCCATGCGATCCCCGTCGGATGCCGGTCCGCCCGCAAGCGGCTCGGCTGAGCGATCACCCATCGCCGGCGTCCCCCGATGAAGGTACAGCCATCCACATAATCGTCCCCCGCCATGAGGACCGACATCCTCCTGCTCTATGATGTGAGCGCCATATGCAGTGCGAGCCGTCATGCCAGCTGAGAACCGATCCGATGAGCTTCACCACAAGTTCACGCCGGCGGGTACATGGCCAGATGGACAGAGCTTCTGTAGCGGGCACAACTTTTGTCCATTCACGTGTAATGTAGACGTCGATCACATCAACTCGCCGAACGGTTCCGCACGACGTAGTGGCCACCAGGTGGCGTGAGAGGAGGCTCACGGTGTCGCAGGAGAGTGCCTTGGTCCGCCCTGCCGCGGCCATCCGCGAGATCGCGGGACGCTCCGTTCGGGTCCGACGGGCACCCCAGGGAACACTCGCCGCATCCCTCCACGACTCCCCCCGTCCCCAGCATGGGGGACGTCCGGACCGGCACATCGTCTCGCTCGACATCATGGCGATGGACCTCGCCCTCATCACGGTCTCGACGGTCGGCGCCCTGCTGGTCCGGTCACACCTTCACATCCCGCACCTCGACGACGACGTGGCGGCCGAGCGCCTTCTCACCCCGATCGCGATCGTGATCATCCCGGTCTGGTTCATCTTCATCGCCGCCTTCGGGAGCTACCAGCGCAAGCACCTGGGAGCCGGAACCCTGGAATACCAGCGGGTGCTCAACGCGTCGCTGCTCACCGCGGGGCTGCTCGGCATCTCCGCATATCTCCTGCAGTACCCGATGTCGCGGGTCTTCTACTTCCTCATGTTCACCGTGGGGATCCCGCTGGTGCTGGCCGGCCGATACATGATGCGCCGCCACCTCCACCACGCCCGGGTCGCCGGGAAGTTCCGGCGGCGGGTGCTCGTCGCCGGCGACTACCGGCACATCGAGGACCTCGTCGAGATCCTCGGCCGGGAGAAGTGGCTGGGCTACGACGTCATCGGCCTCCTCTCGGCAGACCCCTCCCCCAGGCCCGAAGACCTTTCGGTTCCCACCGTCGGCGACCCCGGGCACGTTCTGGAGGCCGTGCACATCAGCGGGGCGGACGCGGTGATCTTCACCGAGGGCGCCTATGCCCGCGGCGGGGACTTCAACCGGCTGGCCCGCCAGCTGGAGAGTGACAGCGCCGAGCTGATCGTCGTCCCCACCCTCACCGACATCGCCTCCTCGAGGATGACCATCCGCCCGGTCGGCGGCATCCCCCTGGTCCACATCGACAAGCCTCAGGCCGAACGCGCCACGACCTGGCTCAAGCGCTCCTTCGACGTCGTGGGCTCCCTGCTCCTCATCATCTGCTCGGCGCCGATCCTCGCCGCTGCGGCCCTCGCCATCAAGCTGGAGGACGGCGGTCCGGTGATCTTCAAGCAGCGCCGGGTCGGCATGAAGGGGGAGATCTTCGAGTGCCTCAAGCTGCGCAGCATGGTCACCAATGCCGAGGAGATCAAGGCCCAGCTGATGTCCGACAACGCCGGCGTCCTGTTCAAGATGGCCGACGACCCGCGAATCACGCGGGTGGGCGGGTTCATCCGGCGCTTCTCGATCGACGAGATGCCCCAGTTCTTCAACGTGCTGCGCGGCGACATGAGCCTGGTCGGCCCCAGGCCCGCCCTCGAGAACGAGGTCTCCCAGTACAAGTCGCACGTGCGGCGCCGACTGGACGTGCGCCCGGGGATCACCGGCCTGTGGCAGGTGTCCGGCCGTTCGGACCTGCCCTGGGATGACGCCGTGCGCCTGGACCTCTACTACGTCGACAACTGGTCGATGCTCGAGGACCTCTCCATTCTCAAGCGCACGGTCAAGGCGGTCTTCACCTCCTCGGGCGCCTACTAGGCCACTGCCCACCGAGCCACTGCACGCCCCTTCCGGGGCGCTCCTCGGGTTCTCCCGGCCCGGCTCCGGGCACCTCCTGCGCGACTAACCTCGATGGAGGAAACCGATCAAGGAGGCCGAGATGACACGACGTGTGGTGTTCAGCGAGTTCGGCGATTTCAGCAGGCTCCGGGTCGAGGACGGCGAGGAGATCCACGCCGGTCCGGATCGGGTCAGGGTGCGGGTCGCCTACGCGGGGCTCAACCCGGTCGAACTCAAGATCCTCGCCGGTGGCCAGTTCATGCGCCCCGGGCTGCCCTCGGGCAACGGCAACGACTTCTCCGGTGTGATCGACGAGATCGGCCACGGTGTCGAGGGATTCGCCGTCGGCGATCCGGTGCTCGGCGGCCGGCGGTTCTTCGCCCAGGCCGATCACGTCCTGGTCGATCCCGACACCCTCACCCGGGTGCCCGCCGGTCTGGGACTCGACGTCGCCGGAGGCCTGTCCATCGCGGCCACCACCGCCATCGCCGCGATCCGGGCGATCTCCCCGACCACCGCCGACACCGTCTTCGTGAGTGGGGCGGCCGGAGGAGTGGGTGTGCTCGCCGCGCAGTTCGCCCGCGCCGCCGGGGCCCGGGTGATCGGCAGTGCCGGGCCCGGAAATCACGACTTCCTCAGGGGAATCGGCATCGAGCCGGTCTCCTACGGCGACGGCCTGTGGGACAGGCTGCGCACCGTGGCCCCCGACGGGGTCGACGCCGCCCTGGCCACCCGCGACATCGACGAGGTGAAGGGGCTCATCGCCCTGGGCGTGCCGGCCGACCGCATCGACTCGATCGCGGCCGGCCACTCCGCCGCCGATCTGGGAGCTCGGATCGACGGGGCCGCCGAGGCCCGCCCCGACGACCTGGCGCACGTCGCCCAGGCCATCGCACAGGGGTCGATCGTGGTGCCCATCGACTCCGTCTACGGGCTCGACGACGTCGCCTCGGCCTATCAGCACCTGGCCGGTGGGCATCTGCGCGGCAAGATCCTGCTGCGCACGGCCACCGCCGCCGACGCCAGCCCGCTTCTGGATCTCTGAGGCGCCGATGCCCGACAATTTCTCGTTCCAGAACGCCGATCCCGAGGTCGCCGATGCCGTTCCGGGCGTTCTGGAACGAGAAATCTCACCTCTTGAGGCGACCGGTGCCCACTGGATCGCCCCGTCCCGTGCTCCCGAGGGCGCCCCGGTGCTCCGGGGCACCGTCGAACTGCCCGGCCGGCCCGGCCGGGCGGAGCTGCTCGTGGCCGGCCTGGGTCTTCATGCGGTGCGCGTCAACGGCACGTCTGTGGCCCAGGGGGCCCTGGAGCCCGCGATCAGCGATCCACGGCGGGTCGGGTGGTACTCGCGGCTGGCCGTCACCGATCTGCTGGGGACCGGCACCAACACCGTCGAGGTGACCCTGGGCGCCGGGTTCTGCGCCATGACCACCCCGAACGCCTGGCGCTGGGAGCAGGCCCCGTGGCGTGGCCCGCGGATGCTGATCGCCGCCCTGCTGGCCGACGGCGTCACGGTTGCGGTGAGCGACACCGACTGGCGCTGGGGAGAGGGGCCGATCCGCTTCGACTCGATGTACGAGGGCCAGAGCTACGACGCCCGGATGGCCGGAGCCCCGGTGGACTCACCGGTGACGGTGGCTGAGGGGCCCGGGGGCAGGCTGGCCGAAAGGCGACACGAGCCCGTGGCGCCGGGCGCACAGATCGCCCCCGCCTGGCGGCCCTGCGCCCGCGGCTGGCTGGGCGACGCCGGCCGGGTCATCGCCGGGGTGGCCTGTTACGACCTCGACCTGGCCGAGGGGAATCGGGTGAGGATCCGCTTCGGGGAGACCCTGGACGCCGACGGGGAACTGGTCTGCAGCAACGAGCACGTCTACACCGGTCGTTTCCAGACCGACGAGATCATCGGCGTCGGGGGCCGGGTGCGCTGGTTCCCGGAATTCGCCTACCAGGGCTTCCGGTACCTGGAGGTCGAGGGGCTCGAACACCGCCCCGGCCCGGGGGAGATCGTCGCGGTGCCCCTGGAGCAGCAGGTCGCCCCGGCGTCGACCTTCGCATGCGACGTGCCACTGTTCAACGATCTGGTGGAGTTGACCCGCCGTACCGTGCTCAACAATCTTCACCACATTCCCACCGACACCCCGTGCTACGAGAAGAACGGCTGGACCGGGGATATCCTGGTGAGCCTGGACACCCTCACCGGACTGTTCGACCTGCACCGGCTCCTCGTCAAGTGGATCGAGGACATCGTCTCCACCCAGCTTCCCGACGGATCGCTGTCGGTGATCGCGCCGAGCCCCGGGTGGGGCTACCGGGACGGCGAGTGCGCCCCGGCCCCCGAGTGGACCTGCGTGCTGCCGGCGCTGCTGGTGCACCTGGCCGAGGTCTACGGCGACCCGCAACCGGCACGACAGCACTGGGGCGCATGCCGGGCCTATCTGGACCACGAACTCTCCCGGCTCCACGACGGCCTGGCCAGTTCGGAACTGGGCGACTACCTGGCTCCCGGTTATCCGCTGGGCCCGCCCCCGGAGGACAGCCGCCTGTCGTCCTCCTGCTTCCTCTTCCGGGCTCTGGAGCAGGGCGCGGAACTGGCCGCGATGAACGCCGACGACGATGCCGTGCGACGCTTCCAGGATGCCGCGGACGGGCTGAGGGGCCGGATCAACGAGACCTTCCTGGACCGCGACGACGGCTGCTACCGGACGGCGTCGGACCCGCCCGGCGAGCGGAACAGCGGATACCGGCAGACCTCCAACCTCATGCCGGTGGCCTTCGGGATCGTGCCCGATCAGGACCGCGATCGGGTCGTGGCCTCGATCATCGACGACGTCGTGGCCCGGGGCCATCACCTCAACACCGGCCATATCGGCACCAGCCTGCTGCTCAATGTGCTCACCGATGCCGGCCGGGCCGATGAGGCCTTCACCGTCGCCACCGGAACCGACGAGCCGTCGTGGGGCCACTGGCTCCAGCTGGGGGCCACGTCGATGTGGGAGCGGTGGGACGCCGGGGCCCGCAGCCACGACCATTTCTTCCTGGCCACCGTGACCGACTGGATCCTCACCCGGGTGGCGGGGGTGCGCCGCATCGGCGATGACTGGTCCCGGGTGCGCGTGACGCCTGGTCTGGTGCCCGGAGTCGACCGGGCCGCCTCGACCAGACGCACCCCGTTGGGCGATCTGGTCGTCGAATGGGAGCGCGGCGGGCCGGTCCACCTCGTGGTGCCCCAGGGCATGACCTGCGAGCTCGGCGGTGAGAACCCGGCGACCCTGGGACCCGGCGACCACCGCCTCTGACACCCCGAAGTGAGAATTGTCGGTGCGCCGCGCTAGAACATTCCTGTGACTCGACGATATGGACGTAGCGACATCTGCCGGCGAACCGGGGCGGGAGTCGTGATCCTCCTGGCCGCGGGCGGCATGACCGCCTGCTCCGCAGCCTCCCCCACCTCCACGGCGACCCCGTCGTCGCAGGCCGCGTCCCCGGCGGCGACCTGGGCCTCCGCATCCCCCTCCACGACCCCGCAGACGGCCAGGAACACCGCCGCGTCCCGCTCCACGGCCTCGCGCCCGTCGTCGGCTGCCCGGGGCACCGCCGCCGCCATGCTGGAGACCCTGCCGGTCAAGGGCCGGGCGCCGAAGACCGGTTACACCCGCGAACAGTTCGGCCAGGCCTGGGCCGACGTCGACCACAACGGCTGCGACACCCGCAACGACATCCTGCACCGCGACCTCACCGGCATCACCACACGCTCGGGCACCCGGGACTGCATCGTCACCAGCGGCACCCTGCAGGATCCCTACACCGGCACCACCATCCATTTCGTGCGCGGCGAGAAGACCTCCTCGGCGGTGCAGATCGACCATGTGGTGGCCCTCTCAGACGCCTGGCAGACCGGCGCCCAGCAGATCGGCGCGGAGCAGCGCCGCAGGCTCGCCAACGATCCGCTCAACCTGCTGGCCGCCGACGGGCCGGCCAACCAGCAGAAGTCCGACGGCGACGCCGCCACCTGGCTGCCCGCCAACAAGGCCTTCCGCTGCCAGTACGTGGCCCGCCAGGTCGCGGTGAAGCACGCCTACAAGCTGTGGGTGACCCAGGCGGAGAAGTCCGCCATCTCCTCGATCCTGTCGGGCTGCAAGGGCCAGGCGGTGCCCACGGCCACCAGCCCGACGATCACCTGGACGCCGCGCAGCACCACCTCCACGAAGGGCGCCTCCGCCACCTCCACGTCGAGGAGCACCTCTTCGACGCACCGCACGGGATCGCGCACCACCGGCACCACGGGCTCAGGGGACTCGGGATCGTCGGTCTCCTACAAGAACTGCGCGGCGGCACGGGCCGCCGGCGCCGCCCCCATCCACCGGGGGGATCCGGGGTACAGCTCCGGCCTGGACCGCGACGGCGACGGGGTGGCCTGCGAGTGATCAGACTCCGGTGACCAGGCGGCGCAGGTACTCCCCGTAACCCGACTTCTCGAACCGTGCTGCCCGCTCCAGAAGGTCCTCATCGCCGAGCAGCCCGCGACGCCAGGCCGCCTCCTCGGGACACCCGACCTGGAGGCCCTGGCGGGCCTGGATGGTGCGCACGTAGTTACCGGCGTCGTTGAGGGACTCGAAGGTGCCGGTGTCCAGCCACGCCGTGCCGCGGGGCAGCAGGTCGACGTGGAGCCGGCGCTGCTCCATGTAGGCGCGGTTGACGTCGGTGATCTCGTACTCTCCGCGCGCCGAGGGCTTCAGACCGCGGGCGATCTCCACGACGTCGGCGTCGTAGAAGTACAGCCCCGGCACCGCCCAGTGCGACCTGGGCCGGGCGGGCTTCTCCTCGATGGAGACGGCCATGCCGTCGTCGTCGACCTCCACGACGCCGTAGGCCCTGGGATCGGCGACCTGATAGCCGAAGATCAGCGCACCGTCGAGATCGGCGACCGTCCGGGAGAGCCGGGTACCCAGCCCCGGCCCGGAGAAGATGTTGTCGCCCAGCACCAGGCAGCTCGGCTCCCCGGCCACGAAGTCCGAGCCGATGGTGAAGGCCTGCGCCAGCCCTTTCGGCTCGGGCTGAACGGCGAACGCGATCGAGATGCCGAACTGGGAGCCGTCGCCCAGCAGCCGGTGGAAAGCCCCGGCCTCCTCGGGAGTGGTGATCACCAGCACCTCACGCACCCCGGCGAAGATCAGGGTGGTCAGCGGGTAGTAGATCATCGGCTTGTCGTAGACGGGCATCAGCTGCTTGCTGGCGCCCAGAGTGATGGGATGAAGCCGCGAACCGGTGCCCCCGGCCAGAATGATGCCTCGCATGCCGACATCCTGTCAGAATCCCGGCCTCCCGGCGCCCCGAACCGCACCCGCCCCCGCACAGGGGACACCGGAACGGGGCCACGGTCACCACCGGGCGCCATCTCCCATAGACTGCAGGGGTGCCCACCCTCCTTGTCACCGGCGGAGCCGGATTCATCGGAAGCAACTTCGTCCACCGGACCATCGAGCGCACCGACGCTTCGGTCATCGTCCTGGACGCCATGACCTACGCCGGTAACGAGGCCAGCCTGGCCGGCCTGCCGGCCGACAGGTTCCGGCTGGTGCGCGGCTCGGTGTGCGATGCCGACCTGGTCGACGCCCTGGTGGCCGAGGCTGACGCCGTCGTCCACTTCGCCGCCGAGTCCCACAACGACAACTCGCTGGAGGACCCTTATCCATTTGTCGACACGAACATCGTCGGCACCTTCACCCTCCTCCAGGCGATCCGCCGGCACGGCACCCGGCTGCACCACATCTCCACCGACGAGGTCTATGGCGACCTGGCCCTCGACGACCCGTCCAGGTTCACGCCCACCACCCGGTACAACCCCTCCTCCCCCTACTCGGCGTCCAAGGCCTCCTCGGACATGCTGGTGCGGGCCTGGGCGCGGTCCTACGGGGTGGCGGCGACCATCTCGAACTGCTCGAACAACTACGGGCCCCGCCAGCACGTCGAGAAGTTCATCCCTCGCCAGATCACCAACATCATCGACGGCCTCCGCCCCAGGCTCTACGGCGCCGGCCTCAACGTCCGCGACTGGATCCACGTCGACGACCACAACGCGGCGGTCTGGACCATCCTGGAGCACGGCACCCCCGGCGAGACCTACCTCATCGGCGCCGACGGCGAGATGAACAACCGCGACGTCATCGCGATGATCCTGGAGCTCATGGGCGAGCCGGCCGACGCCTTCGACCACGTCAACGACCGCCCCGGCCACGACCTGCGCTACGCCATCGACTCCTCGAAGCTGCGCGCCGAGCTCGGCTGGGCGCCCCATTACACGAGCTTCCGCGACGGATTGCGCGCCACCATCGACTGGTACCGCGGCCACGAGGAGTGGTGGCGGCCGATGAAGCGGGCCACCGAGGCCGGCTACGCCCGCAGGGGGCAGTGATGAGCCTCGGAACCGGTCTCCCGACCGCGGCCCCCGATACCGCTGAGCTCCGCGTCGAGGAGACGGCCGTCCCCGGCCTGCTGATCCTCCACCTTCCCCTCCACACCGACAACCGCGGCTGGTTCAAGGAGAACTGGCAGCGGGAGAGGATGACCGCCCTGGGGCTGCCGGACTTCGCCCCGGTGCAGAACAACATGTCCTTCAACGCCTCTGCGGGCGCCACCCGCGGATTCCACGCCGAGCCCTGGGACAAGCTCGTCTCGGTGGCCTCCGGGCGGATCTTCGGCGCCTGGGTGGACCTGCGCGAGGGGCCCTCCTTCGGCCGCGTCGTCACCGTCGAGATGGGCCCCGAGACCGCCGTGTACGTCCCCCGCGGGGTCGGCAACGGCTACCAGGCCCTGGCCGACGGCACCGTCTACGCCTACCTGGTCAACGAGCACTGGTCGGCCGCCGCGAAGGGCTCGTACACCTTCGCCAACCTGGCCGACCCGCAGATCGGCGTCGACTGGCCGATCCCCCTGGAGCGCTCCGAACGATCCGAGGCCGACCTCCACCATCCGCCGCTGGCCGACGTCACCCCCTTCGCCCCGCCGCGCACCGTCGTCATCGGATCCGAGGGCCAGCTGGGCAACTCGCTGCGCCCGCTGCTGAACTCCCCGCAGTATCCGGGTGGAGCCGAGTTCCCCGGCCTCGACGAGATCGATCTCACCCGCCCCGAGACGATCGAGGCCTACGACTGGCAGGGCGTGGGCACCCTCATCAATGCCGCCGCGTTCACCGCGGTGGACGCCGCCCAGAGGCCGGAGAACCTGGCCACCGCCTGGGCGATCAACGTCACCGCGGTGCGCCACCTCACCGAGATCGCCCGACGCCACCGGATGACGCTGGTGCACATCTCCAGCGACTACGTCTTCGACGGCAGCCGCGAGATCCACACCGAGGACGAGCCCTTCGCCCCGCTGGGCGTCTACGGCACCACCAAGGCGGCCGCCGACGAGATCGTGGCCACCTGGCCACGGCACTATCTGCTGCGCACCTCCTGGGTGGTGGGTCGCGGCCGCAACTTCGTCGCCACCATGGCCGATCTGGCGGCCCGGGGGATCAGCCCGCGGGTGGTCGACGACCAGTTCGGCCGCCTCACCTTCTCCGACGACATCGCCGCGGCCATCCGCCACCTGCTGACCACCGGCGCCCCGCACGGCACCTACAACATCTCGGGGGAGGGCCCCACCCGCTCCTGGTACGACATCGCCACCCGGGTCTTCGAACTGCTCGACGCCCCCGGCGTCGTCACCCCGGTCAGCACCGCCGAGTACGACGCCGGGAGGGGCGACGCCGTCACCGCCCGGCGCCCGGTGCACTCCACCCTGGACCTGTCGCGGATCCGCGCGGCCGGCTTCACCCCGCCCGACGCCGACCGGCGTCTGCAGGAGTATCTGGCCCGCCGGGGCTGATCGGCCCCGGGGCCACGGGCCGGTCCCCCCCGGGTCGGATGACGGCCCACCGAGACCCCCGGAGCCCCCGGAAACTCTCAACCACACCGGCCCGGTTCTGGGTGATACCGGGCCACCTCGGTAGACTCCGAGCGGTGGCGCCTCTGCGCGCCGCACACTGACCGGTTCAAGGCAAGCCCGAGAGGAGGCACCTGTGGGATTCCTGGACAAGGTCGAGAAATCGATCGAAGGAGCCGTCAACGGCGTCTTCGCCCGAGCCTTCCGGGGCGAGGTCGAGCCCGTGGAGATCGCGGGGCGGTTGCAGCGCGAACTCGACTCCGAGGCCCAGATCCTGACTCGTGACAAGAAGCTGGTCCCCAACGACTTCACCATCTCCCTGTCCAGCCACGACTACGAACACCTGGTGCCCTACACCAAGACCCTCAACGCCGAGATCGTCCCCGCCCTGCGCGACCACGCCACCGAGCGCCGCTACGTCTTCAACGGGCCGATCCACATCCGCTACGAACTCGACGACACCCTGCCCACCGGACGCTTCGAGGTCCGCAGCGGTTCGGTGAGCGGCGAGGAGTCCGAGTCGACGGCGGTGCGCCGCACCCCCCTCGTCCTGGAGGTCAACGGGGTGCGTCATCCCCTGCTGCCCCCCGGCCTGGTCATCGGCCGCGGCTCGGAGGCGGACCTGAGGATCAACGACCCCGGGATCTCCCGGCGTCACGCCCAGGTGCACGTGTGGCAGAAGGGGGAGGGCGTCGGCGTGTCCATCGAGGATCTCGGCTCCACCAACGGCATCACCGTTGACGGGGTCAAGGTCACCAGCACCGAACTGCGCGACGGGTCCCGGATCGAGATCGGGTCGACGCGGATGCTGGTCCACTCCCCGTCAGGGATGTGATCGTGAGCGAATTTCTGGTCGCGGTCCTGCGCATCGCCTATCTGGCGCTGCTGTGGGTCCTCATTCTCTTCCTCGCCCGGACTGTGCGCACCGACATGTTCGGGCGCCGGGTGGTCGCCCGCACCGGCGCCCCGGCATCCGAGGCCTCGCCCCCCAAGGCCCGCCGCAAGGCCAGGCGCGGGGCCGGTCGGGAGCCGATCCCCGGTGCCCTGCGGATCATCTCCGGCTCCCGGGCCGGACTGGTGATCCAGATGTCCGACCGGATTCTGGTCGGGAGGGGCGGGGACTCCAACCTGCCCATCGAGGACGACTACGCCTCCACCCACCACGCCGAGTTCACCCAGGGGATCGACGGCGCCTGGTTCATCGAGGACCTCCGCTCCACCAACGGCACCTACGTCAACGGCCAGCGGATCGAGGAACCGACCCGGCTGTCCATCGGCGACGAGGTCCGCATCGGCCGGACGACCATGTCGGTCGAGGCCGGCGGGCGGGGGTGACGATGGTCCTGTCCCTTGACATCCGCAGCCACTCCGAGATCGGCCTGGTCCGCAAGAACAATCAGGACTCCGGGTACGTGTCGCCCACCATGCTCGTGGTGGCCGACGGCATGGGAGGCGCGGCGGCCGGTGACCTGGCCTCCACCGTCGCAGTACGGCAGGTCGCCCGGGCCGACTCCCACCGCCACGGCGAGGAGATGCTCGAGGTGCTGGCCGGGGCGGTCTCATCGGCCAATGACGAGCTCGCCGACCTGGTCACCTGGGACCACTCCCTGGAGGGCATGGGCACCACCTTCTGCGGCGTCATGTTCGACGGCGCCCAGCTCGGCCTGGTGCACATCGGCGATTCCCGCGGCTACCTGTACCGCGACGGGAACCTGAAGCGGATGACCCACGACCACTCGTGGGTGCAGTCCCTGGTCGACGAGGGCCGGATCACCGAGTCCGAGGCCGCCGTCCATCCGCATCGCTCGCTGCTGCTCAAGGTGCTCAACGGCCAGCCCCAGCACACCCCCGACACCCGCCTGGTCGACGCCCACCAGGGCGACCGCCTGCTGTTCTGCTCCGACGGCCTGTGCGGCTTCGTGCCCGACCACGTCATCTCCGAGATCCTCGGCCAGGAGTCCCTCGACGACGCCATGGCGCTGCTCATCACCGAGGCCCACGCCGCCGGCGGCTCCGACAACATCACCATCGTGCTGGCCGACGTCGTCGCCCAGGACGACGCCCTGGACGCCGTCGAGCCGAAGATCATCGGGGCCGCGGCCTTCACCGCCGTCCCCGAGCACGAGGTGACCGCCCCGATCCCCGTCGTCCCCGACGCGGGGCCCGGGGAGGCCAGGGGATCGGCCCGGCGGGCCGGTGAGACCCCCCTGCTATTCGACTCCGAGGCCGAGGAGTCGATGCGCTACGCGCCCATCGACCCGGAGCACGGCCACGGAGGCCGTGCCTGGCTGCTGTCGATCCTCGGCGTGCTGGTGGTGGCGGCGGTCGCCTTCTTCGGGGTGCACACCTACCTCGGCGACCAGTACTACGTCGGCGACGACAACGGCACCGTGGCGATCTACCAGGGCATCCCCGACCGCCTCGTCTGGGTGCAGCTGTCGAAGGTCACCGAGACGACCGACATCTCGACCTCCGACCTGCCGATCTACTACCGGATGAAGGTCGAGTCGACGATCTCGGTGGACTCCGTGGACTCAGCCCGCGCCACCGTCGCCGAGCTGCGCTCCGGGGCGCAGCGCTGCAAGGCGCTGAAGGCTAGCCCGAAGCCCTCCTCCTCCGCACGCCCGAACACCCCGACGGCGTCGGCGACCACCTCGCCGACGGCCGGCTCCCCCTCGGCCTCGGGGAGTTCGCTGCCCAAGGTCTCGGAGGACGACTGCTCATGAGTGCCGCACAGATGACTGCGCAGGGCCGCTGGGACGAGGCGGTCCCCGGCACCGTCGTCGTCCAGAGCAAACGGCGGTGGGTGGAGTTCTTCCTGCTGATCGTCGCCTGGGGGTTGGGGTTCTCGGGATATGTCCTGACCGGGCTCAACATCGACGGCGCAATCCCCCAGGACTGGAGGCTGGTCGGCGGCCTGTGGCTCGGGCTCATCATGGCCTGCCATCTGGTGGTGCGGATCTTCATCCCCTACGCCGACCCGATGATCCTGCCGATCGTCTTCACCCTCAACGGCATCGGCCTGGCGATGATCCGCCGGATCGACCTGATCCCCGCCAAGAATCCAGAACGGGTCATCAACCAGGCCATCTGGACCCTCGGCGGGGTCATCCTGTGGGCCGTCATCGTCATCTTCCTCAAGGACCACCGCAAGCTCCAGCGCTTCCCCTATGTGCTCTTCCTGGCCGGGCTGGTGATGATGCTGCTGCCGCTGGTGCCCGGGCTCGGCACCGAGATCAACGGCGCCAGGCTGTGGATCTCACTGGCCGGATTCAGCTTCCAGCCCGCGGAGATCGCCAAGGTGCTGCTGGTGCTGGCCTTCGCCGCCTATCTGGTGGACAAGCGCGACGTGCTGTCACTGGCCGGCAAGAAGCTCGGCCCGGTCACCTTCCCGAGGGCCCGGGACCTGGGCCCGATCGTCATCATGTGGGTCGCCGCGATGCTCGTCATCGTCTATCAGAAGGACATCGGCACCGCGATGCTGTTCTTCGGCCTGTTCGTGGTGATGCTCTACGTCGCCACCGAGCGGGTCGGCTGGGTGGTGCTGGGCGTGCTCGGCTTCGTCATCGGGGCCGTGGCGGCCTACTTCGCCTTCGGCCACATCCGGGTCCGCTTCGACGCCTGGCTGAACCCCTTCTCGAACTTCGACCAGAACGACCAGATCATCAAAGCCCAGTACGGCATGGCCTGGGGTGGCCTGGCCGGACGCGGCTGGGGGCTGGGACGCCCCGGCCTCACCACCTTCTCCTGGAGCGACTTCATCTCCGCCAGCATCGGCGAGGAGCTCGGCGTCACCGGCCTGATGGGCATCATCGTGCTCTACGCACTGCTGGTGACCCGCGGCCTGCGCGCAGCCCTGGCCTGCCGCGACGCCTTCGGCAAGCTGCTGGCCACCGGGCTGGCCACCGTCATGGCCCTCCAGGTGACGGCCATCATCGGCGGCGTCACCCGGATGCTGCCGCTGACCGGGCTGACCACCCCGTTCATGAGCCAGGGAGGCTCCTCGGTGGTGGCCAACTGGGCGATCGTCGCGGTCATCATGATGGTCTCCCACCAGGCCAGGCAGCCTGCCGACCAGCTCGCCGCCAATGTGGACTCGGCGGCCCCGCCGGTCCTCGACGACCAGGCGACCGATGTGATACCCCGACATGCGGGAGGAGGCCCCCGACCATGAACAAGCAGATCCGCTGGGTCTCGGTCTTCGCGGCCTTCATGTTCTTCGCCCTGCTGCTCAACGTCACCTACTCCTCGGTGTTCCGGCAGGCCGGTCTGAACCAGGACTCCCGCAACCTGCGGGTGCGCGACGCCGAGTTCTCCCAGAACCGCGGCGACATCCTGGTGGGCAATACGGCGGTGGCCCACACGGTCGCCACCGATGGCCAGTACAAGTACCTGCGCACCTATCCTCAGGGCGCCCAGTACGCCCCGATCACCGGCTACTACTCGTACTACTTCGGGCGCACCGCTCTGGAGCAGAGCCAGAACGCCCAGCTCACCGGCACCTCCGACTCCCAGGTGCTGCAGCGGATCACCGGCACCCTGTCGGGCAAGAAGCCGCAGGGCGGATCGGTGGTCACCACCATCAACGCCAAGGCCCAGCAGGCGGCCTGGAAGGGCCTGCAGGGCAAGAAGGGCGGCGTCGTCGCCCTCGACTACACCACCGGCGCGGTGCTGGCGATGGCCACCTACCCCTCCTACAACCCGAACCAGCTGGCCAGCCACAACCTCAAGGCCACCCAGCAGTCGTGGAAGTCGCTGCTGGCCGATTCGTCGCGGCCGATGTCGAACCGGGCCTCCAAGGAGATCTACCCCCCGGGCTCGACCTTCAAGCTCGTGACGGCGGCCGCGGCCCTGCAGACCGGCCAGTACAGCGCCGACACCCAGGTCTCCACCCCGAGTTCGATCACCCTGCCCCAGACCACCAACAAGCTCGGCAACGAGATCGACTGCGGCAACGGGACGGTGAGCCTCACCGAGGCGCTGGAGAACTCCTGCAACACCGCCTTCGCGAAGATCGGCATGTCGCTGGGGCAGGAGAAGCTGCGCGACCAGGCCAAGCAGTTCGGCTTCGACTCAACGGTCGACTCCGACGTCCCGAACGTCGCATCGAGGTTCCCCGGCGACATGAACCAGGCGCAGGTGGCGCTGAGCTCCATCGGCCAGTACGACGTGGCCGCCTCGCCTCTCCAGATGGCGATGGTGTCGGCGGGTATCGCCAACAACGGCAAGCTCATGACGCCCTACCTCACCCAGTCGGTGCGGGCCTCGAATCTGCAGACCGTGTGGCGCCACCACAACTCCAAGCTGTCCCAGCCGATGAGCCGGTCCAACGCCCAGCAGCTGCAGAAGATGATGATCTCGGTGGTCAACAACGGCACCGGCAAGCCGGCCCAGATCGACGGGGTGACCGTCGGCGGCAAGACCGGCACGGCCCAGACCACCAAGGACGCATCCCCCTATGCATGGTTCGTCGGCTACTCGGAGAACCCGCACGTGGCCGTCGCGGTGTTCATCGAGTCCTCCGACACCGAGCGCAGCGAGATCGCCGGTGGCAGTCTCGCCGGGCCGATCGCCAAGAGCGTCATCGAAGCGGTGCGATGAGATGACGCGCACACCACGACCCATCAGTCCTCAGACCGCACCTCTTGTTGACGAAGGAGACCCGCGATGACCGAAGCCGGAAGTTGGCTGGGCGGGCGCTACGAGCTACTCAACGTGATCGGCCGTGGCGGCATGGCCGAGGTGTGGAAGGCCCGCGACCACCGCCTGGGGCGAGACGTGGCCATCAAGCGGCTGCGCGCCGACCTGGCCTCCGACGAGACCTTCCAGGCCCGCTTCCAGCGTGAGGCGCAGTCGGCGGCCGGGCTGAACCATCCCAATATCGTCTCCGTCTACGACACCGGCGAGGGCCCGGACCAGAACTCCGGCCTGTCGGTGCCCTACATCGTCATGGAGCTGGTGCAGGGCCACACCCTGCGCGACGTGCTGCGCGACGACCGCAAGATCCTGCCGGAGCGGGCCCTCGAGTTCACCCAGGGCGTGCTGGACGCGTTGAGCTACTCCCACGCCGCCGGGATCGTGCACCGCGACATCAAGCCGGCCAATGTGATGCTCACCGAGACCGGGCAGGTCAAGGTGATGGACTTCGGCATCGCCCGGGCGGTCTCCGACACCTCCGCGACGATGACCCAGACCGCCGCGGTGATCGGCACCGCCCAGTACCTGTCCCCCGAGCAGGCCCGCGGCGAGGTGGTCGACAACCGCGCCGACATCTACGCCACCGGATGCCTGCTCTACGAGCTTCTGGTGGGGCGTCCGCCCTTCCTCGGCGACTCCCCCGTCTCGGTGGCCTACCAGCACGTCCGGGAGATCCCGGCGCCGCCGTCGTCGCTGGATCCCGAGATCACCCCGGCGATGGACGCCATCACCCTCAAGGCCCTGGCGAAGGCCCCGGCCGACAGATACCAGACCGCCAAGCAGATGCACGACGACATCGCCCGGGTGCTGGCCGGCCAGATGCCGCTGGCGCCGCTGGCCACCGGCGCCGCTGCCGCCGACGAGTCGACCATGGCGACCCAGGTGATCGCCCCCGCCGCGATCTCGGGGACGGCGGTGCGGGGCACCCCCGTCTCCCCCGACTCGGCCGGGTATGCGACCGGCTACGGCACCACGACGTCGGGCCTGACGCCGGTGGCCCCCGGGGAGGGGGAGCTGGACTCGCTGGAGACCAAGGAGCCGGTCAAGAAGCGCAAGCGCTGGCCGATCGTCCTCATCGTGGTGCTCGTCGTCCTCGCCCTGGGCGTCGCCGGGGCGGGCCTCTACCAGGCCTTCGGACCCGGCTTCGGCTCCTCCTCCACCCCGACACCCACCGTCAAGATGGTCAAGGTGCCGGCGGTCACCGGCATGAGCCAGGAGGGCGCCACCTCGACCCTGGCCAACGCCAACCTCAAGGCCAAGGTGACCACCGTCCGCAAGGACGACACCACTGCGGGGCAGGTCATCGGACAGGATCCCGCGCGTGGCAGGTCGGTGGCCGAGGGCAGCACCATCACCATCACCGTGAACCAGGGTCCGAAGAAGCTCACGGTCCCGACCGGGCTGGAGGGGATGTCGGAGTCCGCCGCGAAGAGCGCTCTCACCTCGGCCGGCTTCGCCTCGGGCGACATCGCCGTGAGGTATGAGGAGTCCTCCACCTCGGACGCCGGGACCGTCACCGGGGTGAGCCCCAGCGAGGGCACAGAGGTGGACGAGGGGACGTCGGTGACGCTCACCGTCGCCAGCGCTCCGGCCCCCCAGCCCACCGTCACCAAGACGGAGACGTCCCAGCCAACCACGGCCCCCACGTCGCAGCCGGCCGACACCGGCGGCGACGGCAATGGGAACGGAAACGGCAATGGGAACGGCAGCGGAAGCGGCAATGACAACAGCAACGGGAACAGCCCGACCTCCGGCTCCACTCCTTGAAGGCCGAGCATCTCGCTTCCCCCGTGGTGGCCGTCGGGTCGGTGACCCCGCGGCCCGGGGGAGGCGAGCGGCCGGACCAGTTCCCGGAGAGATGAGGGGTCCCGCGGGGCTCTGATCAGGACGCCGTCATGAGCGGCGTCATGGAGGCGGCGCGTGCGGGCGCATCGGCGTCGCCGCAATCGGCCAGCCAGTGGGCCAGCATCTGGTGGCCGTGTTCGCTGAGCACCGATTCGGGGTGGAACTGCACCGCCTCGACGGGCAGCTCCCGGTGGCGCAGCCCCATGATGATGGGGCCGGACGCCGAGTCGGCGGTGGCGGTCACCTCCAGGCAGTCCGGGAGGGTGGACGGGTCGACGGCCAGTGAGTGGTAGCGGGTCACCCTCAGGGGTGAGGGCAGCCCCTCGAAGACCCCGGTGCCGTTGTGGACGACGTCGGAGACCTTCCCGTGGAGCTGCTCGGGGGCCCGGGAGACGGTGCCTCCCCAGGCCACGGCCATGGCCTGCATGCCCAGGCAGACGCCGAAGATCGGGATCTGCCCCGAGTGGTGACGCAGCACGTCGATGCAGACGCCGGCGTCCTCGGGGCGTCCGGGGCCCGGTGACAGCAGGATGCCTTCGTAACCGTCCGCCCAGTTCTGAGAGCCGAACCGCTCGTCGTCATTGCGCCAGACCTCGACCCGGGCGCCGATCTGGCCCAGGTAGGAGACGATGTTCCACACGAACGAGTCGTAGTTGTCGATGACGAGGATCCGGCATTGGGACATGGGTCGCATCCTAGATGCTCTGCGGCATCGCCCGGGCGTCGTCTCGCCACCCTGCCACTGTGCGTTCGCTGTGGAGAATTTACTCCCAACACGCCGTCCCGGCGCCCGGACGGGACGAGAAACGGCGTGTTGGGAGTAATTTCCCCGCCAGGAGAGAGGGTCAGCCTGCACCGGACCGACGCCTCGCGCGATCTCGTCGTTCCCCCCGCCAGCAGGGGGTCAGCGAGCGCCTGCGCGAACGAAGGGGGGGGTCGCCCCCCCTTCTTTCAGGAGCTCCCCCTCCTCTCAAGAGGGCGTCGCCTTGGTGGGAACCGGCCCCTGGTACGCGGGCATGGTGACCCGGCCGGCGTCCTCCACCTTCCAGCCGAGGCGATAGGCGGTGACGTACTCCTTGTAGATCTTCACCGATTCGCTGGTGTCCAGGGCCCGGCGGATCGCGGCGACGTCCCCGATGGCCTCGATGCGATAGGGCGGGGCGTAGGGCACCCCGTGCAGCACGACGGTGTTGCCGACGCATTTCACCCCGGTCAGCGAGGTGACCCGCTGCCCCTGGATCGTCATGGCCTCCGCCCCTGCCGACCACAGCACATTGACGACCATCTGGATGTCCTGCTGGTGGACCACGAGCATGTTCTGATCGACCCCGCCGGGGTTGACGTCCAGCGGCGCGTCGTCGAGGGTGACGCGGACAGCGGGGCCCGCGACGGCCTCCATGCCGGCCCTGGGAGCTGCGGACTCCAGCGTCCGGGAGGAGCCCGTGCCGGTCTCGCGGGCGGCGGCGAGACGGTCGATCTCGGTGCGGAGCTTCGCGGCCTTCCTCGCCTGTTCGGCGTTGTGATCGGCCTGTCCGCGGACGACGGTGGCGAGGTCCTTGTCCTGATCGTCGGGGCGGAGGTCGTGCCCGCCGGAGGTGGTGGCGGCCGACGTCACCATGAATCCGGCTATCACCAGGACGGCGCCGGTCGCCAGCGGGCCCTTTCCGAATCGGCGTCGGGCGTGCCGGGGAGACGGCCGGTCCTCGTCCTTGCCCATCCTCACCCCCGGGAGCCTCGTCGGTGCTCCCATGGCCGGGATGATCCGGTTGGGAGACGTCAACTAGGCTACCCGGGTAGGTCCGACCGGGTCATGCCCGTGCCGAGACCCCCGTCCCGCTGATCAGGAGTAGTCATCGTGCCCGAGTCCAAGGTTCGCAAGTCCGCCAAGAAGGCGCAGAACAAGAACCCGAAGAAGGCACCCAGTGTGAAGAAGGCGGCCGCGGAGAAGGAGGCCGAGGAGGCCAGGAAGGCCGAGGCCGAGACTCCGGAGGCCAAGGCCGCCGCCGAGAAGGAGGAGGCCGCTCTGGAGCGGAAGCGCCGCGTCTCGATGGATCGTTCCTGGGTGCCGGGGGTCTTCGTGCCCGTCGGCGTCCTCGGCGTGCTGTGGCTGGTCGTGTACTACATCGCCGGCGCGCAGATCCCGTTCATGATGGCCCTGGGCGACTGGAACATCCTCATCGGAATGGGAGCGATGGCGGCGGCCTTCGCCATCGCCACCCTTTGGAAGTAGTCCCTCCGCGCCTCGGTTCCCGCGCCCCGGATTCCGTCGCCATCGCCCCTGTGAGGTCGCTATGCGCCCGTTGATCTTGCGTTGGCCCTCTAGCAAGAGGGCCAACGTCGCATGACGGGACGCAAAGCAACCTCACAGCAGAGCGATCACAGACCCCACCCGCCGCGGTAGGCCCGCGATACGGACCTGACCGACATGGGGCCGCCGCTCGAGGAGGAAGGAGCGAAGCGACGTGGAGGGGTCGCCCCCTCCTCTCAGATACTCGGCTTGAGCAGCGGGAAGAGGATCGTCTCGCGGATCCCGGCGTTGGTGAAGAGCATCACCAGCCGGTCGACGCCCAGACCGAGACCGCCCATCGGAGGGCAGCCGAATTCGAGCGCCTCGAGGAAGTCCTCGTCGAGCTGCATGGCCTCCGGGTCGCCGGCCGCCGCGGCCAGGGACTGCTCGGTGAGCACTCGGCGCTGGATCACCGGGTCGACGAGCTCGGAGAACCCGGTCCCCCGCTCCATCCCGCCGATGATGAGATCCCAGGCCTCGACCATTCGCGGATCGTCGCGATGCGGGCGGGCCAGCGGCTGGGCGATGGCCGGGTAGTCGCACACGAAGGTGGGCTGCAGGAGGGTCGGCTCGACCAGTTCCCCGAAGAGCTCCATGACGATCTTGCCGGCTCTCCAGCCGTCGTCGACCGCGATCTCCTTGGCGGCCGCGATCTCCCGCAGCCTCTCCTCGGGGGTGTCGAGGGTGATCTCCTCGCCGAGGGCCTGTGACAGACCCGGGTAGACGCTGACCCACTTCCACTCGCCGTCCAGGTCGATGACCCCGGCGTCAGTGGTGATCTGGTGCATGCCCACGGCGTCGGCGGTGGTGAGGATGATCTGCTTGATCACATCGGCGATGGTGAACTGGTTCCCCCAGCTCATATAGGCCTCGAGCATGGAGAACTCGGCCGAGTGGGTGGAGTCGATGCCCTCGTTGCGGAACACCCGGCCCATCTCGTAGACCCGGTCGACTCCGCCGACCATGGCCCGCTTGAGGTAGAGCTCCAGGGCGATCCTCAGGCTCATGTCGATGCCGAAGGCGTTGAGGTGGGTGTTGAAGGGCCGTGCCGCGGCGCCCCCGTGGACGAGCTGGAGGGTCGGCGTCTCCACCTCGAGGAAGCCGTCGTCCTCAAGGGAGCTGCGGATCGCGCGAGTGATGGCGGCGCGGGTGCGCACCATCTGACGGGACTCCTCGCGCACCACCAGGTCGGCGTAGCGGCGACGGACCCGGGCCTCCTCCGACAGGTCGGTGTGGAGGTTCGGCAGGGGACGCAGCGCCTTCGCGGCCATCCTCCACTCCGAGGCCATCACGGACAGTTCGCCCCGGCGGGAGCGGACCACCCGGCCCCTGACCCATACGAAGTCTCCCAGGTCGACGTCGGCCTTCCATCCGGCCAGCGCGTCGGCCCCGATCTCGGCCTTGGACAGCATCACCTGGAGCCGCTCCCCGTTGGAGGTTTCGGTGAAACCGTCCTGGAGGGTCGCGAAGCACAGCTTGCCGGTGTTGCGCACGAAGACGACGCGGCCGCCGATGGTGACGACGTCGTCGGTCTCCTCGCCCTCGGCCAGGGTGGGCTCTCCGTCAGCGCCGGTGTACTGGGACCGGATCTGCGAGAGGGTGTGGTCGCGCAGGAGATCGACCGGGTAGGCCTGGCCGCCACCCTCGATGATGCGCGCCCGCTTGTCCATCCGGACCTTCATCTGTTCGGACACGTCGGGGGCGGTCGACGCCTGGGGGGTCTCGGGATTCTGCTCGTCACTCACCGTCACAGCCTATCCGGCCCCGATACGATGAGCCCATGAGCTCATCCCTGCCTCCCCCACAGCCGCAGCCCGGGTGGCAGCCGCCGTGGCAGGGCCAGCAACCTCCGCCCCAGCAGGGGGTTCCGCCGCAGGGCCCCCAGCCCACCCAGGGCCAGCCTCAACCGCCTCAGGGGCCGCCGCCCGGCTACCAGGTGCAGTACCCGCCCCAGGGCCCGTGGCCGAACCGGCACTCGAGCGCCGGGTATCCGCCCCAGCCGGGCCAGCGGCACCCTCAGCCGTCCCAGCCTCCGACACAGCACTCCCAGCAGTCACAGTCCTCGCGCTCGGCACAGGGGATCTCGCCGGAGGACAGGCAGGTTCCCCCGCCGGCCCCGGTGCCGCCGGTGAGGATGCCCGAGCCGCCCCCGGTGTCGGCGTCCTTCCCCCGCCATGAGATCCCGGTACTCACCCTGGAGACCTTCCCCGGCCGCGAGATCGCCGAGGTGCTCGGCTCGGTGGAGGGCTGCGTCACCCGCTCCCGGGAGCTGGAGCCGCGCGCCGATCTCTCGGAGATCCTCATGGTGACAAGGCAGGACGCCGTCGACGCGATGGTGATCCTGGCGCTACGGGCGGGGGCCGACGCCGTGCTGGGTCTGCGTTTCGACACCTCGGCGATCAGCGACGGGGCCTCGGAGATCTGCGCCTACGGGACGGCCGTGAAACTCGCCGAGCAGGGCTGACGTCGGCGCCCCGGGCGCGAGCATTGTCGAGTTGATGTCCAATGAAGGGCATCAACTCGACACAGCTCCAAGGGTCCCGACGATTCAGGAGACGGTGAAGGGCTCCAGCAGCCCGACATACCGCTTGGGCAGCGGTGCCGCGTACTCCCCGCGGGCCGATCCCCGCACCCCGTTGCGCACCATGGTCTCCACCAGCCCCACGCCGGCGCCGACCCCGTCGATCACCGGGGCGCCCGTCTCGGCGCTCACCCGGGCGGCCATCTCGGCCATCCCCGCACAGCCCAGGACAATCGCCTCGACGCCGTCGTGGGTCAGCGCCTCCCGGGCCAGATCGGCGACCATGTCCTCGGCGGAGTCCACCGCCAGGACGGGCACCTCGCAGGCCAGCACCTCCCGGCAGCGGTCGGCGAAGCCGTAGGTCCGGGCCAGATCCCAGGCCCGTCCGGCGGTGCGCGAGAGGGTCGTCACGACGGCGAATCCGCGTGCCGCCAGGGCCGCCAGGTGCATCGCGGCCTGGGCGATCCCGATCACCGGACGCCCTGCGGCCAGCTCCCGGGCGGCGTCCATCCCCGGATCCCCGAAGCAGGCGAGCACGAAGCCGTCGACGCCGTCGGCCACTCCGCGCGCCACCTCGGTGAGCACCCCCGGGACCGCCAGCGCCTCGTCGTAGTGACCCTCGATGCTGGCCGGCCCCATCGTGGGGGTGACCGCCTCGATGATCGTCCCCGGCGCCGCGGCGGCCTTCGCGGAGGCCTCGATGGTGGCCGTCATCGAGGCCGAGGTGTTGGGATTGATGACCCGGATTCTCATGACCCTCAGGCTTCCACGTCGTCCGCAGCGCTCGCGGAGGCGTCCGCACGGTAGGTCTCGCGCAGCCCCTTCGACATGAGGAAGTAGGCCAGGGCACCGGCCGCGGCCCCGATGAACCAGGAGAAGTTCGCCAGGGTCTTGAAGGGCTCGACGGGGATGAGCACGATGCTCAGGGCGATGACGCCGCCGATGATCGTGGCCCACACGGCGGTGGGGTTGATCCCCTTGCGGTAGTGGTAGCGGCCCTTCGGGTTCATCGTGTAGAGGTCGTCGGTGACGATGTGCTGGTGGCGCACCAGGTAGTAGTCGGCGACCAGGATGCCGAAGAGCGGGCCGGTGAAGCTGGCCAGCACGTCGAGGGTGTAGTGGATCACCTCATCGCTGGAGTACAGGTTCCAGGGGGTGATGAGCACCGAACCGACCGCGGCGATCATGCCGCCGGCCCGCCAGGAGATCTTCTGCGGGGCGACGTGGGAGAAGTCGAAGGCCGGGCTGATGAAGTTCGCCACGATGTTGATGCCCACCGTCGCGATGGCGAAGGTCATGGCCCCCAGCACGATGGCGAAGGTGTTGTCGATCTTGCTGACCGTCTCGATGGGATCGGTGATGAGCTTGCCGTAGACCGGGATGGTGGCGGCGGCGCAGACCACGGTGAGGATCGAGAAGAATGTGAAGTTGACCGGCAGCCCCCAGAAGTTGCCCTTCTTGACGTCGCCGAGGGTGCGTCCGTAGCGGGAGATGTCGCCGAAGTTGAGCAGCGGGCCGGAGAAGTAGGCCACGACGATGGAGGTGGCGATGACCATCTGGCCGACGGCCTGCCAGCCGGAGTACTTGACCGAGCCGAGGGTGAGGTCGATATTGCTCATCCCGGCCTTGACGACCATGTAGATGGTCAGCGCGATCATCACGACGTAGACGGCGGGCCCGGCCCAGTCGATGAACTTGCGGATGGCGTTCATGCCGTTCCAGAAGACGAGGGCCTGGCCGATCCACAGCACGATGAAGGCTCCCCAGCCGACGGTCGACAGGCCGGCGAAGCCGTGCTGGGCGGCGTCGGCGTAGGGCACCAGGGAGGGCCACAGCTTGAGGGCGACGACGACCAGGGCGTCGGAGGCCAGGTAGGTCTGGATGCCGTACCACGCCACCGCGATGATCCCTCGCAGCACGGCGGGGACGTTGGCGCCGCGGACTCCGAAGGAGGCCCGTGCGATGACCGGGAAGGGTGCGCCGGCCCGCTGGGAGGGCTTGGCCACGAGGTTGGCCAGGGCCATCACCACGACGATGCCGACGATGAGGCAGACGAAGACCTGCCAGCTGGCCAGTCCGAAGGCGAACAGGCTGCCGGCGGTGACGTAGCCGCCGACCGAGTGGACGTCGGACATCCAGAATGCGAAGACGTTGTACCAGTTCCACTTCTTGTTGACCAGTGGAGCGAGGTCGTCGTTGTACAGGCTGGTGTGGTAGTCGGGGCCGACGTGGATGTCGTCGGCGGACGTGGTGGCCGAGCCCGTGGAGGGCCCGCCGCCCTCGATCTCAGTAGTCGCCATGGGAACCTCCAGGGTTCATGATTGCGGGAATCGGAATGTGGGTGGGAACAGGGTGGTGGTTTTGAGACGGCATCAGTCGGCGGCGTCGGCCGTCGCGAACCGCTCCTGGTATTCGTCGGGGTCGATCTCCTGGGCGCTGACCCGGGTCTTTCCGTCGAATACGTCACGGTCTATTTCGTCGGTGCCGGCGGCGACCAGTAGAGCGACGAGGGTGTCGCCGTTGACGTTGAGGAAGGTGCGGAACATGCCGGTGAACCAGTCCACGGCGATGAGCAGACCGACCGCCTGATAGGGCAGCCCGAGCGCCGACGCCAGGAACATTGCGACCACCGGGAACCCGCCGGGAACGGTGATCGTGCCCATGTTCAGCAGCACAGCAAGCACCATGCCGAGAATCACCTGGCCCGCCGACAGGTGCACCCCGCCGGCCTGTGCGAGGAACATCACGACGATGGTGTAGTTGAGTACCGCGCCGTAGGAGCCCATAGTGAGGCCGATCGACAGGGTGAAGTTGGCCACCCGCTGGCTGACGCCGAACTTCTCCACGGCGCTGCGCAGGACTGTGGGGAAGGTGACCGCCGAACTCGTGGTGGTGACGGCCACCACGGTCTGCTCGGCGAGCTTCCCCGGAATCTTTGCGAGGCTCACGCCGGTGCGGGCGACAGTGATCAGAGTGAAGGCAACCATCAGGATGACGACACCCAGAAGCGTGGTGCCGAGGTACTTCAGGGCGGTGGTGACGACGCTGAAGCCGACCTCACCGGCCAGATCGGCCAGCAGGCAGAAGATGCCGATCGGGGCGACCTTCATCACGAAGCGGATCATGGTGAGGACGACCTGCTGCACCTGCTCGAAGAAGGTGAGCACCTCGCGCCTGCCGGTCTTGGCGATGTAGCTGTTGAGAGCGGCCCCGAACAGCAGCGAGAACACGATGATCGGCACCATGTCGCCTGCGGACATGGCGTCGACGACGTTCTTCGAGACGAAGTTGAGGACCGTCTCCTGCCACCCTGAGGTGGCACCGGCCTGCTGCTTCAGGCCGGGATCCAACTTGCCCTGGAAGACCATCCCGGCTCCCGGCTTGAACAGCACCGACAGCCCCCAGGCCAGCAGGGCCGAGACGCAGGACAGCCCGATGATCCATCCGAAGGTGCGCCCGGCGAGCTTTCCCGCCCCCTTGCCGCTCATAGCTCCAGTGGCCACGATCACCGAGCACATCACCAGCGGAACCATGGACATCTGGATCAGCCGGATGAACATGTCACCGACGAACTTGAGGTTGGCGGCCCACGGACCCACGGCGACCCCGAACACGACCCCCGCCACGGAGGCGATGAGGATCTGCGTGGTCATGCTCTTCAGGTACTTCATGTCAGCCGCTCCTGAGGGTGGTCGCCGCCGAGGACGTACGAAACGATGATTTCTTGAACCCGAGATTTCCAAACGGATGTTTCATGCGGGTGACGAGACGGCCGTCTTCTGTTGCAATCGCGTGTCAGTCGGCCGGGCGCGACGGAGCGAGATCACGGGGTCGAACACCGTGCGCGGCGAGGATTTCACTCCCAACACGCCGTCGTGGCGCCCGTCCGGGACGCCGGACGGCGTGTTGGGAGCAGCACCCCCACACGGGAGGCGGACCCCGGAAGTCAGATGAAACACAAATTTCACACTTGCCCTGTATGTTTCACATCAAGCTCAGCTCTCCACCCCGGAGGATCACATGGCAGACAGCTTCACGGTCTCGGCCCCGGCCGCCGTCCACGACGGGCACATCGGACCGGCCACCCTCACCGTCACCGACGGCGTCATCACCGCCATCGCCGACACCCAGACCCCCGGCGCCGATGTCCGCATCGCGCCCTCCGACGTCCTGCTGCCCGGCGCGGTCGACACCCACGTCCACCTCAACGAGCCCGGCCGCACCGAATGGGAGGGCTTTGCCACCGGCACCCGCGCAGCCGCGGCGGGCGGCGTCACCACCGTGCTCGACATGCCGCTCAACTCCATCCCGCCCACCACCACACCCGACGCCCTGGCCACCAAGCGGGAGGCCGCCGCCGGGAAGCTGTCGGTCGACCTGGGCTACTGGGGAGGGGCCGTCCCCCAGAACCTCGGACACCTCGAGGAGCTGTGGGAGGCCGGCGTCTTCGGGTTCAAGTGCTTCACCCTGCCCAGCGGGGTCGACGAGTTCGAGCCCCTGGACGCCGCCCAGCTCAGGACGGCGATGACCGAGATCGCGGGCTTCGGCGGGCTGCTCATCGTCCACGCCGAGGACGCCCGCACCATCGACGCCGCCCCCTCCCCGCACTCGCGCGCCTACAGCGACTTCCTGCTGAGCCGCCCCGACGAGGCCGAACTCAAGGCCATCGGCCTGGTCATCGACACCATGCGCGAGACCGGATGCCAGGTCCACCTGCTCCACCTCTCCAGCGCCCGCGGCCTGGACCTGGTGGCCGCCGCGAAGGCCGAGGGGCTGCCGCTGACCGTCGAGACCTGCCCGCACTACCTCTGCCTGGCCGCCGAGTCCATCCCCGACGGGACGCCGGAGTACAAGTGCTGCCCGCCGATCCGCGACCGCGGCAACCAGGACGCGCTGTGGCAGGGCCTGACCGAGGGCCTCATCGACATCGTCGTCACCGACCACTCCCCCACCACCCGGGCCAACAAGTACGCCTCCGGCGGCGACCTGTCGGCGGCCTGGGGCGGGGTGGCCGGCGTCCAGGTGGGCTACACCGCCATGCTGGACGCCGCCGCATCCCACGGCGTCGGTCTCGAGCGAATCGTCGAATGGATGTCCGAGGGCCCGGCCCGGATCATGGGAGTCCCCGCCAAGGGCGGCCTGACAGTCGGCCACGACGCCGACCTGGCCGTCTGGTCGGCCCGTCCCCAGACCATCGACGCCGCCGCGCTGAAACACCGCAACCCCATCTCCGCATGGCACGGGCACACCTTCGCCGGCACCATCACCGACGTCTGGCTACGGGGAGCGCTGCTCGGCCGGGATCCAGAGCCCAACGGCCACGAGATCTTCCGCGCGTGAGGACCATCCGCGCGTGACCACCCACAGGAGAGAGATGACACTCGACCAGCTGAACCCCCCGACCCGGCTCCTCATGGGGCCCGGGCCCATCAACGCCGACCCCCGGGTCGCCCGCGCCACCGCCTCGGCCCTCACCGGCCAGTTCGACCCGTGGATGACGGCGACGATGAACGAGACCATGGGCCTGTACCGGTCGGTGTTCTCCACCGCCAACGAGCAGACCTTCCTGGTCGACGGCACCTCCCGGGCCGCCATCGAGGCCGCCCTGGTGTCCCTGGTCTCGCCCGGGCAGACAGTCCTGGTGGCCGTGATGGGACGCTTCGGGCTCCTGCTGAAGGAGATCGCCGAGAGGGCCGGGGCGCAGGTCGTCACCATCGAACGGCCCTGGGGCACCGTCTTCACCCTCGACGAGATCGAGGAGGGACTGCGCACCCACCGCCCCGATGTCTTCGCCACCGTCCAGGGGGACACCGCCACCACCATGAACCAGCCTCTTGACGGCCTGGGGCAGCTGTGCCACCGCTACGGGGCGCTGTGCTACGTCGACGCCACGGCGTCAGTGGCCGGCAACACCCTGCTGGTCGACGAGTGGGGGCTCGACGTCGTCTCCGCCGGGCTGCAGAAGTGCCTGGGCGGGCCGTCCGGATCGGCCCCCATCACCATCTCCGAACGGGCGCGCGAGGTGATCTCCTCGCGGCGTCACGTGGAGGCCGGGATCACCGAGGGGGCGGAGGGCCTCGGAGAGCGGATCCGCTCCAACTATCTCGACCTGGCGATGCTGATGGACTACTGGGGCCCCAGGCGCCTCAACCACCACACCGAATCCGGCCCGATGCTCTACGCCGCCCGCGAGTGCGCCCGCATCATCGCCGACGAGGGCATCGCGAACACCGTCGAGCGGCACCGGCTGCACGGCGCGGCGATGGCCGCTGGGCTGGCGGGCCTGGGGCTGGAGCTCTTCGGCGACCAGACCCACCGGATGAACAACGTCATCGGGGTGAAGATCCCCGACGACGTCGGCGGCGATGCGCTGCGCGCCGCCCTGCTGGAGGATTTCGCGATCGAGATCGGAACCTCCTTCGGGCCGCTGGCAGGAGTGGTCTGGCGGGTCGGCGTGATGGGCTACAACGCCCGCCGCGACGCCGTCCTGACCACCCTGGCCGCTCTGGAGGCCGAACTGCGACGCTTCGGCCACCCCACCCCGGCCGGCGGCGGCCTCACAGCCGCGATGAGCTACTACCAGGAGCAGGAGTCATGATCACGGGAACCTCATCGACCGGAACCATCGATGACGCCGAGCTCTCCGGGCGCGACATGACCCCCGCCCGCCGGATCATGGCGCGTGCCGACGAGCTGGCCCGCCACTCCGCCATGGACGGCGGCATCGAGAGGGTCTACCTGAGCCCCGAGCACGCCGAGGTCGACGCGCTGGCCGCCGACTGGATGCGCGAGGCCGGCCTGGCCACCAGGCAGGACGCCTCCGGAGCCCGGGTGGGGCGTCTGGAGGGGTCCCGGCCCGGGCTGCCGGCCCTGATCCTGGGCTCGCATCTGGACACCGTCCCCGACGCCGGCCGGTACGACGGGCCTCTCGGGGTGCTGCTGGCCATCGAGGTGGCCAGGCGCATCCGGGAGTCGGGTCGGACTCTGCCCTTCGCCCTGGAGACCTATGCCTTCGCCGAGGAGGAGGGGGTCCGCTTCGGCGCCACCCTGCTGTGCTCCCGGGCCCTGGCGGGCACCTGGACCGAGGACCTGTGGGATCTCCGTGACGCCGACGGGGTGTCGCTGCGACAGGCTTTCACGAGCTTCGGGCTGGACCCGGCACGGGTCGGCGAGGCGGCCAGGTTCACAGCCGATCCCGGGGACTCTGAGGCCGGGGAGAAGGGCGTCGTCGGCTATCTGGAGGCCCACATCGAGCAGGGACCGCTGCTGGAGGCCGCCGACCGGCCGCTCGGCGTCGTCACCACCATCGCAGGGGCCCGCCGGATGGACATCACCGTCACCGGGGAGGCCCGCCACGCCGGCGGCACCCCCTATCCGCGACGTCGCGACGCCCTGGTCGGGGCCGCCGAGGCCGTCGTGGCGATCGAGCGGATCGGCAGGGATCGCGACGTCATCGCCACCGTCGGAAGGCTCCACGTGGAGCCCGGCGGGGTCAACGTCGTCCCCGGCCAGGTGGTATTCAGCCTCGATCTGCGGGCCGAGACCGACGAGAAGCGCGACGCCGCCTGGGAGGAGATCCGCGCCACCATGACCGAGATCTGCACTCGCCGCGGGCTGGAGCTCGGCGTCGACCAGTTCCACGAGGCGCGCTCGGTCACCTGCGCGCCATGGCTGGCCGACGCCGTCGCGGCGGGTATCCGGACCGCCACCGGATCCGATGAGGAACCGATGCGGATCTGGTCGCGGGCCGGCCACGACGCCATGGCCGTGGCGGACATGTGCGACATCGCCATGATGTTCATCCGCTGCCATGACGGCATCAGCCACGCCCCCGACGAATCGGTGCTGGAGGCCGACGTCGCGGTGGCCCTGGACGCCTACGAGGCGGCGGTCTGGAAGCTGGCGGATCAGTACGGGGCCTGAGAGGGCGCAATTTCTCGCTCCAGAAGCCGTCGCATGGCACCGGCATCGACGTTGACGCGCTTCTGGGACGAGAAATTGCCCGCCGCCGGTCCGGCGGCGGGGCAGGATGGCCACACCCACCGATGATGGAGGCGACGATGACCGGTGAACTCGGGGTCGACCGTGCTGGCGACGAGGAGTCCCCCGCCAGCCCCGTGGAGGAACGTATCCGCGACGCCTTCACCGGTCTCTCCGGCCAGGAGCAGCGCGCCGCCACCACCATCCTGGAGCACCTGGACGACCTGGCCACCTACTCCTCGGCCGACCTGTCGCGGCTCTCGGGAGTCTCCCGGCCCACCCTGTCGCGGCTGTACCGGCGACTGGGCTACCAGGGATTCGCCGAGCTGCGCGCCGAGGCCCGGGCGGCCCGGGGCGTGCCGATCGGGCCCTCGCGGGGCATCGAGGCCCATCTGGCCCAGGAGTCCCGCAACATCGCCCACCTGGGACGACTGGCCGACGGACGTCTCCAGGCGGCGGTGACCAGCATGATGGGTGCCACCGATCTGGTGATCATCGGGGAGCGCAACTCCTACCCGGTGGCCCTCCACCTGCGCGAGCAGCTCATTCAGCTGAGGCCCCGCACACGGCTGCTCCCACTGCCCGGCCAGACCCTGGCCGAGGAGCTGGTCGGGGTGGGCCCCGGCGACACCGTCGTCTTGGTGGGGCTGCGGCGTCGCGCCGGCGGATTCGACGCCCTGCTGAAGTTCTGCTGCGAGCTGCACGCCGACGTCGTCCTCATCGCCGACAACTCGGCTCTGCGTCACGCCGAGACGGTGAACCACTTCCTGCCCTGCTCGCTCAGCTCCTCGGGGCCCTTCAGCTCCTACGCCTCGGCGATGAGCCTGGTGGCGATGATCGCCAACGAGGCCAGCGCGATGACGGGCCCCCAGGGGTCGCGGCGGGTCGGGCTCATCACCGACGGCTACGACGCCCTGGGCGAGATCGAGGACTGAGTTGTCAACGGAGGGGGCAGGCTCTCCGCGCTCGCCGGGGCTCGCCGCCTCCCGAACAATTCGGGCCCGCGACCGCGCTCGCATCCGCCCCGGAAAGTGACATCGGGATGGGTGGGTGAGGGCGTTCAGGAGAACGTCCGCCAGCCCATGTAGACCGCCATGGCGACGCCGAAGACGACGATGAAGATCCGGAAGAACTTCGCCGGGAGGCGCCGGGCCACCCAGGCACCCGCCAGGGCGCCGACCACCGAACCCACGGCGATGCATCCCGCATAGGCCCAGTCGATGTGTCCGGAGACGATGAAGAAGATCGCCGCGACGATGTTCACCAGGGTCTGGAGCAGATTCTTCAGACCGTTCTGCTCCTGGAGGCCTGCCTCCAGATACAGCCCCAGCACGCCGAGAAGGATGATCCCCTGGGCGGCCGAGAAGTATCCGCCGTAGATGCTGGCCAGCAGCACCACGATGAGCAGGGGATGCCAGCGGGTGCCGTCCACCGGCTTCATGGCCGCCGCGATCCGCGGCTGGAAGGCCACCAGCAGGGCGGCGAAGAGAATGAGGAAGGGCACCACCGCCGAGAACACCGACGACGGCAGCCGGGTGAGCAGGAAGGCGCCGATGAGCGCCCCCACCACCGCCACCACGCCCAGCCGCAGCAGCAGCGGCCGCAGCGCCGCCAGCTCCCGCCGGTACCCCCAGGATCCCGCGATCGAACCGGGAACCAGTCCGACGGTGTTGGCGATATTGGCGCTCACCGGCGGCAGACCGAACATCACCATCACGGGGTAGGTGACCAGCGATCCCGAGCCGACGACGGTGTTGATGAGCCCCGCGCCGGCACCTGCCAGGATCATCGCCACGATCTGGAGAGCATCCATCAGTGGGACTCCTTCTCAATCGGCGTGTTCTCAGTCGGCGTGTTCTCACTCAGCCTGTTCTCATCAGGCTGGTCGGACTCCTCGTCGAGCAGGGTCGGTTGCTCGTCTCCCCCACCCGAGGAGGCCAGGTTGGTATACCAGTCGTCGAAGAGCTCGAGACTCGGTTCACGGGTCGAGGTGACGTGCAGATGGGCCAGCAGGCCCGCCGTCGCGGCGTCCCGATCGGCCAGGGCGTCGACCATCCGGGCGTGATCGTCGGCCAGCTCCGGGGCGCGCCCCACGATGGTGCGCCGGAAGAGCCTCTCGATCCTGGTCTGCAGCGGCGCCATCAGCCCCACGAGCAGCCCGGACCCGGAGGCCTCGACGAGCAGATCGTGGAACCCGGCATTGGCCATCGCCCCGGCCCGGTTGTCCCCCGCCGCCGCGGCCCGCCGGGCCCGATCGAGGTACTCCCGCAGCTCCGCCAGCTGATCGTCGCTGCGATGCTCGGCGGCCAGCCTCGCGACGAGCGGCTCCAGGGCCTCGCGGGCGTCGAAGAGTTCGGCGACGTCGCGCCGGTCGAACCGCGTCACCTCCAGCCCGGACCCCTGGGACCCGTCCTCACGGCGGGCCGGGGCGGCGAGCAGGTCGGACTCCAGGGTCATCAGGGCCTCGCGCACCGGCACGCGGGACACCCCCAGGCGCTCCGAGAGGGTGCGCTCGCGCAGCTTGGTGCCCGGCGGCAGCTCATTGCTGAGGATCATCTCGCGAAGTTGCGCGACGACCCTGTCACGAAGACTGTCCATGTGCCGAACCATACCCGCACCGGCGCCATCTGGTATACCGTGAAGGGCAATACGAGATGTCGGAGGTCGCATGCTCACCACCATCGTCCAGCCCAACCACTATCAGGACTCGGTCGCCCTGATGGTGCTCAGCCGCGCGGTCTCCGACCTGCCCGGCGTCACCAAGGCCTCGGCAATGATGGGCACCCCCGCCAACCGGGCGATCCTGGCCGACACCGGCTTCGACTCCCCCGAGCTGGCCACCGCCACCCCCGCCGACCTGGTGATCGGCATCGACGCCGTCGACGAGCAGAGCTGCGCAGACGCCGCGGCGCGGGCCGATGAGCTGCTCGCCGACCAGGGCTCGGCGGTCTCGGGCGCCAGCACCTCGCGGGTCCACAGCCTCGCCCGCGCCCGCACCCTCCTGCCGGACGCCAACCTCGCCCTGGTCTCGGTACCCGGCGTCCACGCCGCCGCCGAGGCCCACCGGCTTCTGGACGCCGGCCTCAACGTCATGCTCTTCAGCGACAACGTCTCCCTCGACGACGAGGTCGCCCTCAAGTCCCGCGCCGACGAGCTCGGGCTGCTCGTCATGGGCCCCGACTGCGGCACCGCGGCCTTCACCGGCGTCCCGCTGGCCTTCGGAAATGTGTGCGCCCCCGGACCGATCGGCGTCGTCGGAGCCTCGGGCACCGGCACCCAGGAGATCATGACCCAGGTGGACCGCCTGGGAGCGGGCATCAGCCACGCCATCGGCCTGGGCGGGCGGGACCTGTCGGCTCCGGTGGGCGGACGCACCGCCCTGGCGGCGCTGCGGGCTCTGGACGCCGATCCGGCCACCGACGTCATCGTCCTGGTGAGCAAGCCCCCGGCACCGCAGGTGCGTGCCCGCGTCGAGGAGGTGGCGCAGCGGCTCTCCACACCCGTCGTCACCATCTTCATCGGAAGCCGCGGCGCCGGGCGCGACGGCAATATCACCGCCGCCTCCACCCTGGCCGACGCCGCCGCACGGGCCGTCGAACTGGCCGGGGTGGCCTCCTTCACCAGCCCCGATCCCGAGAAGGCCGGACTGGTGGGCCTGTTCACCGGCGGCACCCTGGCCGACGAGGCCGGCGTCATCGTCTCCGAGGAACTCGGCCTGGACGTCGCCCTCAACAGCACCGACCCCGGCGTCGTCCTGGACGCCGCCCCCGACCGGATCATCGATCTGGGCGACGACGTCTACACCCAGGGCCGACCCCACCCGATGATCGATCCCGCGCTGCGCGCCGAGAAGATCACCGAGGCCCTCGCCGAGCCGTCCACCGCGGTGCTGCTGCTCGACGTCGTCATCGGCCACGGCTCGGCCGCCGACCCGGCCGGGGCGATCGCCGGACCCATCCGCGAGGGCCGGGAGAGGGCCGCCGCACAGGGCCGGCAGGTCCGCGTGGTCGCCTCGGTGTGCGGCACATCCCGCGACGAGCAGGGCCTGGACGCCCAGATCAGCACCCTGACCGACGCCGGGGTCACCGTCCTGGGCAGCAATGCGGCGGCCTCACGGCACGCCGCGGCCCTCATCCGCCGGGCCCGCTCACGGCGCGAGATCCCCACCCCTCCCCCCGCCCCGCCGCGGATCGCCGACCTGCTGGCCGGGCCGAAGGTCGTCAACGTGGGGCTCGCAGGTTTCGCCGAGGATCTGGCGGGACTGGACGTCCCCGTGGTCCAGTGGTCCTGGGCTCCCCCGGCCGGCGGCGACCCGCGTCTGGCCCGCATCGTCGAACGTCTCCTGGCCCGCTGAGCCCGCCACCGCAGAAAGGCAGCAATGACACACAGCGAGAACCTCACCGACATCTCCCGCACCATCGACGACTTCGACTCGATCACCGACGCCAACAAGGCCGTCGTCGACGTCATGACCGCCGGCCAGCCCGTCCTGGTCGACGTCGCCCGGGCCCACACCCTCATTCCCGAGCTGGACACCGGCGAGAAGGTGCTGCTGCACGCCGGCCCGCCGATCGACTTCGAGCACATGCCCGAGACCATCAAGGGGGCCTGCATCGGTGCGGCGATGTTCGAGGGATGGGCATCCGACGAGGACGCGGCCCGCCGCGTGGTCGCCGAGCAGGTGCGCCTCATCCCCTGCCACCACGTCGGCGCGGTGGGCCCGATGGGCGGCATCACGAGTGCCCACATGGCGCTCATGAAGGTGGTCAACACCACCTACGGGAATGTCTCCTACTCCACCCTCAACGAGGGCATCGGCAAGGTGCTGCGCTTCGGCGGCTACGACGCCGAGGTCATCGAGCGCCTCGGCTGGATGCGCGACGTCCTCGGCCCGGCCCTCTCGGCGGCCCTGGCGACCACCGAGAGTGGCTACCCGCTGGCCCCGGTGATGGCCCGGGCGCTCACCATGGGCGACGAGATGCACCAGCGCAATATCGCCGCCTCGGCGCTGTTCGCCAAGGACATGGCCCCGCTGCTGGCCCGCGCCGGGCTGCCGGGCGACACCGTCGCCGAGGTGAGCGACTTCCTGGGTCGCACCGACCAGTTCTTCCTCAATGTGGCGATGGCCGCCTCGAAGGCCTGCGCCGATCCCGCCCGGCAGGTGCGGGCCGGATCTGTCGTGACCGCCATGTGCCGCAACGGATACGAGTTCGGCATCCGGGTCTCCGGGCTGGGCGACCGCTGGTTCACCGCGCCGGTGAACACCCCGTCGGGGCTCTTCTTCACCGGCTACGACCAGTCCCAGGCGGCCCCCGACATGGGCGACTCGGCGATCATGGAGACCTTCGGACTGGGCGGGATGAGCATCGTCGCAGCCCCCGGCGTCACCCCCTTCCTGGGCGCCGGCGGCTTCTCCGAGGCGCTGGCCACCACCGAGGAGATGGCCGAGGTGGTCACCGCCCACAACCCGAACATGCCCATCCCCACCTGGAACTTCCAGGGCGCCCCGACCGGCATCGACATCCGCCTGGTCGTCCAGACCGGCATCACCCCGATCATCAACTCCGGCATCGCCTCGAAGCACCCCGGCGTCGGCCAGATCGGCGCCGGCACCGTGCGCGCCCCGATGGGCTGCTTCACCCGGGCCGTGGAGGCCCTGGCCGAGGTCTACGGGGTCGACGTGTCATGACCGCCACCCCGAAGGCCCCGGATCTGAGGATCCGGGCGCTCCAGGTCTCCGAGCCGGTGGCGCGCCTGGCCCGGCGCCCCGTGCCCCGCGCGGGGGAGGTGACCGGAGACCTGGCCGGGATCTACACCCACTCGGTCACCATCCGGATCCATGACGTCGCCGGCCCGGTGCCGGTGAGCCTCGCCGAGTCGCCCGTCGATACCGTGTGTCAGGCCCGCGTCTCATCGGCGTCGATGCGCCGGATGCGCAGCGCAGATCTCGGCAGCCCGGTCCTGCTGCGGGTCGCCGGCCACGACGTCGTCGCCACCCGGATGGTCCCCTCGGGGATGCCCCGTCCCTTCGAGGCCCCGCCCTCCTGGTTCGACTCGGTGGAGGGAGACACCTACGGCCGGCCGCGGCTGGAGCGGGCCGCCCGGGCCCTGGCGACCGACCGCGACGCCGACGCCCTCGGCGAGCTCTGCGGTCTGGGGATCGGGCTGACCCCGTCCGGCGATGACGCCCTGGTCGGCCTGATCGCCGAGATCGGAAGAGCACACGTCTGAACTC
>OMJG01000266.1_pt1 | contig 40473 bp, 37 predicted proteins | sample 1646431 | NCBI WGS metagenome assembly OMJG01 (sample SAMN03771674, study PRJEB25209) | food metagenome | isolation source: Cotija cheese | place: Mexico:Jalisco,Michoacan | collected 2011-12-12
ACCGAATGGACGTTACCTGTTTCTGCGGCGAGTACAACGATCTTCTTCACGTGCGCAATTGTAACCGGTGTTGCTAGTCAGACTGCTTCCTGTTCCAGAAGTGACGCTTCGGGCCGTCGTTGTCCTTAGCCTGATCACCAGATTCTTGGGCCTCACGCGTCTTCTTCACAATTTCGGCGGGTGTGATGTCAAGTGAATGCACCGCATCGTAATCCTTCGGGGACTTTTCACCCAACACGATACGTTCAATCACCGGATCAAGGCTATTGAGGAGAAGACCTGCCGCGATCTCATCACCCGATTCACCTCCGATGAAGCGGCGTGCCCGAACCACACCCGAAATGCCGGCTTCAAAGCCCGTGTCCTCCCCAAGATCTACATCGATGAGGACTACACCATACTTAGACAACCGAGAAAGGAACGCCGCAACAGCAGGGGCGTTATCAGACGGGCTATCCTCCCCCAGCTCCGCCAGGTCCGAATCGTCTGGGCCAAGAATATTTCGGATATCCCACTCGTCATACTGGGGCACTGGCAGCTCGCGAACCACGAGGGCCCCAGATTTCGTGCCCATGACCTCAACGTCCAACTTCTGGAGCGCAGCAATGCCCGCCACCACTTCCGGCTTATCGAACGGAGTAAGGATTGCGTAGCGCTTGATCTTTGTGCCCATAGGCTACAGGCTACCCTTTGTGGAGGGGATGCCAGAAACCCTTGGGTCAGGCTCAACGGCCTCCCGCAGAGCACGCGCTAGGGCTTTGAACTGCGCCTCGACAATATGGTGCGGATCGCGGCCGCGGATGAGATCCACGTGCAGGCAGATGCCGGCGTGATAGGCAATCGCCTCAAAGCAGTGCCGTGTCATCGAACCCGTGAAGTGACCGCCGATTAGATGGTACTGCTGGCCTTCCGGTTCACCTTCGTGAACCAGATACGGACGTCCGGAGATATCCACCACCGCGCTGGCCAACGCCTCATCAAGGGGCACAGTGGCCTGCCCGAATCGGCGGATACCCGCCTTGTTGCCCAGCGCCTCGCGCAGGGCCTCACCAAAGCAGATCGCGGTGTCTTCCACCGTGTGATGGACGTCCACCTCAACGTCTCCGCGCGCCGTGACGTCTAGGTTAATCAGCGAGTGCCGCGAGAGCGCCGTCAGCATGTGATCATAGAAGGGCACGCCGGTATCGATGTGCGATTCGCCCGTGCCATCGAGGTCAATAGCAAGCGAGATCGTGCTCTCTGAGGTTGAACGTTCGATCTTGGCGGTACGTGACATTTAGATAACCTCCTTGAGGGCCGCGACAAATGCGGCGTTTTCCTGCGGCGTGCCGATGCAGACCCGCAACCAGCCTTCGGGACCCACTTCGCGGATCAGGACTCCACGGTCAAGTATGCCCTGCCAGACTGCGTGGCGGTCCGCAAAGGTACCGAACATGACGAAGTTCGAATCGGATGGGACTGTTTTCAGTCCCAAAGCACCCAGCTCTTCGACCAAACTATCGCGGTCCTCTCGAATCTTGGCTATCTGATCCGCCAACTGATCCGAATGGGCTAGGCAGGCGCGGGCAGCAGCTTGGGTGAGGGCCGAGAGGTGATAAGGCAACCGGACAATAGTGAGTTGGTCGATCACCTCTTTGGCTGCGGCAAGGTAGCCCAGACGCAGGCCAGCAGCGCCAAAAGCCTTGGACATCGTGCGCGAGACCGCCATGTACGGATAATCCGAGAGGAGCTCGAGGGCAGACGAGACTCCGTCGCGGCGAAACTCCACGTACGCCTCGTCAATCACCACGAGCGATGCCTGCCCTGGTTCAGGACCGGTATGTCGGGCAATGTCGAGGATCTCAATGAGTTGCTCCTGAGGCAGGGCCGTACCCGTCGGATTGTTCGGGCTGGTCAGCAATACCACTCCCGGGCGCTCACGTTCCAAAACGCTACGCACTTCGTCCAAGTCCAGCTCGAAGGAGTCCGTTCGCGCACCCGCCACCCAAGTGGCAGACACATCACGTGCGTACTCCGAGTACATGGAGTATGTGGGGGCAAAGGAGACCACAGTACGCCCCGGGCCCGCGAAGGCTTGGAGCACGTGCAGCATCACTTCGTTCGATCCGTTGGCCGCCCAGATGTTGGCCGGGTCAACATGCACGTGAGATTCGCGCTCCAGGAAGGCCGAGAGGTCCTCGCGCAGTTCCATGAAATCACGGTCGGGATACCGGTTGAGCCCCGCTGCCGCAGCGGCAACGCCACGGGATATATCCGCGATCAGCTCTGGGCTGGGCGGATAGGGGTTCTCGTTAACATTCAGGCACACGGGAACATCGAGCTGGGGAGCACCATACGGGCTCTCATTGGCGAACTCTGGACGGTACGGAAGAATACTCACGGCACTAGCTTACGAAACGGCCCGCCACAATGGGCGGGCCGTCCGTATGCTTATACCTCCTTGGGTATCACTGCCACAATGGGCGCACCGGTTAGCACACCATGGGTGACCGAGCCGAGCAGCTGCGCCGTCATCGCGCCAGCGCCGTGGGCACCCACAACCGTCAGGCACGTATCATTCGAGGCCTCGAGCAGGGCGTCTACCGCATGGAGCATCGAAACATCTAGCGACGCCTCAACGTCCGGGAAATCTTCGCGGAGCTTGTTGAAGGCCTCGGTGCCACGCTTCTCAGCCATGTCCATTCGCGTGGCGATCATGGAACGCATCGCTGTTTCGGGAAGCGTCTCGTAGTTCGCTGCGGCATGCTGCTGAGACTGAATCACATGGACGGGGCATCCGCGCCTGCGTGCTTCCTCAAACGCATACCGCACAGCTTCCTGTGAGCCACCTTCTGGGGACATACCCACAATGACGGGCCCTTTCTCGTTTCCGGCATTACCACGAACAACTACGACTGGGCACTTCGCGTGCGCGGCAACCTTGGACGATACGGAGCCAAGCAGAAGCCTGCGCACGGCGCCGAGACCACGCGCTCCCACGAATACAACCGTTGCCTCCGCCGATTCCTTGACCAGTGCTACCGAGGGGTCTGCGACGATCACTTCGGTTGTGATCTGAAGCCCCGGGAAGTCTTTCTCGATACGCGTCTGCTCGGAATCCAACACGTCTTGGCACGATTGCAGAATATCCGGCGGCGGGGTCGGATCCAAACCCGCGTATCCATAAAGCGGGGCAAATCCGTAGATGAGCCTGAGCGGAAGGTCTTGACGCACAGCCTCAGCCGCGGCCTCCGTTACAGCGGCCCCTGCACGAACAGATCCGTCGGTACCGGCAACTACCGGATAGACGTCAGCCATGATGGCCTCCTCTTGGGCCCGCGTGTCTGAATTGCCAGATCGTTGCCGCTGGCCCGTACACCCATTCTACCTTCGAATGTGTTATGGGTCACGACGTTACATAATGTGACCGACTTCACTTTAATGTCTGTATAGCTTGATACAAAGCCACTTCCAGAGAGTTTTCAGGCCGTTAGGAACCCCTAATATAAGGCTCTCCAAACTGGAGCTATTCCAGATTACTTTCTAGCCTTAGCTTAACGAAAGGAGGCGAGATGTCCACAGAAGTCGCGCAAAAAGAGACACCATCAATCCAAAGCAAGTTGAACTGGCTACGCGCTGGAGTGCTTGGGGCAAACGACGGCATTGTCTCCACCGCCGGACTGGTTGTGGGGGTATCCGGCGCCGCCCTCACGGGCAATGCTCTCCTCGCAGCCGGCGTAGCCGGAATGATTGCAGGGGCGCTCTCCATGGCTGCGGGCGAATACGTATCCGTCTCCACTCAACGTGACACTGAGAGAGCTGCGCTCCACGCCAAAAGGATCGCCCTGTCGGAAGATCCCGATGGAGAACTCGAGGTCCTCACCGGTCGGATCGAGGCCTCAGGCGTGAAGCCTGAACTCGCTCGCCGCGTTGCCGTGCAGCTTTCCGCACGCGACGCCCTCGCCGCCCATGCACGATGGGATCTGGGTATCAATCCCCACGAGATCGTGAATCCGTGGCACGCAGCCTTCGCCTCGTTAATCTCTTTCATCTTGGGCGCCATCATCCCTCTAGGTGCAATCGTCCTCAGCCCCGCCGCCATCGCGGTACCGCTCACCGTAATTGCCGTGACGATATCGCTCGCAATTACCGGATCCGTCTCCGCTCATCTGGGAGGAGCTCCCAAGCAGCGCGCAACGATCCGGAACATTTGTGGCGGGTTGCTCGCAATGGGCGTCACCTACATTATCGGGACGGCAGTGGGCTCATTCGGTGTCTAGCCGGGCAGCGAGTGCCTCGGCGTGAGCAGGCAGATCCTCGTCTAATGCCACCGCCTTGAGGAGCGGATACACCTTCTCCATCGCCTCGCGCGAGTATTCGACCGATTGAACGGACTTGATAAATGCGTGAACGTTCAGGCCGGAATTGAAAACAGCAGTACCGCCCGTGGGCAGCACATGGTTTGATCCAGCCATGTAATCCCCGAGCGGAACAGGATTGTAGGGCCCAACGAAAATTGCTCCCGCATTATGAATGAGATCGGCGTGGTGCGGCGCCTTCTCCGTCTGAATCTCCAGGTGCTCGGCGCCGTAGGCGTTCGCCACGGCTACGCCGGCATCCATATCGTCAACCAGGACCGTTCCCGACTGCGGCCCAGTCAGTGCTGTGTGCACCCGCTCGGAGTGCTTGGTAGCATCAGCGCGGCGTTCGAGCGCCACATCCACCCGCTCGGCAAATTCCGTGGAATCGGTGATGAGCACGGAAGCCGCGGCCGGATCGTGTTCGGCTTGCGAAAGCAGATCAGCGGCCACGTGTTCGGGATTGGCCGTCGCATCGGCAAGAACCGCGATCTCCGTGGTGCCAGCTTCCGCATCGATGCCCACTACGCCGCGGACGAGACGCTTGGCGGCCGCAACGAAGATGTTCCCCGGGCCTGTTACTACATCCACCGGATCACACAGTACCTCCGGGTCTTTGGTACCCGGCTCCCCCGCCGCCCCGTATGCAAACATGCCAACGGCGCTTGCGCCACCAACCGCGTACACCTCGGTAATACCGAGCAGGTGGCACGCGGCGAGGATAGTGGGATGCGGAAGTCCGGCGAACTCCGCCTGTGCGGGCGAGGCCAGCGCGATCCCTTCAACCCCGGCCACCTGCGCGGCCACGGCGTTCATGATGACGGACGAGGGATAAACTGCCAACCCGCCGGGAACGTAGAGACCCACACGCTTGACCGGGATCCAGCGCTGCCGAACGAAGCCCCCCGGCATGACCTCGGTGAGCTTTTCCTCGGGAAGCTGAGCTCTATGGCCCGCTCTGTTATGCGCGATGGAGACTTCGAGTGCTTTGCGAAGCTGGGGATCCAACTGTGTTGCAGCGCGTTCAAGTTCCTCGGCGGGAACACGCAGGGCAGCTGGCCGCACGTTATCGAACTTTTCTGCGGAATCGCGTAGGGCGGCGCCACCACGCTCCCGCACATCCTCGATGAGCGGGCGCACAACATCTAGAGCGTGTTCAATGTTGAAGGCCGCACGGGGTAGCTTATCTGCCAAAACTGATCGCGAAACCGATACTCCGCGTAAGTCAATCCTCTGCAACATGCCTGCAAGTCTACCGGTTACCGGGTCCCCAAGGCTCAGGCGTCCGGATCGTCGTATTCCTCAGGTGCCCACACCCTAGGCTCAGTTGTGGCTACGCGATCAACCGCACCGCCGTACCTGCGGTCGCGCCCCGCGAATTCGCTACAGGCTCGCCACAGCGCCAGCCTGTCAAAATCTGGCCACAGCAGATCTGAGAAGTACATTTCGGCATAGGCAGATTCCCACATGAGGAAATTGCTGGTGCGTTGCTCTCCACCGGTTCGGATGAAGAGGTCAACGTCAGACATGTCTGGGGCGTAGAGATACCGCTGGATCAACTGGTCATTCACGCTGGACGGTTTAAGAAGGCCATCAGCCACATCGGCCGCGATACGCGCCATAGCATCCGTGATCTCGGCTTTCCCGCCGTAGTTAATACAAAGATTAAAAGTGAGCTTGCGGTTATCTTTCGTCAGTTCCTCGGCTGCCCTCAGTTCCGAGAGCACCGATTTCCACAGGCGCCCCTCGCGGCCAACCCAGCGGACACGGACTCCCCACGCGTTGAGATCATCACGTTGTTCTCGAAGGATCTGGCGCGAGAAACCGAGGATATATCGGACTTCTGCTGGGGATCGCTTCCAGTTCTCAGTAGAAAATGCATATGCCGAGAGCTCGCTAACACCAATCTCCAGCGCTCCCGCAATCACGTCCATGAGGGTGGCCTCACCCTCACGATGCCCATCGGTACGGGGCAATCCCCGGGTGTTGGCCCATCGGCCGTTTCCGTCCATGACCACAGCAACGTGGTGAGGAACCTGGGCAAGTTTTGGGGCGACTGCGCCAGACGGGTGTGCAGGCTGCTGGATATGTTCCACGAAACCTTCCTAAAGATGAATGAGTGGCGTTCCCACCATGTCCAACGATTTGACCTTGCGCTCGATGTGCCACTGCAGGTAGGCCGTTACGAGACCCGCACTCTCATGCCGCGCCGTCAACCCGGACCGGTCCACAATGTCCCAGTCTCCGATCTGGAGAGCCGCGAGCAGCTGGACGGTTTCATTGTGGGGATGGGCCGCACTTCGCGGCGCACAACTCTCGCACACCATACCGCCCGCACGCACATCGAAGCGATGCAAGGGGCCTGGGGTGCCACACGTAGGGCAGTTGCCGATAGCCAAGGCCCACCCGGCGTTAGCCAGCGACCGAAGGATGTAGGACGCGAGAATCGATTCGGGATCATGAGCCTTCAGCGACAGTGCGTTAAGCGCCCCCACCAGTAGCAGATACTGATCTTCGTCCGGTAAGCCTTCCTGCGAGGTCAGCTTGTCCGTTACCTCGGCCATCGCGCAAGCGCAGGTGTATGAATCGTAATCCCGGCCGATCTTCCCGGCAAACGAACTCATGGTGGAGACTTCAGTGATGATATCGAGCGATCTACCCTCATAGAACTGAGCATCCACCATCGCGAAAGGTTCTAGCCGCGCCCCGAATCGAGATTTGGTGCGCCGGATCCCCTTGGCAACAGCTCGCACCTGCCCGTTCCTCCGCGTCAGAAACGTGATGATGCGATCTGCCTCCCCCAAGTCATGGGTTCGCAGGACTACGCCCTGATCACGGTAGAGTTTCACGCGATCATTCTTGCACGTTCGCCAACCTGCGCAATGAGGCGGGCCGAATGATTAGCTCAGGGAGTAATACCCACTAACCTACCGGTTATATCGCGTGTTAAGATCTCGCTATGAAACCGTTCTTGCTCTTGGTAGCACGCCCGGATAGCCCCATCAAGGCCGACGAAGTGAACTCCCTTCTGCGCTATGGGGCGTTGGACGAGGAGAAACTCGTCGTCGTCGATCTTCTTCAGCCTCTCACCAACACGCCGGACTTTACCCAATACTCAGGAGTATTCATCTCGGGCTCCCCTTACAACTACCTCACGCCGCTTGCACAGAAATCCCCTGAGCAGGTTCGCGTGGAATCCCAACTTCTACCACTGGCGAAAACCTTGGTGGATCAGGACATCCCCACGCTTGGGTTGTGCTACGGCCTCCAAATTCTCGCACTTGCCGCCGGCGGTACCCTGACGCGGGAGTTCAGCGAAGATATGCAGCCCGTGCGAGTGAGCCTGACGGAGGCTGGACGGAAAGATCCCGTAACGGGCCAGCTCCCGGAGACCTTCATCGAGTATGTGGCACATGCCGAATCTGTTGGCGAGCAGCCCGAAAACATGGAAGTGTTGGCATCCTCAACGGGTTGTCCCGTGCAACTTGCCCGCATCAAATCCAACATCTACGGAACGCAGCATCACCCGGAGATTGATCGGGAAGGTATCGCTATCCGGGTGAAACAATATGTCGGAGTGTATTTCACCGAAGAAGAGCATCCAGCCGTTCTAGAATCGGTCCAATCCGTTTCAACGGAACAGCGGCTCATTACTTATTTCGTTCAACATTACGGAGTCTGACATGGAATTTGCCCAGTCACAGCAATCCACAATCGGCATCGAGTGGGAACTCCAGCTCGTGGACAAAGATTCTAACGATCTGCGTCAGGCCGCCGCATTTGTGATCGATCAGCTCAAGGGCAAACCCTTCATCCAGAAGGAGATGTTGCTGAACACGGTGGAAGTTACTTCCGGCGTGCACCAGACCGTGGCCGGATGCATCGGCGATCTGCGAGAGGGAACCGAATCTGTGCGCAGGACAACCGATCCCCTGCGTATCGATATCGCTGCGGCCGGATCCCACCCGTTCGCTAACCCCATGTACCAGCGCGTCACGGATAATGACAGATATGCCGAACTCGTGAACCGGACGCAGTATTGGGGCCGGCAGATGCTGCTGTTCGGCACACACGTCCACGTGGGCTTGGACCGCCGCGACAAAGTGTTGCCGATTCTCAAGGCCCTGCTGACCCGGGCGTACCACATCCAGTCGCTTTCGGCTTCCTCCCCGTTCTGGGCGGGAAATCGCACTAACTATGCTAGTAACCGCGCCATGGTGTTCCAGCAGCTTCCAACCGCGGGCACTCCACGCCAGTTCGATGCCTGGGAGGAGCTGGAGCAATACACCCGCGATCTTCGCAAGACGGGGACTATCGAAGAGTTCAATGAAGTGCGCTGGGACGTGCGGCCTTCCCCCGGCTGGGGAACCATCGAGGTGCGGGTGGCCGATGCTAGCCCGAACCTCATGGAGCTGAAAGCCGTTGCCGCCCTCGTTCACTGCCTAGTGGACCATTACGCTGCCGAATTGGATGGCGGACGCGAAATCCCAACCCTCCCCGATTGGTACGTGTCAGAAAACAAATGGCGTTCAGCGCGCTACGGCATGGACGCGGTGCTCATCAAAGATCGCCATGGCAATGAGCAACTTGTGGGTGAGACGTTACGGGAAACAGTTATGGAGTTGGAGCCCGTGGCCGAGCGGTTGGGCTGCGTTCAAGAGCTCGCCGGAGTGCTGGACATTCTCGATACTGGGGCGGCCTATCAGCGCTTCCTTGCCGTGTCTGATGCGCACGGAGGATCGCTGGACGCGGTTGTAGAGCACATGCGCGAAGAGATGAAGGAAGAGCGGCCGCTGCCCGCCGAGGCAACCCAGAATCACCCCGACGGGCTGCGATAAGCCCTACCTAGGACTCATCGCAGCGAACGGTTCACCGCGGAAACGATAGCCTTGAAACCGGCACGAACCGTGGACGGGTCGATTCCACAGCCCCACAGCGTTTGGCCGTTGACCTCACACTCGATGTAGGCGGCCGCCGTCGCGTCGTGGCCAGAGCTCAGCGCATGTTCGGCGTAATCGAGCACCTTGACATGAACGCCTGCTGTGGCCAGCGCCCCGACGAATGCATCGATCGGTCCATTGCCCTCCGAGCTCACTACGTGATCAAACTGGGAATCGCCCTCACCGTACTCGCGAATGACGGTGCTAAGCTCGGAATGTGAGCCTTCCTCGCCCGAGACCAACGTGCTGGATATGAGCCGATACTTGCCCCATGGGGAAAGTCCCTTGGCCTCCTTGTAGGGCAGGTACTCGTCCACGAAGATCTGCCAGAGGCGATCCGCGGTGATTTCCCCACCGTAGCGATCGGTGTGGAGCTGAACCAGCTTGGCCAGTTCCAGTTGCATCCGGCGGGGCAGATCGAGATGTCGCGTGGAAGACATCAGGTAGGCAACGCCACCCTTACCAGATTGCGAGTTCACGCGAACAACGGCCTCGTAGTTTCGACCAACATCCTTCGGATCCAGCGGCAGATACGGAACATCCCACGGAACTGCACTCTGGTCCCCGCCAGCGGCGGCCACGCGTTCATCGCGATCCGCGAATCCCTTCTTAATGGCATCCTGATGAGAGCCCGAAAAGGCTGTGTAAACGAGGCTCCCCGAATACGGCGTACGCTCAGGCACCGCCATTGAGGTGCACTCCTCATAGATATCCACGATCTGATCGATATCAGAGATATCTAGCTGGGGATCGATGCCCTGGCTGAAGAGGTTGAGCGCAACCGTCACAAGATCTACGTTGCCGGTGCGTTCGCCCTGCCCGAACAGGCAGCCTTCCACGCGATCGGCGCCGGCCAGCATAGCCAGCTCCGTGGAGGCTATGCCCGTGCCCCGATCGTTATGGGTGTGGGTGGACAGCGCAATGAAGTCGCGGCGCGAAAGGTTCCGGCTCATGTACTCCATTTGATCGGCATAGACGTTGGGCGTGGCACGCTCCACCGTGGTGGGCAGATTAATGACCATCTCACGGTCCGGGCCAGGCTGCCAGACGTCCATTACCGATTCGCATATCTCCAGAGCGAAGTCGAGTTCGGTATCCATGAAGATCTCGGGCGAATACTCGAAACCAGCGATCGTATCGTCAGAGATCTTCTTCTCGAGCCCGCCTAGAACCTCGTGAGCACCCGCGACGGCGAGCTGCTTAGTAGCTTCCTTATCGTTGTGGAACACCACGCGACGGAAGATAGGCGCTGTTGCGTTGTACAGATGAACGGTAGCGCGCGGCAGGCCGTCAATCGCCTGAACAGTCCGCTCGATGATCTCCGGGCGAGCCTGAGTGAGAACCGAAATCGTAACGTCCTCAGGAACCGCATCATCGGCAATGAGGCTGCGGCAAAAATCGAAATCGGCGGCCGATGCGGCCGGGAACCCAACCTCGATCTCTTTAACTCCCATCTTCACCAGCAGATCAAACATCGCTCGTTTCTGCGCAGGATTCATGGGATTGACGAGCGCCTGATTACCGTCGCGCAGATCGGTGGAAAGCCAACGAGGAGCTTTCGTTATCCGATTGTTTGGCCACTTGCGGTCCGGTAGAAGGATTTCATTCGTCTCGAGGAAAGGCCGGTACTTACCGTACGGCATATTTGAATTCTTCTGAAGATTCGCGAATCCTGAAGTCAACATTGAGGGTACCCCTTTAATCGTTTGGCCATCTATGGCGACTGGCGCAACGATTTACCCGCGGCGGGGAGCCAGTCAGCTAGGACCCGTCGCGGCGGCTAAGAAGGAGCATCGCCGTACGCATAGGTTCACCCTAGACAATTCGCCTCGAGTTCGCACGCTCAATTCCGCATGTTGATACGCGTGTCGTGATCAGAAGAGAGCTGGGTACACGCCCCAATATGCCAGCGCGAAGAGCAACATCACCTGCGCCACGAAGGAAATAACCACGATCGCATTGGCGAATCCGCTCAGGGTGTGATTGCCGCTGCCATCTTCCGGGTAGTGCGCACGGTGCCACGCAAACGGAACCCGAACTACCATCCATACGGCCAGAATTCCGATCACCTGCGCCAGTAACCAGCCACCCTGGACAAGGAGTCTGTTTTGCTCGTAGGACACAGCTAGTTCGGCCACCGCCACCGTGTAACCGAGCGTAACGATCCAGGCGAGGATCACCGTGAGCGACGCAAAGTTAACCGCGCCCCCACAACCGTGGAAGTACAGAAGCCTCTTGCGCCGGTAACTCATCGCCCCGATCGTGGTCATGACAACCCCTACGAGGGCCAACCCAAGACCGATCAGGAGGATCCAGACTGCCACCATCCCCGAGGCGAACCACGGAGGTTGATTGACCCGGCCCGCCATATAGTCTTGCTTGGGCTGAGCCCCAGCCACGTGTGGCGCCGCGTCGGCGGTGTACGGCAGGCCGTTGACCCAATCGGCTGTGTCCTGCATAGCCTGATCCACCAGCACTTTGTCCACCTGAAGCCCGTGATCTGCGTCCTCGTAGTAGCGTACAGTGAGGTCAGAATTTCCCGCGGTTGCCAAGTCCTCTCGCGTGATGATTGGGCCCTGTACCGTGGGCATGGACATGTCTCCGGTGCCGTAGAGCATCAACACCGGCATCGTCATTTCCCGCTGGTACTCAGAGACGTCGAAATCGATGTATTCGAACGCATCCTGCCCAAAATTCTGGCCGATCAGCTTCGGTATCGCAGAGAGGATCTGCTCCGGTGCGCCCAGGTTCCGAAGGTAGGAATCGGCCGCGAACGCGCCCTGCTCGCGAATCGGAAGTACGGGTGCGGAGATAAGGGCAACATAGCTCACGGAAGAGTTCCGTGCCGCAACAATCGGGGCGATGTTACATCCCTCAGAAACCGCGTATAACCCAGCTCGCTGCGGATCCACTCCCGGCCTACTCAGAAGGTCGGTAAGCGCATCCTCATAATCCTTCGAAAGCTCCGGGTAATCACGGTGTGTAGTGGTGTAGTTGTCCGTCCGTTTGTCCGGCACCAGCGTGGATCACGCCAGCGGAGCTGATGGCATCGGCCTCGCGCTCAAAGTTCTTGTAGGAATCGGTCCCTGTCCCATGAACGAACACCATCGCCGGAGCTAGGCCGTCAACGCCCACGGGAGTGCGGAGCGTTGCAGGTATCTCTGTGCCGTCTCGAAGCTCAATAGAGACCACCTCGGAATGTACCTCGTATTCGCCCAACTCTGGAGTGTCATTGCGCGTGGTGATGGACGTATCGGCCGTCTCGGGAACGATCAACGAACGCATCGGCTGGGGGTTCCATCCGGGCCCAGCCCAGCTGCCCCACATTCCCAAGATCAATACAGCTACCAGCCACACCATGACGCGAGGATGCCGCAACGCAAACCGCCGAATGCCACGCGGTTCGTTAGATTGATCTGGTTCTTCTGCCGATGCTTCCTCAGTCACTAAAAACCAAGCCGTCCCAGCAGCTTCGGATCGCGTTGCCAATCCTTGGCCACGCGCACGTGCAGATCAAGGATAACGCGGGCGCCCAACAGTGGCTCGATCCCCTTGCGCGCATCGCGCTTGATCCGCTTCAGCCGCGCCGCACCCTTCCCAATAATGATGCCCTTCTGGGAGTCTCGCTCCACGTGTAAGCTCGCGTGCACCCGCAGGATGGGGCGCTGGTCCGGAACGCCCTTGCGCGGCTGCTCATCCAGCATCTCCTCTACGGTAACCGCGAGGGAGTGTGGGAGTTCGGCGTGCAGACCCTCGAGCGCGGCCTCCCGAATCAGCTCGGAGATGAGGGTCTCCTCTGACTCATCCGAGATCGCATCTTGGGGATACAACGGCGGGGAATCTGGCATCTGATCAAGAACAACCTCGGCCAGAACATCAACCTGCTCGCCCATTGTGGCGCTGACGGGGACAACGTCCACAAACGGTGCCATCTCGGACACTTCCGCAAGGTGCGCTGCCAATTCATCGCGTCCCACCCTGTCCGTCTTGGTTACGGCAGCAATGATCGGCACGTTCATCTGTGAGACGAGATCCAGTAGGAACCTATCCCCCGGTCCAATCGCCTCATCGGCAGGCAAGCACATGACTACCACGTCCACCCCGGCCAGCGAATCCCGCACCATATCGTTCAGGCGTTCCCCCAGAAGAGTGCGCGGCCGATGCAACCCCGGCGTATCAACCAAGATGATCTGCCCGTGATCACGATTCACGATCGCTCGGATCACACGCCGCGTTGTCTCAGGACGATCTGAAGTGATCGCCACCTTCTGTCCCACCATGGCGTTGGTCAGAGTGGATTTACCCGCGTTGGGGCGCCCCACGATACAGGCGAACCCTGCCCGGAAATCATCAGGCCATGAGGACTGCTCACTCATCGTCTTCTGCCTCGTCTTTCACTCTGGTGGTTATCAGTGTGGCAAGGGAGCGCCGCCGCCCTTCGAACCGTTCGGCGATCAGCCGGATCCCATCAATCTCTGCCTCGGCACCGGCCAATGGTACCCTCCCGAGCAGCTTTGCCAAGAGTCCACCGGCAGTGTCCACGTCGTCGTCGTCCAAATCAATTCCGAACAACTCGCCCATATCATCAATCGGGAACCGAGCCGGAACCCGGTATGTGTCCTCGTCAATGCGCTCAACCACGGGTTCGGCCCGGTCATGCTCATCGGCGATTTCACCAACGAGCTCTTCAACAAGATCCTCGATTGTCACCAAGCCCGCAATTCCGCCGTATTCATCCACTGCGAGGGCAATATGGATCTGATCGGACTGCATCTGGCGCATGAGAACATCCACCATCTGGGTTTCGGGCACGAAGAACGGCTCGCGCATCACCTCGCGCACCGTCAGGCCCTCAGCATCAGAGCGGTGATGCGTGCGCTGGATTGCGTCCTTGAGGTAGAGAACTCCAAGAAGATCATCCACGCTCTCCCCGATCACGGGAACGCGTGAATAGCCTGAACGCGTAAACAGCGACAGCGCGCTATCGATGTACTGATCCACACCAATCGCAATCATGTCCGTTCGCGGCACCATGACCTCGCGGACCATGGTGTTACTCATCTCGAACATGGATTGAAGCATCTCGCGATCGTTATCGTCCAAAGCCTCCGATTCGGCCACGTGCTCAACCATGAGAGCCAGCTGATCTTCCTGCCGCTGCTCAAACTCCTCCGGGCTCGGTCCGCGGCGCCGCACGAACGGCCCAAAGGCCACCGCTAGCGGCAAGATAATAATCGACCCGCTGCTCAACACCCAGACCGGCCTGTTAACACCGAAGGTGGTGGGAGACGCCGCGATCTGCAGGAGCAGGCACACAACAAGCACGCCCACGAAGATGAGTACCAGCTCCCACCACGTGTTCGCCACACTGGCGGCAACGAGCGCCGCGGAAAATGCGAATCCGGACGTCAGTGCGAACCTACTCGTGACAAGCCCAACATCCGCCGCCTCACGCCGATCCAAGATCTTGGCTATGCGCTGGGCTCCACGCCCGCCTCCGGAGACGGCATCTTCAACTTCGGATCGTGTGACGCGCCCTAAGGCCGAGAGGGCCGCCGTACACGCCATCGTGGCTGCGAGAAAGATCAGGGCAAGCGCGGACAGCAACCCGATGGGTAAATCGCCTGTATCCATCAGCTAACCGTCGGCTCAGGAGCGGTTGCGGGGCCACCGCGCGAGGCAAGAAAACTCAGCAGCAGGGTGCGTTGTAGATCAAACATCTCTTTCTTTTCGGCCTCTTCTATATGATCGAAACCTAAAAGGTGCAAGATTCCGTGGGTGACGAGGAGCAGAATTTCTTCGGCCGTGGAGTGCCCGGCCCGAAGTGCCTGACGCGCCGCCACTTGCGGGCACACCACGATATCCCCGAGCGTGCCCTCGCGTGGCTCCTCGCCAATCGGGGCTGGGCGCAGTTCGTCCATGGGGAAGGACAGAACGTCGGTGGGGCCGGGAAGATCCATCCACTCGATGTGTAGGTTCTCGATAAACTTCTCATTGCCCATGAGCACGTTGAGCTCAGCTTGAGGATGGACGCGCATCTGATCCAGCACGAAACTGGCTAGCACGGACACCTCCTCTAAATCGACCGGTGGCTCAAACCCCGATTCGTCATGAACTTCAACTGTCACCGCGAGTTCTCACTCTCTCCAAACCGTGCGTATGCATCGATGATTTCGGCCACGAGGCGATGGCGCACCACGTCCCCAGATCCAAGCTCGATGAACTTGATGCCGCCCACGTCCCGCAGGATGTTTCGCACAAGAATAAGCCCAGATTTCTGCCTGCCAGGCAGGTCAACTTGCGTCACATCTCCCGTGACTACCATCTTCGAATTGAACCCGAGGCGCGTCAGGAACATCTTCATCTGCTCGGGTGTGGTGTTTTGTGCCTCATCGAGCACCACGAACGCATCGTTGAGAGTGCGCCCGCGCATGTACGCCAAGGGTGCCACCTCAATCGTTCCGGTCTCCATAAGCTTGGGGATAGTTTCGGGATCAAGCATGTCATACATCGCGTCGTAAAGCGGGCGCAGATAGGGATCGATCTTGTCCGTAAGCGAGCCCGGTAGAAAGCCGAGCGATTCGCCGGCCTCCACTGCGGGTCGGGTCAGGATAATCCGGGAAACCTGCTTCTTCTCGAGGGCCACCACCGCCTTCGCCATCGCCAGATAGGTCTTGCCAGTGCCCGCCGGCCCGATTCCGAACGTGATCGCGTATTCGTCAATCGCGTCCACGTAGGCCTTTTGCCCGAGCGTCTTGGGGCGGATCGTCTTCCCGCGCGCTGAAAGAACATCAGTGGTCATGAGGTCCGTGGGGCGCGCCACCCCACGCCGCGCAATCGCGATCGCACGCGAAACGGATTCCATCGTGAGGTGTTCGCCGCCTCGTACCACGTCAATCAGCTCGCCGATCAGTGCGTCCGCGAGGTCCACCGCGGCAGCCGGACCATCGAGCGTGATCTCGTGCCCTCGCACGTGAATCGTTGCTGGGGCTAGCCCGCGTTCGAGGGTACGGAGAACTTCATCCTCGTGCCCCAGCAGGTTGATCATCGCCACGCGATCGGGAACCACTAGGGTTCGTTCTATCGAATCTTCAGTCATTTGTTCTCAGTCTACTGGGCGCGATGCGTAAGATGCCATAATCGTTGCGATAGCGTATGGCCCAGCCGTTGCCGAGCGGAGTACGTGCGCAGACAGTAGGCATGTTTTCGCCCCTACCCGCGTGAAAAGCTCCAGTTCATCCGGAGAGATTCCGCCCTCTGGGCCGACGACGGCGATGTACCGTTCCCCCGCTTCCGTCGCAATCTCTGGAAGGCTGCTCGTGGCCTCCTCATGGCAGATGAGTGCAACTGCTCCCGCAGATATCTGGGCCTCGAGCGCACAGGCAAGCTGGGCCGAGCTAACAGGAGCTTCAACCTCGGGTATCCATGCCCGTCGCGATTGCTTTGCCGCGGCGGTGGCACAATCCTGCCACTTCTTACGGCCCTTCTCCTCTTTGCCCCGCCAGTTGGCTATTGACCGCGCGGACTGCCACGGGATAATTCGGGATGCCCCAAACTCCGTCGAGGTCTCAACCGCCTGCTCGTCCCGTCCGCCCTTTGCCAGTGCTTGAACCAGCACGATGTTCGGGCTAGGGGCGGTTTCCTGAACCACGGTCAGGACCCTCAGATTAAGAATTCCCTTGCCAAGCTGGCCCACCTCACAACGAAGCCGTCCGCCCGATCCATTGACGAGGTCTATCCGTTCGCCGACGCGTGTGCGGCGCACCGTGGCAGCGTGGTGCCCCTCTTGCCCCGCCAACTCGATTGTGGCACCGGGCGCCATATCACTGGGATCGAAGGCGGCAACGTAGCAAGGTGCAGTCATCGGCCCGCGAACTTGTCCTTGAGCTTGGAGAAGATGGAGGAGTTCTGCTGAACCAAGCGCGCGGTGGGCTGCTGTTCGCCGCGCATCTGGGCCAGTTGTTCGAGGAGGGCGCGCTGGGCCTCATCCAGCTTCGTAGGTGTCTTGACCGCTACCGCCACCTTGAGATCTCCACGGCCGCCTCGATGGAGGCGCCCAACGCCAAGGCCGGATAGCACAATGACGTGCCCGGACGGCGTACCCGCGGGGATCTCGATGTCCTGCGGGCCATCGAACGTATCGATGGTGACAGTGGTGCCCAACGAGGCGCTGGTCATCGGAACCTGGAGCTCGCACTGGAGATCATCCGCCGCCCGCTGGAAGACGGGATCTTGGTTGATGCGAACCTCAACGAAAAGATCTCCGGCCGGGCCGCCTTCGACGCCCGCATTGCCCTGCCCGGACAAGCGGATACGCATACCTTCTTCTACACCCGCCGGGACCTTAACCTTCGTGGACTTCGTGACACGCACGCGGCCTTCCCCGGCGCACTCGGAGCATGGCGTCACAATGACGGTCCCGTGGCCGTGGCACTTCGGGCACACGGACTGGGAAACCATCTGGCCAAAGAGTGAATTGGTGACCCGCTGAACGGAGCCGGTGCCGTTGCACTGATCGCACGGAATGGGTTCGGTTCCCGGTGCGGCGCATGTCCCATGGCAGGTGGGGCACTCGCCGGCCAGTGTGTGAGAGATGCTCTTCTCACAGCCAAACACAACCTCTTCGAGGTCCAATGTGGCGCTCACAAGGGCATCTTGGCCGCGCCTACCGCGCGGTACCGGGCCGCGTTGGCCGCCGCCCATGCCTCCGCCCATTCCGCCAAAGAACGTATCGAAGATATCTTGGAACCCGCCGAAGCCTGCTCCTTCGCCTCCATGAAGCGCTTCCTCACCGCCCATGTCATACAGCTTGCGCTGCTCCTGATTGGACAGAACGTCATAGGCCTCGTTCACGGCCTTGAACTGTTCCGCTCCCTCTGGACCGGCAACATCGGGGTGTAACTTGCGTGCGAGCTTCCGGTACGCCTTCTTGATTTCTTCCTGCGAAGCGTCACGGTTCACGCCGAGCGTTGCGTAGTAATCAGCCAACGGTCTCTCTTCTTAGATGGGTTTCCAGCTCAGTGAGCTGAAAGGATTTCTGACAGGTATCGTGCCACTGCCTGCACGGCGGCGATCGATCCGGGGTAATCCATGCGGGTAGGCCCGATGATTCCCACGCGAGCTACAGACCGATCGTCCACATCGTAGGTGGTGGATATAACCGAGGCCTCAGAGAGGCCATCGGACTGGTTTTCTTCGCCGATCGATATGGACATGCCGTCTTGCATGGCACCCAACAGCTTCAAGAGCACAACCTGCTCCTCAAGGGCCTCCAACACGGGAGAAATTGAGCGGGCGAAGTCTAGGTGGTGGCGCGAAAGATTCGCCGTTCCGGCCAGCATGATCCGCTCTTCCCCTTCGGCGCGGAGCGCGGATTCAACAACGGCGGAGACCGCCTGTGCGATCTCTTCCACTGGCGGTGCCAAGTGTTCAGGCATCGAGCTACCGAGCGAATCAAGGCTCTTGCCCGCCCACTCATTGTTTAGTGTTCGCGCGAGGTCCTCGAGGGTTGCAGCGGCTACCGGTTCAGGGAACACCAGCGTTCTCTGCTCGACGCGCCCCGCCTCCGTGATGATAACAAGTAGCGCATGAAGGTCACCCACCCCGATGAGCTCAAGATGACGCAGGGATACCTTGTTCAGCGAGGGGTATTGGACCACTGCGGCCTGATGTGTGATTCCGGCTAGGAGCCGCACCGCCCGGGCGATCACATCGTCAAGGTCAACCGCGCCGTCCATCAGGCGTTCCATGGCGCGCCTCTCTGACGGGGAAAGAGGCTCGATGATCTGAAGCGAATTAACGAAAGTTCTGTACCCCAGATCCGTTGGGATACGGCCTGCGGAGGTGTGCGGTTGCGCGATCAGGCCTTCATCTTCGAGGACTGACATATCGTTTCGCACCGTGGCCGGGGAAACGCCTAGGCGGTACTTCTCTACGAGCGCGCGGGAACCCACGGGTTCCCGATGAGAGACGTAGTCACGCACAATTGCCTCAAGCACGCGCGTACGCCGTTCCTCGCTTCCCACAACCGCTCCTTAGACATAGCACTCGACGTTCCTGAGTGCTAATCCTACGCTCGCAGACCCCGGGAACACACCATTACACCCGTCATGCATTTGCCCACACCCTGAAGCTAGCCTTATCTGGTGTTCGAAGATCCCTACGGTAGTGACGTTTTGTCCGATGATCCGCACCGTCAGCCTCAATCCCAAAAGGTCGCGGCCGCACCCGGCCTACTCATCGAGGACCTGCAGTCTGGCTTCGTAGGTGAAATTGTGAAGGTGGGACGGGTTGCCGGCCAATGGCAGTTTGAGGCCGAGGGCCGCGGTGGGATTCGACGATCGTTTCGGATGGGACGCGGCTTCTGGATCGAAGGCAAGCCGGTGGAGCTAGTTGCCCCGGAGCCGGCCGTCACAAAGAAGGGCCCCGCCGTTACCGCCTCCGGATCCTTCCACGTTGACCACCGCGCCCGCGTTGCCCGCGAATCGCGCATCTGGGTAGAGGGTAAGCACGATGCCGAGCTGGTCTCCAAGGTATGGGGCGAGGACCTCGCCTACGAAGGCATTGTGGTGGAGGAACTCCTCGGGGTTGATCGTTTAGAGGAAATGATCGCTCAGTTCCAGCCTTCTCCCATCCGTCGTGCCGGTGTGCTCGTAGATCACCTCGTGCCCGGCTCAAAGGAATCGCGGCTCACCGATCGCTTCGCCCGCATGCCCGGCGTGCTCATTCTGGGCCATCCATACGTGGATGTGTGGCAGGCTGTCAAGCCCGCTGCGGTTGGGATTTCTTCCTGGCCCGCCGTCCCGCGTGGGGAGGATATCAAGGTGGGCACGCTCAAGCGGCTGGGCCTACCCCACGAGAGTCCGGGAGATATCGGCCGCGGCTGGACTCGAATACTCTCCCACGTTCACAGCTACAAGGATCTTGAACCGAGCTTGCTTGGGCGTATGGAAGAGCTCATAGATTTCTTGACGGAGGCGGGGGCGCGGTAGGCCGTCGTCGTTATAAATCCTGCCACAAAGCCCGGGTTACGGAATCTGCCAATAGCCTGCCCCGCAACGTGAGGCGCAGGGTGCCGGAGAATGCGGAGGCGGGGTCAACAAGCTCATCCGATATGAGGCCGGCAATAACTTCGCGGCCCGTCGCGGCCGGAACCGGAATTCCTTCGGCGAGCCGGATCCCCAGCATGATGGTCTCCTCGGCACGCTCCGTGGCGGACAGAAGCTCGCGGGCCGCCGCTGGGCTGGCCCCATCCAGCAGCCGATTTGCGTAGGCGAGCGGGTGCTTAACGTTCCAGAACCGCGTACCGCCTATATGGGAGTGCGCGCCGGGGCCATAACCCCACCAATCACTACCGCGCCAATATGCGAGGTTGTGGGCGCACTCGTGGCCGGGACGCGCCCAATTCGAGATCTCATACCAGTGGTAGCCCGCTGGCTCTAGCATCGCGGCGGCCATCTCATAACGATCGGCCTGCATATCTGGATCGGGCAGAGAAATCTCACCGCGTCGAACCTGGCCGCCCATCTTGGTGCCCGGTTCAACCGTCAGTGCATAGGCGGAAATATGGTCCGGCTCCAGGGCCAGGGCCGCCTCCAAGGAAGCTCGCCATTCAACATCGGTCTCCCCCGGCGCACCGTAGATGAGATCGAGGGAAACCTCCAAACCGGCCTCCCGCGCCCAGCGCACCACTTGCGGAACTCTGGACGGGCGGTGCTGGCGGTCCAGAATGGACAGCACGCGCGGAACCGCCGATTGCATGCCGAAAGAAACGCGAGTGAAGCCGCCAGCTGCTAGCTCCCGTAGCGATTCGGGAGTCACTGACTCGGGATTTGCCTCAGTTGTGATTTCAGCGTTTGCGGCAAGCCCGAAGGTGGCTTTCAAATCGCCCAGAACGGCAACCAACTGGGCCGAATCCAGCATCGTAGGGGTACCACCACCGAAAAAGACGGTCTTGATAGGGCCGTTCCCTTCGAGCACGCGCCGGCTGAGCGCGATCTCGCGGGCCAGCGAATCGGGGAAGTCTGTTAATCCCGCACCCGGCCCGAAATTCGGGTTCGTATACGTATTGAAATCGCAGTACCCGCAGCGCACAGAACAAAACGGGATGTGGACGTAGGCGGAGAAGCCCGCACTAATATCCGGGTTCGGGAGCGAGCCGTCTTGAGGCGCCGGTTCACCGTCAGGAAGACTGGCCATTGCAAATAACCTCGAGGTCGTGGATCGTGCGCCCGGCCTCGATACCCCGCTCCTCAAAACGCGTCATAATCCGCCCTTCCCAGCGTGGTGCATAACCCCCGCGCTCGGGCTCAGGATCGGCCGGATCTTGGAGGTTGCCAGCATGCGGGTTGTCGAAGTAGGGCGAAGCCTCAACTGTGTTGCGCATCTGCCAGGCGTAATCGTCCCAATCGGTGGCCATTCGCCACGTTCCACCCTGACGCAGGAGGCCCGCGGCAACACCTGCGAAGGTGGGCGAAACGATCCGGCGCTTGTGATGGCGCGCCTTGCGCCACGGATCCGGGAAGAAGGTCCACAGCATGTCCGCACGCGGGTTTTCTGCGTTCGGATGGGCAGGGTTAAGACGTGGGCCAGCGGCGATGATCTCCTCTGGGGCGTTTTTCCCTGCCGCCTCCAGCCCGAAGAGGATCGGAAGGGCTTGAGCCGCGTCCGCCTCGATGATGCGCACATTCGTAATGTTCTCGCGGGCGGCGCGGGCAACACACCGGGCCACACCCGGGTGCCACGCTTCGAGCGCCAGCACGTTCCAATCGGGATGGGCCGCGGCGAAAGACACAAGTTGTTCGCCGGAGCCTGGCCCGATCTCAATGGCGAGGTGGCCCGAGCGCCCAAACTCCCGCACAAGGTCGAAGCGGGCATCGGCGGCCACGGCAGTAGCGTCGTGTCCGGCTGGCAGATCGATGATGAACTCTGGGCCGCGTTCTGCCAGAAGGGTTTCGTATTTATCGCCAAGGCGCGAACCGCGCAGGGTAAAAGACTTAATGCGGGCAAACTCGGGACGGCCCGATTTTTCCGGCATATGCTACTTCTTCTCTGACGTTGGCTCGGAGGTGAGAGCGGCAACGAAGGCTTCCTGCGGTACATCCACTCGGCCAATCGTCTTCATACGCTTCTTACCTTCCTTCTGCTTCTCCAATAGCTTGCGCTTTCGCGAAACGTCACCTCCGTAGCACTTGGCCAGCACGTCCTTTCGGACGGCCCGGATAGTCTCGCGTGCGATCACTCGCGTGCCGATGGCCGCCTGAACCGGGATCTCGAACTGCTGGCGGGGTATGAGGTTCCTCAGCTTTTTCGTCATTTCAAGGCCGTAACTGTACGCCTTTTCACGGTGAACGATGGCGCTGAAAGCATCAACCGGCTCGTGGTTTAGCAGGAGATCCACCTTGACCAGATCGGCCTCCTGCTCGCCTTCGAGATCGTAATCGAGGGATGCATAACCCTTAGTACGGCTCTTGAGCTGATCGAAGAAGTCCGTCACGATTTCGGCGAGCGGGAGATCGTAGTGCAGCTCCACCCGCTCCTCGGAAAGGTAGTCCATACCCTGCAGGTTCCCTCGGCGTTGCTGGCATAGCTCCATCAGGGTTCCCACGTATTCGGAGGGTGTCAGGAGCGTGGCCTTGGCCATCGGCTCGGAGATATGAGCGACCTTGCCGTCAGGGAACTCCGAGGGATTCGTGACGGTTACCTCCTCGCCGCCGTCCGTGATCACGCGGTACACAACAGATGGGGCCGTGGCGATGATCGAAATATCAAACTCGCGCTCGATGCGCTCACGGATGATTTCCAAGTGAAGCAACCCGAGGAACCCACAACGAAAACCAAAGCCAAGCGCCACGGAGTTTTCAGGTTCGTATTGGAGGGCGGCATCATTCAGCCTGAGCTTGTCTAGCGCCTCACGCAGGGCTGGATAGTCCGAACCATCGATCGGGTATATACCCGAGAAAACCATCGGCTTGGGATCGGCGTAGCCCTCTAGAGGCGCGGGCGCCGGGCGCGAAGCGGATGTAACAGTGTCTCCCACACGGGACTGCCTCACATCCTTGACTCCCGTGATGAGGTATCCGACCTCTCCCGCCGCCAGCCCGGCGGTGGGCTTGGGTTCGGGCGCGATAACGCCAATTTCTAGAAGCTCGTGTGAGCTGCCGGTAGACATCATGGCCACGCGCTCCCGCGGATTGAGCCGGCCATCCTTCACACGGACGTAGGTGACAACACCCCGATAGATGTCATAGACCGAATCGAAGATCATGGCACGCGAGGGCGCATCTAGATCACCCTCCGGGCTCGAAATCTCGGACACGATGCGATCCAACAGCTCTGGTACACCCGCGCCCGTCTTGCCCGATACGGCGATGCACTCTTCCGGTTCCACGCCCAGCAAGGAGGCGACCTCCTGAGCGTATTTCTCAGGCTGAGCCGAGGGGAGATCGATCTTGTTGAGAACCGGGATGATCGTGAGGTCGTTTTCGAGGGCCATGTACAGATTGGCGAGCGTCTGGGCCTCGATGCCCTGAGTGGCATCCACGAGCAGGATCGCACCCTCGCAGGCAGCAAGTGAGCGATTTACCTCATAGGAAAAGTCCACGTGCCCGGGGGTATCAATCATGTTGAGGGCGTATGCCTGCCCCTCCATCGTCCAGGGCATCCGCACGGCCTGAGACTTAATGGTGATACCGCGTTCACGCTCGATGTCCATGCGATCGAGGTACTGATCGCGCATCTCTCGCGCGTCCACAATGCCGGTCAATTGCAGCATCCGATCAGCCAGTGTGGACTTGCCGTGATCGATATGGGCGATGATGCAAAAGTTCCGGATAAATTCCGCAGGGGTTGCGGAGGGCTGGATTGATTCCAGCTCTGCAGGGGTTGTGACGGGCACGGTACTCCTTCTTCAACAGTCGCGCCCATTCTAGTGGTGAAAGCTGCTTTCCAACATTTCTCAGAGTGTGGGGTTGGTCAGTTTGACTGTGGATTGGTCAGTTCACCCTGAGAGTGAAGGCGTGCCGGCCACGGCTGAGTGATGGAACAATTAGGACATGTTCCCCTTCTATGGCTCGCTCAAGGACATTGTCCCGGTTATCGAAAATCTCACGCGGTTGCCCGGGCAGCTCATGGGGCGCGCATTGGCGGTTCTTAGTACCCTTGTAGCTGTACTCGGATGGTTCGTGGGGCGCGCTGGCGAGGGCTTCATCGACTGGCTCCCGTTCGCCGCCGGAATCCTCGGGCTGGGCGTTGCCGGGTTCTTCACGTGGCGGAGGTACCGGCTAGCGAACGCTGTTGGCGTATGGGTAGAAAATCAAGAGTCCACTATTCAGGGAGAGGCCGCCACCTCGGAAGATGTCACGATAATCTCGCAGGATGGAACTCCTCTAGGAACCAACTCGCGCGCCACTCCCGCCGAAGATACGGACGCCCAGCGCAACTATGACGCCATGATGGAGGAAACCCAACTGCGCGACACTTGGATGCCGCGGGTGGAGGCAGCTCAGAGGGCAGCTGTCGCGGCTGCGGGCGGAACGGTGAACGCCCCCTATCTGAAGGACGATCTACGCATCACGTTGGTTTCCGCGATAGCAACTGGCGTTCTCATTCCGATTGAGACTCTATTCGCGTTTATTGCGTTTTTTGCCGTGCTCTAAAGGCGCGCCGCACAAATATTTGTGACACTATAGCCGCATGAAGTTCTCAGAAAAGCTCTTGGGCCAGAACGAGCACGTTATCCTGCACATGCGCACCCACATCAAGGAAATCATCCCGAACCTGATAGCCACTATTGTGCTGATCGTGGTGGCGGTTCTGGCATACGTGTATCTGCCTGAAGACTGGCGGCCCGCATCGACGGTAGCGATCGTGGCAGTTGCCGTGACGCTCTTCCTTGTGATCTTCGTGTGGCCATGGTTTAACTGGCTCACATCCACTTACACCATCACCAACCGCCGCATCATCACCCGCCGTGGAGTCCTCACGAAGACGGGGCACGACATTCCGCTGAGCCGCATCTCCAACGTCTCCTACGAGCGCTCGGTCCTTGACCGCATGCTCGGGTGCGGATCCCTCGTTCTTCAAACCTCTGCCGCCGAACCGCTCCTCCTCGATGACGTTCCCAAGGTTGAGCGCGTCCACGTCACGTTGACCGAACTGCTTTTTCACACGTCCGCTGACGGTTCCTCGCGTAATGATGTCGCGCGTTTTGAGGACCACACCGAATAGCTCACCTACTCGATTGGTCTCGAATCTAGAGTCTCCAGTTCTGGATGGGTCACAACCCACTGTTTGACAGTATCCTCTTGGAAAGCTTGGCTCAGCCCAGCCACCGCCTCCTCATCGAGCAGCACGATGGATTGGCCATCGGAGGACGTGTCAGTGCCCGAATATGGGGCGGTCAAGAAAACGAGGCCGTCCGAGCTGAGGTTGCGCAGTGAGCTCCCCAGTTCCACCAGGCCGGTGACGCTTAGGCCCTCATCCACGGACAGATAGTCCTGAACTGTGCCGTACACGTCCATGAGCTTACTGGGAGAAGAGAGCACTTCGGGAGTCAGGAGACTCTCGAAAACCGTTTTCATCCACACCTGCTGGCGCCGGACCCGATCGAAGTCCCCACCGGGCAGACCGTACCGCTCCCGAACGTAGGTGAGCGCTTCGTCTCCGGACATGTGCTGTGTGCCATCCGGGGTTGGTAGGTCAACACCGCCCACGAGGTCAGTCAGTTCGGTGAACGATGTGAAGTCCACGATCGCGAAGTGATCAATTCTCACACCCGTCAGGTTCTCCACTGTTTCGATGGTCAACGCCGGGCCTCCGTAGGAGTATGCCGCGTTAATCTTTGCCTCTCCTACACCGGGTATATCAACCCACGAATCGCGAGGAATTGACATCACGGCAACAGACCGGCGGTTGCCAGCAACCTGCACCAACATGATCGCATCGGTTCGCTGAGCTCCAGGTTCCCAATCGGCGGCGTCGCCGGCGGAAATGCGCGAATCTGAACCGAGGATCAGGAAAGTGACCGGATCAAGGTTCGATTCTTCCACCGGCTCTCGTGAGGGGCGCGCCGTCAGCTCCTCAAACGGATCGCCAAAGGTGTTCAGAGATTCGAACTCCTGCTGTCGGGCAAAGAGCACGCCTGCAATCCCAAGGCCAGCAACCAGCACCGCAATAACCAGAACAATGATGGCGGTACGAAGAGGCTTACGTTTGCGATGTGGCGCAGCATCCACACCCTCAAACACATCATCGATGAAATAGTCATCGGATTGTCCGCTTCGCGCCATGATGACATAGTAGCCAATGGCGCACTAATGCGCTTGGTCTCACATCATATCGGGCCTCGGCTGCTGCCCCTGCTCTTTCTACTCTGGTACAGTAAACGATTGGACTTCTCACCTGGTCGGGTGGAAGGTCCAGCCAAAGGCACTCCACGGGAACCCCACTTCCCCAGTCCCGCTGATGGCATATCCCTCACCGACCATGTACATCTATCGTCACCTGACGATTGAGTTGAAAGAGAATTAAGTGGCAAACATCAAGTCGAAGAAGAAGCGGATTCTCACGAACGAGAAGTCGCGTCTTCGCAACCGCGCAGTTAAGTCCGAGCTGAAGACGTACGTCCGCAAGACCCGCGAAGCCGTGACGGCTGGCGATAAGGAAGCGGCTCAGGCTGCTTACGAGGCAGCGGCCCGCAAGCTTGATAAGGCTGTATCCAAGGGTGTCATCCACAAGAATCAGGCTGCTAACCGCAAGTCAAAGCTGGCTCAGGCCGTCAACAAGCTGAGCTGAGATTCTTAAGCGTGAGGAAGCGGCAGGCCGTTAGGCTTGCCGCTTTTTCTTTTCCATTCATTAGAATGGTTTAGTGACTCTGACGAAATCTCGCGTCCCGTTGCGCGAATATGCGTGGTTCGTGGAACCTACCGATCCGATGGAGAAAGCGCGGTCGCTCAATCCCATCGTTCAACTTGAAGCCGCCCGAATGGACGGCGCAACTTTCATTGGGTTAGCAGTTATTGATGACGATGCTGCTCTCACGGCCTCCTCGATAAAGTGCATAGTCACTGAATTCGAAGATCTGGCCCAGTTTCATCCCACTCTGATTCTCGCAGATCGCGTGGTAGTCCCGGCCGGTGCCGCAGAGCTCATCAGTGCTATCGAAGGCGAGGGCCTTCGCGCAGTCTCATCCTCCCAGTTGACCGAGTTTGAGCTGGCGGGCCTAGATCCTGCACGGCTAGCGAACACCCTGCTTGGCACCGGGCTAAGCCAGCTCCTGTTGACCACTCCGGCCATCGGTTCTTCCGCTCCCCTGCCCGCGGTCAACACGGTAATCGATCTGTCCACTGCAACCGGTCCGCTCACCGCAATCCGGGCCAACACACTCGCTCAAGACCGCGCGTCCCGCAAGACGCTGCATATATGGACCGTGACTGCCCTCCGCGGAAGCGACGGGGAAGACGTGCGCAAGCTCATTGCCAAACACGCGCGGGTGTGGGGTCTCAGCCGAGATGGTGAGTCTCGGATGGTCCAGGGCCTGGACCATGTGCTCGATTACCGGCAGAGAAAGCACCTCAACGAGATTCTGACGGGTAGCGCACCCACAAGGATTAACGAGATCAACACGAGCACGCTCAATGCACTGCAGACCAGAAAGGCCACGGCAACCCAGTGGATGTCCTATACCCCACTGCCCGAAATCACTCCGGAGCTTCTCATCGAGGAGCCTCAAGAGGTCCCCGGCTTCAAGCTCAACCAGAGCGTCAACTTCGCCGTCACCGTGCTCTACGTAATCCTCATCGCCGTGGCCGTACGCTTTGCCCTACTCGGGAACCTACTCGGCACAGGCATCCCCCTCCTCATCGTGGCGATCAACTATCCGATCATCACGGACATCGGGCGCACGGTGCGCAGCTCGGCATCCGGTGGCGCCCAGTTCACTCAACTATTCCGCGTGCTGCAGGCGAGCGCCAGCGATTTGGGCAGGTCCTTCGACCTTCCTTTTGTTCATTTACTGCAAACCCGTCCAGTTAAGTGGGTCAAGGGTGAATCCGAGAAGATTGAGATTACCATTAAGGACCGGGAGGTGAGTGATTGCCAAGACATCCTTGAGGCCGCGCATCAAGTCCTGACCCCCGCCAATGACGAGGCGCAGTGGGTACTCGAAGCCGGGCGCACAGATTTTACGATTGGGCGCAGCCTCGTATGGCTGGTGACCATCCTGTTCCATGCCAGCAAGCCGCGGTACTTCGCGCTGCCCACGCAGATTGCATCGGAAGAGTCCGCTAGGGCATTCGCTTCTCACTGGTGCCAGTTCGTCGGGCCATGCCGATTAAGACAGACGCCCGAACACGCTGCCGAGCTCCCTGGCGCCTCGGCTAGAGCAGCCAGAATTCGCGATCTCGCCTGATTAGCTGAGTACTCTCAGTGACAGCGGGTAACGGTAGGACTCACCGCGCGAATACCCGATCGCGGCCTTGATCGGGTGGTACACGGAGAAGATGAAGACGATGATCCAGATTGCCACGGATACGGGTACAAGGATCACCGTGAACAGCAGGATCCATGCGAGAACGCTGAGTAGGGTCATACCCAGCTGGAAATTGAATGCTCGGGCAGCTTGATCGCGCAGGAACGGACTCTGATTCCTATAGATCGCCCACACGATAAGCGGGCCGGCAAATCCCAACCAACCCAGCGAAAAGAGCATGCCGACGGGGCCGGAAAGCGCCGCGATCGTGGCGAACGTCCGGTCATCGGAAGCAGAGACCGTTCCTTGGCCCGGATAGGCGTCAAAGCCGTAGCCGCCAGTTGGCCCGGCACCAGCGTTTTCACCCATGCTCCACGCGTTGGCGCGATCGGACCGATCGAAGCCATTGTCCGGGAAGGAGCCATATTCGTTTTCTGGGAACTGGTTGCTCATAGCACAATCATCCATGAGGAACGCAGATATGGCTAGCTTGCCTTTGCTACCAGCTCAACTCTAGCCGTGATCTCCTGCACCGATTGCTTCGCATCCCCCAGAAGCATCTGGGTATTGTCCTCAAAGAACAGTGGATTCTGAACGCCCGCGTACCCTGCGTTACCCATGGAACGTTTGAAAACAATCACGTTAGCGGCTTCCCATACGTGAAGTACGGGCATTCCAGCAATGGGTGATCCGGGCTCCTTGGCAGCGGGATTCACCGTATCGTTAGCCCCAATCACCAACACCACATCGGTTTCAGCAAGGTCATCGTTGATCTCGTCCATCTCTAGAACGATGTCATAAGGAACTTTGGCCTCTGCCAGCAGAACGTTCATGTGCCCTGGTAGGCGTCCCGCAACCGGGTGTATACCGAAGCGCACCTGAACCCCACCGGCGCGGAGGGTTTGGGTCAGCTCGGCCACGCTGTTCTGGGCCTGAGCAACTGCCATACCATAGCCCGGCACAATCACCACCGACTTTGCACGCTCCAGCAGCGCCGCAACATCTTGCGCGGTAGCCTCAACGTGCGTGCCGGTGGCCTCAGCGGAGGCGACCGCTCCGTCGTCGTTCCCAAATCCACCCAGAATCACGGAGATAAACGAGCGGTTCATTGCCTGACACATAATGTAGGACAGGTACGCACCGGACGCACCCACGAGGGCGCCGGTGATGATGAGGAGATCATTGCCTAGGGTGAAGCCGGCCATTGCCGCGGCCCAGCCCGAGTATGAGTTGAGCATGGAGACTACAACCCGCATATCGCCGCCGCCGATCGCGAGCACTAGGTGGGCGCCCAGGAGAAGTGCAATCACCGTGAGAACCACTAGCGGCACCAGTCCCGTAGCGATTGAGCGCGTATGGGCAAGCCAGACGATGAGGGCAACCGAACCTACTGCGGCCACTAGATTGAGGAGATTGCGCCCGGGAAGTGTAAGTGGACGGCCGGACAACTTCCCCGAGAGCTTGAGGAAGGCCACGATCGACCCCGTGAAGGTGACTGCCCCGATAAACACCGCGAGGCCAACTTCACCCATGTGGAAGGCATTTCCTGGCGAATCGGTACCCGGCAACTCGATGAACGAGTTGTAGCCAACCACCACCGCCGCCAATCCCACGAAGGAGTGGAGCAGCGCGATGAGCTCGGGCATTCCTGTCATTTCGACACTCTTAGCGCGCCATATACCGATAGCAGCGCCAATCACAAGGGCAATAGCAATAAGAGCGGCACTGAGAGCTTGGCCAGAACCCTGAGAGAGGGTAACCCACACAGTGGCGATGAGCGCTAAGCCCATTCCGAACATGCCCAATACGTTGCCACTCTTGGCCGAGGCCTGCTTGGACAATCCGCCAAGCGCAAGAATGAACATCATTGCCGCCACAAGATAGGCCAGATTCTCGAAGCGGAATACTGCGGACGTAATTTCCATCTCAGCTCCTCGCAAACATCTTGAGCATTCGGTGGGTCACCGTGAACCCGCCAAAGATATTGATGGACGCCACCACTATGGCGATAAACGACGCGACAACCACGAACACGTGAGCAGAGGTGATTTGAGTGATGGCACCCACGATGATGATGCCCGAAATCGCGTTGGTCACTGACATCAGGGGCGTATGCAACGAATGGGTAACGGCCGTGATCACGTAGAAGCCTAAGAAGACGGCCAGCGCGAACACAAAGAAGTGGCCCTGCATGTCCGGCGGCGCCGTCAGTATCAGCCACGTGAAGACCGCGACCAGAAGCGCCTTCCACCACGTCCGCTTAAAGAATGACGGGCGAACCGGAGGTATGGGGGCCGGCACTTGTTCGGCCGTGGGAGCAGGAGTGGCCTGCGGGGCGGCCGATACGCTGATGGGAGGGGGCGGCCACATGAGGGTTCCCTCGAACGTCACCGTCACGCCGCGAACTACCTGATCACTCTGGTCAAGAACTAGATTCCCATCCTTTTGTGGGGTGGCGAGCTTCAGAAAGTTCATGATGTTCTGGCCATACAGCTGTGAGGCTTGGCCTGGTAGCCGCCGGGCAAGATCTTCGTAGCCAATGATCGTGACGCCGTTGGCGGTGGTGTAGACCTCACCCGGCCGCGTCAGCTCGCAGTTTCCACCGGTCGAGGCGCCCAGATCCACGATCACGGATCCGGGGCGCATCTGGGCCACGGCATCCGCGGTAATAAGCGTTGGAGCGGGCTTGCCGGGAATCTGAGCCGTGGTAATGACGATATCGGATCCGATCGCCTCGCGCGTGTAGACGGCCTGAGCCTGCTGGGCCTGATCCTCGCTCATCGCGCGGGCGTACCCATCGCTCGATTCTTGGGAAACCGGGATCGGAACAAACCGCCCGCCCATCGATTCAACCTGTTCGGCAACCTCGGGCCGTACGTCCGTTCCGCTGACTTGGGCGCCCATTGAGGAGGCGGCGCCAACGGCGGCCAACCCGGCAACGCCCGCGCCAATCACGTATACGTTGGCCGGTGGAACCTTGCCCGCAGCCGTGACCTGCCCAGTGAAGACGCGGCCGAATGCGTTCGCCGCTTCGATCACTGCCCTGTATCCGGCAATGTTTGCCATCGAGGAGCGGACGTCCATCGATTGTGCTCGCGAGATCCGTGGAACGGCGTCCATGGCCAGCGCATTGACCTTGAGGGAGGTGAGCTTTTCTACGAGCTGTGGACGGGAATTCGGGTCCAAGCGTGAAATCAGCGTGACACCGGGGCGGAGCAACTCCAGCTTCTCTGCCGGAGGCTCGTCCAAGCAGATCACAACGTCGGACTCCCACACCTCCTTGGACTCCACAATCTCTGCTCCTGCAGCGAGGTACTGTTCGTCCGGGAAGGACGCCGCGTTACCCGCTGCATGTTCTACCCGTACCGTGTAGCCCAAGGTAACGAGCTTTCTTACGGAATCAGGCGGTGCGGATACAAGGTTTTGCTCTGGCTCATTGGGTATGCCAATCAGCAAGGCCCACTCCCATCATCGTTGATTAAGGCGGCCGCGAAGCATTGGTGTTGGTAATGATCGGGCCGGTCTGACCAATTCACATCATACACAAGTTATGACGCAAAGCACAGCAGTCAGCCGCGGGCCTGACCAATCCTCACGATAGCTCTCTCCAGCGCGAATCCCGGGCTGCGAGAGCCTCCCTTCACCTCGGAATCCGCGGCCGCAATGGCAAGGACGGCCTGGGCTAAGCCCTCCTGACTCCAGTGGCGTACCTCGTCTCGCGCGCGCCGAAGCTGCCACGGAGCTAGCTTTATTTCCTTGGGGTCAACCGCGCCGCGAGAGGCCAGTGCGAGGCCCATCCCACGCAGCTTCGAGGCGATAGCTGAGACTATCGGCACCGCCTGCGTACCCGTTGCCATCGCGTGGCGGGCAAGTGTGATGGCCTCCGCTGTACGCCCAGCGATCACCGCGTCTGCCACGGCGAACGGTGTGGCCTCGTTGCGCCCCGCGTAGTAGGTGTGAACTGCGCGCTCATCGATCGTACCTGGTACGTCATCTAGAAGCTGATCCACTGCCGAGAGCAGTTCGCGGACATCATTGCCCAGAGCATCCACAAGATCCTGAACTGCCTCGCGCGTGATCTGGCGCCGCTTGGACTTGGCGTGGGCAGAGACGAGATCCGCCTTCTCGCTATCACGCTTGATAGCGGGAATCACCGAGCACTGGAATCCGGCGGCCCGGATCGTATCAAAAAGCTTCTTGCCACGAGGCTTCGAGGTGGAATGCTTGAGAACGAACACCACGTCCGATTCTGGGGCGTCAACATAGGCTAAAGCATCCGCCAGAAACGCATCGTTCATCGTTTCCCCGCGCGGCACAATGACCATACGAGCCTCGCCAAATAGCGAGGGACTGGCCAGCATCGGGAGCCTTCCGGGGCTGTACGCCGCGGCATCGAGGCGCGTAACCTCCGTGGACGGATCGCGGTCCAAGGCGAGGCGGACCAGCCGATCGATCGCCTGATCCCCCAGTACATCTTCGCCGCAATCAATGAGGGTCACCGGGGCAAGGTCAAGCCGATTCCACGCCACGTTCGATGATCCCTTTGCCATGGAACCTAGTATGTCACGGCGTCTCATCGCATCGCGATTCGATGTTGCCTTCGGCGTTGATGGCAATCTGGCCACACGTCAACGTATCGAAGACCTGTGATTGCGAGTAGAGATCAAGGGCTGCCGGCGCTGGGTGCCCGTAGCTGTTTTCACCCACGGAAATGAACGTGAAGTCTGGCGAGGCATTCGCCGCGAGTTGGGACGATTGATCCGCACTTCCGTGATGCGCCATGATCACTATTGGCACGTGACCGATGTGCGGAGCGAGCCTCTCCTGAGAATCGGCCGTCATGTCGGAGAGCACTAGAAGTCCCCCGCTCACATCAATATAAGCGGCGAGCGATTGCGCGTTGGCTTCGCCCTCGCGTTGGTTTGGTGTAATCGGCCAGAGGATTTCGAGAAAGTTCTGGAACGTTTCGCCGGCCCGAACGCTGCGATACGGGGTGCCCGAAGCATCGAGCTGGCGTTCCAGCCACTCGGTGTTGTCCGCGGGATCGGGGTTGGGTGAGAGCCATACTTCGGCGATATCCACCTCACTCATCACCTCGGGGAGGCCGCCAATGTGATCCGAGTGGGCGTGGGACAAGATCAAAAGGTCGAGTTCTCTGACTCCCGCGGCAGAAAGGCAACGGGCGGCAGACGGACCCTCGGGCCCCACATCCATCATGACGGTTACGCCGGCTTCATTGCGCGCGATAAGTGATGACCCCTGCCCGACGTCGCACTGGATCGCCACCCAGTCCTCGGGTGCACCCGCTGGCCGCCCAACCACAAACGTCCATGCCCACCAACAGCCCAGCGCCACTGCTAATAGGGCCGCCAGCATCGCCCCGCGAAAGGCCACCAATGCGGCGAGCATCGCGAAGCAGGCCACCCCAGACCACAGCAGTGGGATGCCTGAGCCGGGCGCTGCGGCAAAGGTCCGTGCAACAACGTCAATCCACCACGTGGCCATGGTTGCCGGGATGAGCGCTAGGGAGGCTAGGGGCAACGGAGCGGCCAGCGCGACAATTAGACCCGCTATGGTCAGTGGTGCCACGACTGGTGCTACCAATGCATTCGCGGCTACTGCCCACACGGAACCCTCCTCGCTGAACAGCATGAGGATCGGGACGCACGCCAGCTGCGCAGCCAACGGAATTGCGATGGCCTCAGCGAGGCCGCGCGGCATCCACACTGCCAGCATCTCAGCAAGCGGCGAACCGACGGTGACAATACCCGCTGTGGCAGCAGCCGAGAGCCAGAAACCGTACCCCATTGCGATATAGGGAAATGCCCACGAGGTGGCGATGATGGCGATGCAGAGTGCAGGTACCGCACCGGTGCCGCGCCCTACAGACATCGCGGCAAGCAACACCACGCTCATCCCGACCGCCCGGATAACCGACGGGTGCGGACCCACGAGCAGCACCAAGCCCACGAGTGCTACCGCGCATAGCGATGCGGCAACGGCGTTGTGCCTGCGGCCTACTATCGCCAGTGTGATCGCAATGACAATGGAGATATGCCCGCCCGATACAGCAATAAGGTGGGTGAGTCCCGTCAGCTTCATAGCATCGGCGAGGACCGAGGATACGCGCGAATCGTCTCCCAGAGCTACACCTGGGATAAGTCCCTGAGCATGCCGGGGCGCACCGGCAAGGACCTGTCCCATACCCTCATCGATCTTTGCGACAATGCGCTCGCTTGCCCGCCCAGTACCAAGAACCTGCGTCTCATGCGGGACCATACGAAACGCCACCTCCTGTCGGGGCTCGGTTTCCATTGGCCGTCCCTCGATCCGGACGTTCTGGCCGGGTATCACTCCACAGGGCAAGTTCAGGATCGCTACTTTCGCGCGCGGGTACTGTGCCGTCCGCCCCTCGCCCACAAACCGAGCCACACTCACGTTCGCCGAACACTGGGTTTCACCCCAAGGAGTCAGACCCGGGTGGGGACGCGAGGTCACGGTCCCATCGATGATCAGCCGATCGGCCTGACTGCTAACGGTTACAAGTGCGGACGGATGTGCCACGGCCGCCTGGCATATCCCCACACCAACACTTGCCAGAAGGATCGCCCCATGCACAACGATCCAAAGGCGCGGCACCCGGACCACGATGGCAAGAAGCGCAAGGGCGGCGCCAGCCAGAACAAGACCGCTGCCCCAGATGAACCCCTTGCCTATCTGTCCGATACCCACCCACGTCCCGACAAGAACACAACAAGCCAAGGGAACTAATCTAAAGTCCTGCCGCGGCAGGACGATCCTAGACCGTCGCGAATTCTCTGAGTTGCTCAAGCTTGCCGCTTCCAATACCGGGGACGTCCAAGAGATCATCAATAGCGGAGAAGGCACCGTGGGCCTCGCGCCACTGTACGATCGCCTCCGCGAGTTTAGGCCCGATTCCGGGTAGTGCTTGTAGCTGCTCCGCCCCAGCACTGTTGATGTTTACGAGGCCCGAACCGTCTCCGGCTCCCGTCTGATCTCCACCAGAAGCTCCACTGCCCACCGGAGCTTCCCCGGGTTCCGGCACGTGAATGTGTTCGCCGTCTAGCGCGGGCGCCGCAAGGTTAATGGAGCCCGCGTCCGCTTCCCCGGTCAAGCCTCCACCCGCCTCAACCACATCGTTGATGCGCGCTGGCCCGGGCAGTGTATAGACCCCCGGGTTCTTCACCTGACCTGAGATATAGATGGTGACATCGCCGCCATCGATTGGCGTTGTTTCGATCGTGTCCGGCCACGGTGTACTTGTTGCTACCGAATCAGCGACGCTAGCAGAGCCATCCTCACCCAGCGGCACTGGCTCCGAGGGATTCGCGAACGCTAGAGACGCCCACACTGCCCCGATCAGCGCCACGCACGCGATGATGACCGCGCGCAGCGCCACCCCATCTAACCGAAATCGAGGCTTCGCCCCACGCTCCGTCAAAGCGGCAACGTCTTCACCGGTGCCGGACGCCAAAGCCAGCGAGGCCAAGGAGCGACGCGTGGGGGCAGTGCGCGGAGGGCTCGAAGGCTGAGGGCCCTTGTGCTTAGGTTTTGAGCGTGGCGGCGGAAGTGACATGGTCACATGCTTGCTCGCCAGATCCCTCCCCGTGAGGCACATCCCATCCCCTGTGGAGAAACCTCACACGAGCCGACTCTGGGGAAACGCCCGCCCTACCGCTTGTAGCTCAGGGTGAGCGTCAGGGCGCGCTCCTGCCCGGGCTCCAGCCGAATAGCGCTTGCAGAATCGGCCCGATTAAACGCATCGGACATTGCCGAACACGGCTCTAGCGCAATGGACTTGCGCTGATCGCGCGCCAGAAATTCCCCGGTGTATACGTGCAGTCCCGGAGCCTCGGAAGGCTCCTGAGTCAGCAGGATCTCCCTCCCGCTGGCCGGATCGGTCAGGCGAGAGACAACCACACCATCCTCGCTGGGAACAAGATCCGTGTAGGTGCGGTCGATCTTCTGATGCCCAAGATAGTCCATGCGCGCTGGCGCGTTGATCCCCGCGATCGCTGCATCGCCCGGAAGCGGGATGAGCTGCGGATCGGAGAGGATCTTGCCGCGCGCCGGAATGGTCAGAGACAGATTCGAGATGCCATCTAGTCCTGGCATCTTCAGATAGGGGTGCCAGCCAATGGAAACTGGGGCATCCTCCTGTGAGGCATTGAGCGCGCTAATAGAAACCGAAAGATGCTCTAGACCGGAGGCGCCGCCCTCAAGAGAGAAGACTACCGAGATCTCGAGCCTCCACGGATACCCAGAGCTGGGCTCCAATACGCCCCTCAGGAGCAACGCATCGCCAGCACCCTCTCGAACAAACTCGAGACTTCCGGCCTTTCCGCCGTGCAATCCCAGATCCGGATCCACGTCAGCGCTCAGATGATGCGACCCGAAGGAATACGCCCCGCCAGCGATCCGCCCAAACCAGGGCACCATCACAAGGGAACGTTTCCCATCTTGAGCGGCAAGCTCGGCACTATCCCGATAGCCGTCGATAAGTTCAATCCCCTTGGCGGGCTGCCAAGAGAGCAGGGTTGCCCCGCGGGCCGCGATGAGCGCAGTTGAGCCATCGGGCCCCGTCATGCGCCACGCGGGCTGACCATCGAAGTTCTCTTCTTCGATGAGCGTTACGTTCGCCATTACTCCTAGGCCTCTCTTATCGTTACGGAACGATATTGATGAGTTTCGGTGCGCGAATAATAATCTTGCGAGGCTCACCGTCTAGGTATTTTGCTTCCTTATGCGAAGCCAGCGCCATTGCGCTGAGATCATCGTCTGAAATATCGGCGGCCACTTCTAGACGATCGCGCAGCTTACCCTTCACCTGAACGATGCAGGTTACCGTATCGTCAACCAGCAATGATTCGTCGCCCACCACGGGGAATGGCTCGCGGGCCAGACTCTGGCCGTGCCCCAAGCGCCCCCACAGTTCCTCGGCTACGTGCGGCGCCACGGGCGCAGTCATGAGGATCAGATCCTCGATAGCCTTGCGTGGAACGCGTTTAAGCCCAGTCAGGTGGTTGTTTAGCACTGTCATCTTGGATATCGCTGTGTTGATGCGCATACCGTCGTAATCGCCCGTCACGTCCGCTACAGTGCGTGCCAAGAGTTTTGCCGTTTCACTGTCCACATCGTCCTCAACCACGGTGACCTCACCGGTGGCCTCGTCCACAACGTTGCGCCACAGGCGCTGCAAGAATCGCTGGGATCCCACTACCGCTCGAGTTTCCCACGGACGGGAAACGTCCAGCGGCCCCATGGACATCTCGTAGAGCCTGAACGTATCGGCCCCGTACTCCTCACACATGGCGTCCGGAGTCACGATGTTCTTGAGGGACTTGCCCATCTTGCCGTATTCGCGATTGACGGGCTGATCTTTCCACTGGAAGGCAACTTCCCCATCGCTTCCTACAATCTCTTCAACCTCTTCAGCGGGTACGTATTGCCCGCGAGCGTCTGTAAAGGCGTAAGCCTGCACATACCCCTGATTGAACAGCTTGTGGAACGGCTCGGATGAGCTGAGATAACCCAGATCGAAGAGCACCTTATGCCAGAAACGCGCGTAAAGCAGGTGCAACACCGCGTGCTCCACACCGCCCACGTAGAGATCAGTTCCGCCCGAGACGTTGCCCTGCTCGGGGCGCGGCCCCATCCAGTACTCTTCGTTGGCGGGATCGCAGAACGCTTCATTATTGAGCGGATCGGCGTAGCGCAGTTCGTACCAGCATGAACCAGCCCATTGCGGCATGGTGTTTGTATCGCGCCGGTACTTCTTCGGACCATCACCTAGATCCAGTTCAACATTTACCCACTCATCCGCACGCCCCAGAGGTGGCTCCGGAGATGAGCTTGCGTCATCGGCGTCATACACTTTCGGCGAATAATCGGACACCTCGGGCAGGTCCAAGGGCAGCATATCCTCGGGAATCCCGTGCGCCTCCCCAAACTCATCCCACACGATTGGGAACGGTTCACCCCAGTACCGTTGGCGGGAGAACAGCCAATCGCGTAGCCGGTAGGTCACCTGTGCGTGGCCCTTACCAATGGATTCCAGCCACTCGGTCATCGCCGCCTTGGCCTCGTCCTTACCCAGCCCGGTCAGAGAGATCTGATCGTTGGCGGAGTCCACGGCCACGCCGTCACCCACATAGGCTTCAACACCCAGATCAGGTCCATAGGGATCCTCGGCCGGCCCGATCGTCCGAACGATATCCAGATCGTACGTGGTGGCAAACTCCCAGTCACGCTGATCGTGAGCGGGAACCGCCATGATCGCGCCGGTCCCGTAACCAGTCAGCACGTAATCGGCCACGAAGATCGGCACCCGATTGCCGTTGACCGGGTTCACCCCGAAGTAGCCGCTGAAGACGCCGGTCTTAACCCGAGCATCATCGGTACGTTCCATCTCGGACTTGTGGGCAGCCTGCGCCCGGTAAGCGGCAACGGCCTCGGCCGGGCTTACCGCCCCGCCAGTCCATTGCTCCCGCGTTCCCTCGGGCCAGCTCGATGGCAGCGTGAGTGCTTCCTGATCATCTGCCGCGCCAGCCTCAGTTCCTCCCAGAATCGGGTGCTCCGGAGCAACCGCCATGAACGTGGCACCAAACAGGGTATCGGGCCGGGTGGTGTATACCTCTAGGGATGTGCCCGCACCGGGAACCTCGAACGTGACATCCGCGCCTTCGGACCGCCCGATCCAGTTGCGCTGCATGGAGCGGACCTTGTCAGGCCAATCGATCGTATCCAGATCCTCGACCAACCGGTCAGCGTACGCGGTAATCCGCATCATCCACTGGCTCAGGCTGCGCCGGAACACCGGGTAGTTTCCGCGCTCTGAGCGGCCCTCGGCCGTGACTTCCTCGTTGGCCAGCACCGTGCCCAGGCCCGGGCACCAGTTCACGGGTGCCTCGCTCACGTAGGCCAGCCGATATCCGTCGATTACTTCGGCCTGCTCGGCCGCGCTCAGCGCGCCCCAATCGCGTCCATCATCAACAACCCGCGCTCCGGATTCGAACTCAGCGCGCAGCTCGGAGATAGGACGGGCAGCACCCAACCCGCGCCCATCACGGCGCTGGGCATGCGCATCAAACCACGAGTTGAAAATCTTCAGGAAGATCCACTGCGTCCACTTCACGTAATCGGAATCCGTGGTGGAAAAAGAGCGCCGAATATCGTGGGAGAGGCCAATGCGATGCAGCTGGCGCCGCATGTTCGCCACGTTTTCTTCCGTGGTGATGCGCGGGTGCTGACCAGTCTGTACCGCGTACTGCTCGGCCGGCAGTCCGAACGCGTCATAACCCATGGTGTACAGGACGTTCTTGCCCTTCATCCGCTGGTAACGCGCCACCGTATCAGTGGCGATATACCCCAGCGGGTGGCCCACGTGCAGCCCCGACCCCGAGGGGTAGGGGAACATGTCCATGATGAACATCTTCTCGCCGAGCTCGGCGGCGCTGCGGCCGTCGGACAGCGGGCCCGTCGGGTTCGCGGCGGCGAACGTCCCCTCGTCGTCCCAGCGCTGCTGCCAGCGCTGCTCGATCCGATCGGCCATCGCGGCCGTATAGCGGTGGGGGGCGATGCTCTCGCTCATGGGGATGTGCTCCTCGTTCCTGCGTCGTGGATGACGACGCTCCTGCTGACATGAAAAAACCCTCGTGCGAACGAGGGGAGCCCCGCCGGTGCCCTGGTGCTCAGGGCCTGGTCCGAC
>OMJG01000267.1_pt1 | contig 40472 bp, 36 predicted proteins | sample 1646431 | NCBI WGS metagenome assembly OMJG01 (sample SAMN03771674, study PRJEB25209) | food metagenome | isolation source: Cotija cheese | place: Mexico:Jalisco,Michoacan | collected 2011-12-12
TGCATGTATTAGGCACGCCGCCAGCGTTCGTCCTGAGCCAGGATCAAACTCTCATTTTAAAGTTTGTGACTCATAAATTTTACTAGCGAATTGACTTCGCAAATGTTGTTTGCACTTATCGTTAAGATAAGCGACCTCACACATTTGATTTGTCGAAACTTTGTTCAGTTTTCAAAGATCTACTTGTTGATGCCATCACCTGACGACTTCTTTATAATATCAAATTCTTAATTATCTGTCAAGAATACTTTTATTTATTTTATGAAGCTGTTTGGTTAAATTTTTAATCAACCATTCAAGCGACAACTTTTATAGTATATCAACTATAACGAATGATGTCAACAACTTTTTAAAATTAAATTGTCGAAGCATTTCGTACTCAGCAACAACGTATAATACTATACCGCCAAAAAAGCACGCCGTCAACAACTTTTTATATATTTTTCAATAAAACCGTTTTCGCTAAAGTAAAATATAATTTTTCATGCCACATTTCTGGTATTTAAAAGAAAAAGCACTTATTAAATATTTAATTTTTAGTTATAAAAAACTAGGCTACTATAATAAGCAACCTAGTTACAATCTGACCAGCAGATATTAGAGTTTATTTTTTTTTGCAAATATGGCCTTAATTCCCCGTTTAAGCACCTGGAAGAACGTTAGCGAACGAACGATATGTTCTGGTGCAATATATACACGAACAGCTCGCAGCACTTTCTTAGGGTTCTTAGAAGAAAAATTCAAAAGCCCATTTTTCTTAGTTTGAAATCCATAACGCGGAATCCATTTCCCTTTAAAATAAACTGAAGCCACAACAAGTTCAACTTCATCCCATGGGATCTGAACAAAATTATTGGGGTCTCTCTCATCGTAAAATTCAAATGCTTTATTGCCGACCATGATCTGTCCAAAACTGTTCATGCCAATATGAGATGTGCCGCGAATGACCAAGTCTATCTGCGTGTTCATCGATTTGACCCGGTCGTTTTTCCTCTTCTTTTTTTTGCCAAACATAGCTCAATTCCTCCAAAAATACTTGCACTTACTATCGTTTTCTCTGTTATAGCAAAAACGACCCCATTGTGCAATTGCAATGAGATCGTTAAATTGGTACTTTCCTATAAAATTAAAGAAGTCCGATAACGTGACCAACGATACCAATCACAAAAATACCAAGAATGATAACGATTGGAGAAACATTCTTCTTTAGTAACCACATACATAAGAATGTAAGCAGCAAAGGAACAAGGCCAGGGATCAATGAATCCAAGTTGTCTTGCAAGGTCGTAACCTTAACTTTATCTAATGTACGACCTGCAGCTTGTTGTGACAAAGCTTCCTTAATACCAGCATGTCCGCTAGGTAATTTGTCCCATTCAATATAAGCACCCTTTTGTTGTTGGATCCGAGAAACAACAGGTGTGAATTTAATGTTGACCCACCGTTCGATCAAAGCACCGATAACAAACATACCCATCATGGAAGCTCCACGAGTGATCATTTGTAATAAGCCACCGGACAAATCGTCTGTAATAGCGTTACCTGCTTTATAACCAAATTCCTGAGTATACCAAATTGTTGCAAAACGAATAATGTTCCACGCCACGAAGAACAAAATTGGTCCCATAATACTGCCACCCAAGGCAAGAGAAGCACCCAAAGCACCGATCATTGGACGAACAGTGAACCAAAATACAGGATCACCAACACCCGCTAAGGGTCCCATCATACCAACCTTAACACCTTGAATAGCGGCATCATCGATTGGAGCACCGTTAGCACGTTCTTCTTCCAAAGATAGCGTTACACCGATAATTGGTGAGGTTACGTATGGGTGAGTATTAAAGAATTCCAAATGCCGTTGATAAGCAGCAACACGGTCCTCTTTCTTTTGATACAATTTATTAAGCGCTGGGATCATTGAATAACACCAGCCACCATTTTGCATACGTTCGTAGTTCCAAGAACCTTGCAAGAACTGTGTCCGCCATGCAACTTTAAAACGATCATGTTTTGATAAAGTAATTTTCTTTTCAGTTACTACTGGTTCAGCCATTGTATTTCCCTCCTTTAATTTTAATAATCATCGAGAATATCGCCCAATGGATCGCCAGTGTTGCTGTTTCCCCCATTGTTGTTGCCGTTGCTTGAGCCACCCTTATCAAGAGCCAAGTACATCAAAGCAAGCGAAATACCTAGAGCACCGATAGCGATCAATGTCAAATCAGAAAGTGCAGCAACTACGAAACCAATGATGAAGAATGGCCAAACTTCACGAGAAGCCATCATATTGATAACCATTGCGTAACCAACGGCAACAACCATTCCACCACCGATCGACATACCATCATTCAACCAAGCTGGCATTGCTTCGAGCATGCCACGAACTGATGATGCTGGAATAACTAACAGCAAAGCCGCTGGAATCGCAATACGTAAACCTTGCAAGCAAATAGATACATATTGCCAAAAATCGATCATCTTTGAGCTACCTTCTTTAGCAGCTTTATCCATCAAATGAACAATTGCAACTGTAATAGTACGAACAATCATTGTTAAAAATAAACCAGCAACAGCCAATGGAATAGCGATAGCTACGGCTGGACCAATCCCCTTAACGCCTTGTCCACCTTGAACCAAAATAATAGATGATGCAACAGCAGCCAAAGCAGCGTCAGGAGCAACAGCGGCCCCAACGTTTGCCCAGCCTAAGGCGATCATTTGTAACGAACCGCCCAACATAATACCTTCAGTCAAATGACCAGTTACCAATCCGATCAACGTACATGCAACCAATGGTTGATGGAATTGCCACTCGTCCAAGATACCTTCCATGCCGGCGAAGAACGCCACGATCACTACTAATACCATAGAAATACCAGACATGAAATACCCTCCTTTTCAATTTTACAAGGCTTACAAGCCTAATTCTGTCCGGGCTTTTTCAACTAATTCGTCAAAGTTTCCTTTTTTATCAGCAGGAACTTTACGCAAATCAAATTTAACGCCCATCTTCTTCAATTCATCAAAAGTCTTTACATCTTCAGGTCCCATTGACAAAACATTATTAACTGCTACTTTGCCAGTGGAGTGAGACATTGAACCAATATTAAGTTCTGAAAGGTCCATGCCGCCCTTGATAGCTCGTAAAGCATCTTCTGGGTTTTCAAACAAGATCAAAGCCTTGGTGTTACCAAAACGAGGATCCTTGGCAACTTCTTCCATCTTAGCAACTGGAACAACATTAGCTTTAACTCCAGGAGGAGCTGCCTGAACGATCATGCTCTTACGCAGATTGTCTTGTGCAACATTGTCTGAAACAACGATGATACGATTTGGAGCGGTCGATTTCGTCCATGACGTAGCAACCTGTCCATGAAGTAGTCGTGAATCAACCCGAGCTAAGACATATTTGATCTTACCATCACCGATCACTGTACCTTCAGGGATCGCACCACCCTTAGGCTGACCATCGTCAGCTACCGGAGCTTTTGCTTCCTTCGGTTGTAACGATTCTGGTTTGACCTTAACACCATCTTTTGCCGTTTCAATAATATGAGCAGCAATTTCTTGTGCTGAATCCATTGACAAACGAGATGCATATGCCTCAATAACCATCGGCAAGTTCATACCAGCTACAATACCCCAAGTATCTTTGTGTTCCTCGAAGATATTGCTTGCCTGGTTAAATGGTGTACCGCCCCACAGATCGATCAAAAACAAAACTTGTTCAGGATCGTCAAATGTGGCAATAGCCTTTTCCATTTTGGCATGAACATCATCCGGACCTTCACTTGGCTGCAAGGTAACCGTCTGGACATTTTCTTGTTTGCCAAAAATCATTTCAGCAGATTGGAAAATGCCTTCCGCGAAACTACCATGGCTCGCGAGGATAATACCTACCATTTTGTGTACCTCCCACAATAAAATTTTCCGGAAAAAACCGGAGTAGTTATAAAAAATCCTTAACTCAACTTATTATCAGTCAACTTTCCTTGACGGCTGCTCAACCAAACCCTTTTCTGTTAAAACTTTCCACAGATCCTTTGAAGTATCTCCAGAAACCTTACGGATATCAAGTTTGATCCCTTGATCGTGGAGCCAAGTAAATGCATCAACATCTGTCTGATCAACTGAGATCGTATCTGTCACCATTTTGCGTGAACTATTAAAGCTCAAAGCGCCAATGTTAACTAGATCAACGTGGGTCCCATTTTGAACTAAGATTTGTGCATCACGTGGGTTTTCGACCAAGATCAATGCTTTGAAACTATTAAAACGCGGGTCAAAATAGATTCGTAACATCTTCATCAACGGGATCACATGAACCTTAATACCAGGTGGACTAGCCTGCCTGATCAAGGTTTTACGGATGTTGTCCCGGGCAACTTGGTCTGAGACGACTAAGATCCGATCGACTTTTAATACCTTGGCCCAGTTAGTAGCGACCTGTCCATGCAGCAAACGACTGTCGATACGCATTAACCGGATTTCCATGTTGACCACCTTCGATCGTAAAAACTAATAATAAATCAAGTTAAAAAGTACTACGGGAATTCTAAACTTCGTTTTCTGCTCAAGGTTCGTAATTGCTTAATAAAAGAAAAAAGTATGATAACAAATTCATTCAGCAGTAGAACGACCCTAGGGAAAACTTTATTTTGAACATCCCATTAAATATATAGCAATTTTTGTGCCAATTTTTGTGTATCACACCTATATCCTTATTTAACAATGTTTATAATTTCTTAAAAAAGCTATCTGATACACAAAATAGTGTATCAGATTGCTAGTGTATGCTATTCAGCTGTTTCTGTATCAAACAATTTCACAATATAATATATTTCTTCTTCTGATAATTTTAAGTTCAGGGTCGTTTCGATCACCTTGTTCGCTCGAACAATGATCTGATAAAGAGTACTTTCTTGTACACTTCTGATTTCTGCATTGGAAGCTGTGATCGGGGAATTAGTCAAACAACGCTCAATTGCTCCAGCAAGATGCATAACGACACTAATCCGCAATGAGTTAGTAAATTCAAAATCTACTCTTTCTGCAATGTAATCACAGTAATTCCATAAAACCCCAATTAGTTTTTGCGGATTAATGAAAGTAAAGTATTGCCCCAAATATTGTTGAGCTTTCTGTTCTGTTAGGTCTTCAGAACTTTCCAGGTCGACCTGAACATCCTCTCCTTTTTCTGGCGTATCTTCCATTTCCTGTATCAGGCTAATAAACTTTTCTCCGCCACCTTGTAAAAGATCCTCCAAAGAAATAAATGGGACCGGGATCTTCGGGCGTGTCACACCTGTTGTAGCAATAATATTATAATTTCGCTTTAAATCTTCCAAAGTTTGACTCATTCCCACAACAGAGATCGGGATCACAACAATATCTTCGATCAAATGGTCAACTAAAATACCGTCCAAGATCTCCTTGATTTTTTCAGCCGTTCCCTGTCCAGTAGCACATAAGGCAACGATCGCCCGCTGCCTGGAATCACTAACTTCTAAGCTATCTAAATTACCGACATTTTGTTCAGACTCTATCATAGGTCGTGAATAACCGTTAAAATCATTCAACTCATTATAGATCAGTTCCAGATCACTATCTATTAGAGAAGATTTGCGGGCTGCTTCTAAGACCATTGCCGTCGTTACCATATCGATCGTCTTAACTGCCGCTCCTGTCATTTTTTCGATTTTACCATTGAAGGTCCCAAGCGACCCCATGTCGACCATTAGCAAAACACCATTACCACGATCAACTCGTTTTACTTTATGTGCAATGCCCTTTAATGCGGTCTGCGGATCCATCTCTAATGCCATATCAAATGATTCCAAGTTATCCGCCGACAATAACTGCTTAACAACATGCACCATCGATGATGCAGTACTATCTCCGTGCGCTGCGACTACGATCCCGACTTTGCCGATCTCAGGCTCAGCTTTTAATGAAGCTAGAAGTATCGCCAAGTAATACAGTTCGGAATCTGGTACGGGCATGTTGTAATGCTCTTCAAGCATTTTCTTGATTTTTTTAGCAAGATCAAATTCGCGCGGATAATCGTTGACCATTGAAATAATGTTATTGGCAACTCTCCTTAGAGGCTTACCGGACTGTACTCGTTTGATAAATGAACTGATATGCAAGCTCATTCCATAAAGATAATTCTCGCCGACGTCATATCGTTCCTCTTTTAAAAAGCGGCCAATTTCATTGGTAACATCAATAATGTCTTGATCGATGATCTCGTTAAAACTTTTTTCAGTCCGGTCAAACTTAGCATTTTTATAAAACGACTTCAAATGCACGTTGATGTCAGTCATAATAAAATTATTGATTGCGGCATGGTCCAGCCCTTCATCTTGCAAAACTTGGGCTTTTTCACCGATCACTTCATAGAGATTATAAGGTAGTTCGTAATTATCCCTGTCTGCTGGTGCTCTCGTTGAATTATCCGGATGGACAATCATCGTTGGCTCTAAAAGCTTCGTCAACCGACTTTGTTCTTCCCGATTAGATGCCAAACGCGGCAGGCCATCTTTGATATTTGTCGGCATACTGTCAAAATCAAGTTTAATTTCAGACTCATTATTTATGCTTCCTAAAAATCCTTGTGCACAAACCAGCTGAATGTTTGATTTAAGTTGTCCAACATTGCCATAAGTAACACTGCCGATCAGTGCCTGAACAACATCTTCATTTAATCTAATATTGCGCTGGATCCGGTTGGCCTCGATCGTTAAGAGTCGTTTGAGCATCGCTACTCTTTCTCGCATTGTCCGTTCCTTGAAGGCTGGCATTTGAATCATGATCGGGATCCGTCTGACAAATGTTTGCAATAAGGAACTTTCTGGATCTTCAGTCGTGGCACAAACCAAACGGACGTCAGCATGATGAGTTTTACCCGATTCGCCCAGCTTACTATATGTCCCATGATCCATGAAATAAAAGATCATTTCTTGTCCCTCAGGTGGTAGGCGATGAACTTCATCCAAAAATAGCATGCCGCCGTCTGACTGTTGGATCAGTCCATCTTTTTCTTCATTTGCACCGGTAAATGCACCTTTAGTATATCCAAACAGTTGCGACATCAATAGCTGTGGATTATGAGCATAATCTGCGCAATTAAAAACCGTCATATCTTCATGGGATAACACATCTTTTTCCCAGGCAAACTGGTACATTGCGTTAGCAAAATAAGTTTTTCCAGAACCGGTCGGTCCTGTGATCAGCACGTTTAATCCATGTGGCGGGTATAAGATCGCGGCTTTTGCCTGTTCAACCTGATTTTTCAAACTGTCCTTACGTCCGATCATAGTTTCAAAAAAGTCAGTCTCGGAAGAACCTGAGTTATCCTGAGATCTTGCTTCCTCAGCTATCTGCTGCTTTTTTTTATTACTTTTATCAGCACTTACCTTATTTTTATTAACCTGTTTCTTAGTGGTATCATCTTCTACGACCAAAAAATAACGAACTGGGCGTCCGTTTGATTTTTTTAAAATATCCTCGCGTACTAATGTATTTAATTCCTTGCTAACATTAGAACGTACCAAGCCCAAAGCTTCAGAAATAGCGAGAGTTGTCATCCCTTCCGAGGCAGCTTCGTCTTGGCTCTTCAAATAAGCTAAAATTTTTTCACGGCGTGTCATATTCTTCCTCATTTCTTGATCATACATAGTGCCAAAATTACTGTATCAATTATAACACACTAACACAGAAAGCACTTACTACTTAAACATAATTATTTAGACTGCACTAATTATGCGAAAAGCGCTGATTTTTGGTAAACTACTAGTTAAAGTAATAACCTTTCAGCTAACAATTGCACAAAAGAGGAATAATATGGAATATTTAGACTATGCCCTACAAGATTCATGGAAATCATACTCAAACTTCGAATCACCGATCAACATTGAATTGTCTAGCGTAGAAAACAAAACTTTGCAGCAGCAAACCTTAACTTTTATCTTTAACGCTAGCGACCAAATCATTAAAAAAAGACAGACGAATGGAGATCAATTTTTAGCTGCCGGAGAATTACTAGTTGGCAAGGATAAATATCAACTCCAACGACTACACTTTCATGATGGAAGCGAGCATACTTTAAATGGTCAGCAGTTTGCCGGGGAGATTCACCTCGTGTATCAAGGCAAAAATAATGCTAACTTAGTTCTGGCAATTTTATGCCAAGTCGATAAAAATTCAATTGAGAACTTACCCTTATCAAAAATCTACCAAGAACAAGTTTCCGTTAGCGAATTAGAGCAAGTACTGCCGAATGATCTATCACATGTTACATATGTGGGTTCACTAACTACTCCTCCTTTAATGGCGGATGTCACTTGGATAGTTTTGACACAGCCTCATTTTATTTCTGCTGCATCAAAAGCTGCCCTTCATGATGATTATCCAAATAATCATCGTAAGATTCAGCCTCTTAATGGAAGAAAACTGACTTATTACAAAAATTCTTCCTTACTCGCAGATAACCGGCAGCTTTGAAAATTTTTTTAGTTTAGTATGGTAGGAAACCAAAAGTTTAACTACATTTTCATTCATAATGTTTTAGAATACGTATTTGACCCACAAGAATTGCCGACCAAATTAAAAATTTGTTAAAACCAGATGATCATTTTTCAGTTGTTAAGCACAACAAACTTAGCCATGCTTTTGCTACAACCGTTTTTGCAGACAAAACCGAAAACGGAATTGAAATACTTGATCAAAAACAAATGATTTTCCAATCTTTTGGCCCCATGTACATCTATTCTTTAAATGAATTAAAAGCGTGGCTTTCTCACCCGCTGACCAATGTATTTGGTATTCGTGCCGTTTATAGATTTTCTGCCAATAATCAAGTTAATACACTCAAAAGTGGCAAATACAAAGTTTCAACTAGAAGATAAATTAAGTACAGACCCTTATTTGTCCCGCTGGATCAATTGACGTTAAATAATTCTTCTCCCCTTGTTTTGAAAGCCAAACAGTATATTCAAAACAACAAAAAATTTGATCCTAATGACACGTCAATGAGCGAATGGAAATTACTTTCAAAACCAATCTTTTAAATCTTTTTTCCTATTTACAAGATGGATGCTAAATGATAATAGTATAAAATTGTCTTAACAACGAGAGGTATAATATGGAAAAATTGCGTATTTCTCTTTAATACAATATTAAGGAGGAAAAATATGATAGAAATTAAATTAAAAAAAGTAACCAGCTCCCGCTCGAACAGCTAATTAATTTGTATAATTCTGTTGGTTGGAGTGCTTATACTGCTCAACCTGCCATCTTAAACCAAGCAATCATCAATTCTTTAGACGTAATAACCGCTTGGCAAAACCAGCGACTTATAGGTTTGATCCGCACAGTAGGAGATGGTCAGACGATATTATATATCCAGGATTTATTAGTAGCTCCAGGTTTCCAGCAGCAAGGGATCGGAACAAAACTCATGTAGCAGGTTTTAAACAAACATAAAAACATTCGGCAAAAATTATTACTGACGGAAAATGAAACTCAGACATTTTCCTTTTATCAAAAACAAGGTTTTATAGACACTAAAGAAGTAAATCTTGTGAGCTTCTACCGTGAACACTAATAAAAACAAAAGTGCTTAAACAAAGTCATCTTAAAATCACCACGACAATAGGTAAAGCATGCGCAATTTTCCAGCTCCAAATCGCGCTAATGCAACATTCAAGCGTTCTATTATAAGGGTGATTTTTTGCTAGATCTAGTTGTAGTGAAACACACTATGCCGACTATATTTTTATGACTGATCTCTGACGAATAAAAAAGGAGGATTCGAAAACCATTCTTGGTTTCCGAATCTTCCTTTATTTATTACTTAAATCTACGCTGTTAATTCGCTATTTTGCGATATACGTGTCTTTCCAATTATTAGTAACACCGGCTGTATTTTGAATCAAGCCTTTAACATTTTCTCTGACCATAGTTGGCTGGTTCAATTGATACAGTGGAGCTACACCTTGGTCAGTACTCAAGATCTTAGATGCCTTAACCAAGTCATCCCAACGTTTCTGCTGGTTAGCAACATCAGTTGTTTTAGATGCCTTAACTAAACGATCATACTCAGCATTTTTCCATTTACCATTATTATATGAGTTATCCGATGTAAACAAATCAACAAAGCTGATCGCATCAGAGAAGTCTGCCCCCCATGAACTAACAACAACATCAAATTGTTGCGTCTTAGAGCGATCCAAACGTGTCTTAAACGGCACATTTTGAACTTTGACATCAATGCCTAAATTCTCGCCCAGCTGGCTTTGGATAAAGGCGGTTACTTTCTTGACAACATCTGTATCGTCACCCAACAACGTAAAACTTAACTTGTCTTGCCCAGTTTCTTTTAAACCTTCTTTTAAAAGTTGTTTAGCTTTTTTCTTATTATAAGTTACGCCTTCTTTTGTCTGAGCCGCATCAGCAAAGTCTTTCCCATTATATGATTGCAGGCCAGAAGAAACGATCCCTTGCGAAACTTTAGTGCCAGAGCCTAAAACTTTGTTTGCCAATTGTTTACGGTCGATGGCATATGAGATAGCTTGTCTGATCTTCTTGTTTTGGAAAGCCTTTTGGGTTTGGTTAAATTCAAGGTAACTTGTTCTAGCCTGTTTCAAAACTTGATAGTCGGGCTTGCTTGATAATTGTTTGGCCTGTTCAGTACTTAAAAATGTTTCGTCCAGTTTCTTAGATTGGTAAAGATTATAGGAAGTTGAAGTGTCTTTGTTAACTTTAAAGTTGATTTTATCCAACTTGACTGACTTTTTGTCCCAATAGTTGCTGTTCTTAGCTAAAGACCAGCTTAAATTAGAACCAGTCCAAGCAGTCATCTTGAACGGACCGTTGTAAACCATATACTTAGATGCTGTTCCATACTTGGAACCATACTTTTCAACCGCTGACTTATTTTGCGGGAAAAATGACGGGAAGCCCATCAATAACTTGAAGTAAGGAATTTCTTTATCCAAAGAAACAACTAATTTATGATCGCCTTGTGCTTTGATCCCAAGAGCACTGCCAGGTTTTTTGCCATCCATGACTTCATTAGCGTTTTTAATTCCATCAAATAAATAAGCATATTCCGAACCAGTCTTTGGATCCAAAGTCCGCCGCCAAGAATAAACAAAATCTTTAGCAACTACTGGATCACCGTTTGACCACTTATCATCTTTACGCAATGTGAATGTGTATGTAAGCCCGTCTTTCGAAACTTTGGTTGATTTGGCGATCCCCGGTTCAACCTTTGACTTCTTACCAACTCGATAAAGACCTTCCATACTGTTATTCATCATATCAAAACTGATCGTATCCGTAGCCTTAGAAGGGTCCATTGTAGGAAGTTCCGAAGGTTCATCCCAATTTAGGACCTGCTTGTCAGCAAGCTTACCATTTCCAGCAGACGAACTCGACTTAGAACCGCAGGCTGTTAAAGCTAGACCTGCAACAACGGCAACTATTCCCGTAGAAAACACTTTGCGAAAACTCATACGCATTCTCCTCTTTCTCTAACCAATTTATAATTTTTATCAAATTATACAACATTTTAAATAAAATGCAACTGTTTATCTAAAATCAATTTCAATTAATGAAAACCGTTACTACGGGATTCTTTTGAATTAATAGTTCACATATTATTTTTAAAATAAAATGTGTTAAAGGTTAATAGTTTATAATTTTTAACTATTTTAAACAAAAAAGATCGTCTCGTTCATATCTTATCTTTTATAGTATGATTTGTATGTCTTCTTAGTAAAAAATGCTAAAATAATATTAAAGAAATTTTTTGAAGGGATGCGTTCTTATGACCACAGACATTCAAAATAAGTCCAATGAAAACGGCCGGCAGACAAAACGTGAACGGCTGCTTGAAATCGTTCATGTCATTAGAGAACATGACATGATCCGGAACTTTATTAGGCAAAAGAATCCGCGTGAGATCCGTTTAGGCTTTGAGGAGCTTGGACCGACCTTTATTAAGATCGGACAAATTTTGTCAACGCGTCCTGACTTGGTATCACCTGCTTATATCAGGGAATTCAGCTACTTACAAGATAATGTTCAAATAGACCCTTATCGTACAGTACAACAGTCCTTCAAGAAACAGACCGGCAAAGAGATCTCCGAAGTTTTTGCCAAATTTGATAAAGAACCATTTGCTTCAGCTTCAATTGGACAAACCCACCGCGCTCTTTTAAAAGACGGGACCTCTGTAGTTGTTAAAATCCAGCACCCCAAAGTGCAAGAACTGGTTGAAACTGACATGTCTCTCTTTAAAAAAGCGGTTGACATTTTGAAAATTGGCCCCGAGATCGGTGTGATCGACCCGGAAGATATTTTAAACGAGATCAGAAATGCTCTTTTTACTGAAATCAACACAGAAATCGAGATCAAAAATGGGCAAGAGTTCTACGAGCTAAATAATAATGATGGGATCATTACTGTTCCCCGAACATATGCCGATCTTTCAGCACAAAAAATTTTAGTTACTAGCTATATGCCTGGCAGAAGCATTAAATACTACATCCAAGAACCCTATAGTAAAGATGAACGCATAGCCAAACAGCAAAAGAATGAACGTAAAAAAGTCGCCGAAGCACTCGTCAAAAACTTTGTCAAGCAAGTTTTTGAAGATAACTTTTTTCATGCTGATCCTCATCCTGGTAACATCTTATTCAAACGTTTTGACCATGAGGACATCAAAGAACAAAATCATATTATTCAATTTCAGCGGAAGGTCCGGGGAAAAAAGACTACTTTGACTGCGCAAGATGATCTGCCCGATTACCGGGTGACCTACCTTGATTTTGGAATGATGGGACGCCTGACACCCAATATTGTTGACGGGATCATTCAAATTATCTTGGCCTTAAATACTAAAGACACAAGAACGATCGGTCAAGCGATACTTTCAATTTGTAACCGGACCGGCAAAGTTGATCAGGAAAAATTTTTCGAAGAGTTAGGTATCTTTTTACAGCCTTACATGCAAATGGGCCTGGGGCAAATCGACTTACCCAGTTTACTTTTTGAGGTCATTAGCCTTTGTCGGAATAATAACTTACAAGCCAAATCGGAAATCACTCTTTTGGTCAAATCCTTTGCTTCACTTGAGGGGATCATTGCTGAACTTGACCCTGAAATGGAAATGATGGATGTTGCGCGTCCGTTTGCCAAAGAATATCTGATCGAACACTTTAGCTGGAAAAAACAGTTGGAAGATAGTGCCTTAGATGTTGCTCAATCAGTGCGTGCTTTATCCAAGATCCCATTAAAAATCGAACAATTGATCAATTTATTTACAACCGGTCAAACCAAAATCAACATTGCTTTAAGGGGGCAAGAAACTCTCTTCGTTAATTTTAGCAGGATCGTTGATAGACTTGTAAGCGCAATTATTTTAGCAGCATTGATACTAGGCTCTTCCTTGTTAGTCCAGGGTAGCTCCGAACATCCTGCAATTTACAGACTGGGAGTTGCTGGCTATATTATTTCATTTATTGTGATCGTCTTGATGATCTTAAATTCCTTGTGGATCCGTTTTAAACATAAAAAATAAACCTGACCGTTCGCAATTCAAGCCTCCTTTCTCCCATGTCTTTGAAAAACATTCAGACGTGTGTTGGCGAGATTTATTAAGACTTTGACTTTTTTTGACCTTTTAGTGTTTTTTCTTTGCATCTACTCTAAAAACGTATAGAATTAACAGTAAGGGAGATTCATCCATGCGGATCTTTTCCTTGTTGACTGTTTAAGTATGGTAGTAAATTACCAATCATAGAAAGGAAGTTTTGGTGTTATGGCTAACGATATTTCTAATCACTTCAACGATTTGTTAAATTCCGGAGATGAATTTTTCAAGAATTTTGGACGTCCACTTATGAACTTGAGTGATTCCTTTAAGGAACTGCGTAGTGACGTGCAAGAAACTGAGACAGATTATACCGTTGCGATCGATGTTCCTGGTGTTGACAAAAAAGATATCTCGATCGACTTCAAAGATAACACATTGACCGTTTCCGCCAAGCGTCAATCGTTCACTGACCGCAGTGACAAAGATGGCAATATGATCGCCAGCGAACGCAGCTCTGGTCGTTTTACTCGTCAATATCATTTTCCTGATGTCGATCACGAAAAGATCGGTGCCAAATATGAAGAAGGCGTTTTGACTATCACCTTGCCTAAGACAACAGAAGGTCAGAGTAAAACTCATAAAATCGAAGTGCAGTAATCAAATAATCGTTTACCTCGTATTCCAGCAAAAGAATACGAGGTTTTTTGTGTAAAGCTTTAAATCTTTGTCCTTCTAAAAGGTTGATATCATAGAGTTTACCTTAAAAATAGTAGACTTTTATATGTGTGAATTTCCTTGATAGAAAACGGTTGCATTAAGCTTGGCAATGTGATATAAAATAGGTGTAAGGAAAGATCAAGGCTCAGTTAGTGAGTCAGACAACTGAATATAGCAACAAAGCAATTGAAAGTTTTAAAAGTATTAAATCCGCTAGGTCCAACCAAAATAGAGGATATGATAGAGGGTGTCGGAACCAACATGAGAAAGTTCCAAACACAGAATATTTCTTCTTTAGAGGGTGATTGAACCAACATGAGATGTGTTTCAACCACAAATAATTTAGTCGATTGGAAGTGATGAAGTCAACATGAATCGTTTTATGTCCGCTAGCCCGTGCAAGGCAGGTCATGAGATCTTTACAACCGGTGTTGACCGAAGTCGAGGTAAGGGAGCAATTGCAGATCAGTGAAAAAATTGCAGAAATTAGTTGCTCAACTAGGGTTGCGGAAACACGATCTTTCCTTACAGAATATAAAGTTCAGTGCTCCTGATGTGTGAATATCTTAGGAGAAACAGGTGAACCTCCAAGATGATATGTATGAGTGAAAACGCGGGTCTGAGCTTTAGTGCTTTTAACCCAAAACATGAGAAAATTTAAGTTGACTTCAAAGGATATTTAGGTAATTAGATGAGTTTATATTTTGACGTAACACAGTCAGTAACCTAGGGGTCTGAAACAAATGTATGTAAATTTGTTTCAGGCCTTTTATTATCGTTTGATTTTTTGAAACATACGTTTGCTTTTATCACAATAAAGTTACATAATATGTTTGTTTAGTAACTTACACTACGAGGAAGGAGGTAATCATTTGAAACAAACTTCTATTTTTGACCAAAATGAAAACAACAATGCTCCCTTGGCTTACCGGGTCAGGCCACAAAAATTAGCTGAATTTTTTGGTCAAACTCACCTTTTAGCTCCCGGCAAAGTTCTCCGCGAATTGATCGATAATGATCAGCTGACCTCGATGATCTTTTGGGGACCTCCAGGGGTAGGCAAAACCACTTTAGCACGGATAATTGCCGCTCAGACTAAAGCCCATTTTTTAACCTTCAGTGCGGTCACTACCAGTATCAAAGATATCAAGTCGATCATGAAAGATGCTGAAGAAGCACGAGAAATGGGGGAAAGAACGATTGTTTTCGTTGACGAGATCCATCGCTTTAATAAAGCTCAACAAGACGCATTCTTACCTTATGTCGAAAAAGGCAGTATCATTTTGATTGGAGCTACGACTGAAAATCCATCGTTTGAGTTGAACTCCGCCCTCCTCTCTCGTTGTAAAGTTTTTGTCTTACAAGAATTAAAGCCTGACGAATTAGTCGATCTGCTAAAACATGCTTTGAATTCCTCTCAGGGCTTTCCTGAATTGGCCATCCACATTTCACAGGAAACACTGCAAGAAATCGCTGCTTTTGCCAATGGTGACGGCCGAAACGCCCTTAATACCCTTGAAATGGCAATATTAAATGGCAAACGAGAGGGTAAAGATGTTACAGTCGATCAACAAACTTTGCATCAACTCCTAGGAAAAAAGTCTTTACGTTATGATAAAAAAGGCGAGGAACATTATAATATTATTTCGGCTTTGCACAAATCAATGCGTAACAGCGACGTGAATGCGGCGGTCTACTGGTTATCACGTGTGATCGATGGTGGTGAAGATCCACTATATATCGCGCGACGATTGGTTCGTTTCGCCAGCGAAGATATCGGTTTGGCAGATACCAATGCTTTAAATGTCGCAGTCAATGTTTTTCAAGCTTGTCAGTTTATTGGCTTGCCGGAATGTGATGTTCATTTAACTGAAGCTGTGATCTACCTAGCGTTAGCACCTAAATCAAACGCCGCATACAAAGCCCGTCTGACTTCCAAAAAAGATGTCCGTTCTTACGGAAATCTGCTGGTACCCTTACAGATCAGAAATGCACCAACTAAACTAATGGATGACTTAGGTTATGGTGAAAATTACCAATATGCCCACAAAAGCAAAGACAAACTGACTTCAATGGAAACTGCCCCGCCTGAGATCAAGGGACACGAATACTATGAACCCACCAATCAAGGAAAAGAAGCTCGTTTCAAGCAACGGTTGGAATATATTAAAAAGTGGCATAAAAGCCATGATAATAGCTAAAAACGAAAAGCCCCATGCACTCAAGCAAGCGAACCTAATTCTTAGAGTACATGGGACTTTTCGTTTTTTGATCAAAGTGGCATACTTACAATTTTTCTCTAAATTTATCCTCTTAGGGTATTGTTATTTTGTACTAATTTTTTGAAATTAAAGTCGAAGAGACATATTTCTTTTTAATTTCTTATTCTATTTAGATCGATGCGACTAAGTGTAACTTGACTAACGCTGGTCAAAACATCGTTATTATGAACTTCAACTTGCCACGTTTGGAGTTTAGAACCGACATGCAAAGGCGTTGCTTTAGCAAGCAAAGTTCCTTGTTTTTCAGCTTGCAAATGATGTGTTGTCAGATTCACACCGACCACCGTCGAGCCTTCTGGAACATTTTTCGCTCCAGCCATACTAGCAGCTGTTTCTGCCAAAACTGCATTGATCCCGCCGTGCACGATTCCGTAAGGCTGTTTAATTTCATCAGAAATTTCAAGTGATATAATAGATTCGTTGGATGAGAGAGAAACAACTTTAATTCCAAGAGTTTTTACTAAGTCTGACATAAATATTACCAACTTTCGAAAGGATTGAATTAAATGACATCTGTAAACTGGGAAAAGGTCAAAGACTACGAAGAAATAATCTTTGAAAGGTCTGACAAAATTGCAAAAATCACAATGAACCGCCCAGAAAGGCGCAACGCCTTTACCCCAACAACTGTAGAAGAAATGATCGATGCGTTTACTATCTGCCGTGATGATAGCACAATTGGCGTAATAATTCTAACTGGAGCTGGCGACCTCGCCTTTTCATCTGGTGGTGACCAAGGAGTCCGTGGTAACGGAGGCTATGTTGGTAAAGACAAAGTCGCTCGTTTGAACGTCTTGGATCTGCAACACTTGATCCGGATCATCCCTAAACCCGTGATTGCGATGGTCAAGGGTTGGTCTGTCGGCGGTGGTAACATCTTGCAGCTAGTTTGTGACCTAACTATCGCAGCCGACAATGCGAAGTTTGGTCAAACAGGACCTAAAGTTGGCAGTTTCGATGCCGGATACGGTTCCGGTTATCTTGCCCGTGTCATCGGACATAAACGTGCTAAAGAAGTGTGGTTCTTAAATCACTTCTACTCAGCAGAAGAAGCTTACCAAATGAACTGGATCAATAAAGTCGTTCCATTGGCTGACGTTGAATCTGTAACACTTGACTGGTGTAATGAGATCCTTGAAAAATCACCAACAGCTTTGCGCTTTATCAAGGCTGCAATGAACGCTGATACCGATGGTTTGGCTGGAATACAACAGCTTGGCGGAGACGCTACAATGTTATTTTATCAGACAGATGAAGGCAAAGAGGGGCGCGATGCGTTCAATGAAAAACGTAAGCCTGATTTTGATAAATATCCTAAGTTCCCATAAACGATGTCAGGTACAATAATGGATAATTGGATAAAAAAGCAGGCAGCCTTAACCCCGACTAGGGCTGCTGTCGTAGATAAAGAAAAAACTATAACTTTTGCACAACTTGCTGAATACACTGACAAGCTTGGACGAAAACTAGCAGGTTTAGATGCTTTGAACAACAAAAAAATCGCTATTCTGACTAATAATTCATTGGCTGGGTACTTAACTGCGATGGGGATTTTAAACGCAGGACATACGATTGTCTGGCTGAACCGTCGTTTGTCAGCGCCTGAGTTAAATTACCAACTAAATGATAGTCAAGTTGATGTCTGTTTATATGAAGATCAGCTTGATGCTTCACAGTTAAGCTGCCGCACTATTTCTTTTAGCGAGCTTGATTCAGCTTCTGAGAAAAGCTTTGCCCCCCAACAGGTCTTTGCTGCTAAAGATGCGGCAAGTATCATGTACACTTCAGGTACTACTGGGAGACCAAAGGGCGTTATTCAAACATTTGGCAATCATTTTAGTTCAGCAACGGCATCTGCCTTAAATCTAGGCGTAACGCCAGCTGATGAATGGCTATGTACAGTACCGATCTTTCATATCAGCGGTTTTTCGATCATGATGCGTGGTTTGATCTACGGGATGACCGTTCGTTTAGTCAGCCATTTTGATGCAGCAAAGATCCAGCAAATTCTTGTCAATGAACCAGTAACAATGATTTCAGTAGTTCCTTTTATGTTAAAGAAACTATTGACTATCAAACAAGAAACTGGCGCCCAATACCAAAAAAGATTTCGCGGAATGTTACTCGGCGGTGGTCCAATAGATCAAGCAACTTTAAAACAATGTGAACAACTGCAATTACCAGTTATCCAGTCATATGGAATGACTGAAACATGTTCGCAGATCGTAGCACTTTCTTTTGCTGATGCAGCAAAACATATTGGTTCTTCAGGGAAACCTCTTTTCCTGACACAATTACGCTTGGATCAAAATACACAAGAAATTCAGCTCAAAACCCCCGCTCTAAGTCCAGGTTATCTGGGAAAACAAGAAAAATACGCCGCCAAGATCACAACCGATGGCTGGTTCAAAACGGGGGACATTGGTCATTTTGACAAAGATGGATTTTTATATGTGCACGGGCGCAGTGATGATATGATAATTTCAGGAGGAGAAAACATTTTTCCTGATGAAGTAGAATCTGCTTATGCGAAATGCCCTTTCCTTGAAGATATTGCTGTCTTGGGTGTGGCTGATGACAAATGGGAACAAAAACCCATAGCTTTTGTGATACCAAATGAACAAACCCTGTTAGCCCAAGACTTGATAGATTATGGCCGTCAACATTTGGCCCATTATAAAGTCCCGAAAAACTTTTACTTGGTCAAACAATTACCTCACAACGCCAGTGGAAAACTGCAACGATTCAAATTACGAGAAAGATTGACTAGCGGCCAAGTCAAGGAGTTGCAATAATTTTCTGTGTTGGGTAATTGATTCTTAATTCCGATCCTAGAATGATTGATCCTACGTAGTTTTATCTGGCCGTTATTTTCGTTGCTTTGCGACTTGTGTCCACATGGCCTTCTTCTGGGCCCTAGTATTACGGATGTAGGGCCACATGGCGCTCGTGGACATTACTTTGGCAAATTTATATTGGAATCGACCCAAAATTACATGCAGTAAAATTTTATTACATCGGATTAGGTAAACTTAAACTTTTTGTATAATTATTTTTAGTATCATACTAGTAAGAACAAAGATATGATACCCAAGTCCACCATTGCTTGAGTACTATCTGCTTAGCCCATTATGTTTCGTAGTCAGACTCCGTGCAACAAAAGGTAACGTCTTATTCTTAAGTCCGATCATTCAGCACCAAACTAACGCTAGTTGACCAGGACCCGATAATGCTTGCTTTCTTTGTTGCACTCTGCCTTGTTTTTAAAAGGAGATGTTATTATGACCGAAAAAATGAATGCTGTTGGTTTTTATGAACATTTACCGCTTGATAACGCTCAAAGCCTTATTGACCTTACCTTAGATCGTTTAACTGCTAAAGAGCATGATCTTTTAGTCAAGGTCTCTGCAATTTCTGTGAACCCGGTCGATATCGCTACGCGTAAAAACGGCCACGATAAAAGTGAAAGGCCACGGATCCTCGGGTTCGATGCTGTAGGAACTGTTGTTGAAACGGGCTCAGATGTTACCTTATTCCAAAAAGGCGACAGGGTGTATTATGCAGGTTCCTTCAGTCGTCCCGGAAGTTACAGTGATTATGAACTTGTCGATGAACGGATCGTCGCACTCGCTCCCAAAAAGTTAGATGATGCCCATACTGCAGCTATGCCATTAACAACATTGACTGCTTGGGAAGCATTATTCGAACAGCTAGGCATTGACCCTGATGATAATGAGACTAATAATGATAAAACGATTTTGATAATCAACGGTGCCGGCGGCGTTGGTTCAATTGCCACTCAGTTAGCTCATTATGCAGGCCTTCACGTGATTGCAAGTGCTTCTCGTCCAAGGACGAAGGAATGGGCCTTGCAGCATGGGGCAGACGAAATAGTCGACCATCATAAAAACTTGATAGATGAAGTCCATGCCTTGGGCCACGATAACGTCAATTACATTCTTGAATTAAATAACTTAGACAATCATTGGGACGAAATGGTCGAATTGATCGGGCCGAATGGCAAAATGTCTTCCATAACCAGTAACCAAAAACCATTAAATCTGACAGCTCTCAAACGTAAGCGTGTTACTTTCGCGTGGGAATGGATGTTTACCAAAGCTTTTTACCACACAGCAGATTTAAGCAGTCAACATGAGATCCTAACTCAGGCAGCCCAATTGTTTGACAGCGGCATACTGCGTAGTACATTGAATCAAACATTGCAGGGTATCAATGCAGATAATTTAAAGAAAGCACACGCCATGATTGAAAGCGGGCATACCATTGGCAAGATCGTGCTGACTAAATAAAATTTTTATAATAAGCAAATAAGCTCTTGCAAAGTAAAGTGCACTTCAAAACACTTACTTTGCAAGAGCTTTTTATTTTCCTTGAGATGCGATTCGAGCAGCTCTGTACGCCAAGAGTGCCGTAGTAATTGCCCCAACTCCCCCAGGAACAGGTGTAATCGCCTGGACCTTCTGGGAGACTTGAGCAAAATCAACATCTCCCACAAGTTTGCCAGCTTCATCGTAATTAGTTCCGACATCAACTACCACTGCATCTTTGTTGACCATGTCAGCCGTGAGCAAATTAGGCTGTCCAACTGCAGTGATCACTAGCTGTGCTTGAACAGTGTGTTCAAAAAGCTGCTTAGTATATTTATCGCACACTGTTAACGTGGCGTTTTGTGCGAGCAGCAAGTTTGCTAAAGGACGTCCCACAGTTAAACTATCACCGATCAAAACCACTTCTACTCCTCGTAAATTAAACTCGTAAAAGTTTAAAAGTTCCAACACCGCAGCTGCCGTTAATGGAACTAGATCTCCAGACCGTGGCGATAAGGTCGATCCTAAATTAGCACGGGTAACTCCATCAATATCCTTGCACGGATCAAGCAGATCTTGGACAGCATCAAGCGGGAGACTTTCGGGTAAAGGTTCCAGTAACAGAATTGCATCAATTTGTTGATCCTCATTCAACTGTGTCACTTGACTTTCAAATTCACTAAAAGTGATCTGACTATCAAACACGACCGGAACGGTTTTTAGTCCTGCTTGTTGCAACACATTAGCCGCACTTCTCTGGTAGCCCTTGGCTGCAGGATCTACCCCAACTCTGACCAGTGCGACTTGGGGCACCGCTGACAAAGAAGCAACTAAGTTTTTAGTCCGTTGCAAAATATCATCTGCCACAGGCTTACCCTTCAATAATTTGCTCACACATTTTCACCCCGAGCTGCTTTTTGCATAGCCGGATATAAGCTTTCACTGATTTTTAAACCATCTGCTAAAGTCTCATCAGTTATTTTATTCAAGCTAGCAGCCTGGTCTTTATCTTTCATCATCCTGGTATTTTCGTAGACATTTAAAACAGAGGCTTTAAGTGCTGCCTCGGCTAATGCCGTTCCACTGCCAATATCACTTAACAAAGACTTGGAAGAATACTCTTTCATTTCGTCTAACTGATGCAAGATCTTAGTCGCTGTTTGGGCGATCTGTAATGGTGGTTGAGCAGCAACGATCAAGCCGTGTAACATTTCTGCAGCACGCTTATCTTTTTGCTCTTCAGTTTCTTTAGGGAGCTTTAAAGCTGCGGTAAAAGTTTCAAACGCACTCTCATCTTCCTGAATCAAGGAGATCATTTTAGTCCGACTCACAGTCATTTCAGCGATCAACTCAGTCAAACGCGGTTCATCAAGCTTGTCCTGACGAATGTGTCCGACCATTTCTCCTAAAGCACTGCTTAAAGCGCCTACTAAAGCTGCAGTTGATCCTCCACCTGGTGTTGGTGCTGCTGAGGCTAAGTCAGCTGTAAATTCTTCAATTGTTTGTGACATTTATTTCGCTCCTCTTATTGTTAGTTAGTCTTGCAGGTTATTGTAATGAAGCACTATTCTTAACCCATTTTAGACATTATGTCTTCAGACATTATTGGTGCTCGAGTTCTCCCGGCTTGCTTCACTCTGTTATTTTGTCGAGTTTTTCAAGCCAGAACCTTCCGCCCAATCAACTCCGCCATCACGACAAGTAAGACCACTTGTCATAATGCCCGAGTCCATTGGTGCTCGAGCTCTCCCGGCTTGCTTCACTCTGTTATACATTATCTCTGATTTTTCTTATATTTTCAAAGTCAGTGCATTGATCGCCACTATCACTGTACTCAATGACATTAAAACCGCTCCGACCATTGGGCTTAACACAAAACCGACAGGTGCTAATACTCCAGCTGCCAGTGGCAAAGCGATAATATTATAGCCAGCCCCCCACCAGAGATTTTGGGTCATCTTGCTGGTCGTTTTACGTGATAACTCTAAAAAATTAATAATATCATGCGGATCACTTTTGACCAATACTAAGTCTGCAGATTCGATCGCAACATCTGTCCCACTGCCGATCGCAACTCCAATGTCTGCCCGTGCCAAACTAGGCGCATCATTGACACCATCGCCGATCATCATAACTTTCCCGTCATTTTGATAACTTTGCACTGCTTTTTCTTTATCCGCAGGCAATAATTGTGCCTTAAATTCAGTGATCCCTAATTTTTCAGCAACTCCTTTAGCTGCTTGCTTATTGTCTCCAGTCAGCATGACCGGTGTTATCCCTTGGCTTAGCAAGGTATCGATCAATTTTTTAGCGGCCGGTTTGATTTGATCGCCTTGAGCAACAAAACCTACGACTTTATTATTTTCTACCAAAAAACTCAATGAGTTGCCTTCGCTTGCCAGTGCGTCAAACCGCTCGTTATCTACACTCAGGCCTTTTTCCTCCACATATCCTGGTGACACTATCAAATAATTAGTCCCATCGATCTCACCTTTTAACCCAACACCTTTGATTTGACTACTGTTGACACTTTTATATCCAATTTTTTCGGCCCGTGCCTTCTTCGTGATCCCAACTGCCAAAGGATGTGAAGAACCAGCTTCTAAGCTAGCCATAGTTTTTAAGACTTCTGCATCACTTTTTTTGGCCGATAAACTGCCATATTCCTTCACCTTAAAATTGCCTTCCGTTAAAGTTCCCGTTTTATCCATTAAGGCATATTTGAGGCTAGTGACCTGTTCCATTGCATTCCTATCACGGAGCAGCAAACCTTGCTTGGCACCTATAGAAGTGCTTCTGGCAACGACTAGTGGTATAGCTAAACCAAGTGCATGCGGACAAGCTATGATCAATACAGTCACTGCCCGTGGTAAAGCCGTCGCTAGATCAGTCGTAAGCCACCATGCGATAAAGCTGATAACAGCGATCGTTAAGGCAACATAAAACAGCCAGGAAGCCACTTTGTCCGCCAAATTTTCACGCCCTGATTTTTCATTTTGAGCCGATTCTACCATCTTGGTCACTTGTGCCAAAAAACTGTTTTCCCCTGTTCCTGTCACCTCGATTTGGATAGTTCCGTCACCATTGACCGAACCACCAAATACTTTCGTATCAACTTTTTTCTGCACTAATTTGGATTCACCAGTTACCATCGCTTCATTGACTGCTGACTCGCCGTCTACTACTTTTCCATCTGCTGGTATCTTTTCGCCGCCACGAACAAGAAGTCGGTCACCCTCAGTAACGTCTTGCAACTTAACATCAGTAACCTGCCCTTTTTCATCGATCCTATGTGCTTGACTTGGCAGCAATTCGGCCAGTTCATTCAAAGCTGAACCAGCATTCATCACTGCGTTCATTTCGATCCAATGACCTAATAACATAATGTCGACTAAAGTGGCTAACTCCCAGAAAAAGTCCATCACACTTGGAGTAACGTTAAAAACATTATTGGCTATCACAGAATAGATACTGTAGATATAAGCGACTGAGATCCCCATTGTGATCAAAGTCATCATTGCTGGTTTCTTGTCTGTTAACTCGCCCTTAGCCCCAGAAAAGAAAGGTTTTCCGCCATAAAAGAAAATCACAGTTCCAAGAATAGCAACTACCCAATCACTCCCCTGAAATTCAAGCAAGGGGTGGGTCATACCCATCATTGATGACATCAACAATAAGGGGATCGTTAAAATCAGTGAGACCCAGAACTTTTGCTTCAAATTTCCCATATGCATCATATGTCCGCCATGCATCATCATATCACTTTGACCCATCTTTTGATTTCCCATATCCATTTGCGAATGATCCATGTTCATTTCGTGATCCTCTTCATCCATCTTCATCAGACTAACTCCTTTCCAGTCTCAACACTAATTAATTTAAGAGTACATTTGAAAATGAGTAAACTCAAGTAAAAGACTTGTGATACAAAAAAACGTTGAGCTTTGACCCAACGCCTAAAAATTATCAAAAAATTTTACTTCATTAACGAGCCAATGTATCTCCACCTCTAGGAGACTTGATTGTGAAAGTCAGGATATATGAAATGCCCAAGAAAACGGCAACGATCATATATGGATAACTTGGATGCAAATCGAGTAATGCACCTGAGATCAAGGGACCGACCACATTACCAACACTCGTCAACGACATATTAAGGCCATTGATAAATCCTTGGTTGCGCGGACTGATCTTTGTCAGCATGGTCGTGATCGCCGGTCGGATCAAATCAAAGGCTTCAAAAACAAGCAATGTTGCTAAGATAACACCAACCTTTGTTTTAGCTAACAAGATCCAGATCGTTCCAACTAGAGAGATCAAAAAACAATATCTAATCAAACGTTTTTCACTTAACTTAGAAACCAGCCAGTCAAACATTGCTACCTGTAAGAACAAAGACAGAATGCCATTCAATGTCAGCACGAGGGCAATATTGTTCAAACTAAAGTGGTACACCTGATTGACAAATAAACTATAGATACTTTCAAATCCTTGCAAACCAAACGACGAAATAAAGATCAAAACAAACAAGATAATACCTGAGCTACCCAGGATCTGCATCATTTTGTCATCTTGTTGTAAAACACCTTCAATATCATCAACTGGTTCTTGCTCGGCAGCATTCTGTTCTTCCAATTTTTTTGGCAATGTGAAATACATTGCCACCATACTAACAATGCCTAAAGTACCTGCGACCCAAAATGGCAGCTTATAATCAATATTGGCCAACAAACCGCCTAGACCAGGTCCCAAGATCAATCCACCTGAAAAAGCAGCAGATAACCAACCAATGACCCGTGCCCGATATTTTTTGGTAGTAATATCGGCGGCAAACGCCATTTCAGTGGGAACAACCATTGCTGCAGAGATCCCACCGATCAAACGGGAAATATCGAATAAAACCAATTGATTAGTAACAGCAAACAGATATTCCGAAACCGTGAATAAGAACAAACCTAAAACTAAAATCGGTTTCCGCCCGATTCGATCGGAAATACGGCCAATGATGGGAGAAGCTACAAACTGCGCAAAGGCAAATAAAGCATTCATAACTCCCATACTGAAAGCTGATAAATGTAATTCATTCCGCAAAAAAGGCATAACTGGAATCACAATACTGATCCCTAAACAAATCAAAAACTCACTAAAAATCAAAATAAAAATGGCTTTTTTGACTGTCTTTGACAACTGATCTCCCCCTTAATATATGTAATAGACACAATTTTTTGATACATTTTGTTCGTTATAATAAGGTAAGTACTAAGATTTTAATAATGAACTCCCTACAGTCATATCCGAACAATCAAGCCCTTTTAAAGCCTTTTATCAGTCTAACCATAGTAATATAACAAAAAAAGACAACATAAGTCTATAAAGAAAAATCTTACAAAATAATTTATCACTTCACAAAATTGACCGAAATAATTCTGCGTCAGCAAAAGTTTTGCTTGCACTCACGTTGCCGGTATATGATAGTAACTGTGAATATTATTTACTTACAAGGAGGATATACAAATGAAAATCGGATTTATCGGAACTGGGGTCATGGGTGCCGCTATTGCTTCCAACCTGCTGCAAGCGGGAAATGAATTAACCGTCTTTAACCGCACTAAGTCCAAAACAGCTGACTTGGTTGCCGCTGGTGCAACTTGGGCAGACACTCCTAAAAAAGTTGCTGAAGTCAGTGAAGTTGTTTTTTCAATGGTCGGTTTCCCTACAGATGTGGAGCAAGTTTATTTTGCAGATGACGGCATATTTGCTGGCAGCAAAAAGGGAACGATCTTGATCGATATGACTACCAGCAAGCCCTCTTTGGCGCAAAAAATTGCTGAACACGGTGAAAGAAATGGTATTCATGTCTTGGATGCCCCCGTTTCAGGTGGTGATGTCGGCGCAAAAAACGCTACTTTAACTGTGATGGTCGGTGGAAATGAAAAGACATATCAACAAGTTAAGCCTCTTTTTGAAAAAATAAGCAAAAAAGTAACTCTCTTTGGCCCAGCCGGTTCTGGCCAGCACGCTAAAATGGCTAATCAGATCATGATCGCAGGAACAATGACTGGTTTGACAGAAACATTGCTTTATACTAAAGCAGCTGGATTAGACCCGCATAAAGTGCTCAATGCATTAAGTGCAGGCGGTGCTCAAAATTGGAGTTTGTCCAATTATGGACCGCGTATCTTGCAAGATGACTATACACCGGGATTCTTTGCCCGTCATTTTTTAAAAGACCTGCGGATCGCCTTGCAAGAAGCTGACCGCATGGGACTAGATTTGTCCGCAACCGCCAATGCCAAACGCTTGTATGAAGTAATGGTCGACGTTTACGGCTTGGGTGATCAAGGAACACAAGGCTTGATCAATATATACTCAAAAACAACTAAGGAGAATAATTAGTGAAAATACAAGGATCCAACGCCTCACATAAAATATTATTATTAGTGATCGCGCTGATTTTTATTATCGACGGGGGATGGCAAGTCCTCAAGGGAGCTACTAGCTTAATGCGTCGCTACCGCAATCAGAAACGTCCAACTGAGCCGGCTGCGTCAGTCAGTTGGCTGCAAATTTTACTCGGTGTGACCATGATCTTGGCCGGGGCAGTTTTATTATATAGCGCGCTTGCAGGTGCTTACTAGGATCAAAAATCACTTACTACAGAGTTTTAGAGCAGTTAATTTGAACCAAAAAAATACATCAGTGACATTTTTACATTCATGTCACCGATGTATTTTTTAATCAAATTAAGCTTTCTGTGCTGAACCTGGGCGCTGCTTTTTTGCGACCTTCGTGCCAATTTCCATTTGGTCATTGTATCCCCAGAACCAGGTTACTAAAAATGAAACCAGCAGTGCGGCTAAACTTGAAAGCAAGAAAGCATAGAAACTGGTTAAATCACCAGGGTTTTTGGTGTTAAAGAACGATGAAAAACCGATCAAAGAACCGGTGAAACCATACATTGAACCATGCATCAGGCCAGTGATCAAACCACCGACCGCTGAACCCATCAAGCCAGAAATAAAGACACGCCGGAATCTTAGGTTAATACCATAAATAGCCGGCTCTGTGACACCACAAAATGCTGAAATTGCAGCAGCAATGCCTAGGGTTTTACGATCATCTTTCTTAGACTTAAGAGCAACAGCCAAAACTGCAGCACCTTGAGAAACCATCGTTGTCGAAATAATGGCATTCAACGCACTTTGTCCACTGCCGGAAATTTGCTGTGCAACCAAAGGAACAACGCCCCAATGCAATCCAAAGATAACCAGTACTTGATAAAATCCACCAATTATCAGACCACCGACCCAGCCGGATGCTTTAACTAACCAGTTGATCAAATCAGCTAAACCGTTGGCAATTCCCTGAATAATTGGACCTGTGACTACTAAAGTAATAGCTGCAACAACCAAAATAGTGATCAGAGGAGTGAAGATCATCTGTAAATAACTTGGTAAATGATCATTGAGCCAGTCCCCTAAAAGTTTAGCTAACCAAGCAGCTAAGATCATCGGAAAAATTGAATACGTGTAATTCAAAAATTGGAAGTGGAACCCACCGATCGAAAACATGGTTTTAAATCCTTTGCCCCAGTCAACAATTTGCGGATAAGCTAAGACACCGCCGATCACTGCTGCCACGATCGGATCACTATTTAATTTTTTTGCGGCTGCGAATCCGACTAACACCGGCAAGAAATAAAAGGCCGAGTCCGCCATCGCATTGACCGTCAAATAGACTGTACTTGTTGGTTTAAGTAATTCACCCAACTGCGGCATCGTTAATAATGACAATAACCCTTTAATAATACCTGATGCTGCAATCACACCGATCACTGGACTCATTGAACCTGTAATAAAGCCAATCAAATTGGCAAATGCCCGACTAACAATATTTCCCTTTTGCTGACCATCAGCTGCAGTTGTAGCTTTTTCTTGTGTTGAATCACCACTATCATCAGCGAAATCAGGACCCAAAATTTTCATAACCGCATCATACACATGAGTAACTTCCGTGCCTATCACAACTTGATACTGCCCAGATGCATGGATCACATCGATCACACCCGGTGTATTTTTTAACACATCGTCATTAGCTTTTTGCTCATCTTTCAAATAAAAACGTAATCGAGAAATACAATGGATCAAACTTTTAATATTGCCTTGACCGCCAACATTTTTGACGATCGTGTCAGCTAACTGTGAATAATCTTTCTTTGCCATGTTAAACTCCTCCTTACTTTTTAGTAACTTGTGCAACGGATCGACCTGACTGCGTTTCACCAGTCGTAAGATCAAAATCAAGATCTAGTTCACCCGAATTAGTAATGACTGTCAAAATCGTCGTTTTATAACCAGCAGCTTTAATTTGTCGCAAGTTCATCGTTCCTAATTTAGTATGAGCTTGAACTCTTTGTCCCTGGCTAACGTCAAGTTGAAAGGCCCTCCCCTTTAATTCGACTGTATCAATTCCCAAATGTATTAAAACTTGCAAACCATCACTAGTCTCAAATCCGATAGCGTGTTTAGTTTCTGCAATTAACGTAACTTTACCTGCAACTGGCGCATATATAGAACCATCGGTGGGTTCAAGCCCGAAGCCGATACCCATCGCACCAGTAGAAAAGACAGGATCACTTGTGTCAGACAAATCAATGACTGCACCATCACTTGGTGCCAACAACTCTATCTTGGAGCTTTTCTTTTTAAATCCAAACATCAAAGCCACCTCCTAAATAAAACGTTTTCTTTTTCAAACCAATCTTACAACTTGTATATACACGTGTCAAGAAAAATAATTTAGTTTCATAATATTATTTGTCATAGCACAACTCCGCAAATAAATTAAAGCGTATTCATTAAAATCATTGCTTGTATATACACATTTGTTATAATAAACAATGAACAGATACAAAAATGAGCCATATATAATATTTCTACCCAGCAGCTTAAAGTTTTTCATTAGTGAACTAAAACTGGTAGAAAAACAGGAGTGATTGTTTTGAAAGTAAATCGTAGTAAACAATTGATCATTGCAAGAGACATTATTTCTAAAATTAAATACGGTCAGTATCGGCCTGGAACATATTTACCCAGCGAAAATCAGCTCACAGACCTTTATGGTGCGTCACGTGAAACGATCCGTAAAGCTTTAAATGAGTTAAATGATTTAGGATTGATTCAAAAAATAAAAGGCAAGGGCTCGATCGTCCTAGACATTCAACGCTACACCTTTCCAATTTCTGGGATCACCAGCTTTAAAGAATTAAACAGTTCGCAAGCGATGAATGCCCAAACAAAAGTTCTACAAAATAAACCTGCCAGCGTTCCTGAATACTTCTTAGCTCGTGGAGTAGACAATGACCAGCGAGCAACTTTTTTGGAACGTTTGCGCATCGTAAATGGAGAACCGTCAGTCTTGGATATTGATTATCTGCTTGATCCGCCGATCCAGAAAGTACCGACTGCAGAAGCCACAAATTCCTTATATGAATATCTCGAGGGCCAGCTCGGCTTACGGATCTCTTACGCTACAAAAGAAGTAACCGTTGAAAAACCAAATGTAGAACAAAAAAAACTATTAAATTTAACTGATCGAGACATGGTCGTAGCTGTTCGCAGTATGACCTACTTAGATGACACCACCTTGGTCCAACTGACAGAATCATATCACAGACCTGATAAATTCAAATTCACCGATTTCGCACGCAGAAAGCGGATCTAAAAAAGAACTGCTGAATTTTCTTTAACTGGAAGGAGTCCTATTTATGACAGATTTAGGTAAAAAAGTGATCTATCAGATCTATCCGAAATCATTTTACGATAGTAACAATGACGGGATCGGCGATTTACGCGGTATTATTGAAAAACTGCCCTATATTGCAAAACTAAACATCGACATGATCTGGTTCAATCCCTTTTTCGTTTCACCTCAAAACGACAATGGCTACGATATAGCTGATTATTACCACATTGATCCACAGTATGGAACGATGGCAGACTTCGAAGAATTAGTTTCTAAACTTAAAGCAATGAATATTGGCATCATGCTGGACATGGTTTTAAACCATTGTTCGACTGATAACGCTTGGTTTCAAAAAGCTTTAGCTGGTGACAAAAAATACCAGGAATATTTTTACCTGCGTCCGGCAAAAACAAATGGTGAACTGCCGACTAATTGGACATCTAAGTTTGGCGGACCTGCTTGGAGCAAATTTGGCAATACTGGTCTCTATTATCTTCACCTGTATGATCCGACTCAAGCCGACCTTGACTGGCACAACCCCGCAGTTCGACAAGAAGCCGCCAAAGTCGTCAACTTTTGGCGAGCAAAAGGAGTTCATGGTTTTCGCTTTGATGTCATCAATGTCACGGGGAAAAGTGAACAATTAGTGGATTCAACTGACCCTGTTGAAGAAAAAGCACTATATACCGATACCCCAGTGGTTCATAAATATTTAAAGGAACTTAATCACAATAGTTTTGGAAAAGATCAAAATAGTGTGACAGTCGGAGAAATGTCTTCCGCAAATGTCAAAACTTCGGTAGAATACTCTACTCCCAGTGAAAATGAACTATCTATGATTTTCACCTTTCACCATTTGAAAGTTGATTATAAAAACGGCAATAAATGGGACACTATTCCATTTGATTTTACCAAACTCAAACAAACATTATGTGAATGGCAAGAAGCAATGGATCAAGGCGGTGGATGGAATGCCTTATTTTGGAATAACCATGATCAGCCGTGGGCTTTAAATCGTTTTGGCGATCCTAACAAATACCGTGAAAAATCAGCTACAGCTTTGGCAACTGCTCTCCATTTGCTGCGTGGAACACCCTATATTTATATGGGTGAAGAATTGGGGATGATCGATCCGGATTATGATTCAATTACTGATTATGTTGATATCGAGGCTTTAAACGCCTATCGCAGTTTACAAAAACAAGGGCTGAGCTCGAAACAGGCTTTCGCACACATTCAAAAAAAGGCCCGTGATAACTCGCGCGTGCCTATGCATTGGAATAATTCCAAAAATGCTGGATTTTCAACCGCCAAACCGTGGCTCAGACCAACTGATCAAAGGCGGATCAACGTTAAAGATGAGCTAAAGCATGGCGTGATATTTAACTATTACCAACAGCTGATCAAACTCCGCAAGTCAGAAGAGCTGATTTCTGCTGGTCATTTCAAGCAACTGTTACCAGACCACCAGCAAGTTTTTGCCTATGAAAGATGGCTAGCTGACACTACTGAAAAACTAATAGTTTTAGTTAATTTTTATGGAGAACAAGCAATAGTAACATTACCGCAAGAATTAATAAAACAACGAGGCAAAGTATTTTTAAGTAACTATAAACATCATGAAGAAACACTTGAGTTACCAGCTCAAGTGACGCTTAGGCCATACGAGGCACTTGTTTATAAAACAAAATAAAACTTCAGTTCAAAAAGAGCTGCTGTTTCCCCATTTTTTAGGAAAGCAGCAGCTCTTTTTACCAGAGGCATGTCCTTATTGTTAGTCGGATTCCACAAGCCAGAAATTTTTACTTATCCAGTTAGCGCCACATAGTGCAAAATACATACTATATTGTTTTAGCTCACTAGTACCTAAGTTTTGACCGGCTTTTGTTGCGTACTTCTTTATTTTTTCTTCCACAAATAATCCGTCAATTTATCGCTGACCGCCGGATTATCGATATGCAAGCGGCTATGTTGCCCCTGCTTGCCTTTGACTTTATATTCTTCGTACGATTTTGCTCGATCATCTACTAAATAGCGTAATGATCGTACTGAAGGAACAGAAACCAAACCATCAGAATTAGTTCCATCTTCTAAATCACCATAAATATTCAATACCCGCGTATTTTTAGGAAAATCATTTCGTTGTTTTAACAATACCTTGTACTCATCATGAATTATTTTGGGTTTGCCATTTTTTCGCAAAATGTTAGCCCGCGGGGAATCATCCCATAAGCCTGCCAGTTCGCCGTTTGTCGGCTGGTTAGCATGTCCTTTGTTAATAATACCGTCATATGGTCCTGCCAGTACCACCATTTTATTGAGTCGCGGCAAATCTGGGTCCGCGCCCCAATACAACGCATAATAAACCCAAGCATAAGCTCCCATCGAGTGACCGACCACATTAAATTCTTTAAGGTCATACTTTTCTTGTAAATACATCACAATTCGATGCAAGCCGCGCGCGTAACGAAATTCGCCAACACGATTATTATCAAACTGAACCAAAATAAGAGGATTGTTCTTCTTATGTCTCAGATTACCCTGGACTTTCAACTTATTATTTTTGGTAACATGGATCACCACTTCTTCAGTCGCTATCCGATTTTCAGCAGCTGTTCTAACTAGTGGTTCTTCAGCACGGATGCTGCTCGACCAGCCATGCATAAAAATGGTTGGAGTCGTTGACATTTCATAACCACTAGTTTTTTGTCTCTGTTGATAAGTATGTCCAGCCCAGATCAATCCACCAGCAAATAAGAGCCCCACACCTACAAGTATTACAATTTTACTCCACTGACGCCACTTGTTAATGAATAACTCTTCCTTCCTGATGTTTTTGTAACTGAACTGCCAAACTGCAACTATCCAAAAACAACTACTGTCATCGATCTTGTGCTGTTTTTTTACGCTTGAACCTATTATTTTTTAACCATTGAATTGTCCAAGCCAAAAGAATCGGTGCTATTAAACCAACTATGATCCTGAAATACCAATTATCCGTAAAAGAAGCTAAAGTCGTTATATCAAAAGCAGCTCGATGATAAAACATAATAATATCAGTATTTTGACCGATAAATTTCAGTGGGATAAAACCACCTGCTCGTTCGATTGCTTCCGCAATAATAAAAACAACCAAACAGATCAATGGCGGAATAATAAAAGCTTGGAAACCACTATGAATGTTTGAGGATTTCAGCCATAATACAAAATCTAACTTTCCTTTAGCATATAAATATATCAGAAAAACAAACAGCGTTAAACCCAGCCCGCCAAAAATCAATTTATTTTTCCAGTGAACCTTCGGAAATAATTTAAAGAAATAATATCCCAACAGCATCCAAAAGATTGCCAATAATGCAATTTGGGCATCCCATGGAAAAGAATAATTCCCCATGAATGTCACATCCTGTAATGATACCCCCAAAAAGAAGCAACCGATGGCGATAATAAATTGCAACCAGATATTTTTCACAAACGAAATCAACAATGTTGTCAAAAAAACAGTGATCGCGTAGGTGGTCATGTACCAAAAAACACTTAAATAATTATTTAAGGTGCTCCCACCATAAATCAACCTACCAAAATATAAAAAAGTATAGTCCCAAGACTGCTGTCGAAAGAAATGACTTAAAACGATCAATATTGAACCATTGATAAAATATGCTGTGATCAAAGGCTTGATCCGATGGCTCAGCAAATAACTCCAGCCTGCACGATCAAAAGTAATTTGCTTTAAAAAAAAACCGCCCATCATGAAAAAAAGTGGCATATGCCACCAATAAATCGCATTATAGGCCACATCTAAAGATTTTCCTGAGACATTATTTATGGCATGCCCCGCAACTACGGCAATAATACCAATACATTTTGCATAGTCGACCCAAAGTATCCTTTTCTTAGCGCCCATAAAAGTAGACTGCACCTTCTTAACTCAAAATTAACGATTTATAAAAGACCTCTTTTCTAATACCTAACTCTTAAAATATATCATTTTTTTCAAAAAAACTAATATTTAACTGCTCACTGGATCTAAAATTGAAAAAAAGTTAAGAAAAATAACCGCTAAAAATTAGCTTTTAGCACAAATAAAAGTTTTTGTAAGTTAACTGTTCAAGCTCTCTAAAAGTTAGTTGTCCAGCCGCCATCAACTACTAATTCTTCGCCAGTCACAAGATTTGATTCATCAGAAACTAAATAAGGATAGGCATAATCAATATCACTATCTGCTACAAAGGGCGGTAAAGCAACCTTCCCATCATAAGCCTTGCCTATTTTATCCTTAGTTTTAATGCCAGCTTTCTGTGCCATCCTTGTAAATGTTGAACCAGGATGAACTGAGTTGACCCGGAGATGATTTTTGCCAAATTTCTGAGCAGTAAATTTCGTTAGCGAGCGAACAGCACCCCTATCTGCGCTATATGCTACACTCCAACCAGTAGTAGTACCTCACCAACAAACGCTCCAATAGAAGCGGAAGCGCTTTTAAAAGTAAGAATAAAATGAGTTCGCCATTATCCTGTATGCAGCTCATTTTAGTAATAGTTAAATTATTCCTAATTTACTAAATTTTAGTCTCGCAGTGCTCTTTGTCGCAAGTTTCCAACTGCACTGTAACGTGCCCAATTTGAAACTTTTCTTCGACTCCATTTGTTATCTGATCGAGTGTTTTAAAATAATCTGCCTTCTGATCGATCTCAATATGGGCAGATAAGGCAGTTTCAGTCGTTGATAACGGCCAAATATGCAGATCATTGATTGCTACTACATGCGCAAATCCTAATAAATATCCTTCGATATCAGCACTTTCTAACCGCTGCGGTACAGCATTAGTAGACATTTCAAAAGATTCTTTTAAAACACTCCATGACTCAAACAAAATAAACAAAGCAGCAATAATTGAAATTGTAGGGTCTAACCAATCCCAGTCAGTGAGACTAATGATCAAACCTGCTGCAAAAACAGCTACACTCAGCAAAGTATCTCCGAAAAAATGCCAAAAGTTAGACCGATCATTTAACTCTTTACTGCCATTCATCAAAACTGCGGTAAGACCATTGATCACTACACCACTCAAAGCAACTACTGCAACCAGCCATCCGACAGGCTGAGAACCCGCTGACTGAGTAGATAAACGAACTATTGACTCCCAAATAACAATACCTAAACTGACAAATAAGATCACTGAATTGATCATAGCCGACATGATAGTGGTGTTATAAAAACCGTAAGTATGACGCTTAGTTGGTTTCTTATTCATTAAATAAATGGCTATCAAAGATATTACCAAAGATAACACATCCGCCATATTGTGTACCGCATCGGTCACCAAAGCAATCGAATTAGCGACCCCACCAAAAATAAACTCTACTATGATAAAAACAATATTGAGCGTGATCCCGATCTGATACTTTCTGCTAGTTAATTTGGCTTTGTTCAGCCTTGTCTCATTCATGACTGTCACCCCTCATATTTTTATACCTGTGCATCAAAAATACAGGAAAGATGTATTGCGGTGCAACCTGCCTTCAGACATACCTTTTTATTCAATATGTTGGACATGTTCCATGACACTATCTAAAATGCTCAAAACATGACGATCATCCAGTTCATAAAAAACTTGCTTACCGATCCGCTCACTGGCAACTAAATGGTTGTTCCTTAAAGTTGCCAGTTGATGTGATACCACGGATTGTTCCAGATCCAACTGTTCCGCGATCATCGAAACATTCTGTTTGCCATCTTCTAAAACGTACAAGAGTTTCATTCGAACCGGATTACTCAAACTCTTAAATATTTGTTGTGCTCGAACAGCATCATTGTCGTTTAGCTTACTAACTCGCACATGCATTCCCCGTCCTTTTTATATGTCATATGTTACATATATCATATGAAACGGATACAAAAAAATCAACTAATAACACTTCTTTTTTTAATGCAGAGCAAAAATTGCCAAGTATTTTAATTTATTCTTCTTTTTAGTCATAAAAAGGACTATCGAAAAAGCGACAGTCCCAGACATAGTTTTGCTATTCTTCGTAGTGGTCATCTAAATAGATCCCGATATCATCGATAAAAATTTGACCAGTATAATCTTGTGCACCTTGTTTGACCATACCATCTTTGACATAGGCCAAAGTTGAAGTACTGGTTGCTTTAATGGCTGTCCCCATCACTTGACCAGTATCGCCATTTAGTCCCGATGGAATGTCGATCGCATGGATCTTGACCCCTGAGGCATTGGCGTGATCAATGACTGTGGCAAAGTCGCCACTAACATTACGCGAAAGACCACTGCCAAATAATCCATCAACTATCATAGTGTATTTGCTAAAATCTTCATCCAAGAAGACCTGCTTTACATTATAATACTCACAGATCTTAAGCTGTTTTTCCATTTGCTCGCTACGATGTTTAGGCTTACCCACTAATAAAATACTGGTATCAAAACCGTGTGTTTCTAGCAGACGTGCAACTACTAAAGCATCCCCGCCATTATTCCCGCTGCCTGCAATGACTAGAACTTTAGTTAAATCAAGCACATCATTTGCCAACATATCTTCATATATTTTCAAAGCCGCACGTTCCATCAAGACCAGCGATGGAATGCCTACTTCATTAATAGTTTTTTGGTCTAATTGCCGTGATTTTTCGACTGAAATTGATTTAGTCAAAGCACATGCCTCCTCTTTTGTTTAACTCTCTACTTGTATGATAACACTTGCATATCATAAAAATCGGGGTAAAAGCTTGTTAGAATGATCCAGGTCTTTTTACTGTTGGAACTTAGCAGCCTACTACTCATATTTCAACTTAACAATTTTTTCTTTTTTTTAAAAACAAGGTGAAGTGAAGCGGGTAAAAGTTAAGCACTATTAGACTTTTGTTCACTCAAGCTGCCTAAAAAAATAAAAAACCTGTCAGTTTCCCGCTAAAATAAGCAGGACTGACAGGTTACTAATTTTCAGGTTTTAGCTGACTTGATTCATACTGGAACTTAGTAAAGTTACTCGTTACAAAACCTTCCCCAAAATCACCTCGACAATAACGACTTTTATCATAATTTCCGAGTTTCCTTTAGATTTGGTACTCTCTATTTTAGTCCAACAACGAGAACTTTAGCTTCATCCGAGCTGACCCGACTGTGACCATCTTACCAAGTAATTTTTTGCTTTCCTTAATGTAGATATCAGCCATTTCTTGGTTAGCCTTAGTTGATAAGTCATCAATATCTTGAGCATCCTTAGCTTCTTTTGTCACACGGTCAATGATTGCACGACATTGTGCTTGTGTTGTCTGTTCAAAGTCAGATTCAAGATCACTATACAATGAGTAATTTGTGTCGCCAAATGTTCCCAATGTCCGTGACAACCAATAAGCAGTGTTAGGATCATATTCTGCAGTTGCATCTTTAAAAGAAGCTGGTGTATCAGTAATATTGATCAAAAATGGTACAAATGAGTTAAAGGTATTTGGACCAAATCCTAACCAATGAATAGCGGCAACTTCTTCAGGTACATTATTTCTGATCTGCAAAATATGACTTTCTTCGTTCCGGTTGATACCAACTGGACGGAAGAGTGTCTTATCTTCTAATTCGCCTTCACCATAACGGTCAAAGACAGTATTTTGGTAATGAGAGCTCATAGCCCACTTGAGGTCTTCGATCGCTAATTTACGGTCAGCATGACAAATGAATGGCAGATCTTGGTCTTGAGGATCCTGTTCAACACTTGGTGTAAAGTATGATTGAATATACCATGCACGAGGATCATTGTAACGAGTATCCTTGATCGTTGCTGAACCAAAGATATGACGGAAATTGTAACCTTCATCATCTGGATTCATGAAGTTGTCATTGATCAATTGTTCCAAATCTTCAGAGTACATTGCGTCTGGAGAACCGAAATCAAAGTTATCAATGTTCAAGCGGTTAGGCGCAACCACGTAAGCATCGTCTGGAATACGAATGGCAGCCCAATGATGTCCACCGTAAGTTTCTAAATACCAAACTTCATCCTTATCTGAAAAAGCCATCCCATTGTATTCATATGTCCCATATTGTGTTAAAAGATCACCCATTCTTTGAACGCCTTCACGGGCAGAATGAATGTATGGAAGGACAAGCGTCGGCATATCTTCTTCTCCAAAGCCATCCTTAACTAATGGATCAACAGCCAGGATGCGTGAGTTTGTTGTAATAGTTTCAGTCGCTGACATTGCGACATTCTCGCTATTAATACCTGCACCGGCCCAAATACCATGTGAGTTATCTGAGTCTGGTGTTGCTGTATAACGCAATGGTTTGTCAGGCAAATCAATTTCAAACTTCGAAAGCTTTGAAGAGTAATGTTTTGGTTGATCTTTTGGTTCAACCACGATAAATTTTTGTGGTTCAGCGTCGTCACTGTGGTCTTCAGTCCGTGCCACTAAAGTAGAACCATCGATCGTTGCTTTTTTACCAGCAAGGATCGTTGTACATGAAGAAATAATTTTGTCCATTTTGCTTCTCCTTTATAAAACTTAATAATAACTTTTCGTAAGTTACGTACATTAATATTCTATCAAATCTATCTTGAAAATGCTCCCTTCTACTACAATTACTTTGCAAATATAGACCAAAAATTTACTGACAAAATTTTTGGAGCAGCATTTTTACAAGCTAGTTTGCTTTTCAACTTTATTCGGATCAATCGGCCACTGTTTCCAGTCATAACACCATAAAAGTGCCATCGTTCCACTGCCAACGTGCACGCCGATCACTGGCCCTAATTCACTTTGTTCCATCGTTACTTCAGGGAAGCTTTGCTGCATATCATGATACCAACGCTCCTCCATCAAGGGAGCTCCAGCATGAATGATAGTTAAGCGTAAGGGGGCCTGTGCTTTAGCTTGAGCATCAGCGAATTTATCTTTGATCGAACGATAAGCTTTTTTCATAGTACGTTCTTTTTGAAGAGCTAAAATTTTTCCCTCTTCAGTAAATGTCAAAACCGGTTTGATACTTAACAAACTCCCGACAAACCTTGAAGCATTAGATAAGCGTCCTGTTCGAACCAAATGCGAAAGATCATCGACCGCTAAGTAAGCTCGCGTAGTTTCACGGAATTTCTCCAGTTCATGAATAATATTTTCAGGCGAATAACCCGCGTCCGCCAATCTGGCAGCCAATTTTGCCATCCCGCCTTCTGCCGCTGCAGCAAGACGAGAATCAAAAGGGTAAACTTTAATATTTGTCACATCTGGCAAATAGTTGACCAGATTTTGATAAAATGAAGTGATGCCCGATGACAAATGAATACTGATCACCGCATCATACCCTTCTGCTGCTAGTTGGTCATAGGTTTCCTGCATCTGAGCCGGTGTAATTTGCGTTGTTGACGGAAGAGTAGTTTCCGTCTTCATTTTTTCATAAAATGCAGCTGCTGTGATATCTATATTTTCTAAATAAGTTTGTCGTTCAAAAATCACTGTGATCGGAACAACTTTAATCTTATATTGTTCACTTTCCTTAGCTGTTAAACAACTGGCTGAATCAGTTACGACCGCTGTTTTCATATATGTGCACCGCTTTTCTGAGTACATTTATTTTTAAAAGCCACCTTTACTAAATATCAACTGATTATATCAAATAGTTTAAACTTCACCAAAGAAAACAACACTTGCTAAATTCAGAAAATTCAAACTTGATTATTTTTTCGTGTTATTGTTGGATATTATTCACCTGTTCTACGCTAAATGAGAATCGGGTAGGAGATAGTTCACACTATCGACCTCCCACACCACCGTACGTACGGA